>Ga0209163_1000040_pt1 | contig 327641 bp, 249 predicted proteins | sample MTBAKSrepl2MetaG_FD_187457 | JGI IMG/M metagenome (GOLD analysis project Ga0209163, IMG submission 187457) | Enrichment culture microbial communities om Arthur Kill intertidal strait, New Jersey, USA, that are MTBE-degrading - MTBE-AKS2 (Arthur... | ecosystem: Environmental > Aquatic > Marine...
CAACAGGATTCTGAAGATGGAGACGAAACCCCATCTTGCGACGAAGACCAACAGGATTCTGAAGATGGAGACGAAACCCCATCTTGCGACGAAGACCAACAGGATTCTGAAGATGGAGACGAAACCCCATCTTGCGACGAAGACCAACAGGATTCTGAAGATGGAGACGAAACCCCATCTTGCGACGAAGACCAACAGGATTCTGAAGATGGAGACGAAACCCCATCTTGCGACGAAGATCAACAGGATTCTGAAGATGGAGACGAAACCCCATCTTGCGACGAAGATCAACAGGATTCTGAAGATGGAGACGAAACCCCATCTTGCGACGAAGACCAACAGGATTCTGAAGATGGAGACGAAACCCCATCTTGCGACGAAGATCAACAGGATTCTGAACCAACCTTTGAAGAGCCCAAACAGGTCTCTGAACCAGTATGCGAAGAACCTTAAGAAACATTAGAGACAGAAAAAAGTTGTGAAGCTGACTAAGCTCCAGCAGCAAGCTCTGAAGATAAAGTAACTGAAGAAAATACCGAACAGATAGAGGCAAATTAAGGGTGAGGTTGAAGTTATAGCCATCAGGAGGTGATAACAGAAAACCGATGACACTCTGTTGCTTTATCTTTTCTTATTTTCTTCTTTTTTGATCATTTTTTTGACCTTTATTATGCATATTTTTCATTAAGACCTGTTTCTCGAAATTTTCTGCAAAGCACTGAAGGGGCCTCAGGAAACAATTTCAAGCTCTTCAAGGGTGCAGACTTCCCCCAGAATCGGAAAGATTACTTCGGTTGAAAATCTTTGAAGCTCTGCATTGAAGGAGGCCGTACAGTTGCTGAGCACTATGATAGTGTATCCCCTGTCCAAAGCTCCTCTAACCGTGGTTTCGAGGCAGAGGTTCGTTATAGCTCCTGTAAAGATCAGCGTGTTCTGTCTGAGTCCCCTTTCTGGTCCAGATCGGTATTAAAAAAGCCGTTCATGGCGTTATATTTGATAACTATGAAGTCCTCGGGCCGGGGAGCAAGTTCTTCCACAAACCCGGTCTGAAACTTCTCTTCTTCGGGGCTGATTTTTGAAAAATCTATTTCCAGAAGCTGTTTCCAGAACCCGATAGCAGATATAGTCTGAGGCCTCAGGTCCATTTTTATGTAAATAACGGGAATCCTGTATTCTCTGGCCTTTGCTATGGCTTTCTTCGTACTCTCAATCATATCTGTATCTTTAGCGTGCTTCAGCACACCCCATTCCGCATTGAGCCCCTTTTTCTTGGGAAAGACCGCAAATGGTAAATGTGGTTGTACGGGTCAGAATTTCAATTCTTAATATGATTGGGAGGAAGAAAATCCCTCAATTGAAAGCCCGGAATTTATTCTCTTCATTTAAGATATGGGCGTTCCCCGCCAAGGAACTGGACGACAAAGAAAACAGGGTCAAAAGCCGTCTGCGATTCCGAGGTTAGCGTCTTCCAGTGTCTGACCCTCGAATCTACAGTACTGCCAGCCAGGTCAACCACTTCAGGGGTAAAAGCCATGACATAGTTCTCCAGGATGAACCGGGCTCGACTGATAACGACTTCAACACCTGTTTCATATTTCCTGAGCCCGCATTCTACCTGTTCTCTTCCGGGCCTCAGGTCAACTGCTCCGAGGGCTGCAAAATCCCGGAAGCTCTTTTCCTCAGCCAGATCAGCCAGGTCCGAGGTCCGGGTGATTCCTCTGTTGAGGAACATTACATGGGGTCCGGTGCAGACTTTGCCGGCAGGGGATATGACAGGGATTACGGCTGTGATTTCGGCAAAAAGCTGAGGGTGGGTTTGCAGATATTTCCAGAGGTCGGCTGCCAGGGTTTCCGGGTCGCAGGCGGCTATTTGCTGAAGGGTAGGTTCACCCGAGCGGTCTTTCAACAGGCGGTAGAGGAGGTCAGCAATGACCATTTCCTTCTGCGTCCGGGCAGACCCGAGAGCAGGGTAGACAGGAGGCGCCCTTGTACCTGTTTCCTGCTCCATTTCGGCAAACCTTTTAAGGATCAGGTCCCGCTCGTTCTGGCCCTGGGCTGTGGGTTCTATAACCTTGCCTGCTCCAATCGGGATCTGGTTGTAGCCTGTATTTTTTCCCATCAGTTCCTCTACCAGGATCCTTGCGATATATACGTCAGTATTAAAGCCCATCTGGAAGGCATGGGAGAGGCAGGCAAACTGGAGCGGGGAATATTCTCCCGATTCTCCACACTTTATTTTGGGGCCCGAGAGAAACGCCTCTTTTATCCTTCGTTTTTCCCAGGAAACAACCTCCCCGGACAGGGCTGAAAGGTCGACTTCAAGGGGTGTATATAACGGGACTCTCAGGCAGCTGCTGCGGATAAGCGCTTCAACTTCTTCGGGCAGGCCTGCAGGAAGAGAAAAGTATCTGACCTGCCCGGAATCAAGGTAGTCGTACCCCAGCAGGCTTCCGGGGGTCAGCAGGACCCAGCGGGAAGAGGAGTCCGTGTCCTGATGGATCCGGTCAATTATCCCCAGAATTCCGTAGGCTGCCAGGATCTTGTTCACCAGGTTTGAGTCCAACTGCTGTGAGCTCTGGTGTGTCCAGACCATATTGGTGCCCATCCCTCCCAGTGCTGTGGTTCATATGAGAGCCACTGTATCTATGCCGCACTCGTCAGCAGCCTGTTTTAAGGTTATCAGGACCCAGGAAAGTACAAGGTTTTGAATCTCTTTCTTATGGTAGGAGGCTACAGAAGCCAGATTTACTCCGAGGATCAGGGTACCGGGCTGTTTTGCTCTCAGGTAGGAGTAGAGGGAAGACGTTTTTCGGAAATTCTCGTCGTCTACGGTTGAGGACGTCAAAGCTTTCGGGATGATGTCAAGAGTTTCCGCTTCTATCCTGAGACGGTGTGTTCCGCTACTGATAATTAATCCCATAGGGCCTGTTTCTTCGACTCCTGCTCCTTTTTCCCTGGCTAAATGTTCTTTTATCTTCTGCAACTGCTGGATCGAAGAAGGTTCGGTGCGCGTTGTGACATAAATAGTTTCGATCTCAGGACAAGCAGCCCGAAACTGAGAAGAACCGCAGACATTTATTTCTTCTCCATGTCCGCGAACCCAGCGGAGTACGAGTTCCCTCAGTATAGCCCCGCCTACCAGCCCTCCACCGATGATGGCTACACTATTTCTGCTGCTGTGTGAATGGATTTTCAACACTCCTTTGCTCTCTATTGGTTCGGGTTATTTCGGTTCGGGTTATTTCAGTTCGAATTATTTCAGTTCGAATTATTTCAGTTCGAATTATTTCAGTTCGAATTATTTCAGTTCGAGCAATATACTCAAAGTCATGCTTCCATGCTCTTATATTGTCAGCTGCTGATTCTGTCGCAGGTTATTTTTTTGCAACCTTTTCTTCCTTCAGCACCTTTTTTGCAATTATAAAGACCACAAATGCAATTATTATGAAGTTTATAAGTTCTCCGAGAAAAGCTCCCCAGCTTATTACTATTGACCCGATTTCAAGGGTTGCCGTTTTCCAGGCCCCGCCGGGAACAAAAGGAGTAATAATCGGCATGATGACATTGTCCACGAGCGACTTTATTAGAGCTGTGGATGCGATACCCATGATAAAGGCAATTGCAAGTGGAATTACCTTGTATTCGTAAAGGAATTCCCTGAACTCACTAAGAAGTCCCATATTTTCCCTCCGTATAAATGAAATAATATAAATTGTCGTGGAAAGTTCTTAACAAAATATGAAACATTGATCAGAACAAATAGTTGAAAATCAGGAACAGAGGTTTAAAACCGGAAATAAAACCGTATCAGGGTTAAAGTAAGAACTGAAGGTTAGAAAAATCTGCCTTACTTTCAGGGAAAAAAGTATTTCTTAAAATTTTTTGAAAAAGTTATTCCAGGACAAGAGGGATTGTAAAACTGAATTTACTGCCTTTCCTGATATTGCTCTCCACCCGGACTGTACCCCCATGCATTTCCACGTATTTTTTAACAATCACGAGCCCAAGACCTGTGCCGTGCTGCTCTCTGGATTCGAACCTGCTCAGCTGGGTAAAGGGTTCAAAAAGCTTTTTCTGGTCAGCTATTGAGATTCCGGGCCCGGAATCCGTAACGTTGATAGAAATATTATCTCCCGAAACCCTGGTATCTATTTTTATGAGGCCATTTTGGGGGCTGAACTTTATGGCATTGTCTATGAGGTTATATAAGATCTGCTTGAACTTGGTTCTGTCTGTTCTTATGCTTTTCAGTCCGCTCTCTGTTTTCCATACCAATTTGATGTTTCGCTTTAAGGCAAGAGGGGCAAACGTTGCTTTTATCTCTTCAAATACTTCGGGCACGGAAAATTCTTCGGGTTTAAGTTCCATCTTTCCGGCTTCAACCTTGGAGAGGTCAAGGATATCATCAATAAACTTTAAAAGGTGTTTTACGCTCATCGAAATGTTGCTAAGGTACTTTGCCTGCCTGTCGTTAAGAGAGCCAAAACTTTTCTCGCTCAGCACATCTGCAAACCCTATTATTGAATTCAGAGGGGTCCTGAGCTCATGACTCATAGAAGCTAAAAAGTTACTCTTTGCCCGGTTTGCGTCTTCAGCCCTTATCCTGGCTTCGATCATCATCTGTTCTGCTTTTTTTCTTTCCGTGACATCCCTAACAATTGAAAGTATGGCCTGGTTGCCTCCGTATTCAATAAACCTCATACTCAACTCAACAGGCAATATGGACCCGTTTTTACAGACAACCGCACTCCGGGCTACTGCGTACCCGCACCGGTACAGTTCCCTTGTTTTCTCTAAAAATGGTGCTGAAAATTCGGGAGGGACCAGTTTAATTGCTTTTGTTTGCAGCAGTTCCTCCCGGCTGTATCCCAGTCTATCACAGGTAATCTGGTTTACTTCCAGAAATCGGCTACAGGGTTTGTTTATGGTAATGCCGTCATTTGCATTTTCAAATATAACTTTGAATTTTTCTTCGGAGACTTCGAAAGCCTTCTCGGTTTCCTTTCTTCCGGTTATATCCTCTATTTGAAAAATGAAATAAAGCGGCTTATTTTCGCAATCAATGGCAGGAAAGATTGAAACCCTTAGCCAGATTTTTTCCCCGTCCTTCCGGATAAAGCATTTTTCTTCATGGTGAATTCTGGCATTCTCGCAAAGGATATTATTTAGGAGTCCCGGATGCAGTTCAGTTTCCTCCCGGAATATCAACTTCCTAAAATCAGATCCAAACAATTCGGATTCAGAATAACCTGACATTTCGCAGAGCCTGGAATTAACCATGAGAGTTCTGCCATCAACGTCCACAATCGCCATGCCTATTTGCATTTGCTCGAAAACCGAACAGACGAGGCGATTCTCGTCCCTCAAATACTCCTCTACTTTTTTGTACCGATTTTTGTATTGATCTTTGTACTAACCTGAACCTTCTTCCAGGAAATCCATCAATGAAAAATGTTACTTTGTTTACCTCCGAAGATTATACTAATTTTCCGGCAACTTTCTTAATTTTCTAGTGACCTCTATGAAACTTTTAAAGTACCGTTAATAAAAAATAAAAAGAAGAAACCCTAAAAGGCAGACCTTTATACTGTTTTTTCTTCACCTGTCAGGGTGCCAGCGTTCCATATGCCGGGTATGGGTTTCCAGGTAAGCCCCTTTTTCATAGAAGTGGTCGTAGAACTCGAGGTCCAGGTGCTGGGCCTGAAGATAGGGCATAACGAAGATGCTTGGAACTGTGCCCGGGAATTTCCCGAAACAGTCGTAGATATGTTGCGCCTGTAGTGCCACACATTCCCTGAAATCTTCGTCATGGGGCTTTGCACTGCCCCGGACTGCCTTTGAATCTTTGTAGTAACCTGGGGTTTCCGGGTTAAAGGGTCCTCCGGGACCGAATTTCCTTTCGGTAAGGGCATCTACTGCGTGGTGCATTTCCCGATAGTGCGGGGGGGTGTAGCCCTCAAAAACTCCCGGAAGCCCGGTCGGGTTGGGAAGAGGCCAGCGTTCATCCGTATCGTAGCGGAAGCCCAGGCCTGGAGCATCAGGATTTCCACTTGCTCCCAGGACTGCAAAAGGGTCAACACCGTTAAACATCCAGCCGCCAAGGCCCATTGCCTGCAGCATGAGCATCCCGGCATAACAGGCAATAGACAGCTCTGCGGTCGCTTCAGAGAGAGACCACATCTCTAGAAAACTTAAGGGCAAAGGATTTTCCGTGTCAACTAGATTGCTGAATCTCTCAAGCCCTTCTATCTTTTCCCCGTGGACATCATCGTAAAAACAGACCCCGTTCTGCGTATAGTAGCAGATCCCTGCAAGCACATGCTGGGCAAGGTCTGCTACAGGAATGATAAGGGTTGTTCCGGGATGGTTGACCACCCAGGTATTATGGGCTTCGATATATGGGGTCTCAGGAGGGAGTTTTAGCCTTCCTTCTGAGATTTTGCGGATTCTTGTCCTGTGGGCTTCAAGCAGTTCCCCCGGATCAAAAGTCCCGCTCTCCGAACGTTTTGCCAGTTCCGGAGCGTCCCGGGTCTCGAAAAAGTAAACTCCTGTATCATCGGTAAAAAAGAGCTCACTCGTATGGAAGCCGGCTGCCGAGGGAAATGTGCGCCCTCCTGCACTGCAGGCGTAGTTGGACAGGTAAGGGGCGTATCTTTCCCCCCGCATGATCAGGTTATGCCAGCCGGTGTTTCCGGCTGCTGCTAACAGGACCAGCATCTGCTCAAGTTCGGTCAGAGGTAAAGCGTCATGCTTCGAGGTATATTTGAAGTAACCGTCAGGAATCGAAGCCCCCATAAAAAAGCGGCGTGCCCTCCGTCCGAAAAGTGCGTCTACGAACTTGAAATCGAGAAAGTCCGAAAAACCAGGTGGAATGTTTTCCTTGCTTGTATTTTCTTTACTCACATCATATTCCCCTTCAGGAGGTTACGAAGGCATAATATAAAAGCTGACACATCCATAATAAAGGTGGAACACACAGCTGATTCTTATTTAGAATCTGAATCTGAATCTGAATCTATCCACCTTCTGAATCTGTCCAACCTCTTAATCGATCTTCTCTCTGACTCTATCCTCTTATCCTGTCCTGTTGAATATATGCAAATAAAAACGGAATTCAGGAAAAAATTAACTTCAAAATTGAGCCGGACTGCCTATGGATGAACCCTTACGGATCAAAATAGAAGAAATAAAAGAAATAGAAGAAATAAAAGAACTTCCTGAAACTGAGGCTCTGAACAGGCCTGGTTCCAGCAAGCAGGGTCTTTCTTCTTCGGGAGCTGAGAGCCGCCTTAAGGATTAACAGATTTTATAAAGGTGGAGCTTTATGAGCTGATTTATCACGGTGGATTAATTTTTAAAAGATAAAGGCAGAATGAGAAAAGGAATTATTGCAGTGATTAATTTTTAAAAGATAAGAGCAGAATGAAGAAAGGAAAGGGGAATGAAAAAAATAAATCGGTCATAAACCGGGGTTTTCAAATGGCAGGAACAAAATCAATGGGACTCTATGCTGCGACTTCAATAGGTGTCGGGGCTATGGTTGGAGCGGGAATTTTCTCAATTTTCGGGACAGCGGTCCAGATTTCCGGAAATGCCGTATATGTTTCCTTTATTATTGCGGGACTTATAGCTCTTTTAAACACCTATTCATATGCAAAGATGGGGGTTCAGTACCCTTCGGCAGGCGGCCCTGTGGAGTTTCTCCTAAAAGGATTGGGAGACGGAATTCTAAGCGGAGGGCTCAATCTCCTGCTCTGGGTGGGCTATGTTTTTGCGCTTTCTCTGTATGCAAAAGGTTTTTCGTTCTATGCGGTAACCTTCCTGCCTCAAGGTGCAGCTCAGATCTGGACCAATGTATTTGCCACGGCAATAATAATTGTCTTTACTGCGGTTAATTTTATTGGGGCAAAAGCTGTTGGAAAATCGGAATTTTTCATTGTTTCGATAAAAGTTGGCATTTTGCTGCTTTTTGCAACTGCAGGTATTCTTTATATGAATCCGGTAAATCTCTCTACTTCTACCTGGCCAGCCTCCAAAAGCATCTTTTTCGGGGCAGGAATGGTATTTCTTGCTTACCAGGGCTTTGGGCTGATAACAAATGCTGCGGAAGATATGGAAGACCCGAAAAAAACCCTTCCAAGAGCCCTTTATCTGAGTGTTGTGCTCGTTATTTTTATTTATGTATCCGTCAGCCTTGCAGTGACAGGAAACCTTTCAGTTCCTGAAATTATAAATGCACAGGATTATGCCCTTGCGGCTGCCGCAAAGCCTTTCCTGGGAGATATCGGCTTCAAAATAATGGCTTTCGCTGCCCTTTTTTCGACATCTTCCGCAATCAATGCCTCACTTTACGGAGGTGCAAACGTAAGTTATATACTTGCAAAAGATGGAGAACTGCCCTATTTCTTTGAGAGGAAAGTCTGGCACAGAAGCACCGAAGGTCTCTTTATCACCTCAGGTCTGGTTATCCTCTGTGCAAACTTCCTCCAGCTTGAAGGAATAGGCATGCTCGCAAGTGCTTCCATCCTTATAATTTATGTTGCAGTCAACGTTTCCCACCTCCGCCTTATAAAGGAGACCGGAGCAAAACCTTACCTTATATGGGCTTCCCTTCTCAGTAGCCTTATTTTCTTTGGAGTGCTGGTGTACTATCAATTTATGCATTCAAAGACAACGCTCTGGCTTCTCGGACTTACGGTTCTTTTCTGTTTTACTGCCGAATGGGCTTACAGGAAACACACCGGTAGAGTGATAAAAGAAAGGACCGAATTCATCCTGAAAAAATTTAAAAGAAAGATTCAAAAAAATGAAGGATTAAAAAATAAAATTTAAAAAGAATCCTGTCTACTTTTTTAATATAATTTTTAAATTACAACAGTCCGAATTCCATTCTGTGGACCCACAGGTAGGCAAGAGTCCATATCAGGAGGAAGGCGTAGCTTGCCCAGAGGAAGAAAGTTACTGGTCCGTGGGACTCAGCTATTACTCCCCCGAAATCTTCAGCATGGGCGTTTGCGTCTTCAGGGCTGTATTCATCTGTGCCTCTAAGTACCAGCCAGGCAAGAAACAGGAAGGCAAATATCACGATTAACGTGAGCCAGATGAATTCTCTCAGGTATGCGGCATATTCGACAGTGAAACTCACTTTAAATCCCCCTCCTTTTCGGGCTTTCTTCTTCCTTCAGGTTTTGCTCTTTCACTCATTCCGTCCCCTCCCCTGAAGGTTCTTTCAGATTCTCTTCAGATTCAAACTCAAAAATCCGGTATTTGGCTTCTTCTATGTCCCTGAACTGCCCGGTTTTAAGCCCCCAGACAAAAAAACCGAGAAATATAAAGAAAATAAAAAGGGACATAACGGTAAGAGCAAAGACTGCTTCACTCAACTTTATCCCCTCCTCAGATTAAGGGCATATTCATCCGTGTACAGAGGACCCCACTTGCTGTTATAGTCCTCAGATGCTGAAAAGTTCTGGATATAGAATATGGTCTCGTAAATCTCATGTTCACTCATAGAGTAATTCCAGGGAGGCATGTTTGTAGTTTCCACACCGGTCTCAACCTTCCAGACATACTGCCCGTAATGCTCAAAGTCCCCTCCAGTTTCGGTAAAATTGGCAGGCTGTGGAGTGATGTATCCCCCGCTGCTTGCAATCGAAGCTATCCCATCCCCGTGTCCCGAATCTCCGTGGCACTGGGCGCAATAAAGCGTGAACAATTTTTTGCCCATTTCAAAATCTTCTCGGGTGCCTGCAATCGGAGGCGTCATGTTTGTACGGTTGGAGAAGTCCATTGCTTCCTGGTCCGAGACGTCCCCGCTAACTGTCCTTATGGAACCAATGACAAAACTCATTTCGTAGAAATTGACCTTCCAGATTTCCGTTTCGTTCATTGAAAGTTTCCAGGTAGGCATTGCAGTGCCTGGCACTCCTTCGCTTACTCTCCAGAAATGGTAAGGGTCTCCGGGTTCTGGCATATAGGTCATTATCCTTTCATGCAGGTTTGCAGGCTGGGTTATGACATGCCTTGCATAGGGTCCCTGGGCATTGCCCGAACAGCCGTGACAGGGCAGGCACTTCTGTGTGTAGGTCTGCTTGCCATCCTCAAAAACCGAAGCAAACTCTTTTGCAATTGTCCCGTTTCCGTAATACGTTTCATTGCTGGAATTGTACTTCATCATTGCAGCCGACATAATTGGAGCATAAGGCTGTTTCTTATCCGCGTACTCCGAGGGGACCAGCGGGTGGAAGTTTTGAGGTTCGAGATCCTTGCTACCCTGGCTCTGGATATATGCAACAAGGGCATCCAGTTCCGATGCGGTCAGGAACCCGAAAGGCGGCATAATCGAACGCGGGCTTGTGGTCCTCGGGTCCGTGTCGTGAAAGTGGTGCCATTCGGTAGGCCTCTTGCCTCCTATCTGTGAAAGGTCGGGCCCTGTCCTTTCGGTGCCAAGAAGATGGGGAGAATCATAGTAATAGTCGCCTTTTTCCGAAGTTCTCCCCAGAGCCCAGTCCTGAGGGCGCACGAACTGGGAATGGCAGTAGAAGCAGCCAAGTTCCGTGTATAACTCTCTGCCCTGAGCTTCCAGCGGGCTATACGCATGAGCGATATCCGATGGCTGTACCGTATCCAGGTTGACTGCGGGCATTGCAACTACCATGAAGGTCATCAGGCTAAACAGGCTAAAAGCTCCCACAACAACTATGGGTATACTCATTGCATACTGGGACTTCCTCTGGAAGGCAGAGTGAGGCTTCTTACTTTTTTCTTCGGAAATTTCGAATACTTCTTTTTCCACATGGGGTTCCTTTGAGTGCAAAAAGGTCCTTATGGTGTTGTAGGCAAAAATGTACCCTGCAACCACGACCATTCCGCCTCCCATTGCCCTCAGGATGTACCAGAACTGCAGGAACTGAAGCACGGGCTGTACACTCATGTGCTGCCACCAGGCAGAGTTGGCAACAAGCCCTGCAATAGTCATGGCAAGGAAAAAGAGAAGAAAACCGATGAAAGCTATCCACCAGTTAAGACTCATGAGCCTTTCGCTGTAGATTTTAACTCTTGTTATTTTGGGGATCAGCCAGTACATGACGCCAACTGCAAGGAACCCGAAACCTCCAAGAATAGCCAGGTGGGCATGCCCTACAGGCCACTGGGAAAAGTGAAGATAGGCATTCGTGCCCCGAACTCCCTGCAGGGTTCCCTGAAAAGAGGTGAGGACATAGAAAATAAATCCAGTAACCACGAACCTGAACGGGATGTTTTCCGTAAATGTGCTCCAGGACCCTCTGAGGGTCATCCCGATGTTTACCATGAAGGTGATGACAGGCACAAGCATCAGGACGCTCATGACAACTGCTATCGTCTTGAGCCATTCGGGAATAGGTGTCTGGAGAAGGTGGTGCCCGCCGACTCCGGTGTAGAAAAAGGCGATTGTAAAGAAGCTGATAAGGGAGAGAAGGTGGCTGTACAGGGGCCGGTTGATCATCCTGGGAATTGCATAGTACCAGGTTGCAATCCCGAGCGTGGTAAACCACAGCCCGAGCACGTTATGCCCGTAGTACCAGTTAAAGATCGAATCCGTAATGCCCATGAGAGCCCCTGAAGGGGGCCTCCACATTACATTTCCTATGAAATAGACAACTGGGAACCAGATAAAAGTGCCAGTGTAGTACCAGGTAGATACGTAGAGCTTCTTTTCCTTTCTTCTCCTGAAGGTTAACATGATGTTTAACAGGATTAGAAGCAAAGTGACCATGATAAGGACGTCAATTCCCCAGGGAAGTTCGGCATATTCCCTGCCCTGCGTCTGCCCGAAGAACAGGATCAGGATAATGCCCGCAATGATCCCGAAGTTCCACAGCAGTGCACTCAGCTTTGCAAGCTTTGCACTGTATATGGGAGTATTAACAAGCCTCGGAATTGCCCAGAACATCCCCCCTATCAGGCCCGATGATACAAACCCGAAAAGCACCCCGTTTACGTGTGCAGGTCTGATCCTTCCGAATGTCAGATATACGCTGTCGCTCAGGAAATATGGCTGAAAGAACTTTATGGCCATAATGAAACCGAGTGTTGCAAAAATAGGGAACCAGATCAGAGCCCCGTAGAACCAGAGCTTAGCCGCACTATCCCCTTCCAGGAATTTATCCGCAAGATAATGGTTTTTCCAGTAAGTTTTTTTGTCTTGTCGATCTGAAGATTTTTCTCCGTTGTCAACTACCAGTATAACCCCTCCTCAACCTATCAACTCAATAATTTAAAAAAAATAATGCTTCAGCGGTACTGTCTAACAAACCCTGCTGTTCCGAGCAAGATTAGTTAAGCAAGCCGGCTGTCCCAGGATACTGTTTTAAATAATTATATATATACATACTATAATATATAAAATAGGAGTTTAACTCATATATATATTTTCTAATCAAAGATCAGAATTAAATATCAGTACCTAATGTTCTGAAGTTCCAAATCCCTTTTTGGTTTTAATTTTAATCTTAATTCTTATATGAAGCTCTGAATATTTTGACATTCAGACTTTAAGAGTTCCTGATTAATTGGGTGATTTATTCCGGAATCCAGAAGGAAATATTTCAGTTTTTTCTCCCTGCGCCGCTTAGAGCCTGAGCCGGCCCTCCAGCCAGATAAAAAACTCCCTACAAAAAGATACCGCAACAAAGAGAAACGATACACTAAAGAAACACACTCTGACTGGGAGAATACCTTCCTTAAACCAGAAAACCGCCTTTTAGTTCATAGGTAAATACAAGCGCCTACGCCAGATCGTCTGGCGGCCCTGGAAAAAAAAGAGAATAGGCAAAAGAAACGGTAGTTATCGGTTCCACTGGTTACTATTATATGTTAGTTTCTTACAGGCGTCAACAGTCATTTTTCCTTTCGGCTTTTTTCTTTTCTTTCTCCTTTTCTGCCTTTTTGAGAAAGAACACTCTCCTGCGTCTCTTTATTTTACCGTTGTCTTTAAGTTAGTCCTCTTGAGCGCAGCTCCTGACCTTCACCTGTAAATTAGTCTGCTTGAGCGAAACTAACTGTAAAATACCATCAAGTAGTCCGCTTGAGCGAAGCGAAACGGACCGCGTACTCCCGAGGCGCAATTCGGGAAGCGAAGCGAAACAGACTGCGTACTCCCGAGGCGCAATTCGGGAAGCGAAGCGAAACAGACCGCGTACTCCCGAGGCGCAATTCGGGCTGCAGAGCCTCAACTCTGCCGGGCCAGAAATATCAATTCTGTAAATGTTAGTGGCAGGCTTTAAGAAAATGAAAAAAAGAATATTTGGAATTATGAAATGTACTCTTCCCTTCTCGGAGAAAAGACCTCAACTGCCACGGAATCTACCAAGGCTTCAGCACTATGAGCAACCCCGCCCGGAATATTCCAGGAATCTCCGGGGTTTACTTCAAGCTTTTCTCCTTCTATTGTCAGAAAGATTTTCCCTGAAACCAGGTACCCGGTCTGTTCGTGAATATGGTCGTGTGCAGGAAGGAAGCTTCCCTCTTCCAGAAGAAATTCGGTCATCAGGGTCTTTTCCCCGTAGACAATGGTCTTCATCCTGATGCCCGGGATGAGCTCCCTGTAGCCGTCTTGATCATGCTTGCAAAACATAAAAGTCCTCTTTGAAATTTTCACAATCGATAAGATAATGTGTTCTTCAGTTTTTGAATTTTATGCCTATGTCAGGCAGGAGTGCATTATGAACTTTCACCTGAACTGAAGATTTTCTGGGGCGGATTCACAGTACTTGCAGAGCGCTTAAGGAAAAATCAATATAAGCATAATTTTATATAATATCATGAATTGATATGTTTTAGGGCATCTGAAAAACACTCTTTTCATACATCCACCCACTTTTTACATCCCCCAATTCTCTCCCCACTCCAAATTCTCAGATGCCCATCCCCCACTCTTTTATCACTTCAGGACCCTGGAGGTAACTTACCAAAAAGATTATCTCCCAAAAAACACAAATCCCTTGCATGCCCCTGATTCTTTTTCCTATTAACACCGAAAGGATGGCTCTGGTTCCTGCGACTATGAAGCTATATCTTCTGGAGCTGCATGACCGCTCGGGCTTTGCTTTTAACCTCAAAGCGCATGTCCCGCAGGAATGGCCCCCTGACCAGATAACTCCTGAAGTCATTGAAGAGTTTATAGGGCGGATGCAGGCAAAAGACCGAAAAATCTGGACTTTCTACTGGCTCCTGCGGCAAAATGGGTCGGAACTGCCGGTCCTGATAGGAAGCGGAGGGTTTCTCGTTCATGAGAATGGAACTCTTGAGCTGGGATACTCCATGCTTTCCGACTACCAGAACCGGGGGTATGCAACCGAAGCTGTCCGGTCGATGTTGAAGTGGGCTTTTTCCAGCCTCAAAAAGGACTGCATCATAGCCCATACGTACCCTCACCTGAAGGCTTCGATCCGTGTGCTGGAAAAGAATAGGTTTCTTTTAAAGGGAGCAGGATCCGAAGAAGGGACAATAACTTATGAGCTTAGAAGAGAAAACGGAAGTCTCTGACCCATGTTTAAGATTAAGTTATTGAAATAATTTGAGTACTTCCAGAAAAAGCTGAAAAATAGCAGTATAAACTGCATTTTATATATTTGAAGGTATTATATACATATTGGGCATCTGAAAAACTTTTTTCAAACCCCCACTTTCCTATCCCCCCAATTCCCACCTCACCGAAAAACAGATGCCCCTACCCCTTCAAATGTTACCTCAAGCTTTCCGTTCACGGGAAGTCAAAGGCTTTTTCTATTCTGGTTTCCATCTTAGGCTAAGTTTTGATCGAGCAAAAAGTTAATCCCGGAATTCATTGAATTATATCGCTTATTGTATCTGAATTCTGAAATTTGAATTCTGGAACTTGAATTCTTGAACTTAGTAATTCTACCGTTTATTGTATTTGTATTCGGTTTGTATTCGGTTAATTTTGCAGGATTTCACTGCTTATTAGCATGTATAAGACACACTTTTAAACACACTTTTTGTAGGTCTGTCTTTGAATGAAGGGTAACAGATGGCGCAAACTTTACCTCTTCAACTTTAACCGAATACAAACATTGATAATTGTTCTTATTTACTCTTACTGTAAGTCCTGATCGAACCGATTGAAGTCCAATCATAATAAGTATTGAGTTTTTGTCCTTCTTCTTCTTCTGTTATGCGTACGAATTCTTCTCCCAGGAAAAGCACAGCCTTCTTGTAGATCTTTCCTTCGTTGATCTGAATACTGACGCCTTCTCTGAGCTTTCTCGACATCGTTCCTTCCAGAGGGGATGACGCATATTCAAAAACTTTTTCCCATGTTTTGTTCATTTCTGTTCACCTTTCTGATGCCTTACCGGAGCTGTATTACCTGTAACTTCCTGACATCGTTTGAACATAAGTTACTAATATAGTTAGTAATACACCGGAATCCTATGTACTACTTAATGATAAATAAAGTTTTTTATAGGCCGTAATATAAATTTATGTGAATAAAGAAGGAGACACGGAAATCAGATAAGTTCAAAAACAGGAAGTTTTTCTGGCCTCAACGTCGAATGTTTTAAAATTAATCAGTACCTAAACAAAATAAGCATCAAAATGAGATCTTACAGGTATATCCCTTTATCAGGATCTTTTATCAGGATTTCTTAAATCAGGATCTCCTCAGGAAGATCCCTTAAGTGAGCTTTTATAAGTGAGACCTTTTAAGTGTAAAAGTCCTGTTAAGTTAAATTCCTGTTAAGTTCAAATTCCTGTAAACATGAAGTGAAACGGAGATTATAACATGCCAGAACATCCTCTCAAAGTTATAATGGATAAGGACCCTGAATTATTTTCCCTGCTTGAAAACACGCGAGAACTTTCTTTTGCAGAAGGTGGAATTCCTCTTAAGTACAAATTCCTTATTGCAATGGCTCTGGACGCAGCTAACGGTGCAGTCGACGGGGTAAAAGTCCTTGCAATCCAGGCAATGGAAGCCGGAGCTACAAAAGAAGAAGTTATGCAAGCAATAAGGATAGCCCAGTATATTTTCGGGGTTGGAAGCGTTTACACGGCTGCAAGAGCCCTGACCGACGTCTTATAAAATTCTTTTTTCAGGCAGATCTCAGGTAGCGAATACTCCCTGAGTTTATGCTTTCCGATTGGTAAACCCAATCAGTCATAAATTATTTCTGGGAAGATATCCATTTACTACTATTGATTTTGTAATGGTTGAGTTCTCTCTAAAGGGCGCAATCTCAAGGTATTCCTCAGAATTGAAACAGTTTCTTAACTTTTCCAGGGTATCGAATTCGATCAGGATTATTCTCTCGGGGTCCCAGTTTCCAAACATGGGAATAACTTCTCCTCCCCTAACCAGATACCTGCCTCCGTGCTTTTTTATGATTTCGGGAACTTTTTCGACATACCTGTCGTAAAGTTCATGGTCCAAAACTTTGACTTCAATTATCATATAAACAGGCATTTTTCTCCCTTTCTTCAAGCTCCGTTAACTGAGTTGAGTAGCTGATTTTCATGAAGTATCCGGCCATATTACGGTTACTATCTGGTTGCATTCTTACATACTCAGCTACATTACTGCTATACTCCGGCTATATTAATGTCATAAACTGGTTATATTAATGTCATAAACTGGTTATATTAGTGTCATAAATTGGTTATATTAGTGTCATAAACTGGTTATATTCTTCCATAATCTGGCTACGTTATCGTCATAAATATCTATTTATTCACAGTACTGCCGAAAATCATAGAAATTCTACGAGAGTAACATAATTTTATATATTATAGAGTATTATTATGGTATAGGGGCATCTGAAGAATACTTTCCTCTATGTTTCTCCAGAAAACGTATTCCACCCATCCCCAACCAAAAAAAGCCAGATGCCCTATTCCCTCCAAAAGTTCTTCTTTTTTCGTAAAGCCGAAGGCACTGACTCAAGCTTTCCTTTTATTTTTCTGTTAAGCTAGGAATCTGCGAGTTTTAAGTTTCAGCTCTAACTTTTAATTCATTATATTGGGCGTGAACAATCCCGAAGAATACCTGTTTGTCGAGCAGTTCTGTTCGTCCCTTTACATTACGAAGGTCACCCGGAAAGAAGTGATGAAAGAGGATAGTTTCCTTCACGGGCTGACTAAAAAGTAACTAATTTTATTTTTTTCTCCTGCGATAGAGTGATTAATCAATCAGATTGAGCAATTAAAACTTAAACGATAAAAGCAACTCCCTATGAGAAGAGTAAGCAGTCAATCAGATGAGGATAGGACTTACGGATATTCAAGGGATAAAAGCATAGAGGAAATTTACAGGAGAATTAAGAATGCTGTACAGGAAAATGCCGGAGAACGGGGACGAGCTTTCAATACTGGGATTCGGGTGCATGCGCCTCCCTGTGACTGAGAGCGGCGCAATAGATGAGAAAAGGGCCATGAGCCTGGTAAGGTATGCAATCGACCACGGTGTAAACTATGTTGATACAGCCTGGCCCTATCATATGGGAGAGAGCGAGCCTTTTTTAGGGCGCACGCTTGCTGACGGATACCGGGAAAAAGTTAAACTTGCCACAAAGCTCCCGTCCTGGCTTGTGGAGAGCCGCGAGGATATGGATAAATTCCTGAATGCCCAGCTGGAGAGACTTAAAACAGATCATATTGATTATTATCTGGTTCACGGCCTTGCAGGAAAATTATGGGACAAACTGGAAGCTCTCGGTGTGATGGATTTCCTTAATAAGGCAAAAGCTGACGGACGTATTATCAATGCAGGTTTCTCTTTCCACGGGTCGGTCGAGGATTTCAAACGGATTGTGGATGCATATCCCTGGACTTTCTGCCAGATCCAGTATAATTTCATGGACGAAAAGCACCAGGCAGGAACCGAAGGGCTGAAATATGCAGCTTCAAAGGGCCTGGGTGTCATTGTTATGGAACCTCTTCTCGGCGGGAATCTGGCAGGTCAAGTACCTGATGAAGTAAAAGAGATCTGGGACGAATCGCCGGTAAAAAGGACCCCTCCGGAATGGGCCCTTCGCTGGGTCTGGAACCATCCCGAGGTCACAGTTGCACTCTCAGGCATGAACGAGGAGTCCCAGGTCGAGGAGAACCTGAAAATTGCCGGAGAAGCATATCCGAATTCCCTTTCTGAAGCCGAGCTTCAGCTTGTAAGCAGAGTTGAGAAAAAATACCATGAACTCATGAAAGTCGGCTGTACCGGCTGTGAGTACTGCATGCCCTGCCCGTCCGGAGTTGACATCCCGGAATGCTTTAGCATTTACAATGACCTGCATATGTTCGGGAATGTGGAGGGGGCTAAGTTCACGTATGCGGTTAATATGAGTGGTGTGTTCACAAATTCCGAGCCCGGAGGATTTGCTTCCCAGTGTACCGAGTGTGGTCAATGTATGGAAAAATGCCCCCAGGGTCTGGAAATACCTGAGCTGCTCAAAGCCGTTGCAGAGGAGCTGGAAGGGCCTGACCTGGAGCAGAGGGTGGCTATGGCTAAAAAACTCTTCAAGAAAGGCTAATGGGAAAAAATTCCGGTGCCTGGGAAAGAAAGGTGTAGAGATACCATTGAACATTTTGGCAAAGATATGATTTGATATCTTGGCAAGGAAGGAGTCTGTCAATTGGCTCCTTATTACTGATTTATCTCCACAGAAGTATGGAGAAAAAGTATGGAGACGGCATTAAGTACTTTTGGAAATAACATCAACCAATCAATAGAGGACGACCGAAAGTAGTGAAAATAGAAAATTACAGAGAAAAGTACGAAATTTGGGGTAGAAGGGCAGGATGTTTCACCCACCCTCTATGAAGGGATGTCGGCGCATTCAAAAACGTCGAACATCCACTACAGTATTAGATTTTTTACTATTTAATTTTTTCACAATTTCGATTGTTGAATTCTATGTCTTACGGCTCAGAAGTCATTGTAGCAAGAAGAGTGATCAAGTGCCTTTGGTGGATTTTTCCGAATCCTGAAGGGTTTTTGTGCCGGATGTTACAAGATCATGATTTATCAGGTTTTACTTTTTCGTCCCAGAATTTTTTGTACTCTTCACGAGTATCCTTCACCCAACGTTTACGCTGTTCGACCAGTTCATCAGGTGTTAGCCCATCGAATTTAAGTCCTCTCTTTTCTGTTTGTTCAAAATAGTGGTTGTCAGCAGTGTTGCAGAATTGACATGCAGTGACGATGTAATCAGGGTTATCTCTTTGCGGATGACCTTTAGGAAGTAGATGATCCCGCGAGAGGGTAAGCCAAGTTTCGAATGATGTTGTTCCATCCGCTCCACAATATCTACATTTGAACTCATCGCGACAGTGAGTGTCAAAAGAATATCCTCTCAATGAATCGTTATACTTTACCACGTTATCCTTCCTTCACCTTTTTTTCCATCATTTTGAATGGATATTCATATAGTTAGCTCTATGGGATTTACTTTTTTGGTGCGGTATTTCGATAAAGTTTTATGTTTTTTCGGATTCCAGAGTGGAAACCCTTAAAAATAATCAAAGAAAACAACTTAAAACAGAAGGTAATGGAAATGCTGTACAGAAAAATACCAGGGAACGGAGACGAACTTTCAATACTAGGGTTCGGATGCATGCGCCTCCCTCTTAAAGAAGGAAAAATAGACGAAGAAAGGGCCAGAGAGCAGCTGCGCTATGCAATCGATCACGGAGTAAACTATGTAGACACAGCATGGCCTTACCACATGGGGGAAAGTGAGCCTTTCGTGGGGAGAGCTCTTGCTGACGGCTACCGGGAGAAGGTCAAACTTGCAACAAAACTTCCCTCCTGGACCGTGAAAAGCCAGGAAGATATGGACAGGATTCTGAATTCCCAGCTTGAGAGGCTCGGGACGGACCATATAGATTATTACCTTGTACATGGGCTTGTGGGGGCTCTGTGGGACAAAATGGAAAAGCTCGATGTTTTGAGCTTTCTTGATAAAGCTAAAGCTGATGGCCGTATTGTAAATGCAGGTTTTTCTTTCCACGGGGCGGTTGACGATTTTAAGCGAATAGTGGATGCCTATCCCTGGGTTTTCTGCCAGATCCAGTATAATTTCCTGGATGAAAATAATCAGGCAGGGACCGAGGGGCTGGAATATGCCGCTTTAAAGGGGCTGGGCGTAATTATAATGGAACCCCTGCGCGGGGGGAAGCTGACACATCCCATCCCGCCTGCAGTCCAGGAGATCTGGAACGAAGCCCCGGTAAAGAGAACGCCAGCCGAGTGGTCGCTTCGCTGGATCTGGGACCATCCCGAGGCTACTGTTGTACTTTCAGGCATGAACGAGGAGTCTCATATCGAAGAGAACCTGAAAGTTGCCGGGGAAGCCTATCCGAATTCCCTGACCGAAGCTGAACTGCAGCTAGTAACGAAAGTGGAACGGAAATACAGGGAACTTATGAAAACAGCCTGTACAGGCTGCAGGTATTGCACCCCCTGCCCATTGGGAGTGGATATCCCGAGCTGTTTTGAAATCTATGATAACTTCTACCTCTCAGGAAATGAAAAAGAAGCAAAACTCATGTATGCGGCAAAACCCGGTGGGATAATAAGAGGAGATGTCCCGGGTTATGCCTCCCAGTGCGTGCAGTGCGGGGAATGTGTTGAAAAATGCCCGCAGCATCTGGATATACCAGCCCTGCTTGAAGCCGTTGAAAAAGAATTTGAGGGAAAAGATTTCAAGGGCTGGCGAGTCATGGCGAAAAAGGCTTTTGGGAAAGAATAAGGGTCAGGGGCTATAACTCTGATTTCCTTACTTTACGACCTTTCGCCGTTGATGACCGTCCGACGTTGATGATTTTTTATATACTTATCCTTTTTTTCAGTTTTTGAATTCCACTTTGTGTTAATATCTCAGTTTTAAATTTAAACGACAGTTTTAGTCGATGATGATAAAAAAGTATGGGAAACGTATCTATAGATATAATTTTATCCTTTAAATTTCATATATATTATATCTGGAAAGTGGAGAAAGCTCACAAAACAAACTTGTATATGAAGAGGATTCAGGAAGCACATAATCTGAATTTTATCAATTTTTAAAAAGGGAGATAAAAATCTTGTTTCTAAGTACAGGATGCTAAAAAAGTCCGAAAACATCCGCTGGGCCAAAAAGAGAATTCCGATACTGCCTGAAAATGAGGGGGCCATTATGAGTTATTCAGGTGCAGTTTTTGATATTAATAACAGAATAAATTCAAAGGACGCAATAAGGCGCAAACTGAAAATAGAAGAGGTATTGCTCGAAATTTCCAACATGTTCATAGCTCCTGCCAGCCTTGAGAGGGATATCAACGTTACCCTCGAAAAGATTGGTATGCTCTGTGGGGCTGGCAGGAGTTACATTTTCCTGCTTCGAGAAAACGGAACCATCTTTGACAACACGCATGAATGGTGTGCTGAAGGGGTGGAGCCTCAGAAAAACAACCTTCAAAATGTTCCCTGCGACGAATGCCCCTGGTGGATGGAAAAACTTTCCAATGATGAAGTCATCCACATCCCCAATGTTCCGGCTCTGCCTTCGGAGGCAGCAGTGGAGAAAGAGGTACTCGGAAAGCAGGGGATCAAATCTCTGATTGTGTTGCCTCTGTATGTAAGTGGAAAGCTTGCAGGCTTCATGGGACTGGACAATGTGGTCAATACCGGGAGCTGGGGAAAAGACGATGTGTCCATACTCCGAATAGCTGTAAACCTGATGGGGATGGGAATACAGCGCAAGAGGGCGGAAAAAGCAATACACGAAGGGGAAGAAATCTACAGGTCCATGTTTAAGAATGCTGCCAACCTGATTCTTCTGGTTGACAAAAAAGGGACTATTGTTGACTGCAATTCCCGCGTAGGAGAGCTCCTCGGCTGCAGGCGGGTCGAACTCATAGGGCAGCCCATAAAAAGCCTCATTTTTTCAGATTACCTGAAGAAACTTAAGGAGTCTTCGGAAGAGGTCGAGCACAGAGGTTTTTCCTTCAACAAAGAGTACAGGATGATTCGGAAAGACGGGAAACCTGTGGATGTCAATGTCAATTCTTCGGGCTTAAAGGACGAAAATGGGTACCATGTCCAGACCATTTACATAGTAGAAGACATTACTGAACGCAAAAAAGCAGAAAAGCTGATAAAGGAGAGTGGAGGCCGGTATCGCTCTCTGTTTCAAAATAACCGTGCGGTAATAATGCTGCTTGATCCGGATACCGGGAATATACTTGATGCAAATTCGGCTGCCTGTGCTTACTACGGATACCCCAGAGAGAAAATGCTCAGCCTGAACATTGCCGATATCAATATCCTTCCAAAAGAACAGATTCTGGAAGAACTGGAGCAGGAAAAGTCAAGGGACATAAACCACTTCTATTTTACTCACCGCTTATCAAACGGAGTGCTTCGAGATGTTGAGAGATACAGTTATCCCATTTTGATGGACGGGAAAAAACTCCTGTATGCAATCGTTTCGGATATAACTGATAATAGAAAAATGCAGAGTGAGCTTGTGAGAGCCAAAATGGAAGCTGAAATTGCCAATAAGGCAAAAAGCGAGTTTCTGGCCAGCATGAGCCATGAACTGAGGACACCCCTGAACTCGATCATAGGTTTCTCGGATATGCTGCTTACCCAGAATTTCGGCCCGCTTAACGATAAGCAGCTGAGGTATGTCAGCAATATCTCTGTAAGCGGAAATCATCTCCTGAAGCTGATAAACGATATTCTGGATCTCTCCAAGGTTGAAGCCGGGAAGATGGAACTTAAGGTAGAGGAGTTTTCAGTATCCGATTCTGTCTCTGAAGTTAAGGCTTTACTGATCCCTCTGGCATCAAAGAAAGATATCCAGATCCTGAGTATGGTTGATAAGGAGCTGACTACCATTAGGGCTGATAGAATGAAGTTCAAGCAGATCTTATACAATCTGGTGGATAACGCTATTAAATTCACCCCAGAAGACGGATACGTTATTGTTGAAGCCAGGGTTGAGGAAGATCAAGCAAAAATTGCGGTCAAAGATACGGGGGTCGGAATCTCCGAAGCCGAAGTCAAAAAAGTCTTTCAACCTTTTACACAGCTTGAGAACTCCGAATACGGAAAACAGAAAGGGACAGGCCTTGGCCTTTCTCTTGTCAAGAAATTTGTGGAGATGCATGCAGGCAAAATCTGGGTTGAAAGCGAGTTTGGGGAAGGCAGTAAATTCATTTTTACCATACCCCTCAACCCGGAGAATTAAGAAAAGGCTGGATTTTCGGTCTCAGGTCTTCTTTCCGATCGAAAAGGCTTTTCCCAGGTTACAGCCGATGCCATAGTAGCTTCTATTTCCCGTCCCGTACACAACAGGTCGAATTTTCTCAATGTCGGGATTTCCGTTTTCATCGAGCACGGCTTCTTCGGCCTTGATGTCCACGATCTCTCCCACAAACAGGGTATGAAGCCCTATCTCAAGGCTGTGGAGAAGTTTGCACTCGAGGACAACCGGAAATTCCGCTATGTAAGGAGCAGGCACAAGTTCGCTTCTTACCGGCGTAAGACAGGCTGCCTCAAACTTATCTTCATCCTTTCCGCTTGTGATGCCGAAATAATCGGTTTCTTTCACATAAGCTTCGGAAGGGATATTCACAGTAAATGCCTTATTTTCCATGATCCCGGCATAGCTGTAAGTAGCCTTTCTTAAGGACACGCTGATGCATGGCGGGTTCGAACAGCAGATCCCTGCCCAGGCTACAGTCATGGCATTTGGTTTTCCATTCATGTCGTAGGTGCCGACAACCCATGCAGGTGTCGGAAATGAAAGGGGCTTTGCTCCGATCGATTGTTTCATGGCTAAATCTTCTTTTCGATAAGGTTTATAATTTTCCGTATTATTTCCATTAATAAATTTAAGAAGTAGCTGATTTTATAACCATGATAACCATGTTTAGAAAATATAGTTAGGAACAAAAGGGTGGGAAAAAATATCAACTTACATTCTGAACAATATTTATATCTTGGCTTTTTATACATGGGTTTCTTGTGAAAACACATCTAAAAAAATAGAAACTTCTTTTGTAATTCACCTTCTGTAGAAAGGAAATCGGGTCTGAGAAGTAAAAATACTTCTCAGACAACATCTATGTTGAGCGTAAAATTTTCCTCTATATCGGTTGTGTTCTCCCGCAATCTCTTATATATGCCGGTTACTTTCTGGCTGCCCGGAGCCACAGCTTCGATTAACCATGAATGAGTACCGGGAACACCTTCAAGGTGTTGAGGATTTGGATGTTCTACATATTCGTCGTCGAGAATGGTGAGCCCCTTGCTCAGGTTAAGTTCCCATTCATAGCCTTCTGCAGGATCTTCAGTAAGGTTAAGGGTAAAATTCTCCCCGGTTTTGAGACTTATGGTTTTTCCGCTGTCAGCTTCGGTGATTACCCGTTCTGTTTCCATTGTTTCATTAGCTTGAGTTGTGTTGTTAACGGTCATGTTTTCGGGTGTTTCCGGATTTATAGGCTCGAGCTGGTCGGTATTTCCCTGAGATTCGTTTCCTGTGTTACCTGTCTTTCCGGCACAGCCGGCTGCAAAAGTGACCGAAGTAACGACAAGGAGTATTGCTATGGCTTTTAAAATTTTCTTCATAAATATCCCCTCGAAAACTCTTTTCTTTTACTTCAAAGTGAATAATTTGCTGTACCTTTTTGTTGATACAACTGGTTAATATTGCCGGACCAGGAATGTGTGCAGAAGAAGTCATCAATAACCTGTTAAAGTGATTTCTTTCGCTGGTAGTCGTTTTGCTCGCCATTGTCTTTTCTTCGACAAGTTTTACTGCATTTAGAAGCACATTTGCACCTGTAACAAGTCGAGTTTGATGTTCCACGATTCCTCCTTTCAGGTATTATATGTCCTCGGTTTCCGGTGGCAAAATTTTTTGCAATCTGACTGCTTCCCGCCAGCGCAGCCAGAGTAAAAACAAGCCGATAATACCGATCGCACCCCACGCAATTAACACGCTCAACCCCTGACCTAAGATCTGAATAATGAATAGGGCCAGTCCGTCCCACGATGCGTGTAGAACGGAAACGAGCAGGTAGGCGCCAATCACCTGATTGTTGATGCGAAAACGGCCATTCCTGCTTTCCCGGAACAGCACACTGGCTAAAATCGCCGTCCAGGTCCCATGTCCCAGTGGAGAAAGCAGACCGCGGATTAAAGTCACCTCCACCGTTGTCGAAATGCTCCCATGACTTGTCAGGAAGGCCGTAAAGGCATAACCATTACTCTCCAGGGCTGCAAACCCCATCCCCGCCGCCGCGCCCAGGATCAAACCGTCCATTTCCGAGTCATGTCTTCGGTGGCGAGCAATTACCAGCACCCCCAGGATTTTAGCAAATTCTTCTATAAGCCCTACTTTTAGAAGCGCACCAAGGTTCAGCTGTCGGATGAAAAATGGCTCTAAAAGGGAAGCTGCAACGATACCCAGCAGTCCGCCATACAGGAAAGCCAGAGAAACCGTAGACATAGTCAGGCGGCTAAGATGCCTGCGCTCGTATATGAAAGCTACATAGGCGACAGGAACCGTAAAGCTACCGACCATCACCAGGGTGGGAAACAGGTTTGAGCTCCCCGTCAGCAGCAAGGCCACGAGCAAAAGGACATAAAAAACTGATGAAGTTACTAAAACTTTTAGCCAGTAATTCCGTCGAACCATGGGTAAAGATGACTGAGTTTTCGCCGTGCTGTCCATAATTTCCTTCCTGTGCAAACCGTCTATTATATTCGGTCAGTAGAATTTTTCCAGTATGCTCGCTCTCAGTAGAGGATATTGGTGCATTAAAGTAAATTAGTAAACCAGATGATATAACGACATACCTGAAGAGGCTCTCTACATATCAATTACAGCTTCCCCCATCACTCCCTATGTTATACACGGTATTAAATGGTTGTTTTAAAAATTATTTCTATAAAGGGATGTATCCAAAATGCTTTATGAAATTTATTGAGAAACGTAATATTGAAAAGTGAGAGTTGCAGGATGGTGATTCTAAATGCTTATAATTATTATTGATGTTCAAAATTAATGTTGAGCTGATCACAAGACCCAAAATTACATCCCCTAAACCTTGAATTTTAAATAGTCAATCGAAGGTGTGATCAGGAAAATAGTTCTGAAACTCTTATTGATATGGGGAATAAATTTGTCAGGAAAATAGTTCTGAAACTCTTATTGATATGGGAATAAATTTGTTTTTGGGATGAGCTAACGAACAAAATGATTTTTCGTACCGGAATGGAGTTTTGCTATTTGCTTTTCTTCCAGGTCATTTTTCGATCTTTTTTGTTATCAATTACGGTCAGAAATGGTAGCCTGTTTACTTAAATAGTTTATTTTGCGATTATTATATATAACGCCGATAATATATACTGGGGTACATAGCTGAAAGAAACAGGCTATTTTGTTGAATCAATAAAATAATTAGAGGGGGTATAAAACTGACAATAAAGCATTTATTTGACGGTTTTTTAGTGGGGTCAGCCGGTGGAGTTCTCGCGGGTCTAATTGCTGGAATTACACTGAAGTCTACATACGATAAACTGATTCATGAGAAGCAAATGCACAAAAAACTCAGGTCAATTTCCATGAAGACTTTTGAAAGACGCAAAATCCAGAATTCTTTAAAAATTGGTTTTGAGATGAGTTATAAATTATTTATTTTGTGATTATTATATATAACGAGGATAATATATACTGAGGTACATAGCTGAAAGAAACAGGCTATTTTGTTGAATCAATAAAATAATTTGAGGGGGTATAAAACTGACAATAAAGCATCTATTTGGCGGTCTTTTAGTGGGGTCAGCCGGTGGAGTTCTTGCAGGACTGATTGCCGGAATTACACTGAAGTATGGTTATGATAAACTTATTCATGAGAAGCAAATACACAAAAAACTCAAGTCAATTTCGATGAAGTCAATATCCTTGAAGAATTTGAAAAGACATAAATGTCTCATCATATGACCTGAGGCATGCGCCTGAAAAGGATAAGCTAACAGAAACAAGCTGTTAAACTTCAAAATTAAATGGGAATTTCCTGTCCTGTAAGGGTTGAAAAAAACCGATTCTTCAATAAACATTGATTTTTCGGTCAAGAAAATAAGGTTACTAATAGTTCTCTAATTTGGATAAAATCAGGTTAATCAGATTGAGGTTAAAGTTATCTAATTTTGATAAAATCAGGTTAATCAGATTAAGGTTAAGTCTGAAAATATCAGGGGGTATAGAACTGACAAAGAAACATATACTTGGTGGAATGTTAGTGGGGACAGTCGCGGGGACAGCCGCTGGAATTGCAGGAGGTTTGGTTGCCGGAGTTACGCTGAAGTACACTTATGATAAATATATTCAGGAACAGCAAATGCACAAAAGACTTAAATCAATTCCCAGGAGGGTGTTTAGACGCGGCCCGGCTCCTGCGACGGTGAGGGCCGTTTATCCGGATCGCCAAACTTTTTCCCACAACCTGAAATCCCCAATCTGGATCGAATTCGATGCACCTATAGATAGTTCTACTGTCACGAAAGATACGGTTATAGTCAAAAGTTCAGTATCTGATGAGCCTCTGGATGGTTTTCTTGATGCGGGTGGGAGGATTCTGATGTTCCGGCCTCATGGAAAATATCCTGCAGAAAATGGCAGAGCCAAAATTTCCATTACTTTGATAGGAACCGATACCGGGTCGGGAGCTATCATGGACGCAAAAGGTGTTCCCCTTGACGGAGACAAGGATGGAAAAGCCGGTGGAGATTTCGAATACAAGTTCAGTATTATGAAGTGACGGAACTTTCTCTGGAAAAATCTTTTAAATTTTTTCATTACTTTTTTCATTACTTTTTTCATTACTTTTTTTAGTTCTCTTTTTAGTTCTCTTTTTAGTTCTCTTTTTAGTTTGGCATGAAAGTACTTTATGCACTTTCATTTTTTGTGCCTGTTATTCGGGGAATTTCATGTGCGTTTTTTCTGTTTATTCCGACTTTTTTTCCATAGGACTCCGGGGAAAAATAATTCACTATACATTCACACTCAGTATAAAATTCTTAATATATTACATAGTTGGCATTATATATTAGGTGAGATATAGGATAAATACAGGAGTATTAAGCTCAATTACTCTCCTTTCCGGAAGATATTAAATAAAGGGTTTCTCCGGTAAGGGAAATATCAAGGGGGTGCAAGATTGATAAATATGAAAAGATGTGGTGAGCTATTGCTTAGCGCATATATCATGAAGAAAATTAAGCCAGTGGGATCTCAAAAGAGTGGAGGACCAATAAGTAAATATGGAAAATTAGTTCTTGGGGCATATCTGCTTGAGAAACTCAAGTCAGAAAAATCTGAAAAAGAAGCGGTTCCAGAAATGGAACTGGAAGAAGTAAAATTAAATGAAACGGGTGGGGGACCTTCAACGATGAAACTTGGTAAAGTAGTCATGGGTGTGCTTGTTGGAGCTACAGCTATTTACGCTCTTAAAAAATACTCTGCTAAAAAGTGTGGACATAAAATCAAAGTCCAATGAGACGAATGGAGGGGAACGATTTTGCATAAAATTAATGGCTGGGGTAAATTTCTGCTGGGGGTAGTTGCAGGGGCTGCAATTGCATATACCGTTAAAAAGTATATGTGCAACAGGTCCCTTCCAGAGGCTTTCAAATCTCTACCCTTTCACTTCAAACAGGGACAGGTCCCTCCAAAGGTAAAGTCAATTTATCCTGACAGGCAGACATTTGCTTTCAGGCATGATTCCCCGATCTGGATCGAATTCGATATGCCCATGAATAATGCAAGCATTACGAAAGAGACCGTAATAGTCAGAAGTTCCGCATCAGACGAGCCTGTTGAAGGATTGCTGGATTCGGGGTCCAGAATACTGATGTTCCGTCCGTATGGCGATTATCCTATGGATGAGACCGGGGCTGAAATAACAATTACCTTACTTGGAAGCGAAACCGGGTCTGGCATCATAATTGACGAAAGGGGAATTGCTCTGGATGGAGATAACGACGGAAAAGCCGGAGGAGACTTTGTCTATACTTACAGGCTTATAAAATGAAATTTCGACCTCCGAAATGATCCCATTTTTTTAACCTATTTTTTCAATTTATTCAGGACTTACGCAGTAGAAGAGTAAAATCAGGCACATACGGACTAGTCAACAGAATTCTGATTTATACAGCCAAGTCTTTTCCACTCATGGTTTTCAGTTCAACTACGTAAGTCCTATGTGCTTTAAATCCAGGTATATAAGGTTTTATGGATTCTGTTATGGCTGTGGCTTATCCCAACCCACTTGATTTCCTGTAGAAGTAGCTGTCGAAAGTCACTATTCGACAGTTCACTGGTTCTGGTTACTGTTCTACTGGGCTTCCTTTTGTACCTTCCAATAATAACTCTGTTCTCCGAACCAGTAATCCACACCGGTCATTTCCTTATCCCACGCTACACCCATCTTATACTCAAACTTCAGTTTTCAGAACTTCGAATGCTTTTTCGAGCATGATTGAGCCAAAAACTGTGGGTTGTCATCTGCTGTCCGTGGATATTAGCCGTGTGCATGAAGCAATCTGTACTGACCTTAAGGCGACCTTAAGGCAATTCCGAGGCTGATATTTAACAGATATCTTCGCCTGTGAACGCGGTTCAAAGTCTTAATCCATGCACATGGACAATATTGACAGGCTTGAAAAATACTTACTCCGTTTCAAGCGCTTCGTCGCAACTGCTCAGTCCAGACCCAATAAGAAAGTGTACAATTTTGAGAGTTTAACAACGGAGATCAGTGCGTTTTTGCAGTCAGGAACTTGGAGCTAAAAATCAGATTGGCAGTATTTGATTTTTTAAGGCCTATATGTGAACCCTATCAAGAAAAAGAAATTGAAGTGGGCAAAGAAATTGAGAGGGAATTCTGAATTTTAAACGCCTGACTCTCCGATTAAATATAATGGTAGTATAGTTAATTCACAAGCCTCCAAATTTTTATTTATTAACTGAGTTGAAAAACTTTGCCCTATCGAATAATCTCCCTTTATCGAATAATCTCCCTTTATACACATATCTTGCTTAAAAAGAAAAAGACTAAAGTGATGGTGTTTATAAGTAAAGGAAGTTGTGCAATTTTTTCCACAAAATGGACGCTGTTCAAGGGCTTAAATTGAATTTAGTTGGGAAAATGGAGCTTATACAACTATCGAGATTATATTTTCTGCTTTAATCGCGGATTGCAGACTATAATTCCTGATTTATCGGGAGCTTTAAAGGAATTAGAACTTGTAGATTAAATGTAAAAGTAAGCATGTTTTGTTGAGAGAGGATTTACTCAATTTTTAAAAGACTATTTATATTAAGAAACAGTTATTCTAGTATTTTTATATAATCTGCAATTATATTTTTGTTCATACTTTCTGGCAATCAAATCTATTCCTCTCCAAATGAAAATCGGTAACAAGAATAATTTCTAATAAGAGTTGCCATGGGAGTATAATTTAGGGGTGGATGAAGAGTTTGATTGGAGAATTATACGCTCTAATCTTGTATACACTCTAAAACGTTCACCTTTTCTATGCAAAAAGAGAAAAAGAAACGTAAAACTATGGAGGTAAATGATATGTGGTTTGGACACGGCTGGGGCCGCTGGGGCGGCTGGGGCTTTAGGCGCTGGGGCGGCTGGGGCGGCTGCGGTGGCGGCTGCGGCTGCGGTGGCTGGAACTGGTGCTAATAATTGGTAACCAGGCAGCAACTGAGCCTAAGACAGCAAGGTTAGCCTAAATTAACCTGAAATAGCAAGTTTAAACTAAAAAAGCATAATAGCCATCTTTTCAAGACATTTTGGGGAAATTCCTGATAAACTGTCTTGATTTGATGACTATAAATTTTAAGGCTTATTAATATCTTCCGGGGTCGCCAAACATTAGTCCCTGGAAATTAACGGCAATCAATTATTTTAATTTCATTAAAATAAAATACATGAAACTATTTTTCGCTTAAAAACAATTTTTTATATAAAAAATTTAAAATAATTTATCTTATTAGTATATACTGGAGTTGGGAAATAGATTTGGTGCATCCTCAAAGTAAAAGACACCCGGGAGGCGCTGATCCTTCTTCGAATCAATATGCCTGGGGGAGCATAATATTCGAAGAAACTGTATTGGGGGATACAGTAGATGCAGCGTCTCCGGGCTTCTTCCACATTACTTATACATTACTTGTGCTGAAAATTCTTTATTAAGTCTTTTTCCATTCTATTCTATTTGATTTATTTGATTTATTTGATTTATTTGATTTATTTGATTTATTTGATTTATTTGATTTATTTGATTCAGTTCTGTTCCCTTTTTCTCCTGTTTTTCCTTCTCCCCATACCCTCCACCACCCGGCGTCTCGATAGCAAAAACATCTCCATTTTTTAGCTTAATTTCTGCCTGTCCCTCGACCTCGATAATGCTGCCATCCCTGCGGATCAGTGTGTTCTTTCCGCACTCGCCGGGCATGCCGCCATTTAACCCGAAGGGCGGGAGTTTCCTGTGGCTTGAGAGAATGGCAGCATGCATGTCCTTCAGGAACCTGATTTTTCGGATAACCCCGTTTCCGCCCCTGAATTTGCCCTCTCCTCCGCTTCCCTGCCGGATGGAAAACTCCTCGAGCAAAACCGGAAACCTTGTTTCAAGAATCTCAGGGTCGGTGATTCTCGAGTTGGTCATGTGAGTATGGACAGCATCCGTCCCTGAAAATCCGGGGCCTGCCCCTGCTCCTCCGCAGATGGTTTCATAGTACTGGAAGTCCGAATTTCCGAAGGTGAAATTATTCATGGTCCCCTGGGAAGCCGCCAGCGTGCCAAGGGCTCCGAACAGGGCATCAACAATGTACTGAGAAGTCTCAACATTGCCTGCAACAACTGCTGCAGGATATTCCGGCCTGAGCATGGAGCCTTCGGGAATAATAATTTCAAGCGGCCTTAAACAGCCCGCATTCAGGGGGATATCACTCTTTACAAGCGTCCGGAAAGCGTAGAGGACGGCAGCCAGGCAGACCGAGGCAGGGGCATTGAAATTGTTTGAAAGCTGGGGGGAAGTACCCGTAAAGTCAATTATTGCACCCCGGTTCTTGCGGTCGATGGTGACCTTCACTTTAATGGCATTCCCGTCATCGAGCATGTAGGCGAATTCTCCATCTGCAAGCCTGTCAATAACTCTTCTCACAGCTTCTTCAGCGTTATCCTGCACATGGTTCATGTAAGCTTCAACTGTTTCAAGGTAGAATTCTTCAACCATCCTGCGCAGTTCCTGCAGCCCTTTTTCATTTGCAGCAACCTGGGCCCGGAGGTCAGCCATATTCTGGTCCGGGTTTCTTGCAGGGTATTTTCCCGAATTCAACCAGGCCCTTAGTTTTTCTTCACAGAAACGGCCCTGTTTGACTATTCTCATTCCCTCGCTCAGCACCCCTTCTTCCTCAATGGTCCTGCTGCCCGGGGGAACGGAGCCCGGACTGATCCCCCCAACATCTGCATGGTGGCCTCTGGAAGCCAGATAAAACAGGACCTCTCCGGAACTGCCAAACATAGGAGTGACAACCGTGATGTCCGGGAGATGGGTGCCTCCGTGATACGGGGAGTTAATCAGGTAGACATCCCCTGCCTGCATTTTCTGAAACTGTGTCCGGATAAGGGATTTTACGCATTCTCCCATGGAACCCAGGTGCACGGGGATGTGAGGGGCGTTTGCTATCAGGTTTCCTTGCCTGTCAAAAATCGCACAGGAGAAGTCCAGCCTCTCTTTTATGTTTACCGAATAGGCTGTGTTCTGCAGGGTGTAGCCCATCTGCTCGGCAACGGACATGAACCTGTTATTGAAAATCTCGAGCATTACAGGGTCGGCCTCTGTCCCTATGGCGGTGTGGGTCGGGAGAGGAATTTTGCGGTGCAGGAGGAGATGGTCTCGTTCCGTAATCTCTCCTTCCCAGCCGGGTTCGATAATAATGGTCGTGTTTTTCTCAATTAAAATCGCAGGCCCGCTTATGCAGGTACCGGGTTTGAGTTCTTCCCTCCGGAAAACGGGAGTCTCATGAAATTCCCCATAGCTGTACATCTGAACCGCCGAGACGGGAGAAAAGTCAGGGTTTGTTTCGGTTTCCAGCACAGGGTCGGAAACTCTCTCAGTAATCCCTATGATCTCCACGGAAACGGCTTCAACGACCATGGATTTACCCTCTATCACAAACCCGAAGCGTTTCTTGTGTGCTTCCTCAAACCCGGTCCTGAGGGCATCCTTATCCGCAAAATCCACAGCTAACTGCGTATCCGAACCCGCATAACGCATATGGACCTTAAAGAGGGCAGTAATGCATTCCTCCTGCACTCCCTGTTCCTGCATCATCAGGCGGCCTTCATTTTCAAGCCTGGAAAATACTGTCTTTAATTCCTCTATCAGCCCGTCGGAAAGTTCGGCTCCCACATAACTTTCTTTTATCAGCCTCTGGTCTGCAAGTCCCATCCCGTATGCAGAAAGCACGCCTGCATAGGGGTGAATGAAGATCCTTTTGACCCCGAGGCTGTCTGCAACCCTGCAGGCGTGCTGGGCGCCAGCTCCTCCAAAGCAGCAGAGGGTATATTCTTTTATATTGTACCCTCGCTGGACCGAGATTTTCTTTATGGCATTTGCCATATTCTCGACTGCGACTGAAAGAAAACCTTCTGCTATCTGCTCAGGGGTCCGGACGCTGCCTCCGCTTGAAACCTCTTTTTCAGAGACTTCCTTTTCAGAGACAACCTTTTCAGAGACCTCTTTTTCAGAAACTTCTTTTGCAATCTCTGCAAATTTCCTGCGCACAAGTTCGGAGTCAAGGGGCTGGTCTCCATCGGGCCCAAAAAGGTTCGGGAAGAACTCAGGCTGCAATTTCCCAAGCATAACGTTGCAGTCGGTAACCGTAAGAGGCCCCCCTTTTCGGTACGAAGCCGGACCGGGGTCCGATCCTGCTGAATCCGGGCCTACCCTGAACCTGCCTCCTTCATAATGGAGTATGGAACCCCCGCCTGCAGCTACAGTATGGATGCGCATCATAGGAGACCGCAGGCGGACACCTGCAATCTCGGTTTCAAGACTGCGCTCATATTCCCCGCTGTACTGAGCCACATCCGTGGAAGTCCCTCCCATGTCGAAAGTGATGACCTTTCTTGCCCCTGCCATGAGAGAAGTAGAAACTGCACCCACAATTCCGCCTGCCGGCCCGGAGAGAATGCAGTCCTTGCCCTGAAAAGCGTCAGCATCTATAAGCCCGCCGCTGGACTGCATAAACATGAGTCTTGGACTGTTTATTTCCCTGTTTTCCCCTTCAGGACTTTCTTCTTCCGGGCTTTCTTCCTTTTCGCCTTCTTTTTCTTTGATTTCTGCCCCTTTTTCTTCCAGAGTTTTCTGGACCATATCAACGTATCTGCGGAGTACCGGGGAAAGATAGGCATCCACAACAGTCGTTTCCCCCCTGCTCACGAGTTTTATCAACGGGCTCGCCTGATGGGAGAGGGAGATCTGTGTAAAACCTATCTCCCGCGCAAGCCTGCCGAGTTTAAGTTCATGTTCGGGATACCTGTAGGCATGCATGAGAACAATTGCAATTGAGCGAATCCCGGATTTGTAAGCCACCTCAAACTCTTTTTTTGCATTTTCGAGGTCCAAGGCTACAAGCTCTTTTCCGTCTGCTCCGAACCTCCCGGAAACCTCTATGACCCTTTCATAGAGCTGGTCAGGAAGTTCGATCTTCTGAGCAAAAATATCCGGGCGGTTCTGGTACCCTATCCTCAAAGCATCTCCAAACCCCCGCGTTATGGCAAGAACAGTCCTCTCCCCTTTTCGTTCAAGGAGTGCATTTGTGCCAACGGTTGTGCCCATCTTTACGGCTTCGATCAGTTCCGCAGGCAGGGGTGAATCTTTCGGAAGCCCGAGGATCTGGCGGATTCCGTGCATGGCTGCATCTTTATAATGAGTGGGATCTTCGGAAAGGAGCTTGTGTGTAATCAGTTTTCCATCAGGGCTGCGGGCTACGATATCAGTAAACGTGCCTCCGCGGTCGATCCAGAATTGCCAGCGGGCTTTGGGGGACATGTAGGGAATAATTGTAGAGGTGGTATTAATTATTAATCGGGAGTTTTAGTTTTTAGCTCTATTTTCAGAAGGTAACAGAATCGTTTTTATAAATCATTTAGAAGGAATTGTATCCTGATAGGGAGATTCGAATAAAAAGAAAAAGCTTTTGGAGTTAAAGTGTAAAGTGAAGGAAAAAGAATTGAATGTTTCCTATGGCTAAGATAAATATGCGAATGAGGTAGATCAATGACAAATGAAAGGGTGATGCAACTTATTAGAGAGGCTTATGGAAGGAACATCATAGAACTTTCCTTATCTTTGAACCAGCTAACACAATTGCCACCCGAAATTACAGAACTTAAAAACCTTACAAAACTTTCCTTATCTTGGAACCAACTGACACAATTGCCACCCGAAATTACAGAACTTAAAAACCTTACAATACTTGATTTATCTGTTAACCAGCTGACACAATTACCACCTGAAATTACAGAACTTAAAAACCTTACAACACTTTACTTATCTGTTAACCAGCTGACACAACTACCACCTGAAATTAAAGAACTTAAAAACCTTACAACACTTGACTTATATCAGAACCAGCTGACACAATTGCCACCCGAAATTACAGAACTTAAAAACCTTACAATACTTTACTTATCTCGGAACCAGCTGACACAACTGCCACCCGAAATTACAGAACTTAAAAACCTTACAATACTTTCCTTATCTCGGAACCAGCTGACACAACTACCACCCGAAATTACAGAACTTAAATACCTTACAAAACTTGACTTATCTCAGAACCAGCTGACACAACTACCACCCGAAATTACAGAACTTAAAAACCTTACAACACTTGACTTATCTCAAAACCATCTGACACAATTACCACCTGAAATTACAGAACTTAAAAACCTTACAACACTTTCCATATCGGGTAACCAGCTGACACAGCTGCCACTAGAGATTCTAGAACTTAAACACCTTACAACACTTTACTTATCTCGGAACCATCTGGCACAACTGCCGCCAGAAATTTCAAAACTTAAAAACCTTACAACACTTTACTTATCTGCTAACCAGCTGACACAACTGCCACCAGAAATTACAGAACTTAAAAACCTTGCAAAACTTGACTTATCTGCTAATCAGCTGTCACAATTGCCACCAGTAATTATAGAACTTAAAAACCTTGCAAAACTTGACTTATCTGCTAATCAGCTGACACAACTGCCACCAGAAATTACAGAACTTAAAAACCTTGCAAAACTTGACTTATCTGCTAATCAGCTGACACAACTGCCACCAGAAATTACAGAACTTAAACACCTTACAACACTTTCCTTATCTTGGAACCTGCTGACACAATTGCCACCCGAAATTATAGAACTTAAAAATCTTACAACACTTGACTTATTAGGTAACCCTTTAATCTCCCCCACCCCAGAAATTGTTTCTAAGGGAGTGAAAGCGATTTTCACTTATTTGAAACAATCAAGAACTTACGAACATAATGAAGCAAAGTTGATACTAGTTGGAGCAGGGGGAGTTGGAAAAACATGTCTCTCTAACAGGTTGATTAAGGATAAGTTTGCAGAAGATCAGATAACTGAGGGAATAAACATATCTAAATGGAGTATTCCAGTACCTTGTTCTGTAACTGGTTCAATCAAATTAAATATCTGGGATTTTGGAGGGCAGGAAATCTATCATGCGACTCACCAGTTTTTCCTGACAAAACGCTCGGTCTATCTACTTGTATGGAATGCAAGGAAAACAAAAGACTATGACAATATATATTACTGGTTGCACACGCTTGAAGCTTTTGGAGAGGATAGCCCGATAATCCTTGTAATGACCAAGATGAGCGAAAGTGACGATGATCTGAACCTGAAAGATTTGAAAAGTAAGTTTCCTCAAATTGCCGGTTACGTAAAGATTGACAGCAAGGATGGAAAAGGAATTAACAGTTTAAAAGAAATTATCTGTGAAACTGCTTGGAATATTTCTCTAATGAGAGCGAAGTGGGTGGATTCTTGGTATGAAGTAAGAAAAAAACTGGAAGGGATCGGAGAGAATCGGATTGCATACGACAAATTTTGCGAAATATGTAGATCTGAAGGTTTGGATGCCGAAAATGTCGATATATTAGATGGATATTTACACGATTTGGGGGTAACTCTTCATTTTAGAGATAGAATAGGGTTGAAGAATATAGTGATTTTAAAACCGGAGTGGGCTACCGGAGCATTTTACAAAATTTTGTCTGCAAAATCTGTTCTCCATAGTGAAGGTGTGTTATTGCAAAATGAATTAGACCAGATCTGGGACAAAGTAACATATCCGTCAGCAGTTCACCCGCAACTAATGGAGTTGATGAACAAATTTGAACTTGCATATGAACTTCCTGACAAAAACAGCTATCTTATTCCCGAACTATTACCCAAAAATGAACCTGATTATGATTGGGACGATGAAGAAAATTTGTACTTTTACTATTCTTACGAATCTTTTCTGCCTTCCGGTATAATTACCCGCTTTATAGTACGTATGCATCAGGACATAGAGAAAAAAGAAGACGGTATGCCTCTCTGCTGGAGAGACGGAGTAGTGTTGAAGCTCCAAAATTCGCGTGCCCTTGTAAAGATGAAGCCTGATGAAAAGCAAATAGAGATCAGAATAAAAGGCGACAATAAAAGAGGAGCTCTCGGTGCGATTTCTAATGAACTTGACCAAATAAACACTTCTATAAAAAAGATAAGTATCAGTAAGCTAATCCCTTGTAACTGTTCAAAAAATTGTCCTGAAAGATACTCATACGAAAAGTTGTTAAAAGCTGAAATGAAAAGAGAAGAAACTATCCAGTGTCATGAGAGCTACGAACATATAGCAATTTCACTGTTATTAGATGGTTACAAGAGAAGAGAGGAAAGGATTTCAGAATATGATGAGATCTTAAAACACATGAATCAGCCGTTTGTGTTCAGTCCAAGCGTTATAACAAACTTAGAAACTAAACAGATAATGAAATCAGAACAAAGAACTGAAGTTAACACTAACATCAATATAAATTTAAACATAGACCTGCCACAAATTCGTTTCGAACTTGATAATTTAAAGGATGAAGTTGAAAATTTAAACCCAAAACTCGATAAGGATTTGGATATGGCTCAAGATAGTCTAGATGACTTGAGCACAAATTCTGAAAAAGAAAAATTCATTAAACCTCTTAACAAGTTATATCGCCCTCTAGTAAAACTAGGTGATCCAAACTCAGAGTATAACAAACTCATTAAAGGAACCCAAAAAGGCATTGAATACGCACAAAAGCTTGGCAGAACCTACAATAAATTTGCCCAATGGCTTGCAATGCCTCAAGTTCCAGATCTATTTCTTGGAAAATGATTTTGTTTGAGTTTTAATTTTTACCTTTTATTACTTATCTATTCCATAGTTTCAACGTTCAGGGCTGCAAGAAATATCCTGAAAAATCCTATGGATAAATATTGATTTCCTTTCCAAAGTAGCGACTATTTTGCTCGATTTTCAGAAGTTAACAGACTTTTTTTCAATATTATTTTGAGAGAATTGCATCCTTATACAGAGACTCGAATAAAAAGAAAAAGCTTCTTGAGTTAAAGTGTGATGAAAAAGTAAGAGAATTGGAAATTTCTCTGATAAATCAGGTGTGAAAAAAGGATTTTGAAGGGATATTTAAAATCTGTCCGCGTGAGACAAATTTTGAGATAAAACATTCTTTTGCTATCAGCAAAAAAGATATTAATGATCTCTCACGAACCCTTCTTTGCTGACAACAAAAAGGATTTTATTATTTAACCAAATTGTAAGCCCATTCGATCCATTCACAGAGGCATTCTAAATCCTCTTTCTCGATGGTAGCACCGCACCAGATGCGCAAACCCGAAGGGGCATCCCGGTAAGAACCGATGTCATAAGCAACTTTTTCTTTCTCAAGCGTTTTAATCAGTTCTTTAAGCTTTTCTTCGGATAAATCAACTTTAAAGCAGACACTGGTACTGGACCTTATCTCTTTTGTTTCCGCTAAGAAATGGATCCAGTTGTTTTTAGCAACAAATGCCTCAAAGACCGACAGATTATCATTTGTCCGCTGGATAAGTTGTTTAAGCCCTCCGACAGACTCTGCCCATTTTAGTGTTGCCAGCCAATCTTCATTAGCAAGCATGGACGGGGTGTTAATAGTGGAGCCTTCAAAAATCTCCTTATTCAGTTTACCACCTTTGGTCAGCCGGAAAATCTTGGGTAATGGCCAGGCAGGAGTATAGCTTTCTAACCGCTGAACAGCCCGCGGAGATAAAATCAGCATCCCGTGTGCACCTTCCCCGCCTAAAACCTTCTGCCATGAGAAGGTAATGACATCCAGTTTATGGTAGGGTATATCCATAGCAAATATAGCAGAGGTGGCATCGCAAAGCGTGAGCCCTTCCCGGTCATCGGGAATCCAGTCACCGTTGGGCACTCTGACTCCGCTTGTAGTCCCATTCCAGACAAAGACGACATCATTCTTGAAATCGACCTGCTTTAAATCCGGTAATTTCCCGTATTCTGCCTCAAAAACTCGGGTATCCTTTAATTTTAACTGTTTGGTGATGTCGGTTGCCCATTCTTTACTGAAAGATTCCCAGACCAGAACATCAACCCCGCGGCACCCCAGCATGGACCACATGCACATTTCAAAAGCGCCTGTATCGGAAGCCGGTACAATACCTACAAGATAATCATCAGGAAGTCCAAGCATATCTCTTGTTCTTTTAATTGCTTCAGCTAATTTTTCCTTGCCAGGTTTGCTCCGGTGTGACCGGCCAAAAGGCGTATCCTTCAGCTCTTCAACAGAATAACCTGGATGTTTGGCACAGGGCCCAGAAGAAAAACAGGGATTTTTAGGAACACATGTTGGTTTCATTTTATCTTTTCCTTTTTGGTACTGTTATGTCTTAGGGGGATAAGAAATTTTCCAGTTACAGGCGAACATGTAATTGTAGCCATCCCCGAAGACTTAACAGTGTACCTTTTATTTATCTTTTCGTGCTACTTTTACATGGTCAAAACCGATGTTCGTAGCCAACAAAAAAAGTGTCTATATATTTCATAGTTTTTTGCATTTGTTTTTTTGCATCTGATGAAAGGTAATCGACCAAATAACCTGTATCTTCCTTTTTTATTCTTTTTCTCCAACTTTCCAAATTCTGGCTTTTTGGAAATATTTATACATTGGAGGGTGAAATAAATCCCCATGAAAAAGTACCTGGGGATTATTGTCGATGCCGTTTCCGGGCGGCAGTTCAAAGGCGAGACTGCTATTGAATACGAAAATTTGACAAAAATGCCGCTTTCCGACTATGTTCACTGAAAAATAACTTTTTCAAGCATGTCTCCGTCAATCAAAGTAACTTTTTCAACAGCCGCAATTTCGACCAATTCCTCATCGAACCCGCTCGGGCTGACCAGTAGATAGTGCTCTTTTCGGTTTGTAGATCCCCATTTGACTTTTTTAGCTTTCTCTTTCAGGTCGTTCAGGACTTTAATGCTCATTTTTCGGGTGGTGTACTTTATCTCCCCAAAAAGGATTTCATCTGTTTTTTCGTTTACTGCCACAAGGTCGATTTCTTCTCCGGCTTTCCACCAGCTTCCTATTTTTTCGAACTCCATGGGGAGTAGTTTCCTTTTTTCCCTCAGGATTTCCCGAATGATGGTTTCAAAAACTGGGCCGAGATATTGAGAAAACTCGTTTTTGATTTTTTTAAGGACAAAGTCCTGTTCCCCGAGTTCGATATGTTCGAGGTTCGGGAAGACAAACCTGAAGTAAAACCTGAAATAATTGTCCTTTATCCTGTAGATTCCGCTTCTGGACTTTATGCTCTCGGTTACGGGGATATGCCTTTCGATGATGTCCAGGTCCTGTAGCACCTGGAGGTATTTGCCGACCACGCTTTTTGAAAGGCCGGTGTCGTTTATGATTTTGCCGGATGTGGCGTTCCCAAAGGCGATTGAGCGGATGATCGAAAAATAATATCCGGGTTCCCTGAGTTCTTCTCTGAGGATGAATTCGACATCTTTGTAGAGAAACTCTTCTTTTTTCAAAATCCGGCTCTTTATGGTTTCAAAAATGTCGCCTTCGTACTCGAGGAGGTAGGCGGGAGTGCCGCCGAGAACCGCGTAAGTTTCGATCAGGTCTTTCAGGCCGGAGCCCGGGAAGAAGTCCTTCAGGCTCAGGAATTTTAAGGGCTGGAGGTTGAGTTGCTTTGTTCGCCTGCCGTAGAGGGGAGAAGAGTAGTTAAAAAAATGTTTTTCCATCATTGCAATCGAAGAGCCGCAGACAAAGATTTTGCTCTCTGTGTTTTTGATTTTATGGTCCCAGTAGTCCTGTAAAACAGAAGAGATGGAACTTTCCGTACTGGCCATATAAGGGAATTCGTCGAGGATAAGTACAAGTTCCTGTTTTTCCGAAAAATAATGGAAAGCTTCGTCTGCGCTCCTGAAAGGAAAACGTGCAAGCCTCTCGTCTCCCAGCTTTTCGGCGGTGATTGAAGAAAGGCGTTCGAGCATATCAGCAGGAGCTTCAAGCCTCCCTGTAAAGTAGATAGCATCAGTTTTTTCCTTCAGGATCTGCTTCAAAAGCTCGGTTTTCCCGACCCTGCGCCTACCGTAAAGGACAAATAATTCGGCACGTGTGCTCTGGAGGGTCTTCTTCATAATTTCGAGTTCTTGCTTGCGGTTTATGAACATTTGTGGTACCTTTTTTTAGGATTTCTTCATTTAGTGTATAGCTGAGTAACTTACTTTACTATACACTAAATTCATAATTAAGGCTTTGTTTAGTGTATAGCTGAGTAACTTACTTTACGGTGCCCTTATTTTTTATTCCTTTTCTCCAGCTTCCGAAGTTCTGGCTTTTTGGAAATCTTTATACATTTCCGATTTCAATAAGTCCTCATGAAAAAGTACCTGGGGATTATTGTCGACGCCGTTTCCAGGCGGCAGTTCAAAGGCGAGATTACCATTGAAAACGGAAAGATCCTGCGTGTTGAAGAAAAGGAACACGATCATGAGCAGTACATCCTGCCCGGGCTTGTGGACGCCCATGTGCATATAGAAAGTTCCATGACCGTGCCTTCGGTTTTTGCCCGGATGGCTGTTGCAAAAGGGACAGTTGCCGTGGTCAGCGATCCTCATGAGATTGCAAACGTCATGGGGGAAGAGGGCATTGATTACATGCTTGAGGATGCAAAAAGGTCCCCTCTAAAGGTCTTTTTTGGGGTGCCTTCCTGTGTGCCGGCTACACCTTTCGAATCCGCAGGTGCATTCCTGGATTCGGAGGCAGTTGACCGCTTGCTGGCAAGAGAGGATCTGCATTATCTTTCCGAGATGATGAATTTCCCTGGCGTGATCCTGGGATTCCCCGAGGTAATGGCAAAACTGGAATCAGCTGAAAAGTACGGCAAAGTTGTGGATGGGCATGCACCCGGCCTGAGGGGAGTGAATCTTCAGAAATACATCGGGGCAGGAATTTCCACAGACCACGAATGTTTTACTTACGAAGAAGCGGCTGAGAAAATAAAACTCGGGATGAAGGTCCTGATCCGGGAGGGGAGTTCAGCCCGAAACTTCGAAACCCTCTACAGCCTGATAGATGAATATCCCGAAGCGGTCATGCTCTGCACCGACGATTCCCACCCTGATACCCTGATCTATGAAGGACATATCGATAAACTGATCCGGCGCGGGCAGGAAAAAGGGCTTGATATATATAACCTGCTCAGGGCAGCGGTGATCAATCCGGTGGAGCATTACGGGCTCAATGTCGGGTTACTGCGTGAAGGAGACCCTGCGGATTTCATCATCGTAGACGACCTGAAATCCTTCAACGTGCTGAGCACCTTCATCGAGGGAGAATGTGTTTACGGGAATGGACAGGTTCTTTTCCCGGCGGAAAAAGTTCCTGCAAAAAACGTGTTCAACCGAAATAAGATTTCAATTGATGATGTAAAACTGGCTGTGCCGGCAGGAGAAAACGGGGACACAAAGGAAGGAATGCAAAAAATCAGGGTGATCGTAGCCCGGGACGGAGAACTGGTTACAGGCCAGGAACTGGCTCTTCCGGAGGTAGAAAATGGCAACCTGGTTTCGGACCCGGCGAGGGATATTTTGAAAATGGTTGTCCTGAGCAGGTATGCAGATGACCCTGTCCAGATCGGCTTCATAAAGAACATAGGCCTGAAAAAAGGCGCAATTGCCAGCAGCATTGCCCACGACAGCCACAACATCATTGCAGTTGGAGCCACCGATAAAGATATAGTTGAAGCTGTCAACCGGCTGGTGGAAAACAAAGGAGGAATCGTTGTGGGCACCGCAGAAAACCTTCTTGATCTCCCGCTTGAGGTTGCGGGCCTTATGAGCACCCTTGATGGAGCCGAGGTCGCTTCCCGGTACAGGCTGCTGAACGAAGAAGCCCGGAAACTGGGAACCTCGCTTGAGTCGCCTTTTATGACTCTTGCATTTATGTCGCTTCTGGTCATCCCCGAGCTTAAACTTGGGGATAAAGGCCTGTTTGATGTGACAAAATTCGAATTTGTCGAGCTTTTCGTGAATGAATGAGCAGAAAAGGGCGGTCTAATTTCCCAGATTTCTGCCTTTCTTTCCTTTTTCCTTTTCTGCCTTTCCTGCTTTTTCTATCTTTTGCCTTTCAGCTGTTTCTGTCCTTTTCCACAACTTTCAAAACATCAGCATTCGATGCGGTTTGCACGATAACGAACTGCTTGCTTACGGAAGCTGTTTTCTTTGCTGCTGTCTCCATGCAGAGCATGAGGATCTTCACTGCATCCTGCAGGTTGCTCTTTTTCGTCCAGTGGTCCTTGAAACACTTGTTGGCGACCTGCTTTGTAAACTCGTTTCCGAAAGCTATGAAATTGCTTCCCTTCCCCTGGGAGGTGAGGGTAAGTTCCGCGTCCCTGAGTTCGGCAATTGCGTAGTTTCCTGCCGAGGCGTACAGCCTTCTTTTTTTAACGACACCCCCTTCAACTGAGGAAACTTCCCCTACCAGGATTCCGTTTCTCTCCGATACTTTGTTCTTGCAGTCCGTGACCGTTATTTTGACCCCTGCCTCTTCTGCCTTTTTTTCCAGCTCCTCGTCCGTAACTATTGCGCCGTTATAAAGCTCTTTTTCAAGTTTTTCTCTGTCGGACTTCTCCCCTTCGAAAGTGATTTCTCGCATATCTCCTGCCATTACTGCGCCGTTTTTTCCGATAAAAGCGATAACCAAGGTCATTTTGATTTCTCCAGAACATGTCTTAAAAGGATCTAAAGGGATCTTCTGTCTTTAAAGTGCCTATTTCTTATTACTTTAGCTCTACAGATAGTCCTCAAGCGATGTAATTTATTTTCCCTGTGAATTTGTTTCCGGTGGTCTTTTATTGATCGGTTATTGTTGTCAAGCACTTCGGAAATGGTATATTCTGATTTTTTTCCCTGCCGCACAGGGCTGTAACCCGCCGGCTGCCAGGTAAAAAAATAACTAAGAAATAACCCTGCTTTTCCGAGAAATACTTCAATTTGCCCCGGAAACCGGCTTTAAGTCCATGTATTATGGGATACCTCCGCCAGCCTGTCTGGCGGCCCTGTAAAAAAAGCAGAAAGTAAGTAAAAGAAGCGGCAAGTCAACGTGTTCCCTGCTAACTATTACAGGTTAGTTTCTTGCATGTGTCGTCAGTCTTTTTTACTTGCTGGTTTTTATTCTCTTTATTCTCTCTTTCTCTTCTTTGGCATGAAAGTACTTTATGCACTTTCATTTTTTGTGCCTGTTATTCGGAGAATTCCATGTGCGTTTTTTGTGTGAAAGACCGCTCTCCTGTGTCTCTTTATTTTACCGTTGTTTTTAAGTTAGTCCTCTTGAGCACAGCTCCTGACCTTCACCTGTAAATTAGTCTGCTTGAGCGAAGCGAAACAGACCGCGTACTCCCGAGGCGCAATTCGGGAAGCGAAGCGAAACAGACCTCGTTCTCCCGAAGCGAAACTCGGGCTGCAGAGCCGCAAGTCTGCCGGGGCAAGAACGACCCAGTATAGTGAATAAGGTTGCACGGGTCAAAAAAGCTGTAATTTAGTCTTCTTGAGCAAACTTTACTGCTAAAACCCGTAAATTTGCACTCTTGAGCGGCCAGCTTTTAACTTTTTACTCAAAAACAGCAACTGTGTGGAGTTGGCTCGACCAGCTTAAATTCAATAAAAATCGGGAGATAGATAAAAAGCCATGAAGTTTCAATTATGCCTTTTTTCTCTTCACGGCATATGTTAGGGCTTTTCTTCAATCAATAGGTGACTTCGATAGAGTTTCCCTCTCTATCAGTAGCCCTTATCCTTACTAATTGAGGTAAATAATAGTTTACAGTTTGGCGCATTACAGCATCATAATTTTCATTTTGACGTATCTCGGTTTCAGGCACGTTATTTTCAGTAACATTTGCCTTTTTTCTCACGAAGGACGGCCTTTTCTGGCTCATTTCCGGAAAAGAGCGTATTCTTGAGATATGTGTTATTCCTCTACAGGCTGAATGCTTTACTTTTTTTCTTTTATTTTTGTGAAAATTGTTTCCTATCATGAGTCCCCACTCTTCTTTACTCTCTTATTTTTCTACCCATATATTTTGTAAATTTTTTGCTAGTGATGTATACTCTCTCACCACATATAACTTTTTTGATTTTTCGACAGATTTGACTCCAAAAACAACTGTTTAATTATTTTACTCTTGATTTTTAAATCCGGGCTGCTGTCCGGTTTCCTGAAGGTTTTTTTATCTGAGAAAAAAGAGCAGGGGGTAGTTTGTGTAGAAGCTAAAACGTTTCGGAGAAAAGCAAAGAAACGTTGCCTGAAAAAGAAACATTACCTGAAAATTTATCAAAAAATAGTTTCGTGGGCTGAATATCTGTAAATTCGGCCCATAGAAACTTTTTAACCTTACTTGTATTCATTTTTGGCGTTATCTTCCATAGCATGTTTCAAGGTGCTCTTTTGAGGGAGGGCGGGTTGCGAGGCTTACAACGATAGCTGCAAGCATGGCAAGCGGGGTTGCAACAAGTATGGGGTCGATAACGGTCCAGGTTCCTGTCAGAAGGGTTGCTTTTCCGAAAATGGCCTGGCTGAAACCGAGAGGTGCGGCTTCTTTTGCGTGCACGAAAATAAGCCAGAAAAGGCTGGCAAATGTCCCCACAATGAGGCTTGCAATAGCTCCTTCCTTTGTCATGCGCTTCCAGAAAAGGGCTCCTGCGTACATTGGAAGGAAGGCTGCAGCACAGAGCCCGAAGAAAATCGCTGTAGCGCTTGCAATAATGCTTATCGGAAGGACATAGGCAAGAACCACGCTTGCAAGGATTGTTATTGCAATTCCCAGTTTTGTTATGGTAACGGTTTTGCCGGACTTTCCTTTCATCAGGTACTCCCGGTAAAAGTCGTGCCCTATAGCCGTGCCCATTGTGTGGAACTGCGAGCTCAACGTGGACATTGCGGCAGCAAGCAGGGTGAGCATGAAAAGAATCACAAAAACATCCGGCATTGAGCTGTTGATGTACTCAGGGATTATAAGGTCAGTATTTCCCTTTGCCACGGCGATCGAGATGAGGTTCTGTGTCTTGTAGAAGTACGCGTTTGAAAGTGCCCCTACGGTAAACGCAACCCCTGTCATCATGAAAATGAAAGGCCCGCCTACAAGGACTGCCCTGTTAAGGGCCCTGTCGTCCTTTACCGTCATGAACCTGACTGCAAGCTGGGGCTGGGCAAGGACTCCTATTCCCACTCCCAGGACAAGGGTTGAGATAAGGTTCCACCATATGGTTGACCCGAATGCGGGCATTGCAGTCCACCCGAGGTGCCCTCCCTGCACAAGGGATTCCGGGACCAGAGGAGCCATATCCGTGAGCATTCTGTGCGCTTCCGTAATACCTCCGAGCTTTGAATAGGTCAGGACCATTAAAATGCCCATGCCCAGGAACATGAGGGCTCCCTGAAGCGCATCGGTATACATAACCGCAATCAAGCCGCCTGTAATCACATAGGCTGCAATTATGATTGTGAAGATCAAAACAGCAACGTCATAGTTTATCCCAAGTGTGGTCTCAAGGAACCTTGCCGCCCCGATCAGGACTATTCCCGAATAAAGCGGCATGAAGATACCTATCAGGATCCCTGAAAAGCCCTGTATGAACCTTGATTCGAAACGTTTTCCCATCAGCTCCGGGAAGGTTACGGCCTTGAGGTTTAAACCAATGCGCCTGGTTTTTGACCCGAATAAAACGAATGCGATAAATATCCCTACAAAAACATTCATGAATGTGAGCCATAAAAGCCCCATCCCGAGGACTCCGGCTGCCCCGCCGAATCCCACTATTGCCGAGGTGCTGATGAAAGTGGCTCCGTATGACAGGGCAAGTACGTAAGAATGAATCTTCCGCCCTGCAATCATATAGTCGTCTATGTCTTTCGTTTTTTTGTATCCCACCCATCCCAGGTAAAATATCACCATCAAATAGACCAGAACAGCCATTCCGAGAACAGGAGTACTTACAACCATATTTCAGGCCTCCTCTTCGGCACCGACGTTCCATTTCAATATGCCATAAGCAATGCATCCGAAAGCGCTAACAAAACACAGGATATATGCAATCCAGATCTGGGGATCATTAATTCCGAGCATTTATTATCTCCAGTCGAATCAACGAATTAACTCGTAATCCATGATAATGTGTAGTATGTTAACAAATAACACAAATTAAGCTTTCGTGAGAAAAAAAATTTATGAGTTAGAATTCAAAGATCGGGAGCCGGCTTAATGAAAGTAAAAGGACCGAATAAAAAACTCAGAAGAAATTAAATGAAAGTTAAATTGAAAATATTCGAATAGCTTTGAAGGTTTTACCCTTCCCGGTGTACGAGACTTCACTTAAAAGTTGTAAAAACAAATTCCCGGCACCCCTTCAAAAAAGAAAGGGGTAGCCGATTTTCTTCAGACGCCGGGAAAGGCTCTTCTTTACGTTAAAGACTTACAGTTTAAGACCAGGAGTTTTGAGGGCCTGCGAGAGAAGGATACTCATATTCTGCACAATTGTTTTTTTGATCCCGTTTACCATATCCATTTCAGTTTCATCAAGCACCTTTCCATACCTGAGAGCCACGAAATATACAACCATAAATGCTGCGTATTCCCAGCTTGCTCCGGACAGCGGAAGCATCTCCCTGGCTATAAGCATCCCCACGACCAGTACGGCACCTATGAGAGATAACCTTCTGTACATAGGGGTGAAAGGATGCATGTGCTGTGACCTCCAGGCTCTCAGGGTCATTAAGACCTCTATGGACGCAAAGGACACGGAAGATGCGGTTGCCGCACCTAACATCCCATACTGGGGTATGAGTACGAAGTTGAGTACGGCATTGATTCCTGCGCTTGAAACCGAGCACTTCATAAGGAAGTCAGAGTCTCCTGATGCCATTATGGTATGATAGTTAAATCCGAAGTACGAGTTTGCTACGAATCCTAAGGCGAGAATACGCAGGACTGGGGCCCCGACTGCATAGTTTGCACCGTAGATTTTTGTCAGGATAAAATCCGGATACACGAACATCAATGCAAAGACCGGAAAAGTGAGCAGGAAGCACCACTTTGTCATTATCGCGTAAATCGAGCCAAGGGATTCGGTCCGGTTTTCTCCCCACAGCTTTGAGGTTACGGGAATATACACAAACCCCATGGAGCCGATTATCAGGGAAAGAAACCCGACAAGGGGGTACACTGCACTGTAGACTCCAACAACTTCGGCGGATTTGAAATAACCAAGCATTATGGTATCTGTCCAGGTCATGAGGTTAAGCAGGGTTGCGCTTATCAAAAGCGGGAACGAATACCTTATCAGCTTCTTCGTAGGCTCGCTGAACTTGAGTTTCCATTCCGGCTTGATCGGAGGTCTCCTTATGAAGTAAACCGCCATTACGCCGAATGTAAAGACCATTGAAAGCAGGTCTGCAAATACCACTCCTTTCAGAGACACTCCGAAGAATACGGCAGCTGAAGCAAAGCCCAGCAGAGATACCGGCCTTATGATGTTGTAGAAGTACATGTTGACACTTGTACGGTCAAACCCTCTGTAAATCGCTACTGACAGGTTCAGGAGTATGGTAAACGGGATGGCAAAGATCATTATCTTGACAACGGATGAGATTTTGCCCTGTATATCAAACCCATCTCCGGCCAGCCGTTCAAACAATAGGGGTGAGACCAGCATGGCAAGCATCCCGGCAATAAGACCCATTAATATGGCCGAGATAATCAACTCGGGAATATTGTGCTCCTCATGCCTGCCTCTAAAGTAGGCAATATACCTTGGCACCCCTTCGTGGAGTCCGAGGGTTGCCACTGCGCCTGTGATTGAGATTACCGTAAGGGCAAGGGAGTAGGTGCCGAAATCTGCCGGTGAAAGGTAAGAGGTAAGCACGCCTTTAATTACGATGTCAAGCAACATTCCAATAAGTGTACCTGCAAGGATCACACCGGAACCTGCCACTATCCGGTTGACCGATTCGTTAACTGACATGAGAATCCCCGTGCCCTTAATTTCTGTATTCCGGGGCCTGTGGACAGGAACAGAGTTCCGTTGCCCTGCCAGTTACGGCTGAAGAACTTTCGGTCAGCTGGTTAGAGAAGTTTAAGCGGCTTCCTTCTGCAGGCTGCAGGAGATTTGAGCCTGGTCCTTTAACCTTACAGATTTTACCAGATAGGGGACTGTTATTTGATGGAATGAAATGAGTACGGGGTTGAATCGAAAATTTCATTTCAGGATTTTGGGTTTCAAAGTCTGCGGTTTCAAGTTCCTTGAAACAGCTGTAAGTCTTAAATACGTCGTTGTGTCTGTCTTTTTGCTCTATTTTTTGTCCGATTGCTTCAGGGTGAGCTTTTAAGACAAAATCTAACTGGGTTTTCTCTTTTACAACCGACATGGTTTATTTACGACCTTCTGGGTTGGATTGATTTAGGTCTTCGATTGTATCCGGGGCTGAAGTCCAGGCAGGGTGAGATCAATCGAGCGTTTGTGTTCTCCGCAGGATTCTACAGGCCCTGAGCACTCAAGGGCGGTTGAGCACTCGATAATAGCCGGACTTCTGGCAGTACCCGAGGAATTGTGGGTTGGGATTTTCCTGGTAGTGCCCCGTGGGTTGGATCGTGGTAGGGTCCCGATTGGTTGGAGTAAATCGGATTCGAATCGAAACTTAATTCGAAACTGGATCCTGGCAGGGTCCTGGAAGATCCTCTGCTGATCCTTAATTGGGTTTTGGGTTGAGTTCCGGGTTTTTCCGGGAGCGGTGGGTTAAGCTTACCGGCATCCTGAACGGACAGTTTATCTCCCGTTTCAGGTGTTCAACAAACTCGGTTTTGAAGGCTTCTGCCCTTTTTTGCACGATGGCTGTCTGGTAGGGAACTTCGAGCCATTAAATCGATGCCTCAGCAACCGGTCTGGATACGGAGCAGCTACTGAAAGGCAGCAAGTACCTTTTGTAAGTTTGATATTGTTTTTCTTAAAACCGGAGAAGTCTCAACTTATCAAATTTCACTGGGAGTTTCTCCAAATTTTATTAGGAGAACCTGCTTGACTAAATATATAAGCGTTTTGGAATGGTGGTTTGATTATCATTATCGGGTCAAACTGGAATCTGAAGAAAAACTCATTTACAATGTTCTTCCCGAAAGGTCTGGCTGAAACCTGGCATTAAAGCATAAGCCTGGCATTTTCAGTTGTTCCCTTAAACCATATTCTGGTTCTGTTTCTGGAAAGAAAGCATAAGAATACGAGCTCAAAATCCCGAAACCTGATTTGCCTTTTTCGGACATTTCTAAACTTATTCCTCACGTCAGGAGATTTCGGAATCAAGCGAGCACTTTTTTCTTACTTTTTTAGTTTACGGGCAGGACAAAAAAGGCTTCCCCTCTGAAAAGTACATTTGCGCAATAAAATTGCAAAAACATCACGAATTATCATTATAATTATTCTTTCGATCTTAAACAAAAATTTATCATACAGTGTACCTTTCCCCAGATTATTGTATTCTTATATAACTATCCATTTGTCAAAAACAAATTACGTTTAAGAGAATAAACTCAAAAAAGAAGAAAAAGCCGGATGAAAGGGTTAGCCTTTCGTCCAGGCTTGTAAAGACCTGATCCATTCTGCAAGCAGGCTGGCCATTTCCGAAAGTATCGCAGAGCCATTACTGACTGTACTTTTCCCCTGCTCGGACATCTGTTCAGCCGCGAGGCCCGTATTTTCCGCATCTGGCAGATTCACCGAACGGGTTTCCGGCCCACCCGGTTTAGTTACATTTTCAGCAGAAGCATTCACATTGCCGGTTATTGCAAAGAAGGAGAAAGCTGGGGTCTCGGCTGTGAAGTACATAAACTCATCGTCTTCTCCCGAAAGGTTGATTGGTAGCTGTTCCCAGGCTTCATCGCTGTACCTGTTCAGGGTTATGGAAGAACTGTCTATACCGTTTTCCTGCATCCAGGCCTTTTCAACCTTGAAGCCGATTACAGGGGTTTCAATGTTCTTTTCAGTTGCATACCCGCTGTTTCCAACCCATATGTTAATGAACTTATAAACCTCGCCGGAAGGAAGTCCGGAAACAAGTGTGGATTTATTTTTTAGTTCCTCAACAATGGTTGTGGTCTTGCCTGCGGTCTTCTTAGAATCGAAACTCACATACACAATGCAAGTTGCATTCTTTGCAAAATCAAACTCTACTTCTTTCCCGTTTGTAATAAAGACCTGTGATAGTTCCTTTACCTCAACATTTTTTGCGGGCTCAGGGGAACCCCCTACGCTGCCGCCTGCGCTTCGATGACTGCTTCCGTGGCTGCTTCCTCCGCTGTCTTCTTCTTCGCCGCCGGACCCGTCATCTGCACCTTCATTTTCTCCGGTTCCACTGTCTGCGGAACTATCTTCTGCTGTTTCCGTAACTGTAATTGTAGCAGTTTTTGAATCCGTGCCGTTTGCATTGCTTACGCTGAGTTTGGCGGTGTAAGTCCCGGGGGTTGTGTATTCGTAAACCGGGCTCTGGTCAATAGAGTCAATTTTTCCGTCACTGTTAAAATCCCATTCCCTTCCTTCAGCGTTCTCCGAGAGGTCGGCAAAGAGGACGGAAAGAGGGGCAGGGCCACCTGTAGTATTGGTTTCGAAGTTTGCGGCCGGAAGTACGGTTGTGGTTTCTTCAGTGGATTTTCCATTAATGGATACGAGAGGGAGGGAATCTGCATAGATACTGTTTTCAAAACTGTATGCAGCATCGGCTATTCCGTCTCCATCCGCATCAGTTGCAGTATCGGAAAAGCCTGTTCCGTCAGGTTTTCCCCAGAAGTTTCCGCCGATATAGGGACCGCCTGCAATGTTCGTGCCCGCGGTTTTTGCGGTACTGTATGCATTTCCTGTTCCGTTCTTAATTTCTCCATTTACGTTGTTAACAAAGTAGTTGTTAAAAACGAGATTGCTATCACTCTTTGGACACACATAAAGCCCGCTAACGCCGTTTGAGGTAACGGTGTTGCCTGAGATTGTGTTCCCGTCAGAGGTGCCCAGGTGAATGCCTCGCCCGTCATTATCAGAAGCCGTGTTGCCTGAGATTGTATTGTCGTTTGAGGTTCCAAGCACGATTCCGTAATCTCCATTGTCCGTAACCTCATTGTTTGAGACTGTGCTCCCTTTAGAACTCAGAAGATAAATTCCGTACCCATTGTTCGAAATTACATTGTTCTCAACGACACAGTTACTGCATCCGGATAACTGGACCCCTGCATAGCTGGATTTTGTCCCTGTTATCTTAAGCCCGCTAACTTTCACGGAATCTGCCTTCACGGAAAGGGCATGGGCACTTGAGGTCCTGGCTTTGATGATTGTGTTCTCAGGATTTCCGGATTCGGACCTGATTACCAGATTGCCTGTACTTATAACAATATTTTCGTTATAGGTCCCGGGTTGGATGACAATTTCATCGCCTGAGGTTGCGTTGTCCACTGCTGTCTGTATAGAATCTCCTGGCTGGACTAAAATCTCAGTTGCAGTCACGAGACCCGAACCTGAAATCAGGATAAAAATAGCTGCCAATAACGTTATTAACCTGTTTATTCGGATTCCCCCGTAAATTCAGGGAAGTATGGATCGATACTTCTGTTAGTTAAACGGGGATTTATAAAATGAAATATAAGTATATTGGTATAAATAAATATTAATATAAAGATATTTTATAATCTAACACAATTACTAAAAACATTATCAGGATTTATATGTTAAATTGCCCTGAAAAATATTACAATTTTTGTGCAGATTAATCATTATATATCCTTTATTTCAAGCTCATGCGCCTGTTTATATGCATTTATTGTAATTAATTTATTCATACAGTATTTATATGCCAGTAAATGCTCATCTTATTTTGATTTTTTAGCAATTGGCCAACACTTTATTCGGATATTAAGGAATTTAATCGTCTTCTGAAAAGTTTTACAGACAATTTTTAGTAGTCAAACAAAATTTTTATATTAAGTCAAGCTTACGATTTAATTTCTTCATTTCCTGATTCTGAAGATAAAAAAGAAGCATGGGCACGAAACTGTTTATGCCCATCTCTGATCTTTTAACCCTGTTACGATATGGAATGCCGTCACAAAAATAGCGAAATTATCGCAAGTATAATGAAGATTATAACAAGCCACTTTGCGATATTCATGGATAAACCGGCAATCCCCCTTGCACCCAAAATATATGCAACCAGCGCCAAGATTAAAAATACTATTGCAAGTCCAATCAAGTCTGGTATATTTTACTCCCCCTATGGTTGTTTAACCACTAAATTCATAATTAGATTAGAGGTATTTATAATTTGACTGTCGAATTAAATGACTTTTAGATAAGCTGGAACATTTTTTTCATTTGAATTCCCTTTTTGGAATGACTCAGCAGTACTAACAGAGAGAAAATAATTAATCCCGGTTCAATCTCGGTAAAAAAAGCTCCTCATTCCTGATTGTACTGGACTCTTATAGAATGGGTTCTGATAGAATTGGTTCTGATAGAATGGGTTCTGATAGAATGGACTATGACAGTTTCGAATTTAAATAATTTTTAAAATGTTTATGGGTTTTAATGTAAAAAAATTTGAGTAACTCGATGCCTTTGTAAGACCAGATCCGGGTAAATTCGATAAAAAGAGAGAAAAAATAGAAAAAAGGGTCAAACTTACATAGACCCATTTTTATTCTAAAAATGTTCTTCGAATTAGAGGCATCAGTCTAACTTTGTTCCGCATTCTCCGCAGAACCTGGTGCCAATCGATACTTTGTTCCTGCAGTTCGGGCACTTCTTAAGGGCAGTGGATGCTCTGCCGTTATTACAGAACAAATGACTGAAAAGATTAGAAAACAAAATGACTGAAAAGATTAGAAAACAAAATGATTGACAAGATTGAAAAATAAAATGACTGAAAAATAGGAAGAAATGGTTGAAAAGGTTGCCGGAAGAATTACTGCATAATCCTTCTGGCTTCAATATAGTACCTTTTCTCGTTTTCCTTTCCAAGGGAAAAGGATTTTCTTGGGAGAATTCCCTTCTTTTTTATAAGAGCAAAGAATTCGCTTCTTTTTAAGGACGGAAGGAAAAAGCCAATACTCTCCGGTTCTTTTCCAAGTTTTTCGACCACTTCCGGGTCGTGTTCGTATTCAACCGGATAAGCGTCAATAACCTCGTCAAGAGTCTCAACTTCAAGGTCGTGCCCGGGGTTATCAAAGATAAGGATACCCCGCCTGTCTTTTGTAATAAAGCCAATTGAGTGGGTATTATCTGAAGGTCCGGTGGTTGAGTCCCCTGATGGAGATTCTACAATCCTTGCATTGAACTTTTGTAGCAGTTTCTCAGAATCAACCCCTCGTACAAGCCTGTGAATAGGCTCAAAGGTAAGTCCCGGGTCATGGAGGTTTACAAGCTCGACAAGGGCGTATCTTGCCAGGTGGTTGTCCGGGACCGTTCCTTTAATCTTCTCCCAGAAACTCTTTGCTGCGGCAAGGCTGTGGTTTCCGTCCCCAACGAGGAGGGTCCCAAGTGCCTGAATTTTTTCCGAAATTTCCTCAATTGCTTTTTCATCTTTTACCTTAAAGCCTCTGATATGACCGCCGTCTTCCATAAGGTCAAAATCATAAACCTTATTTTCTTCATAAACAGGATCAGCTGTGTTTCTGGGCAAAACGGAAAAGTCCGGGTCATCATATAAAACAAGGACATGAGTAAGTTCAAGTTCGGCATTTTCTCTTATTTTCACTCGTGCAGGAAGCCTTTCTTTGATTGTTTTTTCAGTCGGCCTGATAAAAGATTCGGATCCGTCATACTCGTACCCTTCCAGGTCGACCGCAACGACCAGACCTGTCCTTTCACTTCCTGAGACCTCACGCTTTACAAGAATAAAACAGGGACCGTGATCAACAAGAATAGCTCTGTAATTGTGCATCGCTTCATGAATCTTATTTACTCTATTTTCATCTAAAGGAAGATAGATTTCGGGGTAAATTAAATTAAGAGTGGAAGGTGTATCTCCAACAAATTTTTCTACTCTTTTCCAGTACTCCATATCCTGGGTATGCTGGTCACAGGCAATTACTGCCCATTCTTTCCAGTTAGCCTCCGGGAGAATAATGTGAGGAACGTGTAATATCATGGTTAATAAAAAAATAGAGAGGAGATATAAAGATTTCTAAACTCTTTATCCGAAAACTTCTCCGGGCGTTTATGCTGGAAACAGAGGGTCCTGACTCGAACCCCGGACACAGCTAGTGTTTCTGTTGTTATCTCCCGTAGCAGGCGGGTTCAGGCGGCTTGCAGGGCTGTGAAGAAAAAGGGTTTTCTCCACGCAAATTGCCCCGGAAAAAACAACAGCTTCCCGTAACTCCCAAAATCAAAATAAGAACGGGGCTAAAATCACACTACCTTATTTTACGACTTCGTACCCTGCGTTCTTCCACGCAGCCATGCTTCCAAGGACATTGTATATTTTTCTGTAACCGTGCTTTTTCAAAATCGAAGCTGCTATATTGGAACGCCTGGCACTGCCGCAGTAGACAACTATCGGGCACTCTTTTGGAATTTTGTCCAGATTCTCTTCCACATGTCCGACATATATGTGCATGGCCCCTTCGATGTGTCCGGCTTCCCACTCCTCGTCGCTCCTGACATCCAGGATCACAATTTCCTCGTCTTTTTCGATTCTGGCCTTCAGGTCGTGGACGGATATGAGATTAAAACTGTCAATTTGCAGGGCTTCCATATACCAGGCTGCAATTCCGCCGTTCAGAAAACCTCTTATATTGTCATACCCCAGCCTGACCAGGTACCTGACAGCAGTTTCCAGCTGCTCCTTTTCTTCGAGTACCAGAAGTATGGGCTTGTCGTAGGGGAGCGTCCAGCCTGCAAAGGAAGGCAGACCTTCCAGCCAGATGCTGTACGAACCCTTTATATGGGCTCCACCAAACGAGTGAGGCATGCGGGTATCTACAACCACGGCTCCTTTCTCTATCTCTGTTTTGAATTCTTCCGGAGAAAGCAGTTTCGGAACCGGCAGTCCCTGCAGTAGAGGAGGGCCCTGCAGATTATACTTCTCCATTTTCTTAAAGTAAGGAGGAAATTCGAGCTGCTCTTCAAGCTTGAACTTCACAAATTCTTCTTTTTCCGTTTTCTGTAAAGCAGGGTTCTGTACTCGTTCCAGGCCCAGGGTGCTGTATTCCCTATTAGAGATCGCGCCTCCGCAAAGTGAACCTCCACCGTGTGCAGGACAGAGGATTACTCCGTCTCCAAGCGGAAGTATTTTGTTAAAAATGCTGTCGTAAAGGTTTGCTGCCAGCCTGGGAGCTTCTTCCGGGCCGTAAAGATCGGTTCTGCCCACATCCCCCACGAACAGGGCATCGCCTGTGAAAACCATTATCGGCTCTTTGCCGGCATCAGGATCTGTGAGCACATAGGACATGCTTTCGTCGGTATGTCCCGGAGTATGCAGAGCAGTCAGCTTCAATGCCCCAAAACTGAATTCCTGCCCATCCTTTTTTAGAATGTTTCCGTATTTGAAATCCACTCCTGAACCGTGATAAATCCCTGCACCCGTGAGTTTCTCCAGTTCCAGAGAGCCTATTACATAGTCTTCGTTCCGGTGGGTCTCAAAGATGCATTTTATTTTCATCCCCTCTCTTCTGGCCAGATCGAAATAGACCTGACAGTCCCTCCGAGGGTCGATAACAACGGCATCATCTCCCGAACCGATGAAATAAGAAAGATGAGCCAGCCCTTCAGACTTAATTCGCTCAAATATCATGTTTAACCCCCTGACAAAATCTACATTTGATACTGCTGTACCTGTAAAGTAACTCAGTGTTGCTAAAATAACTCTATTCTTGCCAAAGCAATTTCGTACCCGGTACAGAACTGTATCCGGTATCTTTTCCGGCGCGCTGTACAGAGTTTAGTTTCCCCTATTTAATTGTAGAACTGCATGTTTCATATGGCTTTCTCAGAAAAGGGACTGGTAAACAATAAATATTAAAAAATCGGAGGAATTTTTGAAACCTGGAGAAAGATTCTTTGAATATACTGGTTAATATGGTTTGAAATAGGGGAATTATTAACTCAAAAATACCGTATTCTACAAGATGATGTGTACATTTAGGTGATGTGTACATGTCATAGAGAAGAAAATGATATGTACAGGTAGACGATGTGTATAGTTTCTTTCAGGGATAGTGTGCAGGATAATGTGTGGGATAATTTGAAAGCTGTCACGATCCGGGTTGTGCAGGAGACCAGGGGTTTTTGTAAACGGATACTGAATGGATTGCTTTCCTTTGCTGTCTGGCCAGGTAGATTTCTTGCAAAAATTCTTGACATCTGCTTTTTCCCGAAGGTCATGGATCTCTTCTGGCAGGCCATGAAGCCCGGTACAAGAAAGCTAACGTCACATGAGGAACAGGAAGCTAGAACCGTATTTGGGGACAGCATCAATTACCGGGAGGTACGTATCGATGAGCATTCGCTAATTGCCTGGATCGGGGCGAAGATCAAAAATAGTTCGGGTATGGGGGTTGCTACTTTTCATACAATCAATTTCAATAAAAAGATTAAGACTGCAGCAGGCAATTCGGACATGAAGTGGCTCATTCACGAATTAGCCCACGTTTCACAGATGGAACACGTCGGTTCGAAATATCTGGTCGAAGCATTTTATGCCCAGGCAACAGAAGGATACGGATACACTCTCGGGGAAAAACCGCATTTTTGTGACTATAACCGCGAACAACAGGCTTCGATTGCTGCAGACTATTATACTGCGCTTATTTCAGGCAGCTCAACAGCCCTTTATGATATGTATATTGGAGAGCTGCAGGCAGGAGAGTTCTGAATATGATTTTATCCTGATATTGGCCTTATTTTTTAAAAACAACGTCTGGCTTAAACTTCTTAAACCTGAATTCTAACCTTTACAACGTATAGCTGCATTATGTTTTTCTTTTGAGCTTTTTCATTCATGCTTCTTCTTTTTCACTTCATTTTCACTTCATTTTCACTTCATTTTCACTTCTTTTTGGGAAAGACCGCCAGAAAAGCTGGCGGAGGTGCTTCTTATGTTTCCCTGCGAATTGGAAACCATTTCCCGGGTAAAGGAAAGCATTCTCTCGGGCCTGGGGGCTATTTCCTTCAATATTTGTTTCTCTTAATTGCGTTGTCGTTTTGTAGAGGCATTTTATCTGGCTGCAGGCTGGTCCATGCCTTTTGCGGCGCAGGGAGAGAACTAAAAGATTTTTTCCAGTATTGCGGAGCAGGTCAAACAGGTAATCCGGGACAACCAAAAATAATTACATGGAAAAAAAGAAGGAAAATAGTTAGCAAGACCCTGAAAAACGATCAGATCCTGCTACTTATTCCTTTTTATTTACCTTGTTTCCACTTTAGCAGAACTCTTTTTTTTATTCTGAGCATGGCTCTATTTTTACTCCGAGTCCCCTATAGTTATCGAATATTCAAAATTATCCGTGTTTTTCGGGAAAATTGAAAGCTCCCATTCTCCGATTGCTCCGGGTATCGTATACGTTTCAACATAGTATTTGTTGTAATTTTGATAGATTGACCCCTCATCTGTTGACCATACAGGGAAATCGTACCCGCCAATATTTACATTATCTCTCAGAGTTGTTTTTGCAAGGTTCATATTAACAGGGCTGGAATCGTATTTCAGGCTCAGTTCAAAGGATGGTTCTTCATCTTTAGGGGAGGAACGCAGCCACGCCTCCGAGCTGTAGGTATAAGTTGAGATTTCGATCGTAATAGGGTCGGAGGTCCTGGTGTTAAAGGTTTTCACGTAAGGAACTGTCGGCTGCTGCCGAACTGTGAAGTACAGGTCTATTTGCGGGTCAGACCAATCATCCTCTCCCCCGTCAACGTTCATTTTGATGAACCCGTTGTAAGTTCCGGTGGCGTTCTCCGGAACCTGGACACGGATGACCATGTCAGCGATTTCACCCGGAGTTAAAAGGGAAGGTGCGGAGATTTCTATTGTGTCTTCATCAAGCCCGGATTCCTCAAATGAATAATCATACATATAGCTGCTCAGTTCAGGATCGAGGGTAATGTTCCCGGCTGCTACGTTTTTGATCTTTATCGTGTATACATATTCCTCCCCGGCCACAATAGAGTCGGAGATGTAATATGTCTGAAGCTCAAGCTTCTGATAAATCGGGACCGTCACGGAAAGGTACATTACATTGACGTATTCGGCATATATCCCGGGATCTACTGGAATGTCATCCGTAAAGGCTATGTAGGTTTCAAAGGTTCCACCGTCCTCATCCTCGGGGACATTGACTTCAACGGTAAATTCCTGTTCTTCATCCGGATCTACTGTTATTTTTGCCGGGGATATGGTTACCCAGCTTTCGTCAAAGTTATCATAATAACTGTAAGGCACAGATACAAGTTTCGGTTCGACTTCAATTGCTTTTTTGTCATTGTTTCTGAAACTTACATTGAAGCTGCTACTTTCTCCCTGCTGTAAATACAGGTCCTGGTAATCGGGATTTATATCATGTATTACGGTTTTATTCGAACCTGAGTCTGAAGCTCTTTCATCATCTGTTTGAGCAAATGCAGCCTGTACCAATACAAGGCAAAGCAGTATTCCTAAAAATTGGGATACTGCTCTCAATAATGCACTTTTACTCATGTTTCTTACTCCTTTATTTGTGTATAACTCTCAAAAATTGCTTATTTGCTCTCTTTTGTATTCCATTTCACAACGGCTAAATTCCAGAATCTCATGAATTCTGGACTTCAACCAGTAATACCTCATGTAAACCAGCGCACTCAAGCTTCCCTTGTATCTGCAAAGTGCCAGACCACAGGAGGCCATAGGACCGGGCTGAGAAAATCAACAGTGTAAGCCGTTAACCCCTGCAAAAGACTCTATGTACCCGGCCTCAGGCATCTTATAATTTTTCAAAGTGCGTAAGTTCTATAATTGAGGTGTGTCCGTATATAAAATACTTCTTACTTTGACAAATCCTTATGGTTTAATAAAAAAATTTTTAAAAAGAAAGCGATGTAACAGAATCTTTAGTTGGATTATAACAGAATCTTTAGCTGATTATAACAGGATTTGTAGCTGGATTAAATTATGCAAACTTTTTATTAAACTAAAAAAGAGATCTCAAAAAAGTAAGTATCAGACTCTTAACAAACTTTCAGTCCTGCAAGTATGCAAAATTTGTGTTATCGTGTAAAATACTCGTTTTTACACTGTTGACCTTGAACCTCTATCTTTGAATTATTGACCCATGAATTATTGATCCATGAATTATTGATCCATGAATTATTGATCCATGAATTATTGATCCCTGGATTTTGCACTTTATTGTTTGCATTATGTTAATAGTGTTTTTTGTAAGAGTATCTGCCTTTAAGGATAAATTGCCACGCATTAGTATTCACAGATAGTATTCAGGGATATCAGTGAAGAGAAAGCCTTGATTCACTTTGAGGCACCTGTTATTCGCTTCGAGGTGACTTTCGGGAAGCATTTCTCTTCTTTTCCAGAAGCACCCATAACTTTTCACATTCAGCCTCCGTAAGCCCTATCTGTTTGACCAGATATTCTTCTGTTTTTTCATTCTTTACCGTATCTTTTAGCAGATTGCTTACGGTATCCCTATGATGCCCGGTTATCCTTTCAATACTTCGTATCCCATTTTTTTCAAGGAAAAGCCTGTATATCAGCCCGATTTTATCATTGGGTAGATGTTTGCGGTAAACAGCTGTACCAACCGTATCCATGAAAAATTTTCCGCAATGTTTGCAATAGTATCTCTGGTGTCCGGTCCTGTATTTTCCACGTTTTATTATGGCTTTTCCTTCCTCTTTGAGATAATATTCACATTCCGGGTTTGGACAGACAACTTCATCTGTTTTTCTGGTCATACAATTTCCCTCCCTGAGTCCCGACTTAACCAACTGATCCATTGCATATTTCCATACATATACAAATCTGGACAAACGATTCAGTGTGATTTTGCGGACTGATGTAATTTTATTACTAAGTTATGGATCTATTGATATATTTATTTTACTTATTGCGATGTCTACCAGAAATAGATTTCTGCAAAATCGAACCCTTTTACAGCTCAAAAAAAAGTAAAATTTTGTAAAAAATATTTCAAATGAAATCTCTTACATTCGGTTCTGTCGATCTTTTTAAATAACTTGAAGCTCTGGCATATCTCCTGGGAAGCGAAATGAATGATATCTTCATTCATGTCTCACAAGGAGTGCCCAAAATAGAGTCAGAATTCCTGTTCCATTCGATCTTGAAATCTGAAGCAGACATGAGAGTCATTCAAAGATGTCAACTGAATGCGGATTCAAGTTGATGCAGTCGTTTCACCGGCAAAACGATCTGAATATATCTGCATTAAAACAAGCCTAAAAAACATAAGCTTAAAAATGGAATATATTGCGGCAGGTTAAATTGAAATATGCATGGAGTTTTAATGTAAGCCTGGGGCAGGATCTTTAGCATAGTGTACGGCAGAATTTATAATACAATTTATGGTACAATTTATGGTACAATTTATAGTAGAGTGTGTTTTAGAGTATTAATATGCAATTAAATTTATTAATATGCAGTATTGCTTTCAGTATACGAGTTAAAGCAAAGAACTGGACTTAGTTTTCAGTCAGGGAGATACATAATGTTTACTGTTGATACAAGCGGAATCAAAGGGATAACGAGCTTTACCACATATGATAGCGGCGAACTGAATGAGTGCAAGCTTAATGCTTACAATTTAATCCGCACAAAATACGGCGACCTTGTTCCGCAGTACGGCGACCCCGGGATCAGGCGAAAGCAACTAAAAGCCCTTTCTTTCTACAAAAGCGGGAAAATCAAAAGCCTTTCTCTGGAACAGCAAACTGAAATAAGCACATCAATAGGCACATTCCCTGCTGAACTGGTCACTTTTTTTGAAGACTGCTCGCTCAATAGTTTGTTCCCCTTAAACGGGCAAATAAGCGGTTTCTGGTCGGAAGAAGATGAAGGAGCCCTGGCCCAAAAGTATGATTTTACATTCCCGTTCGGGAGCTTCAGTGCAAAGATAATCGGGCTTCGCTTTTACCCGGACGGAAAAGTCAGAAGCCTGATCCTTTGGCCCACCGAAAGAATCACAATTGAAACACCGGCAGGAAAAATTCCCATTCGAACAGGGTTCAAGCTTTATGAAGATGGCAGCATAGAGTCCGTAGAACCGGCAAAACCAGTCCCTATCGAAACTCCCATCGGTTTGATCAATGCATACGATGCAACTGCACTGGGCATCGATGCGGATACAAACTCCCTTGGCTTTGACAGAAACGGCAGCTTAACCGCTCTTTCCACCTTTGATATCATTTCGGTCAAAACAAACAGCGGAGAAAAGAAAGTCACCTTCCCGAAGCTGAAACCGGGCTTAATGGAAGACTACGAAAAAGTGCCGATAAAACTGCTCTTTGGAGAGGATTCCGTAACCATTGATGACGGTAAGCGAGCAGCCGAATACCGGATATCTGATAGCACGTTCAAAATCACAGGTGGAGATTATACGGAAGCAACAACCTGCGGCGATTGTTCGCAATGTAAAGGCTGTATGTAACATGATTTTGCTGTGTTTTTGAATTGGTGTAGTTCCAAAAAACTACTCTAATTCGTTTCCAGTTTTTTTCTTTAGTATCTGTTTTTAATCCGTTTTTGGGATGAATTCAGAAAGAAAAGTGCAATAAAAAGTTTCTCTAGCTGGATAGAATCATGCAAAAAGGTATTTCCAGGATATAAAATCAAAGAAATCATACCCTGGAGTTGTAATCTTAGCAGTAATAATGGAGTCAAATCAAGTTTCGGGATGAGCTCACAATTATAATTTTTTCCTTTCGAGTAGTTTCCTCATACAGGGAAGGTTGAATGTCGGCTTTGAAACTTTTAGTCCAAAGGAATGTTTTGATATGATGCAATTTTTTGTAGAATTAATTTTAAGTAACCATAGTAGTACTATAATTTGAACTGGAAAAGTTAAAGAAAATCTAATCTTAGTTCAATTGCGTAAGTATTATCACAACTGAAAATGGGGGAATGAAATGGAACACGAAATAGAAGAAGTCGAGAGAGATTTCATAGAATTTAGAAAAGAAATGGGTGAAGATTAACGATTGTGTAGCCGTTAATGATGCGAATAAAAATTGCCTGCAAGATATTGGTTCCTGTGTTTGGGGGCATAGGAAAGAAACATAACTCTTTTACATAACTCTTTTAGTTTTTCCTCCAATCTTTTTTAATGTATTCTTTACATAAACTTCAGTCGAATTGAAAAAGTAAGAAATATCGTGCTGAAGATTATCGGAGAACTAATTACTGGAGATTTTTTTCGTACCTTTCAGGCTACGGGTAATGCTGGACGAAACTGCAATTCCCGCAGGTATTTTCAGATAACTCTGATTTCCAGATTATCTTATGGCTTTTTTGAGGGCTGCCAATTCACAGGCTGGCCCATAAGCTGGTCTACAGGCTGGGCTATAGGTACTACTTTTCAGGGTTGCAAGAATATATTTACCTGGTCTGCTAATATCGTTTTATGCCTGTAGATACAAGAGAAATTTCAGTTACTGGAAGAGAAGACTGCGGAATTGTAGATATTACTGAAATGGTAGCCGAGGAAGTCAAAAACTCAAAAATAAGAAATGGGATAGTTACAGTCTTCTGCATCGGGTCAACCGGAGCAATAACAACTATGGAATTTGAGTCAAACCTTTCAAAAGATGTTTCAGAGACTCTTGAAAAGCTGATCCCTCTTAATAGAGATTACCATCATCATAAAACCTGGGGTGATTTTAACGGAGGATCTCATTTAAGAGCACTTCTGGTCGGTCCGGGCCTTACAGTTCCTTTTATTGAAAAAAAATTGACACTCGGAACCTGGCAGCAGATCGTGTACATAAATTTTGACAGGATTGAAAAGATAAGAAAAATTGTGCTGCAGATTATCGGGGACTTTTAAAATATTTTTGCTTTACAAACCTTTGTTTCTCTTTTGTTTCGTGAGGCAACGCCGGGTCGGGCGTTTACAATACGATCGGCCTGAACAGTGAGAAGGATCCTGAAGACACATGTCCGGATTCAATTATGGTGGACTTCTGAACCGCGGCGGTGAAGGAACAGTATGACATTCAGGGCATGTCCTTGAATCCTCCCGCTACTTTTTGTTAGACTCGGTGGACATACCTGCAGGAACGAAGGTGCGCTATTTCTACGGCTTGAAGGCACGGTGAATGGTTAACTTGCAGCCAGGCGCAATATCGGGAGGGCAGCCTCACATCCTGGCGACGGCTGAGCGCAAATCTACGTGGTTCTTTGAGAAAAACAAGCCTGTCTTTATTCTGGATGAACCGGACGGTACGACATGGATCGTGAAGTCCTGCACTGATTTCGTGGACAAGAACCTTATATATGAGGATCTCAAGACACCCGATACCGAACTCAAGTTGCCGCCGGGGTGGAGTTATAGGGCCAGGGTCCTATACGGGACCTTATACCTCGACCCTTTAATGCACGGTACGAATTATTCAGGACTAGCTGCAAAAGGACAGCTGCAAAACATGTGTGATGCGATCTATTCGGGGACTTTTAGCAACAAGCCGTAACCGGGATTTTCCCCGACCTGTTAGCTAGACCATTGACTGCATAATGGCTTCTCGCTACGACGCGGAGACGGTAACCTTGCCTAAAACTACCGCCTCATCTTTTTTTCGGTACAGGATAATTAAGGAGGAAATTCAATCCGATCATAGACGCAGGAGCTCTGGATGTATTAAACAATAGAATCAGAGATCCACCAGAGAATAAAATCGAAAATCCACCAGAGAATAGAACCGGAAATCCACATCAGGGCACGATACAATCGGAAATATATCATAAATTGCCTGGTAATTGCCTGGTAAATCATACAATCTCAGAATTCTGTTTTTCTCAGGATGCGGGGGATGATACGGCCAATATTCAGCTTCTAGCAAATGTTTGAGTTGAATTCTTTTTTATAATAATAATTCTATAATGCACAATGGTGGGTGGCAACTTAATTGGGAAAGGGAACTGATGTCTGAATTTAGGAGATGAACTCCTCAGGAGAAGTTCAAACCAGAGAGGAGTTTATATACGGAAGATCATGTAAGTTCTTAAACTTCTTCTTGACAGAAATAAGACAACACCGATGTTAAAAAGAATTCCACATCAAATAAAAACCAAAATACGGGGGATAAAATAAATGCAAGCAAGTTCTGCTGCTGAAGTTCAGAGTTCGATTCAGAAAGCTGTACAGGCTTTCCGGGAGATGAGATATCCTGTAACAAGGAATCAACTTATCGAGAAAGCTAAAAGTATGAATGCCCGCAGCGAAGTAATCCAGGCTATTGAGGGTATACCAGACAGGGAGTACAACAATGCTGCCGATGTCCTTAAGCAATTCGAAGGCATTCAAAGGGCTGTAGAAGCCCTCCAGGACCTGAAATATCCTTCAACGAAGAGTCAACTTATCGAGAATGCTAAAAAACACAATGCCCGCAGCGAAGTTATCAGAGCTCTTGAAAAGTTTCCGGACCGGGAATACAATAATGCTGCCGATGTCGTCATGGAATTCGGAGGCAAATTCCAGAGCCAATAACTGCATTTTAGAGTAAAACAGTCAGAAACACAAAGCAAGGAAAAGAAGTGACATCAGCTTAAAATTCAAAGTTTTGAGGGCTAAATTTTTCCTCAAAAAGAGTTTGTCGTCCACTGGTTATGTATATGGTTACAGAGAGGAGAGGAATTAAGGAGAGGAAGGGAAAGGAAGGCTTAAATCCAGCCTTCTTTTTTTAATTTTTCGATAAAACTACTTTTACAGATCAGACAGGTATTTTCAATCTTCCCGGTTACTATTATTGATTAGGAGGCCAGGTTTTTAACTATGCCAAAACCAGGTTAAAAGAACCTGGAGTTATTATAGCAAACCAGGCGGCAGGTTAGGGGATAAACAGGCAATCTTAAAAACGTACTTCAGGTTATCGGGGAATTTTGGAAGAGCTTTGTTTCGAAAATACTTTCTTTTGAAAGAACTTTATTTTTAGCGTCGTTTTTTATCCCTCATCCATCAGCTTCTTCATCCTTCCAGACTGCGGATAACGCTTGACGAAATTGCAATTCCCATACAGGTATCCAGCGTCACCGAGGACATTATCCCTATTACCTTCCCTTCCTGCAGGACAGGAGTCCCGCTGTCCCCCGGTTCAGGCATATTATAGCACTGGAAACCCAGAAAGAGCAGTGAAGCTCCGGCATTAACCACCCTGCAGTTGATGGAGTGGAGGTCATTAATGAGCACAGCCTGTTCCAGTTCAGCTGCGCTGCCAAGCTCGGTGATTTCAAACGTGCAGACAGGGGGAAGTTCTACCAGAGCTAAATCAAAGGCTTTCAAAATGCTCGTAACGGCGAGTTTTCTTCCGTCAACTGTTAAGTGGTCTCCTTCCCCGCGTCGAAATACATGAGAAACAGTAACCATGTGAGGCAGGCCCTTGAGCAGGATAACAGCCCCGATAGTACAGCGGTCTCCATTGTAGAAAAAAGAACCACCCGATTTTATCATAAACTTCATCAACCTGTTGATTCGCTCAAGCCTGGTTTATGGCATTTCTGGTGTTTAATGCTATTTCTGGTGTTTAAGTTAAATACCATCTTAATTTATATTTATTATTATATATTAACCGGATGATTTGCTTGTTGCCTGACAGAGAGAGCAAAAAAATGGATTTTGCTAACCCTGAAAAACCTTGAAACCCTGAAAAACCTTGAAAATATCCATGTTCATTGATTTTACATCCCTTCACATCCCTTCCTTCGCTTTTGTTGCAACTGCAAACAGCGTAATGTTCCCAAAACCAGTGCCTTCCGGAGCCTGTGCCTTCCTGAACTCTTCAGTAATTTCCTGCCTGATCTTTTCCCTGATCTCGTCGGGAATGTCTTTCAACACTCCCTCCGGGCTGTCCCGCTCTTCCAGGTGTTTCAAAAACTCTTCCGGAGAATTATACTTCCGCGGGACGGCCCTTGGCTCTATTGAGATGCGGGTAAAGCCGGCACCTGACAGCAGATCGTGGAGTTCCGGTGCAGTTACTTTTTTCATTCCCCTGTGCCATTCCTGGCGACTTTCTATGTGATATTTCACAAAAATGGGGTCTACAAGTGCCCTCATCATGTTAGGGCTGTCCCTATCAAGTGTTGTCATGCCAACCCTGCCCCCTGGCCGAAGCACCCGATATATTTCATTAAGGGCGGTTTTCTTGTCATCAACCCAGTGGAATGAGGAGCAGAAATACGCATGGTTTATCGAATTGTCCGGCACGACTCTGAGGTCCTCAGCCTGGCCTACCAGGAAACGGACATTGCCGGTGGAATCTTCACCAAACTTTTTCCTGGCAAGCTCAATGCGGTATGAGGAAGGGTCGATACCTGTGAGTTCGCCAGCCGGCCCGATAATTCCAGCGACGTTCAGGGCCTGGCGCCCGGTCCCGCAGCCGACATCAAGCACGAAATCCCCTTTCTTTATTCCCATCATTTCTACCAGTACCTCTCCTTTCTGTAACTGATGATCGCAGTTCCGGTCATACCTTTCGGCACCCTCAGGAGAATCCCAGTCAATCTCACTCATTTTTGTTCACCTTCCGGAGTCTGTTTTTCTTTTACACACATTTTTAATATTATTGAGTTTTAATATTATTGAGTTTTAATATCATTGAGCTGTACGTATCTACAAGTTCTTCGTCTATGAAAACGTAATTTTGGTGTTAGTTTTGCTTTTACGATATATTTTCATTAGTTGAGCTTGTCTCACAAATGGTTTTACCTCTTCTTTACCGACATTTAATAGGAGATAAATCATGATCAGTATAAGTTGAGTTTCCTCTTACTCTTAAAGATAAGGGAGTTAATCCCCTATCTTACAGGAAAAACCAAAGAACCTGATTTTTAAGCCCTGGTATGAAATTAAGGTAATTGATTCTTATGAAGTTAGGAGAAAACTATAAATATTTCTTACTTTTTCGGGAGAATTCAGGGTTTTTTAGGGGAACTCTGCATTACATACAGCAAAATGCTAAGTCAGCTTCATCGTTTGATTGCCGGGAAAAAAGTACCCTGAACCTTCATAGCCTCCGGTTTGGGGAGTACATTCCATAGATGTTGCAGGAGAACGGCTAAGCGGAGTATTGCCTGAACTGAAGGAACAGATTATTAAGGTATAAAATGGGGTTCTCAAAAAACAGAAGGGAAAAGTAGAAAGTTATAAAAATTCTTCAGCTATACCCTCCGGATTTGGGAATTATCCTGTGAACCCGCTTCCGGTACTCCCGGTATTCGTCACCAAACTGTGCCACCAGCCTTGTTTCCCAGTGGAGGGATCCCAGATAGAGGTATATGGTGGTCAAAATGTATATGACGAGCAGATTGACAGTCATAAAGGGAGTAAGCCAGATTATGACCAGGCCCGAGAGCAGGAAAGGATCCCTTGCCCACCGGTAAATGCCCCGGATATTCAGGGGGCCTGCTTCGGGAGTATTTGGGGCAGCCAGCTGTGAACGTATCTTGAATCTGCTGGGGGCATCCAGAAAAGCTCTGGGGGCAATGATTGCAGCAATCAACTGTGCTCCTACCATCAGCCAGCGCCAGGGAGAAGGTATTACGTAGAGAATCGGTCCCGGGTTTTTGTAGAGCAGATAGATGAGGGGCAATATAGTCATCACTGCGATGAGGCTGAATACCGGCATGTACAATTTCTCTGCCCTGTAACCCAGGACCTGCATGATGAAACGTTTGAAGGGCAGGCTCGCCATAAGGCTGTGAATAATCGCAAATGCCACCAGACAAAAAACAAGGATAATTATGGACGAAACCAATTCCAGCACTCTCCTTTTTTTGTTTGAAAAATTTGCATTTACCTTTATGACTTAATAGGGCTGTCAAATCTTCCGGCATTGATCAATTTTCTAAACGTTCCCGTACCAGTATCTAAAAATCTTACTTCATATACCCTGATAAATTTAGAGATTCACGCAATATAAAGCAAACGACACAGGAAGACAAAAGCCGGTCTATATGGAAAGCCTCTGGGATAAAAGATTCCTTCATTTGAACTAGACGGCACGATGTGCCTGATATATTTCCATTTCTTTTTTGAATCTATCAAAACTGATTTAGAAAGAACTTCAACGAAGCCAATCTTTTTTGTAATTATGACGGCATGAAGGCAACCTAAACATGGATTACTTAAGTATAAATATTAAAAAGTAGTATTTGATACTGTGTCTTAATATTTGTATTGTTTGGAGGGAGATTTTCCCTCAAATCCCGGCTGTTTGCATATCATTAGACTGAAGGTTCTTGTTATGGAGTAGCTTTGAACATATAAAGTCCAATCAGAGGTTCATGTCAGGCACACAATCCAAGTATAATACCAAAGTTATAGAAAAAAAAAAAGAAAATACTTTATTTAATCTCAAAAAAAGAGTTTTTTGCATTAAAATAGGAAAAGGAGGCTTTTGAATCAGTTTGCAAGGGAAAAACGGAAAATACTGTCTCATTAAAAACGAAAGTATAGAATCAGAAATTAAAGAGAAGCCTGAGAAGACGATTCCTGGATTTGAAATGATTTACTGCATTATCGGACTGCTTGGAGTGTTTCTGTGGAGAAAAGGATAAGTGCAGTTAGATGGAGGGGAAATTGACCCTTGTCATCTAATTTCTTATCTCTTACTTCGTGCCTCTTACAGAAGTCCATGTTTGTGATCCAATCCTCAGTTTAAATCTGAGATTTTTTAGGATTTACGCAGTTGAACTGAAGGACCAGCAGAATGTGAATTCGAGCTGCAGATAATTTACGGGTGACAGAGTGTTGAATCGAATGTTAAAATTCTTTTTCCTTATGGGCTTCCTTATACTTACAAGTGTTCCTGTTGTTTTGTGTATTACACCTGCACCAATAGTCTACGTTGCAGGAGATGGGAGCGGAGACTTCAACTGTGATGGAACAGATGACCATGTTCAGATTAACCAGGCCCTTAAATTTGTGGCAGAAAATTCTGAATATACAACTGTCCATCTTAAAGGACCGTTTACGTACGTTGTTGACGATACTCTTCTAATCGGCAGCAATACGATCCTTGAAGGGGATTCAAGTGCAAAAATCAAACTTGTCAGTAATGCCAACTGGGCAAACTTGAAGCCGATGATTAAAGAAAATAATTCTGGCAGCCACGACATTACCATTCGCGGTTTCACAATAGATGGAAACCGGGAAGGAAATACCAATGTGGTTAGCGGAAAAGGCTACTACAATCTTATCCACCTGAGCGATTGTCAGAATATAAGTGTGTACAATATGTACCTGACAAATAACCACGGGGACGGCTTAAAGACTGACAATTGTTCTAACATAAAATTCTATAATAATGAAGCATACTTGCTGGGACACGATGTTTTATATGCAAGTATCTGTTCAGACGTTGAAGCCTATAACAACACAATAACCTGCAGAACGAACAGTGGCCTGAGATTATATAATACAAACAAAGCCAGCTTCCATGACAATAATATTACATCCGAAGGTTCCGGTGGGGCAGGGATCGAGATCCAGAAAGATGGATCAGATTACACAATGGATGATATTAAGGTATACAATAACGTAATCTACAACACTGCACTTTCAGGAATTCTGGTTTTTGGATCAGGAAATTATTCCACTTCCTCAGCAAATGTTTACATCCACCATAACCAGATCTATGATACTGGAATTGGTTCAAGCAGCGAACTAACAGGTGGAGTCTTATCCGAGGGGTTCAACGGGCTCATCGAAAACAATTTGATTGATGGAGCACACGGGGCTGGTATTGTGCAGGACAGGGCATACTATTCGTCTCCGGATGGCTCAGGGTATGTGATTACAGTAAGAAACAACATAATAACGAATATTCGCACATCGGCAGCCGGAGGAGAAGGGTATGGAATATGTAACCTGCTGACAGACACACACTCTTTTGTCCTGCAGAATAACTCTTTTTATAACAACAAAGGTGGCGATTATGAAGGTGTTCAGGCATCACCTTCGGATATAACAGCAGATCCTCAATACGCAGACAGGGATAAACATGACTATCACCTGAAGTCAAAAGCAGGTCGCTGGAATGGGAGCGCCTGGGTGAATGACAATATAAGTTCCCCATGCATCGATGCCGGATATTCTTTATCGGATTATTCTAACGAACCGGAACCCAATGGAAACAGGATTAACATCGGTCCTGATGGAAATACGAGGTATGCCTCAAAATCAGAATTGGATGTGTCAAACAATAGCAGTGACAGCAGTGACAGCAATGAAGAAGACAGGGGAGGAAGGGGTGGAGGAAGCAGTGGCAAGAGCGGCAGTAGTGGTGGCGGTGCCGGCGGCTCTCCCGAACCTGCAAAAAATGTTAAGGTAAAGGAGCTTTCACAGGTCTTCATTACAAACGGGAAAGAAGTAGAGTTTGATTTTGCAAAGAACGCAACATGCGTTGTGTATGCAGGCTTTGATGCAAAAAAGACAGTCGGCAAGACAACAGCCATTGTAGAGATGCTGAAAAATAAATCTACTCTGGTTTCATACCTGCCTTCAGACGAGGTTTATAAATTCTTTAATCTCTGGGTTGGAAGCGGTGGATATGGAACCTCAAGTACTATAGAAAACCCGGTCGTATGTTTCAAGGTTGAAAAGTCCTGGATAAAGGACGAAAGGATCGACCAGTCTTCTATAACCCTGAACAGGTACAATGATACAGAATGGAATCCGCTTTTAACCAACCTATCAGGGGAAGATGACACTTACCTGTATTTCACAGCCAAAACCCCGGGATTCTCGCCTTTTGCAATAACAGGTAAGATTACAGCAAAAGAAACTGTGATTGAAATACCATCTGAATCTGACACTCAGGGTCTTGAACAAAACGAAAGTATGGAATCAGAAATTGAAACGAAGCCTGAGCAGACAGGAAACCAGACAGGAAACACAAGTTTTGCTGGAAAAGAAAACGTAATTATGCCCGGATTTGAAATTATTTACTGTATTATCGGGCTGTTTGGAGTGCTCCTGTGGAGAAGGGGATAAACTGCAGTTAGATCGTGAGGATAATTGATTCCTGCTATCTAATTTCTTACCTTTTTTAAGTTTGTTTGGGATTTTCAAAGTCTGTTTTTCAGAATTCATTAACGAAAAATAGCTTCATTAAAATATTTGCCGGGCTTGAGCATCAGGTAAAAGCAATAGCTGTGGCAGCGTATCTTCGGAAGAAGTTGTCCTGAATGGCTACCTGAGCTGGCTATACTGCTCTCAGAAATGTATATAACTTGTATAAAGATACGCAAAAAACTAGAAGGGGTTTTCCGAAAAGCAAGCATTAAGAAATTAACATCTCCTGTAGCCAGAGTTTCGGAGCCCCTCCTGAAAGACATTTAATCCTTTAGCTGTATACAAGCTGAAGTTTTGGCACCTGATTTTCGTTTCCGCAGTCACTGCTGTAGAATGCAATGTAATTGTTGCTCTCTGTGCGGGCTTTTATCAGAAAACCGGTGTTTTCGTACTTTTCACTGGTATACTCTTTTACGAGATCGGTTACGTCCAGCTCGTAATACCTGTTGTCAGGAAGGCTAATGCCCTTGATTGTTAGTGTAGCATATGGAGTGCTGCCCTGCAGGACGCCGTTCTTATCGTACCAATCTCCTCCCGCATTACTCCAGGCAACCCCGCTGTCCTTCCTTGTCCAGCTCACATAGTTTGAATTCCAGGAAGAAACAGGCCTGTAAATCTCAATCACAGTATCTTCAGGCCTTGATTTTCCTGCAGGATAATACCAGTAGAGAGAAAGAGCCGCATTACTAACTTCGGTAGAACCGGTGTACTCACTCAGGTCAAACCACATTACATCCCTGTACCTGATACTATTCATTCCACCCAGGTCAATAAAGGATGAGCTCTGGTAGACTGTGGAAGGGGAACCCTCACGCAGGCGGTTATCCATTGCACCAGTAATAGTTACCTCAGTAGGAGGGACATCAATAACCGGGCTTTCAGACTTCTCCCGGGTTGCAGTTACGGTAAGCCTGGGTTTCTGGTTTTCGTTCCCGATCTCGGAACTGTAGAAAGCTATGTAATTATTGCTTTCGGTGCGGGCTTTTATCAGGAATCCCGTGTTTTCGTATTTGCCGCTGACATATTCTTTTATGAGGTCGGTTACATCCAGCTCATAATATCTGTTGTCAGGAAGAGTACTGCCTTTAATCGTAATTGTGGCATAGGGAGTACTGCCCTGAAGGATACCATTCTTATCGTACCAGTCTCCTCCGGCGTTCTTCCAGGCAGCTCCGTTGTCCCTCCTGGTCCAGCTTACATAGTTTGAGTTCCAGGAATCAGCAGGCCTGTAAATTTCAAGCACAGTATCTTCAGGTCTTGTTTTTCCTGCAGGATAATACCAGTAGAGAGAAAGTGTTGCAGCTTCAATTTGAGAGTCACTGTCATACTCGCTCAGGTCAAATCCTATTACGTCCCTGTACCTGCCAACACTCATTCCACCGACATCAATAAAGGACGAAGTCTGGTAGACTGTGGAAGGGGAACCCTCACGCAGGCGGTTGTCAGATACTTCTATTTCGGAAACTACGGTTTCCCCAGGTACTGACCCTTCAGACCCTTCAGACCCTTCAGACCCTTCAGACCCTTCAGACCCTTCAGACCCTTCAGACCCTTCAGACCCTTCAGACCCTTCAGACCCTTCGGCCGGGTTTACATAAACAGTCCCTGATGCGGTGTTGCTGCCTGCAGCATTGCTTGCAGTAAGCACCACTGTATAGCTTCCTGCTGTTGAATAGGTGTGAGTCGGGTTCTGTCCAACTGATGTTGTCCCATCCCCAAAGTTCCAGTTCCATGAAGCAGGCGAATTTGTACTCAGGTCAGTAAACTCTACTGTTAGAGGTGCATATCCTGAACCTGGAGATGCTGAAAAGGCAGCGACAGGAGCCAGGGATACCAGGGTTTCGAATATCTGGTTTCCGCTAATTTCGGCGTTTTGAATATTTTTGATTGTGATTCCGGAAGCGTAATTCGGTGCATTCACGTTCATCAAGATATTATTTTGTATTTCCACAGCACCGTTTGTGAAAGAATTTCCGTCTATGTATATTCCTTGATTTTTGATGTTTGCAAACGTATTCTTGGAAATATTCAGGTTTACCCCCTTAATCAGGAACTTCTGATACACTCCCATGTTCGAAAGGTTGCTGAAAGTGTTCCCACTAATCAATATATTTCTGAAACTTCCCTGTTCCGGGAAATAGACTCCGTATATCCCGCTGTTTTGAATATTATTTCTAATTATAAGCGTGTCATCGATTCCATTTCTTCCTCTATACATGTAACCTGTTAAATCAGTAAACGTATTATTTTCGTAAATGTGTACGCCGTCGTTTACGGCTCCACGTTTATTTATCCCGCCGTATCCTCCATATATTTCATTGTCCGAAAAAATTGACTGTTGTGTACCGTCTGCAAATGCTATAAAGGATGGTTGTGTGTATATCTTATTTCCAGTTACGACATAATCAATAGTAAGAGGATGAGCGTCAACAACCGAGGAGCCGGGTATAGTTGCCCCTATCAGAATGTTATTGGCAATAATCACGTCCCTGTTTAAAGATTTGCGTTCAGCCGAATTGGCTGTAATGGTATGCCTGCAATTTTCTATGTGGTTATTTTCGATATTTACAAAAGCCGTACCACTTGCTACATTTATACCATATCCACTCCCCGGAAGAAGGCAATTATAAATCTCATTATTTTCAATATTTACATTGAAACAGGAATAAAGACAAATAGCACCAAATCCGCTGTTATTTAACCAGCAATCACTGACAGAACTATCCTTGCAGTATTGCATAACCAGCCCATGATGGCGCATAGTCTCGCCCGTATCCTCCAGCCTTATGTTCTTTATATGTATTTGAACAGGCCTGTACACTTCAACCTGTGTAGTCTCGGCCCGGCTATAATCTCTCAGGAGCGGCTGGTTCAAAGTGACAACGTTTCCATTCACACTTTGCACTGCATATACTTCTCCTGTCATTTGATCAGGATAATCCGAAGGACACCACTGAACGTTTTTCCATATCTTAATCAGGTCGTTTGCTCGAACCTGTGAAGCATCGGTTAAAGTAATTTGAGACGAACCTTTTTTAGAATCAGCAGAGAGAGTTTTACCTGTAATCATCGATCCGGCGAAAGTAATTCCATTCTCATAGCTTTCGTCCGTTTGAATGTGAATAGTTGCTTTTCCTTCGCCTGTTATATTCAGGTTCTTACCTATTTGATATACTGGTTTTTTTATATAATAGTCCCCGGCGCAGATAGTAATTGTATCCCCGCTTTTTGAGCTATCCAGTGCAGCCTGAATGCAAACGGCATCGTTTGCATAATTAGGTGTATGAAAAATACCCGGTTCAGCCGGTCCAGCCTGTTTGTCAATTACGATATTAGCCGCCGAAGCTGCAGAACTACTTAACACAAGACAAAAAAGAGTGAGGTTAAGTATTTTCATAAGTGTTTTTAAATTTTTCATAAAAGTTCCTCAAGACTTTTTTTTACTTAGAGCCTTCAAAAAGTACTGCGATCACTAATTTTTACAGTTGGCATATTAAAACTGGAATGGGCGGCACTCAACAGTTTAAACTTATTATAAATTTATACTATACCATTGGTAACTTTTCGAAGGGCTCCAGGCAGATTTTTAGTTATACTCCATTAGTATTCCACTGATGTCAACTTTGTATATTATCTGAGAATTCATATTATTTAAGAGTTGGGGATCTTCAAGCACTTTTATGTGACAGGTGTAACAAGTTATTTGATAAAAATAGCAAAAAGTTAGTAGAGTTATTTTATCTTTTTGAAGATACGAGCATTAACACATTAGCTTACAGGCAAAAAAGAAAAACTTGACTTTGTTAAGCCTGGATTTGAGGTTCAGAGAATTGATCAACTCCCTAAAATGCAATTTTCACTACAATGTCTATTGGATCTGCTTTTTTTACTTTAATTGCATATTATAGAATAGTATGTAAGTGGGGGAATAAAAATAGAAAGTGAAATTCTGTTAATGGGACTATTTTTGTTATTTCTGATGCCTGCATCGTCCACTGTACTGGCAGCATCCGAAAAACCAGTCGCAGATTTCTATTCGCCTGAAGTAAATAACCAGGGTCATATCAGTAATCAGATTGCACCAGATGCTGTGATATCGTTCTTCGACAACAGCACGGGCTCACCTGTTTCCTGGCTCTGGGACTTTGGGGATGGTAACAGATCAACAGAGCAAAACCCAATCCATGTGTATGGTGTAGTGGGAGGATATACCGTCAATCTAACTGTTAAGAATGCTGCGGGTAGCAGTACAGTAAGTAAGTATGGATATGCACTTATTGATCTTGGTGATGAATCGGTTTATCCGGCATATTTCTCATCAAGTGCAACATGCGGAGATGCGCCGTTTAAAGTAACGTTTCATGAGGAATCTAGCGGATATCATAGTTCCTGGACTTTTGGAGATGGTTCACATCAAGGCTTCAGTTCGGATGACAACGGTGAGATGCAAACAGATGTAGAACACACATATCTGGAGCCCGGAAAATATACCGTGACATTATATCAGCGCAATCCTGCCGGCACAGCCGCGATAACAAAATATCATTATATCACCGTAACAGGACTTACAAGACCGGTAGCCTCTTTCACTGCAGCTAAAGTCTCTGTTCCAAAATCACTGACAATAGCATTCACTGATAAAAGTATTGGAAAGCCTGTATCCTGGTGCTGGAATTTAGGAGATGGAGCTTATTCAACCGAACAGAATCCGACGCATACTTACTCTGCAGCAGGAAACTATACAGTTAACCTGACAGCAAGCAATGAAAACGGTACAGATTCAAAGCTTTCCACAATCAATGTCCTGAATACCACAGGCCCGTTTGCATATATCACGAACACTAACAGCAATAATCTCTCTGTAATCGACACAGCCACAGACAAAGTTGTAGACACAATGTATATGGGAAGCAGTTCACTGGGAGTTGCAGTCTCTCCGGATGGAAAAAAGGTATACGTGACAGACGGCAGCAACACTGTCTCCGTGATTGACACAACTATAAGCAAGGTTATAGCCACGGTTAACGGATTAGATTCCCCTCATGGAATTGCAGTCACTCCGGACGGAACAAAGGCATATGTTGCGAACTGGGGCAGCGGCAGTACCTCTGAAAATGGCACGGTCTCCGTAATTGACATCACAACAAGTACTGTTATAGCTACGGTGAATGCAAGCGCCATTCCTCATGGAGTAGCAGTCTGTCCGGATGGAACAAAGGCATATGTGACAAACTATGACAATACTGTTTCTGTAATTGACACCGCAACAAATAATGTTACAGGCACGTTTAATGCAGGACAATACCCCTGGGGAATTGCATTCAACCCCGAAGGAACAAAAGCATATGTGGCAAACTACGGCGACATAACTTATTCTCCGTCTCATAATGTTTCTGTTATTGATACAGCCACAAATACCGTTGCAGCCAGGGTGAAGGTAGGAAATGGTCCCTATGGGGTTGCAGTCAGCCCGGATGGAACAGAGGTATATGTTACGAACTACTGGGAAAACACTGCTTCTGTAATTAACACAACAACCGACACCGTAACAGCCACTATACCTGTAGGGAGTGGGCCTTACGGGGTTTCAGTCACCCCGGACGGAAAAAAGGTATACGTAGCTAACCAGGGCAGCAACTATGATCTTTCCGGAAAAACGGTTTCGGTAATTGACACTGCAACAAAAACTGTTACAGCTACAGTAAATGTGGGAGGCAGACCTACAGCTTTTGGGCAGTTTATAGGAGAAAAACCGGTACTTCCTGTTGCAAACTTTAGTACCGGTGTAACCGGCGGAAATGCTCCTCTCTCAGTCCGGTTTACCGATTTATCTGAAGACACAACCGGATGGAACTGGGATTTTGGGGACGGAGCCAGTTCAGTGCAGCAGAATCCGGTGCACTTTTATTGCAAAAAAGGAAACTATACTGTGAACCTGACCGCAGCTAATAAAAATGGTACAGATTCAAAGTCAGCTGTAATAACTGTGCTGTAAGTAACAAGTGGGAGGAACAAGCAATGTTTACACGTATTGACCATGTGGAGATTCTACCGGGTGATTTCGACAGATCGATGGCGTTCTACCAGGATATACTGGAGTTTCGTCTGGTATCGCGGACGCCAGTGCAGGTCGGACCGCTTAAAGAGATCGCCTACCTGCAGTTGGGAGACACTGTCATTGAATTACTGCATATGGAAAATCCTGCCCCGATGTCCGCCTCGATGACCGTGGGCTACCGTGCGATTGCCCTGGAAGTCGAATCGATGGAAGCAGCGACTACTTACTTGCGTGAGCATGGCATCTACGTTACCTGGGGGCCGATAGATCTGGGCGTATCCATCCGCGCCGAGATTACCGATCCTGATGGCCTGGCCATAGAATTGCGGGAATGGAGGTACAAACCCTGGTAAGCCTGAGACGTGAGCTGGCGCCAGGTGCCGGGAGCCCCGTGTAGTCGATTTACGCCATGTAGTCGATTTACGTTTGGATTCTGGAGAAGGTGTTATGGAGATTAAAAACGATGCATTTTTTTTGAAACACCTCTAATAGAGGGTATAATTCGCAGACGAAGGAACCGGCTTATTATGGAAGTTGAAGTTGACGGGACTGTGCTCGACTGCCATTGCCCCACAACCGGACGCATAGGCGATATTGTATTCCGTGATATTCCCTGTCTGCTTTCCAGAAGTAAAGACACTACAAGAAAAACCCTTTATACAGTTGAGGCAATTTCCCTTGATTTGCCGTCTGAGAATCACAAGTCCTGGATTTTAATCCTGTATTATCCGACAATCTCTTATATAAATCTTAGAAGAAAATGGCTCCCTCAAGCCAGGTTGACACTATTTAAGAAGAAGCAATGAAATCAAATGCTTTTGACATGACCATATCTGGCTTTTGGGATCTATCCTAATTACCATAAATTTCTCAAAAAATTAATTCATGGTGTTCCTTCATTATTTAGAGTTTTAATTGAGTGTCCGTAACATGCTTCTCTTTGTAGGGAAATTGCTTTTCAAAATCCTCCAGCTCCTCATTTTCTATTTTAAAAACCTCGTCTTCATAAAATTTACCTGAAATGCCCCTCAAGCTACCATCGTAGAGTTCTAATGCCATAAACGGATCAAAATTATCGCCCCAGGATGTCCGGATATTATATTCTTTAGCATTGACAAAACCAAAACGATGATAATAGTCGGGATTTCCAAAAATAATTATACCCGTATATCCCAGCTGCCTTGCCTTTTCGACAGAATGATTCATTAATAAAGAACCGACTCCCTGCTTTTGATATGATGGCAATACTGCAATTGGGCCCATACATAAAACTTCGAATTCTTTATTTTCCTCATTCAGGACTTTAGCTCTTGAATAGATAATATTGCCGACGATTGTATCCTCATCACATGCAACAAAATCCAACTCTTTTACAAATGCAGGTACTTTTCTTATTTTGTGCAATACAAGATGTTCATCACATCCTGGTTTGTATAAATCCCAGAATGCTTCTCTTGTCATGTATTCTACACTTTTGAAGTCCTTTTCTTCTTCTAATCTGATAGAAATATTCATTGTCGTTCTCTTCTCCCTTCTAAAATATTTTCATTAATGGGAAATTAATAGTTGAGAATTTAAACTCTATTATCATTGCATCTTTAATTTTACTATTAATTTTTAGTTCCATTCCTTTTAAACCTGATATAAATAGAATGAATATTTCTACAGCAATTAAAAATGACAGATATGAAAATTATTGCACAGGGAAGTATGATTTTTGTTCCAGAATAGATCAGCACAGGCAGCCTAGGGTTCATGGGATATGGTAAACACCATGCTCAACTATGGCTATTCTCTTCTTGAGGCTGAATGTCTGAAAGCCATTAATTCTGTAGGGTTAGATCCTCATGTAGGGTTTTTGCATGAAATGACACCAAACAAGAACAGCTTAGCCTATGACCTTCAGGAGCTTTTCAGGTTCCTTGTTGATCTGGCTGTTATCAACCTTATTGAAAATAACACAATGGAGAAGAAAGATTTCGTTGTAACTGAGAATTATAATCTGAGATTAAGGAGTTCTGGAGCTAAGAAAATAGTTAATGAGTTACCTACATGAAATAGCGAAGAGCCCCAAATTTAAAGGGAAATGCCAAGATCTGAGAACCTCTTTACAAAGTTGTTAGATAATTTATTATCCCTTTTCTTTCCTTTCCTTTTTATCTTAAAATTCCATGCATGGAATCTGCATAAAAGGCCTTCTTTTTTGACGTTTTTAAAATATATTTTTCGAAAAAATGATATTATTGAAATTTGGTGCGCGGTCTATATCCAGTCCTAATTTTTATTGCTCCAAGAGTTTCCTCAAATCTATATCGATCATATTCTGCCCCTGAACCAATAACAACGCTTAATGGAAGATCTTCTGAGGTTACAGCTGCATGAATCTTTATTCCTTTTCTCTTTTTGAACCCATTATACTAGACACTTTCCCCCCTTTTTTTGCCTCTACAAAACTACTATCTATAGCAACAATTCCAAGGGAGAGTTGCCCGTTTTGATAAAATCATCTTTAAAAGAATTCACAATCATATCCCAAACACTGTCTTCAGACCATCTTTTTAATCGTCTCCAAGCAGTTACATAAGAGCCATATTGTTTGGGCATATCTCGTCATTGACAACCGTAACAAGAACATAAAGAATACCGTTGATAGTCTTACGATCATTTACTCTCTTCCTCCCAACCTTAGGTTGGGGAGAAAGGCGTAAGTGAATATAGTCCCATTGAGCATCACTAAGTTCTTCGAAATGTATACTATTCTCCTATATTATATAAATTCAAATAATATATAATTTTGAAACAGGCTCACTATGAATTCTCATGTCAGAGAAAGATTTGAAATATGGGACGGAGTTTGATACTACACGAAAAAAAATATGTTTGAAAATTCATTTATCATCGAGTTCCAAAAGAATGTTGATTATGTCACTGGATAACTTATTAAGCAGATTAGCATTTACATTTGATAGGACATCATTTGATGTATGAATGACATTTATCGCTTCGTCGAATAGATTGCTTGAAGTTGCTGTGATACAGGGTATGCCTTGGAAAGCAAACATTGCGTGATCTCCTGCATACCAGTTCACTCCTTTTTCAAAATCATACTTACTATTGCTTACAATTGCATTAATAGTGTCATCGGTAAAGTTGTAAAACGACAGGGCGTTTTTTGATCCATTGTATCCAGGGGAATCAATGTTTATAACAAGTTTAATGTTAGTCCCGTTTTCTTTCAAATGATCTAAATACTTTAATTGGCCACTAACACCATAATATTCTTCCCCATTAAAAGGCACAATATGTATGTTTGCTTTTGTTTTTATTTCATTTAAGCTGTTAGCAATCTGCAAAAGAGCATATAGTCCACTTGCATTATCAAGAGCACCATTTGTTCCATACTTACTATCCATGTGTGCACAGATAACAATGGTTTCATCTGATGTACCTCTCTTCTGCAAGACCAGTTGTTCTGTTTCTCTATCTTCAATACTTGAATCAATGATGATTTCAATATCATTTGTAAGGTCAAATTTGTCTAAATCTAATTTGTTCGATGCATAGCAAGATGGAATGTTAAAATTTCCGTCTTCAAAGAAAGGGCATGGGTCGAGTCCAGACATTTGGTGTTTTCCAGTAAGAGTCAGAATACAAGATGGATTGGACTTTTCGATTGCCTCATAGAGTTTTTTGTGCTCATCCGGAAAATAGAACGGGAAGTCCTTCGGCATTAACGGGTTTTGAGTGATCTCATCCTTCAATATAAGAAGCCCATTTTCAATCTCACTATCTTCTAAATCCGATGTTTTCGAGCAAACAATTAATCTCCTCCTTCCCTCAAATTTCTTTGAAAATGGACTTGTTAAGAGCTCATACTTGATGTCACCTTGTTTTATAAATGAGATTCCTTTTTTCCAGTATTGACATTTGATCGGTAAAGAAATGATGTCATAATCCCCTTTCACAAATTCGTTTTTAATTAATCCCAAAATCTGAGCATTATTTGTACTTCCGATTGGCCTTTCTACGCATAAATCCGCGATTTCAATCATACTCGTACATTAAGAAAACTCCTCTTTTAGTTTTTGGTCAAAGATTTCAAATCAGTTTTTTCATGGTGGATATTTTTGTTCAAGGATAGACCAATACAGGCGGCCTATGGCTTCAGGAGATATGGTAAACACCATGCTCAATTATGGCTATTCTTTGCTTGAAGCTGAATGCCTGAGAGTCATTAATTCTGTATGTCTGGATGCTCATGTAGTTTTTTGCATGAAATGGCACCAAGCAAAAACAGTTTAGCCTATGACCTTCAGGAGCCTTTCAGGTTCCTTGTGGATCTGGCAGTTATCAACCTGCTTGAAAATAAAACTCTGGAAAATAGGGATTTCATAAGGACTGAGAATTACAATCTGAGGTTAAAGCCTACAGGAGCCAGGAAAATTGTTAATAAGTTTTCCAATATGCTGAATAAAAAAGTAAGTTACCAGGGAAAAGAAAGCACCTAGGGTTATGTTATCTTTCTTAAGGTTAGAGAATTAGCCCATTATCTCACTAGCAAAAAGGAAAAACTGGATTTTGTTAAGCCTGAATATGAAATTGAGAGAATTGATTCTTATGTTATAAGGCAAAAGATCCTGAGTATTTCTTATGTTGATTGGAAGAAATTGGGGTTTTCTAAAGGCACTTTGTATTATATGAAGCAAAACGCTATGTCAGATAAGCCGTTTACTCTTAATGCTCATGTACTGGAAAGAGTGAATAAGTGGGAAGCTTTGGTTTCAAGTCAAAAGTAAAAATGTGTATACTTTTACTGTAAAATGTAAAAAATGTAAATTTCAAAGTAAAATAGTAAAACGGTAGAAGATATCTTCCTGGCATAGTAATGCTTATTTTAGTCCAACGCCAATAATTGTAAATGGATATTCCAGAGAGAAAAGAGCTTGGAGGAGCTAACCTTCAGGGAGCTGACCTTATAGAAGCTAACCTTCAAGGGGCTAACCTTCAAGGAGCTAATCTTCAAGGGGCTAATCTTCGAGGAGCTAACCTGCAAGAGGCTAATCTTCGAGGAGCTGATCTTTTTTATGCTGATCTTACAGAAGCTAACCTTCAAGGGGCTAACCTTCAAGAGGCTAATATTGAAAAGGCTACCCTTCAATTGGCTAAACTTCATCTGGCTAACATTAAAGAGGCTAACCTCCAGGGAGCCAACCTTCAAGGGGCTGACCTTTATGGAGCTAACCTTCAAGGGGCTAACCTTCAGGGAGCTAACCTTTATGGAGCTGACCTTCAAGAGGCTAAACTTGAAGGAGCTAACCTTGAAGGAGCTAAACTCGGAGGAGCTAAACTTGAAAGGGCTTACCTTATAGAGGCTAACCTTGAAGGGGCTAACCTTGAAGGGGCTAAACTTGGAGGGACTAAACTTGAAAGGGCTAAACTTGAAAGGGCTTACCTTATAGAGGCTAACCTTCGAGGAGCTAAACTTGAAGGAGCTAAACTCGGAGGAGCTAAACTTGAAAGGGCTTACCTTGTAGAGGCTAACCTAGAAGGGGCTTACCTTATAGAGGCTAACCTTGAAGGGGCTAATCTTCAAGGAGCTAACCTTAAATGGACTTACCTTATAGAGGCTAACCTTGAAGGGGCTAATCTTCAAGGAGCTAAATTTGAAGGGGCTAAACTTAAAGAGGCTAACCTTGAAGGGGCTAATCTTCAAGGGGCTTCCCTTGAAGGGGCTTACGGTTTATCATTTGACCAGCTTTCTAAAGTGAAAACACTTTATGATACAAAATTAGACGAAGAGTTTCAGATACCATTAAAAAAGAAGTATCCTGCCCTTTTTGAAAAACCAGATGAATAACCGGACATTACAAATATTTCATCGTTACTTTTTACTTTCTTAATTCTCTTGAAGCAGCTTAACGTTATGCCACTTCAATTTTAATTTTATTTATTCTTTCGGAAGATATAGCCATTTTTGAGTATTGCACATTCTATGACTTTCTCTTCGACTCCACAAATTATCATAAACATTCAATCTTCTTTTATTCTCTAACAGCGAGACCGTTACTGACCCTGAATGCATCCTGGCTTAGCAATTCCAGGTGCCTCTCTGACGCAACTTTGATATCCGGAAAAGTGAATGTAATTAGTTAAAATAAAATATTCAAGAATATACACAGGGGTGGACAAAATAAATAGATTTGAGTATTGTTATTTAACGACTGGTGGGTCATACGAAGACTTATACACTCTCAAATTAAAGGGTCAATCAATTACTCTTACCGGAAAACTGCTTTCCGATGTTTTGGATCAATTAGGAAAAGACGGATGGGAAATGGTTGGATTTGACTCCCGGGAAGGGGGGCACTTTATTTTTTTCAAAAGAGAACTAAGAGATGATGATGGGGGATACATTGGAAATAAGGAATAATTATTATTCGCTTTGAATTTCGTAGCAAAACTCATTGATGATATTGCCTAATAGAGATGCAACACCTTATTAGTATATCTGAGAATAGCGCGAGTTTCGGAACGCTTACAAGGTTTATGAAAACCAAGAGTAAACAAGAAAAAGTAGTTGGTATAGTTTTGTAAAAATTAGAGGTAACTTTACCCAATCTTTTTAGGAATATTCTCTACACAGATTTCTTTTATCTTTGTCGTTTTAATTGTATTGTCTGGATAAATATATAAAATGGGTTTTTTCAGGTAAGGCGATTTTTGAAAATTAATGGTTGTGCAAATTCTCTACAAAAGCGTACACTTTTTTTGAGTTACCTATATCCCATAACTTTAATGCGGGGATATAGGTAACACAAAAAAACGGAACTGTTAAAGTTATTTACTAAACATGCCAATTTTATAATTAAAAATATGTAAAAAACTATTTTTTTTACAAAATTCTAAAAGATACGTATAAGAAAAAAAATGGATGATTTCTATTACGAATATTATTTTATGTTATCCATTTTTACTGAAAGCCCACAATCTTGTATTTCTCTGCTTAGCTTTACCTTCCAATCATTTTCATAAGGAATATAAAGAACCCCAAGTATGTCTGTAGGTATGTCCAAAGTCTTATGATTTTTTGCTAAAACAAATACTTTCTCTCTTCCGAACATACCAATAAAATAGCCCAATTCTAAAATGACATTTTGTCTTGCACGATATTGAGCTGAATCTGGAAATTGATTTGCTTTACACCCTTTGTCATCAGGAGAGAGAAGAACAATAGCACAAGCAACATTTTTGGAGTGATCTTGAAACTTTTCTATTATTGTTCTGCCTTTATTTGTTTGTTCATGTAGTATTATCGATTGCAAGCCTAAACCTTCAACAAATCTAGCTACACTTTCCTTCATTTCATTATCATGCCCATGAACAATAAAAACTTCGTTTTTTTTCATATTAGTTTCATTTAAGTCTGAGTTAACAATATCATTGTGGTTCAAATTTTTACCACCTATCTTACTCTTTTCGATAATAACATGCTCATCTTCAACAATATTTTGTTCATGTGAAGCTTCTATATATTTTATTGAAGAGTTGAGATTCATTTTCTCTTTATGGACATAAAATGTTGCAGATTCCTTCTCATATTCTATGCCAATATCCTTCAAATATTTAATTAAAGTTGGGTACCAATCGCGTATAAAGTCACCAAAATTATTCCAACTGCTACTTCTATCTATCTGAACAGCATCATTTTCAAGAAGATCTTTTAATATAATTAAGCTGTCTGATAAACTTAAATTTTTTAAAAAAGAATGAATATTTTTATTATTGAATTCATCCACATTGGCATCTATCATTAATGCAGATAATACCTCTTTTATATCATTTCCATAATAATTTTTCCACATTTTTATGAAAAGATTTCTAATTTTTGGGTGAGTGAAAACTTTGATATTAGTACTATCATTGTTTGCCGTCATTTAAACATTCCTACAAAGTTTACAAGTTTATAATACACCATAATATTTAAAATAGTGACCACTTGTATGCAAAAATTAGTTGGACGAGATAATCATCTCTAGATAGAAGCTTGATCATTCCACATCTCCAACCTTTCCCTAACTTGAGCATTAAGAGTAAATGGCTTATCAGCTCTAGCGTTCAGTTTCATGTAATGCAACGTACCCTTTGAGAATCCCATCTTCTTCCATTCGGTGTAAGACATATCAATAATCTTCTTTCTCAATATATTTGAATCATTTTTTTGTTACAGATTAAAAGTTAGGTATAAAAGGAAAAAACACATTATAAATTTATATGGGGTTTTTGATTGACAAAAAGATTATAGACCGAACTAAAAAAATAATCGTAAATAGTTTTGTAAATTTGAATGGTTTACTTGATGTTAGAAATAGCTTTTTTTTATTTTATAAAACAGGGATACAATCATTAATCAATAATAAAGAATCAATAAATTATTTTAGAAAGACTTATTCTTTTTACTATAAACAAGCAATCAAATATTCAGATTTAGCTATTTCATATGATCCGCACAAAAAGGTCGTTGAAAATGTTGATAAAATTTTAGATCAACTCAATTTAGCCGATAAAATAAATTCTTATTTAGGGAAAGCACAATTAACATTACTTGTTTTGGGAATTATACCACAAATTCTCAACTATAGTGAAGGGGAATATATCTTCGGATTATTTATGCTTCTTGCACTTGTTTTACAAGCTTATAAATATATATTGTTGTTAGATACGGAAACACTTCAACTGACAAATGAGAAACTTGTTTTTACAAGAGATGACTTAGAGAGTTTTCCAAAAGAGAAAGAAGCTATGATTGCTGCATTTATATGGAATAAGTCATTATGCAGTTACACTTGTATCCCAAGTCTTACTGTGCTTTTAGTTATAAAAAAAATATCGAATAATGTCTATAATCAGGTGGTACAAAATCTGTTATCTTTACTTACCGATTATATGCCTATATATGTTGGAAATAAAAGCCGTTTTAAGTTTTATCGTTATACTTTAAATCGATATATCATTAACAAGTTAAACAAAAAAGGAACTCAACTGTAAATTGATAATCTCTTTACAGCAGGTGTATTCAAATTCAAATCCCCACTCTCTTTAATTCTCCTTTTAATATCATGAAACCTGCTTCTAGAAACCCCTAACTCTTCAGCCTGTCTTTGAGAAATGTTCAGAATGTTCTCCATAATCTCTTGCTTGTTGACAAACTCTTGAGAAAGCTTCACATCAAGAGCCTGTTCATCAATGTTGTTGGCTTCCTTCCCAATGTAAACCACACTATCAGCATGAACATGCTTTCTTTCAAGAATGCCAGTATCTCCATCGAACTTATGCTCAGGATGTTCAACATATTGCAAGATGGTTCTACTTAATGGTTTGAAATATTGAGAACCTTCCTTAATTTCTCCTGATTCATAATCAATAAAAAGCTCATAAACTATCTTCTGATAATCCTTTGTAAAAGGAGCCAGAGGCTTAACAGCTTTATCGTTTTCTTCAGTTGTCTGAAATCCCACAAGGAAGAAGCTAAAAGGCTTAATTTGTTTTTTCCAGGTTTTCTCCTCATTCAGTTTCTTAAACCTGTTCAAAACATTGGAAGTACTAACAGTAAGCCTGGAAATTGCGTAAAGGTTAGAATATTTCTCTTCAATATCCCTTTCAGTAATCAGCCCATAATGCAGTTTAAGAATATCCTGCCAGATTTCAGCCTGCCAATCTTCAACTGAGTTAGGGAAGGGGTTTGTTAAATGTCCAAGTCCATGAAGCTTGTAAGACCGTTCATCTTCCATGAACCTGATTTTTTCATTCTTATAGTAGTATAGAGCATACCTTTTAGAAGCGATTCCATAAAACCAGAGATCTTTTTTTTCAGGCTTAAGTAATGGAATATCCATGTTATAGGGGTTAAGGGGCTGAAAGAACTCTACAAGCTCCTGAGCCTTTTCAGGAGGCACAAACACAGAATCAGTATCCATGTAAGCGTGAACTGCCCCAAGCTCTTTTAATCTGGCTTCAGCCGTTGTTAAGAAAAGCCTGGCTCCTGAGGTAATCATAACAGCCAGGAGAGGATGAAAATACTTTCCTGATTTCTCAAACCTGTTTTCCTTTGTAACAAAGTTTTCAAGCCCATAGACCTGAAACTCACTTTTCTTATCTTCTGGGTTAAGCTCGATAAAGATCCCATAACTGAGAGCATTTACAAGAATCTTGATAGCCTGGGCTCTGCTTGATAGATGCTGATATTCAGGATTATTCCGATCTGTCTTTTTTGACTTTTCCTTAATTTTCTGTCTCTCTTCTACAAGAACCTGAACAATGTTATCCCTTGATGGATCAATATCAATTCCAAGAACCCTGGATTTCCTTAACCTCTTCTGTACTCCTTTAGGAACAAATTTTACAGCTTCTATAATCTTTGGAACCTTGCCAGTAAGGAGATATGAGCCTATAACATCAGGTAAGGAATACCACATCTCAGAATTGGAACTCAGATAATTGATTCCTACGTTAAAGCCTGTATTATTTCCCTTATAATCCATCCTTACGGGAAAAATATCATTATCAGGCTGAATCTTGACCATAACAACAAGCTTTTTCCATGTCTCCTGATCCTGAAGATCTGAAAGCTTCAGTTTGGAAATAAATATCTTTGTTTCTTCTGTAATGTCCTGAATTTCCAGGCTGTCAGCTATGATGTATCTCCAGAGGTTCATTAACATTGTAACTGTAGGGTACATGCTTGTAAAATCAAGAACTGTAACCTTTGTTGGCTCCTTTCTTATCTTGCATTCGGTTCTTCCCCCAAAATAGGAAGTCATCATGTTTCCAATAACTGAATCTGAAAAATCTGGGTTCAGTGCCAAAAATGGATTAACTCCTAATTGGCTGAGAGCATGTTTCCCAATGGAAGCCTCACTAAAGATCTTTGTTATTGGTATATGGATCTGGTAAACATCAAGCTCCTTAACAAGCTTTTCATACACAGCCCGAGTAGTTTCAACATCCTTTATCAGATAATCAATATACTTTTCAGTGACTTTTCCATGTTCAATCCCTTTCATTTTCTGAACAGGAGTGTTGAGCCTTTCTGCGGCTTTTTCAAGGGAAATACGCCTTTCCTGAAGGAGAACTTCAGCCAATCTTTGAGTATCTAGGAAATAGCCTGAAAAATAGCTCTCTCCTTTATTCTGCTTGGTAGTGGTAAACTTAAAGCTGTTAGAGTATCCAAGTTTTCTAATGATTATAGGAGGGTTGAAAGGATCATCTGAGAGAGTAAGAGTAAAACCGCCTCTATTCATTCCCCTTGAATCTCCTGATCTTTTAGCAATCCTACTAAGATCAAAAGCCAGGTTATACCCGTTGCAGAGGGTTTTAAGCCCAAAGACTTCAGGATAAAATACACTGTCTATGAACTCATCAAGGGAATACAGGCTTATGTTATGTTTTCTTGAATAGGCTACAAGAGTCTTTATTTCTCTCTCATTAAGGGTAGTTGGATCATGGAATAAACCATCATGCTGAATAACTCCATCCTGGTAGATCTGGAAGTATCCTATCTTAAAATTCTGATATTGGTCTGTTGTTGTTTCAGTATCAAAGACCAGTATCCTGTTATGCCTGAGAGGAATATCATAACTAAAGCTCCTTTTTGCTTTGGGCTTTTCAAGTTTCTGAGTATATCCCCTGACTGCAATTTTAGACATTTTGCACCATCTCATTTCCAAGATCAATTAGTTTGGTTCCTAACTCTTTCATTAAAGCACCAATAGAAACTAATTGAAAAGCTCTCTTTTGTTCAGGAGAGGCATTTCCAGATCTGGCTTTTGGACTTAGCTTGTTCTGCTCCTTTGTTATCTTAGAATGGCAGTTTTTACAGAGAGGTTGAACTTGGTCTGAATTGCTTCTTCCATCTCTATGATGCATTTCAATTACATCTGGATCATCTTCTCCACAGATAACACAGCAAAGAGAGGTTTTTCCTTTTCTCTTCTGTTTATTCAAAGTTTTTTGATAAGTTTCCTTGTCCATAGTTTCACCTCCTTAGTGCTGATAAATTTCCAAAAACTCTGGCTCTTCCTGGGCTTCCAGGATCTCATAGAGTTTATCAAGGTTGGTTTCAAAGTGGTGGACTTTGCCTTTTGCATCCACTATTTGAATATCTTTGAACTTGGCAAGAACAGAAGGATCATTATTTTTTATTGCCTTCTGAACACTGGCAAAATATTCTCCAATCAAAGACCTATCTTTAGAACTGGCTGTAACTATTGTTTCTTGTCCTTCTGTGGAGTAGATCAGCATATTAACCTGGATAGTATCGGCTTTTGTAACCTTCCAGGTTCCTCCTGACTTATACAGGTTCTTTCCAAGATGCTTGACTGCAAATTCTGTTCTTTTGCCTATCTTTTCAAGTACAGAAGAAAGATTTTCACCTTTTCTCATTTCCCTTAAAATTTGGAGAGATAGATTTCTGTCTCTCTTATCCTGGGCTGAAAGAGTTTTCCAGGCTGTCTGGCTTAGATCAAAATCGCTTATCTTCAGATTTCTAAGCTGGCTGAGGCTTTTATCAGGGAAAAATTTGTGTTTCCTGATGATTTCCTTTGCATATTTTGTATCTCTAGGCTGAACCTTGAGCCATTCTCCATAAGTCCTGTAGTCTTTGGAAAATCTTGGTCTGCTCATCGTTCAGCCTCCATCATTCTGATAAAAGCTGTTCTCATAACTTCAGCCTGAGAACATCCGTATTCTTCTGCTTTCTTTTCCAGTTTCTCCTTAAGGTAAGGAGACAATGTTATCAAAACTCTGTCTTTTGTGGTCATGTAACTCACAATAAACAGTAAGGAGTAACTGATATATGTACAGAATTGAGTATAACTTTAAGTATAAGTTTGACATATATTTTCTATATAATTGGGATTAATATGAAAAAGAAAGAGTATGACTTTGACACTGAAATAAAGAATTATCTTGCCCAAAAAGGGCATGCAAGAAGGCGGCAACTCATAGAAGACCTGATGAAAGCACACAAAAATGAAAGAGGATATAGCCTCAAGAGTATAAACCGTAAACTAGACAATTTGATTAATCAAGGAATAATTATAAGTCTTAAACACTCCGATTTTGGGAAATTAGGAATAGAAGATACTGATAAAAGAGCTAGTTATCTTACCTTGAAGAATATATCCAAAATAAAGGAACATATGGATAAGATTTTAGAAAGGCTTGCTTCAGAGGAGCCCACAAAGCAAAAAATGGCTTTAAAAGAGATTGCCCTTTATGAGCAAGTATATGTTCTAACTCCTGAACAATTGGATTTAATGGTAAAGCAATTTGACAAGGGTATTGATAAAGGAACTATAGATGATGACCTTGCTAATACGCTATTACTTTTATTAAACACATATATTTTGAAAAAAGGTATTGAACCAACGAATAAAACAAAAACAATCGACCTTTTGGTAAAACTGCTAGATAAGTATCCTTCTCCTGTTTCAAGGCAAGTAAATCTAAGAACACACATCATTTATCTTCTTGGGCATTATGGGCATAAAGCTGTAATTGAAAGGTTTACAAAAGATGCAAGAACCTTACAAGATTTTTCACCCATAGAAAACGTTTACAGTACCGAATACACAGCTAATCTTATTGAAGAACATAGAGAAGAACTTTATCAACTGCAAGAAGAATTAGCAATAGAAGGAAAAGAGAATGCTTCTCAGTTTGTTTCCAATATAAGAAGTGATGTTCTAATCTCTTTGGGCTTGCGTAAAAACCCTTTTGCTAAAAAGGAGGATGATTCTTGGTGAAACTTCTTCTTTTGAATGGACACAGCATAAATATGCATGTTGATGGAGCCAAGCTCCATATTAAAGATGGAAGATTTTCAACTATAGAAGAGCCTCAAGAGTATGTATTTTCCCCAAAAAGAATTGATATTGACGGTATTGTCATTTATGGAAAGAGTGGGAACCTTACCATAGAGGCTATTAAATGGTTGATTAAGCATAATGTCCAGGTTTCTATATTAGATTGGAATGGCAAGCTTCTGACAACAATGCTTCCTCCTGAAAGTACCAATCTAAGAACAAAGTTTGCTCAGTATCACGCTTTTGAGGATAAGGAAGCAAGGCTTGAGATAGCAAAGAAGTTTATTGAAGCTAAATTTAACAAGTCCAAGGCTGTCCTTGATTTCCTGAGCCAGAGGTATCCTGAAATTAATTTTAATATATCGGATGGACTCACAAAACTAAAAGATGTAAAGAGTACCAAGGAAATTTTGGGAGTAGAGGGAACCCTAGCCGGTAAATACTGGATTGAGTTCTCAAAAGCTGTTCCAAAGGAATATGATTTTTGTAATAGGATAGACCAGTTTAGAAGAGCTATGGGTTCAGGAGATATGGTAAACACCATGCTCAATTATGGCTATTCTCTGCTTGAGGCTGAATGCTTGAGAGCCATTAATACTGTAGGGTTAGATCCTCATGTAGGGTTTTTGCATGAAATGACTCCAAGCAAGAATAGTTTAGCCTATGACCTTCAGGAGCCTTTCAGGTTCCTTGTTGATCTTGCAGTTCTTAGGTTGGTTGAAAGTGGAGCTATGGAAAGTAAAGACTTTATCAGGACTGAGAATTACAATCTCAGGCTTAAACCTACAGGAGCCAGGAAGGTTGTTAATGAGTTTTCCAATATGCTTAATAAAAAAGTAAGTTATCTGGGAAAGGAAAGCACTTGGAGTTATATTATCTTTCTTAAGGTAAGAGAATTAGCCCATTATCTTACAAGCAAAAAGGAAAAACTGGATTTTGTTAAGCCAGAATACGAAATTGAGAGAATTGATTCTTATGACATAAGGCAAAAGATACTCAATATTTCTTACGTTGATTGGAAGAAATTAGGGTTTTCTAAGGGCACTTTGCATTACATGAAGCAGAATGCCAAGTCAGATAAACCATTTACTCTCAATAGCCATGTTCTGGACAGAGTAAATAAGTGGGAGGCATTAGTTTCAAGTCAAGAGTAAAATATGTATATTTTTACTGTAAAAAGTAAAAATGTAAATTTACATGTAAATTGTAAAACAATATCAGAAGAACTTGTAAATTTACAGTAAAATAGTAAAATGGCATCAAGAGAAATTGTAAAAGAGGCGTAAAATGAAAGTTATATTTTATATTTTCTAGTAAATTCGTGAAAAACTCAAAAATCTACTATACTTGGTTCTTAATTCTCATGGTATAGAATTATTAATTCAAATTTTAGATCGTTGTTTTTTATATATTTTATGGATGTGATGTTTATATTTCAATTTCAATTTTTTCATAACCTCCACTTTATTATTTAAGTAGGTATTTCCATTAATCTTACGTGTCTCAATGGTAAAAGCAACTGATTCAAATTCCTCTTCACATCTGTCTTCAGTAACATTTTTCCATGGCGATCCATAACAGTTAGAATTAATCGAGAACTTATCTTTATGAAGTAAATTTATGTTATCATAATACGAGATATCGGCATAAAGAGTGGGAACTGAAAACTTATGGTCTTTTTTTGACAACCTTAATACACTCAATTCAAAAGCTATAATTAAAGCATGAGGATACGGAATAAAAAAATCAGTTCCTCGATTTGATTCTGAAATAGGGAATATCGAATCAGTATTAAAAGGCATTAAATTCATGAGATAGATTCCTTTTAGATGATTCTTTTTTGAAATAGTAAGTAGACCAGCTTCAGGAATGGAACCCTTATAAATGTCATATGGAACTTCACAATTTAATATTAAGTCTAATTCATTAAATTGCTTGAATATATTCTTTATAATTTCTCGCCCTTCGTTATCATAATTCCAAGTAATTTCAACATTTAAAGCGGGAGTTGATCCAATGTTGATTAAATTTAGTGGAATTGAGTACATAGGAGGAAAACGGGGTTTTGTTTCTTTTAAAAACTTACCGTCCCATAAAATTGGAAGCGATGCCTCTACTTCATCCATCCATATGTTTTTGGCTAAAATAATATCATTTTTTGATGTAATATGAAGTTTGGGTGAGTTTGCTAAATTTCGTTGTTTTTTTAGTTCATTTAATGTTAAGAGAGATATAACTGATGTTAAAAATGTGGCTAAATTAAGAATATTTTCTGACCAAAATGAGTTACTCATTTTCTACGTGTTTACTTTCTTTCAATATAAATTAAGCGCATTTAGAAAGAATACAATTTTTCGAAACATTTCTATTATATCTTTTCATTCAATAATGAATTTAATTTTTTTATTAAACAGAGTTATAATTAAAAGATAATTCAGTGAGGGCATTTTCAGGAAATAGAGGTTATGCAGTATTCATACAAAAACGTACAAAATCTTGATTTTTATTAAGAATTTATTATAAAATAGTACTTTCATTTAAGGCAATTTTAGAAAAAAGTACTGTTATTTTATTTCAGTAGCGTACAAAAAATTTGACTTACCTATATCCCCGAACTACTATGCGAGGGGTAAGATTCGAACTTTTAGATAATCAAATTTTAGAAGAGTTCCGTTTTTTCGCCTTACCTATATCCCATAACTTTAATGCGGGAGGTGGGATTCGAACCCACTAAATTTTTCTAATCACCATCTATTCCTGTCATAATATCATCACTTCCGATATGTTTTCTTTTTACCCTGCAACGAGCTATTTAACACATACATAAATATATGATAATCTAGCGAAAAAAGACTATAGAAAAAAATATTGAATATAGGCAAAGATCAAGAAACCAGTTATAGGATAGAAGCATGTAATTGAGGAGTTGAGTTTATTAACGACGTAAACGAGCAGGAACTTAATGTTCAATTAGTCCAGAAAAACGAAGAAAATATAGAGGCGATTTTTAAAATTGATTGTGATGCGTTTCATGAGAATTTACTCAGCAACTGGTCACTTGTTCCTTTTATCCGATTCGGACACGTTTTTGGTCTCTTTGACCGTAATTCCTTGAAAGGTTTTTCTATATTCATAAGAGCATGGGACAATCCCGGACTTGCTTATATGGTGGAGATAGCAGTAGAAGGAGAAAGTCAGGGAAAAGGATACGGGTCCTATCTCTTATTACAGTCCCTGCTCCACCTGAAAAAGAACGGAATTTCTACTGTTACTTTAACTGTTGATCCGAATAATTCACGGGCCAAGCATATTTATTGTGACAAATTCGGATTTGAATTTGCAGAATATAGAAAGGATGAGTATGGACAGGGGCGCGATAGACTGTTCCTGAAATTAGACCTGGAGAACTGGAAGCAGTAATTTTCTTATTTTTCTGGTATTGGTAGTTATCAAAAAACACTAACCAAAATGAAAAAGAAAAGAAAAGAAAAGAAACAGGATTTTGGAAAAATTTCCATCCAACAAATATAATATGCATTTTCAATAAAAACAAAAGTCTTCTTCAGTTCCAAAATATTAAGAATTAATCTTATTCAGGGCAGATTTCCCTGAGACCTGAAACAACATCAGCCAGAAGTTCAACAGGGATCCCCATAACCATTTCTTCGTCTGCAACCTCTGTATAACTCCTGCTGCCAGCACAACCCAATGCAATTCCTGCTTTGCCTTCTTTATACGTCTGCACAACACCTTCAGAGCAAAAGCTTTGCGCGCCTGCAAAACTTGTTTCAAGCCTGCCCCCTGTCTTGTATATATACGCCTGGGTAAGCAACATAGCTTGTTTGGGGTTGCAGATAACCAGTGCAACATCCGGAACAAATGAAGTTTTTTCCAGTGGAGAATACATTACACTCTCTGTTGAGTTAGGTTGAAGAATAGGTATCATTTCTACAGTGCGCCTCGCAGCCCCCTGGGTGCTAAAAAATTTGAAATCCTTATAATATAATTCTCCGCTTGATACTTCCGTGGGTATTTCATTGAGGCCCAGTGTGCCGGCTCCAATTTTACACATTTGGTCTTCACCCAGGGTAAAGAACTCTTCTCCTGTTCTCCTCACCCTGTCAACGAACTGGCAGTGAGTCATAACCTCGCCGACTTTTTTAATTCCGGCTGGAATTTCTCCCCCTTTCGTAACCAATTTTACTGCAACGGGAGACGTCTTAAGTTCCAGATAATCGACCATTTCCTGTCCGTAGCTGTTTATTTCGCTTACATCCACATTTCCAACTCCAACTTTTAGTTCAAATTTTTGAAACCTTACTTCTCAACATTGAAAATAAGATAGTATTGGAGTCGACCTCTAAACTTAAAAATGTTTTCTAAACCGTTTGTCCTGAATGATCGGTCAGGTTTGTGGTTATTAACTATAAGTAGTTAAACCTTGTATATTCAACTGAGTATTTATATCGAAAACCCAGGTATTATAATATTTCACCTGATTTTATATTCATAGGGGCGATTTAATGAGGATGAAAATTGCGATGGCATTGATGTCTGTTATCTTTATGCTTGCGGTCGCAATTATATCCAATATATTCCATTTGCTGCCCGGTAGCAATGAATCCGTCCTTGTGGAATTAATGAGCATTATCTCTTTTTTCGGTTCTTTACTTTTCTTATCAGAAGCAAAAAAAGTACTGCCAGGATGGTATCTGGCAGTCCCGTTTTGTATTTCACTATTTTTACTGGTTATCATAAGTTTTTGGGAAGTTAGTGGTAAAGAACTTCTTAGTGACTATAGGTATCTCGTAACACCTCTCGTGATAACACTTCTTGCGTTACTGTCCCCATTTTCGTTACTGGTCTTTTTATCTCTGCACGGACATCCAGACTCGATGAAATCATATCTTGCAGTTTCATCTACAGCGAGTATTGTTTCCGTATTTTCCCTTTTCTTTGCAGCCTGGGAAATCTCATCAAGGCACTCACACGAAGCGTCTTTTAGTAACGGTCTCATAGCAATTTATTTTCTTTATTGGCTAGTTGTGATGCCAATTACAGGATTAAGTTTTTTGCACTATGCAATAAAGCAAAGGAATGCCAGGGTTACATAAAGCAAAATGCCAGGTCGGAGAAACCGTTTATTCTTGACATTCATGTTCTGGAAAAGGTAAATAAGTGAGAGGTTTTGATTAGTTTTTGAGATAGGCTCCTCTATTAAGCAAAGTCCTGTAGGGCCTTGCGAACGGCAGCCAGACCTTTCCAATCTTCCATGTCGAGCTCTGGTTTTTCGGCCCGATATTTCGCATACAAAGCTATTCCCGCAGGGTCTTCAAGGATATCGACTTTGACGCCCTTCTCGCGCAGCATCTGTTCATTGCCCGAGGCGTTCGTAACATCCCCTACGACCACGCGGCCGAACTGGCGCATATATATCAACGTGGCGCAAACGTCGCAGGGGCTGAGCGTAGTGAAAATCGTGGTGTTGCTGAAGTCCTGTCGTCCAGCATCGCGTATTGCTGAAGTTTCACCATGGTTGTAAGGGTCGTTGTCCTGCACAAGCGTATTATGCCCTTTGCCGACTATCCGGCGCGTATTGTTATCGATGATGACGCCGCCGATGGGGCAGCCGCCCTCATCATAGCTTTTTTGCGCAAGTAAAACCGCTATACGCATAATATTGCAGTCGCTCAGTTTAACGAAGAATTCATCTTCAACTATTGCAGGAAGACTCTTCGTGGGCAAATGGGCGATGACATTAAGCGCCTCTTCCGTAACAGGCGTGTCTTTTGTAATGAAATGTTTCATAGGATCCCCCTTTTCAAATCACGCTAGCCATTATTTTCGGCATCGTTAAAACATTTAAAATTGGTTAGGTCTTGTCCGTGAGTTATTGATAAAATCTGAAAAAACCAAGCACACTACCTATGTTTGAGTAAAAACGTGGGAAGAGTCTTATGCTTGCGATTTTCAATGACTCACCCCCACGACCATTGGTTAATTGATACTGTTTTTCAAATTAAATCATATTAACATTTAAAGTAAATTCTGGTTGATACTTATAAACTTTTGTATTCAGTGCAGTGGATAACTAACACACAGAAGGATTTACTCATCCCCAAAGCGGTGGAGAATTGAATCTATAGGCTCGATTTCAAACTTCTCCGCACCAACAAGACAGGACCCTTCAAAATCACATGTCCAGATAGGGTATGCTGAATATTTCTCTACAGTTTCTTTGTGGAATTCCCTGACTGGAAGTGCTTGAAGGTTAACATATTTGTCCAGTTTTAGATCCAGGGTATCGTAAAGAATTTCAGTTAATTCATTCAGTAAATTAAACAGTACTATGGTTCGCTGGAATTCCGGATTCCACAACTCAATTCTTTCTACAATCTCTTTAACCTTTATATACTGCTCATACTCCCACACTTCAAGTATATCATTATTGAAATGCCTGGATACTATTTCATAAACGCCTGGAATATTAACTATTGATTGAGGAGTTTCCTCGTTAAGAAGTACATCATTATTGAAATGTTTGGACACTATTTCAGAAACACCCGGAATATTAACTATTGATTGAAGAGTTTCCTCATTAAGACGTGTGTAAAGAATTCTGTCAAAATCGTCCTTTGTCATTTTGCTATAGTTCATGCATATCGCCATTGTTTATTGCGTAAAAATCCTAAAGAAAAGAAAGAGGTTGATTTCTAATGAAGCTTCCTCTTTTGAGCGGTCAAGACAATAAACAGAAACATATAGGTACGTTTAACTGATCATGCTTTTATTTATTGAGTAAACAAAATTAGGAAATTTTCTGTATTTTCATTTATTTTAAGTCTTATATTTTTGTGTAGAAATTAAATATTGGTTTCAAAGATAGTGTTACTTTAAATAAAAGATCTGCATAAAATCGATGTATCAAATATAAAGGAATTTTTTCAGAATTTTTCTCAAGAATTGCTGGGATTTTTCCCGATAAAAATTCCATACTAAATTTTAGTTCTTGAACAATTTTTTCTTTTGGCTTTAAAGAGTTAAATCTAAAAAAATTCCCTTTTTCAAGGGAATTTCTTAAAATTAATTTTTCAGATTTGGTGTTAATCTAGAGTTACCCCGATTCTTCTCCTTCCAGTTGTGTTTAGCCGATTAGCACATATCTTCTGTTAAATTTTTGGTGCAAACCGGATAGATTAGTAATACCTACTAATCGTGTGTCCATTACCAGGGTCATACTTGAAGCAATGCTTCATGAGAGCGATTCTACCGATACTAGCCATAAAGCCCTCTGCTTTAGCTTTTGAGAGAATGTCAAATTATGGACCGAGGCTTCTGCAAAGTCAGGTCCTCCTCGGAAATCATGTTTTATATGACCTTTAACGAAACCGCGGACGAGTCCCGTCTCTGGAGAATACTCGATAAATGAATTGTCTTCCTGGACAGTGCCGATGATCGTGATGTCGTCGGAAGCGGAGGTCAGAGTATACTGGCCTGCATTCTCATCAGAGACAGACAGCAACAGGACCTGTTCCGAGCTATCTTCGGTAATCCCGTCACTATTCAGAACGGTGACGTATTTCCGGGTCACGTTGTACGACATGTTAGTCTCCGCCCACTCAGCCCCGTCCGTTGTCAGGGGTGAAGATGAGACTCTGCCATCAGCATAGAGAACATAGGGAATGGCTATACTATGCGTGCTTAAGTTGACATTGCCCAGGATGAAGTTGCCTTTCTCACAGAACATAATAATCTCGGCGGTATCGTCCTCGGCAACCGTGTCGATGTATCCGGCAAACCGTGTGAATGTTGTTTTCCCGTGTGGAATTATTTTACCGGAAAACACGTCTCCTTCCTGGCTGTCTATCAGGTAAATACTGTTCTTGGCAGTTGTCCACGTCCCGGTGAGATCAGGGATTGCCGTTCTGTCATTGGGAACTGTCGCTCCGTTACGAACTGCGAGAGCCGTCTTGACCGTGACAACCCCATCTGAACTGGTGATCATCCTCGTTGAGAAAACGTCCTCAGACTTGATGATACCGCTTCGGAACAATTTTGCATTCCCTTCATTTCCATAGCTGAAGAAATGTCTGCCGTCTTTACTGTCAATGGCAAAGAACAAAGGAGAGCCGGAGATATCCTCCACGAGCGTAAACAGCCGGTCATACTGAGTGACGGTGTAAACTTTTCCTGAGTTGTCTGCGGTAAATCCGCCGGACGCAGAGTCGTAGGTGATACCTGACGCGGTTGTAAAAACGCCGTTGATGTTATACGGTACTTGCTTTAACCCTGTATCTGTCGCCGGGTGTTCAGAACTAGCATAACCCGCGGTGGCTGTCCCTACAATTAGAAATAGAATTGCCAGGGAAAGACTCAACGCGATTGCTGTCCTGTGAATTGCTTTCATTTCTCATTCCTCCTTATTTTCCCATTACATTTCACAGTAATTTAATGATTTTAAATGTTAGCATGTTGGGAACTTGTCAGGAGAAGATAATAAATACCTGTATTTCACAGCTAAGACTTCAGGGTTTTCTTCATTTGCAATAACGGGTACAGTGAAATCATTTGAAGGAACTCAAACGGGAATACAGATTGCATCACCTGAAATAATCAAAGTTGCGCTGGCGCACCCCGCTGCAAGCAACTGGGTATGTTCTCACCACCGCTCTAAATTCCGTTAAATGAAACAATAACCCTAAACAATTTAGTTTGGGCAGAAGTTAACAACCAAAAAATGAAATTGATAGATCATATTATCATTAACGGTTACCGAGGAAGTTATCCATACCCGCAGCAAGCTAGCGGGGCATTCGACTGAAAATCAAACGATTGTAGACAAATTAAAAATAAAATAGAGCTTTCCACTATTTGATTTATAAAAACAGATGCGAGGGGTGGGATTCGAACCCACGAAATCCTTCGATATCGGATCTTAAGTCCGACGCCTTTGGCCTGGCTGGGCAACCCTCGCGCCTGGAGAAAAGCTGGCTGGTTTTGAGCCGCAAAAACTTTGTTACGCGGACATGCTTTAAATAAAGTTAAATTATTTAAAGTTTATTCTTTACCTTATGGAGATTACATTTCTTGGCACTGGAGTTGCGATCCCCCAGAAGGGTCGGGTACAGTCCGGAGTACTTGTAAGACTTGAGGAAAAACCTCTTCTTATTGATTGCGGAAGCGGCGTACTTAGCCGTTTTCCCGATGCCGGAGTCTCACATACGGAAGTTGATACCGTACTTCTCTCACACCTTCACCTTGACCACGTAGCTGACCTGATCCCCCTCGTGAAAGCAAACTGGCTCAGAGGAAAGACCGATATGCGGGTATATGGCCCTGAGGGGACCGACGACTGGTTCTCACAGGTGCTCGGCGCTTATGAGTATTTTCAGGACGATGTGGACGTGGATGTTATAGAGCTCTCTCCCGGAAAAGAGTTTACTCCCGAGGGCTTTGACTGCGAAATAACCTGTGCAGCTGCTCTCCACAGTGTCCCGACACTGGGGTACCGCATAACCGGAGAAGCCGGAGAAATCGTTTACTCAGGGGATACCGAGCCCTGCAGGGATATCATGGACCTCGCAGTTGAAGCCGACCTCCTGATCCACGAATGCTCCTTCCCTGCCGGCACAAAAGTAACAAACCACACAACTCCGGGCACCCTTGCTGAAATGCTTGAGGACTATAACAGCGAGATCGGAAGTATCTGCCTTACCCACTTCTACCCCGAAATGAGAGGGCATGAAAAAGAAGCAGTCCACCGCCTCAGGGATTATGTCGAAGGAGAGGTGATCCTCGCAGAAGACCTGATGAGGCTTGAGCTGTAACACCCGAGTTGCGCTTCCCGAATTGCGATTCGGGATCACAGGAAATCGGAGATTTTCTGGGAGTTGTGATGTAATTGCAACAGCCCGCAGTCCTTTTCGCTACGCTTCGCTGCGCTCAAGAGGACTAATTTATAGATTACAGCAGTAAGTTATACCCATTCTGCCCAACAAAACCTTATTCGCTATCTCACCCCGTTCTTTTTGGGAGGTACCTTCTAAAAAGCCAGCGGGACATTTTTTAAATTTCAAATTGTAAACCGGCCTCCGGATAATGATAGTATCATGGTCCGGGTGGAGACTCTTTTCATCGCATCCGGTTCAATAAGGAAGCATCACAGGGCTGCAGTCCCATCGCTTAAATAGCAGAAACATAAAATCATCTTTTGTTCAGGAATAACTCTTAATTAGATTTTGCTTTACTGTGGTGATCATCATGGCAAGAATACTTTCAGAAACAGATATTGGGATCTTAAAGACGGTTGCCCCGGAGTGTGAAGGGCTTCTTTGTTCGGGTTCGGGAGTGCCCTATCGTTCTATTCTTCCGCCCCTGGCAAACCACTATTCAAAGGATGCAGCCGATTTCCTGAGAAGGATCAAGCTGCTGTCCCTGTACGAACTTGAATACCTTATAAGGTTGATTTTATCAGGCGAAGAAAGCCTTGGCTGCGTTCCATTTGATTATATGACCCTCTTTATGGAAAATGTATCCGAAAGGATGGGGGAAGAGGTAGCAGCTCAGGTAAAAAAAACATATGAAAACTCCGAATGTCCGGCCTGAAAACCTGATTTAAAAGGAGAGAAACGAGAAGGATTATAAAAATAAGATAAAGAAGACGGATCAAATTTACTTAAAAGGGCTCCGGTACTCTGGGTCTGAGGTTCTCAGACAGGAGGTACCGTTGTTGATCAATAAAAATCCGGATAAGCCTTCTCAGGCTCTTCCGTATTTATCTTCAAACCTTTCTATGTCGTCCTCTCCAAGGTAATCGCCCTGTGCGATCTCGATGAATACCAGGTTCTGAATGCCTGTGTTTTTTACGCGGTGTACTTCATTTACTGGAATGTCGACCGTGTCTCCTACAAGAACCCTTAGATGATCACTGTTTTTGATCACAAAGCCTTCGCCACTGACCACATACCAGTGTTCATTTCTATGAGCATGGCGTTGAAGGGAGATTTGTTCCTGAGGCAGGACCGTGATGCGTTTGACCTTATATCCTGGCTTCCGGGCGAGGATCTCATAAAAGCCCCAGGGCCTTTTTGCTTCACGTTTTCTTTTTTCCAGAATCATCTCGTAAACCCTGATATATTCCTCTACCATCCGGTCAACAGAGAAGCGTTTTTCCACGCTTTCCCTGCATCTCCTGCGGGATATTGAGTCAACCTTCTGGACAGCCTTCACAGCTTCTGTTACGCTGTTTACAAGGAATCCGGTTTCGCCGTCCAGGATCAGTTCAGGCATTGCACCCCTATTTATTGCAATTACGGGCGTCCCGCAGGAAAGGGATTCGACCACCCCGAGCCCGAAGGCTTCCTCGTAATTGATCATGTGCAGGAGAGCATAGGCATTTGAAAGCAGCTCTTTTTTGCGCTCCTGGGTTACATGCCCTTCGTAAACGATCTGGTCGCCATCGATGTGGGGCTCAACTTCATTTTTAAAATATTCGGGGTCAGCAATAAAGCCGGCCATTCTCAACTTCCTGCCTGTTTTTTTTGCAACTTCTATTGCTTCTTTTGCGCCTTTGTCCCTGTGGATACGCGAGATAAAAAGGAGATAGTCTTGAGGGCTGTCATTGAAATGAAAAGTCTCGATGTCTATCCCGTGCCGGACCGTTGCTATGTAGTCCAGTTCGTTGCACCTGTAGGCGTCACTTATGGAGACATAAAAGGTGCTGTTGTTATATTTTTTGTAGACAGGCAGAATTTTCCGCGAAGAAAAGCCGTGTATGGTCGTTACGACAGGCGTGTCTACAAGCCCGCTGTAGGTGAGCGGCAGGTAATCAAAGTGGTTATGGATTATATCAAACTCATTTGCCCTTTCAAAAACCTCTGAGATGTGCAGGCCTTCGTATACCTTTATTATCATATCTTTATCTTCTTCATATGGTCTTGGGCATATTGCATGAAGTTTGCCTGCGGTGTGCGAGTCAGCTGTTGCAAACAGCGTAACCTCAATTCCCCGTTTTACCAGGCCTTCGGTTAATAAGGAGACCATTGACTCCCAAGGTCCGTACTTTTTAGGCGGCGTGCTCCAGGCAATCGGAGATAACATAGCAATTCTGATAAAGCTCCCCCCGGTATTTTGGTATTAAGCTCCTTCTCCTAAATTTTTATTCTGAAGTAGTATACCTGTGCCCTTCAAAAGACCTGCAAAACTCTGCTGGACACTGCTCCTCAGGGCACTCATGGATATACTCCAGGACATCGTGAAGTTTTGCGCTTGCCAGGGACACCGATGTATCCGCACTCCCGTAATAAAGGCGGATCTGGTCGTCATTCAGGACCCATCCGCAGGGGAAAACAACATCATTAACATCTCCGCTGCGCTCATACAGTTCCCGAGGCCCGAAAACCCATCCTTCGGACCTGTGGAGCACTTTCCTCGGGTCTTCAAGGTCAAGGAGAGCCAGCCCAAGCCGATAACTTAGTTTTGATGTTGTTGGGCGCACTCCATGGTACATAATCAACCATCCGTCGTATGTACGAATCGGCTGGGGGGATAGACCTATCTTACGGGCATCCCACCACCCTCCTTCCCTGGCGTAAAGCAGAACCTGATGGTCTCCCCAGTGCCGCATATCAGGGGAAAAGGAGATCCAGATATTTGCCTTTGCCCCGCTCATCGAAGAGACCGGCCTGTGCAACATTGCCCACTTTCCGTTAAACCGTACAGGAAAGAGAGCCGAATCCTTATTTTCAGGAGGCATGGTGGCTCCTATCCGCTCAAAATTACGGAAATCCTTGGTAAGGGCCAGGGATGTCAGGGGTCCGGAATCTGAAAAAGCAGTGTATGCCACAGCCCATTTTCCCATCTCATCAATGTAAGTTATACGCGGGTCTTCAATGCCGTATATCTCTTCAGGGTAGTTAATAGCATCCGGAGTTAAGGTTGGTTCGGGGTCAATTTCCCAGCCGTCTATCCCGTTGTTACTTTTGGCTACTGTAAAGTGGGAAAAGCCCCTGTGGTCTTCAACCCGCACCAGTAAAAGAGTTTTGCCTTCAACCATAGCGGCTGCAGGGTTAAACACCGAATTTGCCTGATACGGCCAGTCTTCAACAGTGAGGATAGGATTTTTTTTATGCCTTACAAACAGTTCTCCTTGGTCCTTCCAGATCATGTTCTCACGTCTCAGTCTGCTCGATTTGCTGATAACAGGCTCTTTTTCTTCGGCAGGCTTTCGCCACTTGCTGCGGGCTGGATTATAGCACTGTAAGCTTCCTCTGCATGTTTATTCAGGGAGCTTAAGGCCAGGAGGAAGCAGATTACGGATTCTGCGCCCTGGTTGCAGTTCATCCCGTCACAGTTAAGCCCGTCGCAGACAGCCCCTGTTGAAGAGTCATACATAGGAGTTTGCAGGCGGTTTCTGCCCAGGAAATATTCAAAAGAGTACCTTGCAAGTTCCAGATATTTTCTATCCCGGACAGCCTCGTAGGCTGAAACATAAGCCTGGGTCAGGTAGCCTGCTTCGATGGGCTGCTGGTCAAAAATCGGTTTTTCCCCATCCATGGAGTACCAGCCCTTATTTCCAACAATATCGAAAAAATCGCCTTTCCACTGGACCTCGGTAAGGAAATCAAGAGTATCAAGCCCGGTTCTTCTGTAAGTTCGGTCTTTGGTATATTTGTACGCCAGGATAAGGGACTCACTCAGTTTTGCATTGCTGTAGGTCACTGTGGATTCAAACCAGTCCCAGCTCTCTTTTCTGTTAGCTTCATACAGGTCAACCAGAGAATCGGCATGGCTAAGAAATATGGATTCAAAAGTATCCCTGTCTATAAGGGAATCTACAGACCTGACCGCATCCCTGCGGGAATTAAATATGGATTCAAAAGAGTCTGCATCCACGCCTGCCCTGAGCATTTCATACAGCCCGCACATTGTGTAGGCTTTTGCTCGCGGGTAGCTCAGTTTTTCCATCTGCGTTCTGGCTTTACTGATGAGCGTGTATGCAAGGGTACGCATGTTTTTTGAGAGATAAGGGCAGCCTATCACATGTCCAAGCCCGTAGACCGCACGCCCGAGGGTATCTTCGCCGCCTTCTTCGTCCAGAAACTCCCTTCTATAACTCATAAAATTGTGGAAGTGCCCTGTACCGGTCTGGACGTGTTCGAGAAAGCTCATGCAGGTGGTAATCAACTTCCAGAGCTCTTCGGCTTTTTCCTGGCTGTCGATAAGCTGGGTCAGTGCAACAAGCCCTCTTCCCACATCATCGGTACTGTATCCATAGTGGCGGGCCGGCACCCCCAGATTGGTATGCTGGATAATTCCCACGTCATCGGTCAGCAGTTTTAGGTGGTCGAGTTTTACTTCGGGAAGCTGATCCGGAAGGAAATTAAATCTGTTTTGCATTCCCGGATAGGGCCTGTATTGCTTTAAAGCCCTGGTAAAAACCATGTCGTATTCTTTCCCTATGTTTTTCCAGGTCATTTTCCTCCCGAAATCGTATGCCTTTCTGCGCATTTTGTCACACTCTTCCGGATTTTCGATTAAGTATAAAAGCGAGTTTTTAAAGCCCTCAGTATCTCCGAAATCCACGAGCAAACCCCGGTTATCGGAAAGCATTTCCTGGGCGTACCAGTAAGGGGTGGATACTATTGCTTTTCCCATACCAATCGCATAGGTCAGAGCTCCACTTACTATCTGTTCCCTTGAAAGATAGGGAGATACGTAGATGTCACTGGCAAGGATATAATTGCAGAGTTCTTCTTTTTCGACAAATTTGTCGTGAAACAATACGTTATTCTCAAGCCCGAGTTCGGAAACCCTGTTTATGAGATACTGCCTGTAGGTTTCCCCTTGCTGTTTTTTAATCACAGGGTGGGTGGCACCCAGTATAAGGTAAACAAGGTCAGGATACTGGTTTACAAGCTCCGGGAGAGCCTCGAGCATACTTTCGATGCCTTTATTCTGGCTCAACAGGCCAAAGGTGAGGAGAAGAGGCGACCCCTTCAGCTTCAATTTCTGCTTATATTTGTTGCAGTTGTCAAAAGGATAATCAGGTAAGCCGTGAAAAATGGTCTCGATTTTTTCATCCGGAACCCTATAGACGTCTTTTAACATCTCGACTGCAGTCTGGCTCATTACAACCAGCTTTTCTGAGTATCTTATTAGTTTTTCTGTGGATATGCGGTATTCCGGTTTCGGTTCCCTTATTACCGTATGCATTGTGGTAATCACAGGCTTGTTTATTCCTGAAAGTAGAGCGAAAATGTAATCGCCTGCGTTTCCCCAAAAAAGCCCGAATTCGTGTTGAAGGCATACGATATCCGCATCGGACTGGTTTATGAAATCTGCAGCCCTGTAGTAATCTTCTATTTTGTCCCTCTCTATTTGAAAAACGACCTCTTCAGGATAGTTGCAGGTCTCAGAAGAGTCATTAAGAGCAATGACCTCACAATATATATCGTCACGCACCTCGGATACCGAATTTAAAAGATCAAAAGTAAATGTAGCAATTCCACATTCTTTCGGAACATAAGTCCCTATAAACAAAGCTTTCAGCTGCTTATTCAACTATTTCCCCCCATTTAAAGTAATCAGGGTCGCAATGCCCGCTTCTTGAGCTTAAAACGCTTAATTAAGCATGTTCCCATTTAATACACTCAATTAAGCATTTTTCCCACTTAATACACTTAACTAAGCATTTTCCCCACTTGATACACTTAATTAAGCATGTTTCCCACTTGATACACTTAATTAAACCCGGACTCCCTGCTTATTAAATTACATTTCATTAACCGCATATATTCATCAGAAAATATGCTATTGTTTAAAAAACCACCAGGTCAAAAACACGCTGTTCTTTTCGAAAACTCCGATCATTAACCGCTTAAATTTACTGCTAAAAAGCGAGAAATACGATCCTTAAAATGCACTCACTTTGCTAAAATTTAGTTAAATGAGTAACAAAATATTGATTGGATATAACAAATGTATCCACTAATATTTAATATTATTTATAAATATAATTCTACCAGTTAATGTAAATAAGCAATAAAACTTCAAGAAAATATTGTAATTTTTGAAGCCGATAAATTTCTTTTAAACAAAAAATTATGAGAAGCAAATAAGGTAGCTTAGAAAGCTTAAACTATATTTTTGCCTCCTGCTGTTACGGAATAGAGTAGAATTATTTTCGCCAAGTTTCAGCCTATAAATTTGAATGTGAATTCCCTTTTATCCATTTCGATTTTTGCCTGAATTGATCGTGCTGTGACACTTTTAACAAAATCTAACAAAAGCATTTATGCGGTTTATTTGTCAGGTTTCCTGACCTCTCTCCGCAGCCTGATTTTATGCTTCACATGACACAGATGTAATTCGTAATTATACGAATGAGTTCAAAGTTGTCAGGGCATAACTGTAAAAAACCCTTTTTTATGAAAGATTCAGGGTTTTTGAATATTAAATCAGGTCTTGGATTTAAATCAAAAACTTGTCTATAAATATCGTTTTTTGCTTTCCTATTTTCTTTAAATGCTTTTTTCCAAAATACAGTCTAAAGTTATTAATTTGGTTCCGCATATATTTTTATAATATAACACATAAAGTACAATATAACTTACTAAACTAATTAAACCTATTAAATACAATTTATTCGCGCTGTTAATTACCGAGAGCCTGTTCAGGCGAGAGATAAAATCCTGAAAAAGAAAGGGCATGTGCTATTCTCATTGTTCATAACCCTATGAGATAGCCACTGGTCCGGACACATTTTAAGGATTAATTCTGGAACTCAAAACCGTGATAGTGGATACTGTCTGCCAGATCCGCCCATATGCCTCTAAAAGTTTGAATTATAGCCAAAATATTACAGTCAAAATAGACCCCAGGCCAGAATTTAAATTATTAACAAAACTTGAATAAACAAAATAAATTTCTAGTTTAAGTTAATCGAAATTTTATTAAATAGAATTAAGGTGATAGCTCTGTTGAATCGGAAGTTAGTAAGGAAGTTAGTAATATTCCTCATGGTAAACTGCCTTGTCCTGTCAGGCATTCCTGCAGCTTTATGCATGAGTTCCGCACCGGTCGTTTATGTAGCAGGCGACGGCAGCGGGGATTTCAATTGTGATGGAACAGACGATCATGTCCAGATAAATCAGGCCCTTAAATTCGTTGCCGAAAACTCTGCTTATACAACTGTCCACCTCAAGGGACCTTTTACCTATGTTATTGACGATACGCTCCTGATCGGCAGCAATACTATCCTTGAGGGAGACTCCAGTGCAAAAATAAAGCTTGTCAGCAATGCAAACTGGGATGCCTGGAAACCAATGATTAAAGAAAGAAGTACCGGCAGCAGTGACATTACCATTCGCGGTTTTACAATCGACGGGAACCGGGAAGGGAATACAAATGTGGTCAGCGGAAAAGGATATTATAACCTTATCCACCTCAGCAGCTGTCAGAACATAAAAGTATATAATATGTATTTGACCAACAACCACGGGGACGGCCTGAAAACCGATAAATGCACAAATGTGGAGCTCTACGATAACGAAATCTACCTGCTCGGGCATGACGGGTTCTATGCCAGCGGCTGTTCGGACGTGGAAGCTTACGGCAACATAATAACCTGCAGGACAAACAGTGGCCTCAGGCTTTATAACACGAACAAAGCCAGCTTCCATGACAACGTCATTACCTCGGAAGGCTCAGGAGGAGCAGGTATTGAAATCCAGAAGTATAACACTCCTGCGATGGACGATATTGAAGTCTACAACAACGTAATCTATAAAACTGCTCTTGCAGGGATCTGGATTTTCGGTTCAGGATCCTATTCCGCTTCGACGGCAAACATCCAAGTTCACCATAACCAGATATACGATACCGGCGCCAAGACCAGTAATAGTATAATTGGAGGAATCGTATCCAACGGGTTCGGCGGCCTCATTGAAAACAACATGATCGATGGAGCTTATGGAGCTGGAATTGTCCAGAAGACTGTTTATTCCCCAGCCCCTTCAGGTTCAGGTTTTCTTCTTACTGTCAGAAATAACATAATTTCAAACTCGAGGTCTTCTTCAGGCGGAGGAAGCGGATACGGGATAAACAATGAGCTGTCAGGTACTCACTCTTTTGTCCTGCAGAACAACTGTTTCTATGGGAATGCAGGAGGAGATTCCAGAAACATCCAGCTCTCGGCTTCTGATTTAGAAGTGGACCCGCAGTTTGCGGACAGAAGTAATCATGACTATCACCTGAAATCAAAAGCAGGGAGATGGGACGGAAAAAGCTGGGTCACTGACAGCACGAGTTCCCCCTGCATCGATGCAGGATACAGCGCTTCGGACTATTCTGCAGAACCTCAGGACAACGGAGGCAGGGTTAACATAGGGGCATACGGAAATACAAAGTATGCTTCCAAATCCGGAACAGCAGCAGTAAATACCAATCAGGCTCCTGTGCTGAATTCCATCAAAGATGCTACTGTTGAGACCGGAAAAAGCCTGACATTTACGGTAAGCGCTTCGGATGCAGATGGGGACAGCCTCACCTGCTCGGCTTCAGGCCTCCCCACAGGTGCAACTCTTGACAGCAAGTCAGGGGTTTTTAACTGGACTCCGGCTGTCGGACAGGAGGGAACGTACAGCATAACCTTTGTGGTAAGCGATGGAAAACTGACCGATTCGGCTACAGCAACCATAAGCGTTTCCAAACAGGAAGACCCCTCAACTGCAACAGGAGAGATCTACGATAACCGCCTGCGTGAAGCTTCACCTGATGCAGTTTACCAGAGTTCATCCTTTATTGATATCGGCGCAATGAGTGTTGGCAGGTACAGGGATGTAATGTGGTTTGACCTGAGCGAATACGCAGATTCCGAAGAAGCCAGTAATGCAGTCCTTTCCCTCTACTGGTATTACCCTGCAAGCAGCTCAAGGCCCAAGGATACTGTGATTGAAATTTACAGGCCTGCCGATTCCTGGAACCCGAACTATGTGAGCTGGAATAAAAAGGACAAAGGCGTTTCATGGAAGAACGCCGGAGGAGACTGGTACGATAAGAACGGGGTCCTGCAGGGCAGTACTCCATACGCCACAATAACCCTTAAAGGCAGTGAGATTCCGGATAACAGCTACCACGAGATTGATGTAACCGACCTGGTAAATGAATATGTCAGCGGCAAATACGAAAACACGGGATTCCTGATCAAAGCCCGCACGGAAAGCAACAATTACATAGCATTCTACAGTTCAGAAACAGGAAACGAAAACCAGAAACCTGTACTTACTGTAACTGCAACCGAAGAGGCATCTGTAAGCCCGGCTATTGATGTCCCGGCTATTGATGTAACCGTAAGCGGGGCAAAGGACAACCGCTTGCGTGAAGCCGCCGCTGAAACCGTCTACCAGAATTCAGCATATGTCGATGTCGGCGCACTCAGTGGAGTTGGCAGGTACAGGGATCTGATGCAGTTCGACCTGAGCGAGTATGCTGATTACAGTGAAGTGAACAGTGCAGCCCTTTCTCTCTACTGGTATTACCCTGCAGGGAAATCAAGGTCCGAGGATACTGTACTCGAGATTTACAGGCCTGCCGATTCCTGGAACCCGAACTATGTGAGCTGGAATAAAAAAGATAAGGGCATTGCCTGGAATAATGCCGGAGGAGACTGGTACGATAAGAACGGGGTCCTGCAGGGCAGTACTCCATACGCCACAATAACCCTTAAAGGCAGTGAGATTCCGGATAACAGCTACCACGAGATTGACGTAACTGACCTGGTAAATGAATATGTTAACGGCAAATACGAAAACACGGGGTTCCTGATCAAAGCCCGAAAGGAAAGCAACAATTACATAGCTTTCTACAGTTCTGAAGCAGGCAGTGAGAATCAACGCCCTAAGCTGAATTTGCAATTGAAACAGTAATCAATAAGCAAATAATCAATAAGCAAATAATCAATAAGCAAATAATCAATAAGCAAATAATCAATAAGCAAATTCAGAATCAGGAAGGCATTTCCACAGGAGGTGGGTTGAACATAGAACAATAATGTTTAACCCCCTCCTGTCTATTTTTTCAGGTTTTCTCCAGATTTTATTCCGATTTTATTCCGTTTTGTTCTGATAACTTTTTTAAAAAACCAGGTACCGGATTTTTTCAAGTGCCTGTTCATTCTACCCCATTCATTCCGGTTCCAATTTCCAAAATTAACCTGGAACTGAAGAGAGGATTTATACATCCTGCCTTATACCCCTCTGCATGGCCTCTTCCCTATTGAGCCCTCTTGAGATGCCTGCAATTGACGGCATAAGAATTCCATTGAACTTATATGTCGTGCTTAAGGAGCCTGCACTTCTTGCCGGCATGTCTTACCCCGGAATGCGGACACCCTAGAAAAATATAAGAGATGCTGGCTTCTCAGGGGTCGTCTGCCTCTGCGATTCAAAGGTTTCCTATAACCCCTCTCCTCTTGAAGTGCTGTTTTCCGCAGAGTTAGAAGATCTGCACCACGGTTTTCCACCAATTAACCCTCAAATGGAAGAGGAACTTGTGAGGGATGCAGTTGAAGTAATAAGGCGTGAGATGGAGGCGGAGGTGGGAATTGTTGTCCACTGTATGGGCGGGATCGGCAGGACTGGCACTGTGCTCGGATGTGTACTCCGGGACCTTGGTTTTCGTGCCGATGATGTGGTAAACTACCTGGATAAAATAAACAGGCTCCGAGGGGCAAGAGGGTGGCCGGAGGTAAAATGGCAGGAGGAAATGGTACGAAAGTACTGAGATTTTTGGTGAAAATTAACGTTCGGTTAATGGATCACCCCGGTTAATCAGGCTTTAGAATCCTGAACATTCGTTTTTTACAGAACTTTTGCAATAAGGCCTTTTTGTTCCACATAACGTCTTGTTATTTCCCTCAAAGTCTTACTATTTCCTTCAAAGTCTTTATATTTCACATAAAGTCTTGTTACTTTACTTAATGTCCCGTTATTTTCTTTAATGTCTTCTTATCTTTTTTTTATTCATACTTTTCGATATCAGTTTCTCCTTCACACCCCACTAACAAAAAAATTTAAGAACATGAATCCCATATAGTAAGACTGTTAAATTTACCTTTAAATGTTGGCGATAGCTATGGTTACAAGTCAGGAAAGACAGAGAGCAAATTTAGCCAGAATGAAAGAAATAATGAAAGAAATTGAAAGCACAACAAATGACTCTGATCTAATAGCCGAGTTAAATGAACTTCTAAAAAAACAATATCCGCTATCCCTGAAATGGCATATGATTATCTTTAAAAGTGAAGTTGAAAGAAGCTTAAGGTATCTGGACGACATTAGAAAAGAAGAGACGAAGGTAGTCGGAGGGAGACGGAGAAAGGAGCCAAAAGGAGGTTTAAAGCAGGTTTACTATAAGTCTTCGGATGTACCCAGCGCCTTTAAACTTGACTATTGTCTGGTATACGATACCGACAAAAACCAGTATAAATGGTTAAGGTGCAGCACCCCAAGAAATACAAGAGCAAAAGTCTTTACAATTCCCATATCTATGATTGGAGAGTATAAACTCTACTGGAGTGAAGAAGCGAAACAGAAATGGGGAGAAGACAGCATTGGACAGAGAGAATTAGCGGAAAGGGCGATTAATAATTAGAAAACACAGGGTATTTCAAAAACCCTTAAACCTCGCTCAAAAACCCTTAAACCTCGCACCTATCTACCCCGAAGAACAGGCAGGATTTTTTTGAAAAATTGACCTGAAGCATACTTTAAGATATCTTACAACTCAAAAGAGGATGCAAACTGAATGATTAAAACTATAGGAATTAAAACTGGAGATTAGATTAAACGTTGTATATGTGGAATCGATTTCTGTACGGTCTAATCTCCAGCAAAGGGCTACCGTGCATGTATGGATTCAGGCAGGCATTTCCTTACTCAGGATGTAAGTAACCATTTCGGGGTTCAGCTTACTCTCCCTTGAAACTCTTTTCTCAATCTCTTCTGTGGATTTGCCTTCTATTTTCATTTCTTTAATCTTTTCAATCACTGAGGACGGGATGTTGTAGTATTCGTTAATGTCCTTCCTGTGGCCCCAGACATCTCCTTCGAGAAGCTGCACTCTCTGCATCTGCAGGAACATCTCTATGGATTTTGAAACCGTGCGCCTGTATGATTTGGGTAACTGAATTACCTCAATTTTCGGACAGGTTTCAACCAATCCAAAGATGTCTTTATTTGAAGGCCTGAAAGCCAGGTGAACAAGACGCTCATTCGGATTAAGTGTAAAGATCTCTTCTCTGGAACTGACGACTCTTATTCTCATGTTTTTCCCCCACTGTAAGGTTCTTTATGTTCTAAGCTGGTTTAAGTTTTAAATTGCTTTATGTTTTTACTACAGTACATACTACGTACACTTATTATAAATAGTTATCTCATTAAACTAATATTGTTTTGATAGTATATCGAATAGTCTACCTCTATCATGCCTCTTAAAAAAAGCTTTAAAATGCCTTAAAATGAGTTAAAGCTATTAATTTAAGATTTATTTCTTAATTTTATATTATTTTCTGCTCGTTATCATATGAAAAAAAATTATCTTTACTGCTTTAATTAGTTAAATATTCAAATCCCGGATTTCCCATTTTAAGTTTGAAATTAACCGTGGCTCATTATAAACTGAGGTTCTTTAATTGCCGGCTTGTTGCAATTCAGAGTTTGAAACATGACAAAAGAGAATTATGGACTTATAATATGGACTTATAAAGGAGTCATCTGGCAACAGGAGTGAATTGAAAACTGGCACAAATAATGAAAAATTTATATATTGATACTTTCCGCAGAATACACAAAAAGCTAACAGTTTTAGTAAAGGCACGTGGCTTCGAAAAATGGTGAAAACGGTTTAAAAAAATAGTAAGTATAGCCCGGCACGGATTCGAACCGAGGTTGCAGGATCCAGAGTCCCGCATGATTGACCACTACACTACCGGGCTTCGATGATTTTTCGCTGTGGGGCGTGATTCTTGCGCCCTGAAGCGTATCTTCTAAAGGAAGATTTTATATATATAACTTTCGGGTGAGCACCTTTGAATCCCTCAAAAATTCAAGAAATTGAATCGAAAATCAGAAACTTTAAAAATTTAATTTGAAAAAAATGAAGTTTTATTTCAAAGTGAAGTATTATTCCAGTCAGAAGGGTTATTCGCGTCAAAACATCGATTACCCGGCTAGTCAGTCACAAACTTTCTTCGGACTGGTTGAGGACAGCAGTCCACCACCAGCGGGCCATATCCATAAGGTCTTTTGAGAACTGACCGGAAAGCCGGTATTCCTTATTTTTTATGGAGATAAGCCCGGCTCCGAGGAGTTTATTGCGCATTGCATAAAAAGAAGCACGACCTATCTGGAGCTCTTCCAGGATGGTCTTCCATTCATCAGTCCGGATGGCTTTGCCTGCTGCCTGTCGTTCTTCGACCATTGACAGGAATTTCTGGCCCCGTACAGCAGTTGCATCTTCCTGGAAAATACGCCTCATTAGATTATAATAAGGGTCTCTTGAGTGGCTTATACGGGTATTGGCATCCGACCGTACCACGATAGTGGTTGCTGTTCTTGGTGCGTTTTTCACAAGCGACATCGTCTATCAGACATTGGGATTGAACATATAAATTTTCAGGCTGCAGAATCAGTAGATGATTTTGTGGATGAAGCAACTATCTTCATTAGCAGGTCTATGTACTCCTCTCTTAAAAGGTAAACCATAGGGGTCTTGTATGACTCTTTATGTGCCCTCAGGATTCCAAGCTTCGAATGGATATATCCTACCATGGATGCTACTGTATTTCTTGATACGTTATATCTGCTTGAAAGCATTTCATGCAGCTCATCAATAGTTGCTTTCTTTACCTTGATGAAGATACACAGTATAGCCCTTCGATATCCATTGGAATCTACTTCAAGAAATTTCTCTAATCTGGATTTTACTTTAGCTCGGATGGATACCATAATTACCACCTCTACTGATGTAGTAACAATGTCAGTTATAGCTCTATATATAGGTTTGTAAATTTATTCGTTCTGATGAGAATGGATATTAAAGCTCCTGTTCTTCAGGCAATTTTACTTTGCTTCAAGTTCAGTTTTGTGTATTGGTATGTTCCTTCTCCAATATATCGCTTTTTATCATCCATTCTCATTATCTGTACACCTGGAGTTTTCTTAAAATCACGCTGCTGGGAAGCAGGACTTTTATTCGATTGTATTTAAATATTTTTTTCAATAAAGACTTTCATCTGTTTTAAAGCTGAAAAAGCCTTTTAAGTTCCTTTGATGAATTTGAATACTTGGATAATATATTTACTTATTAACATTATTATTTTCTTACGAACATATATATTAAGCTTGTGTTCAAATTGCTAAAATGGGCATAGTTTATTTGATTGATATAACAAAAGTCCTGAGTTTTCTGTTCACTTATGAGAATTTCAATCGCTGCCCGGGATACTGCAAAATGCAGCAAAACCTGAAACCGCTTATGTTTTCAGAGTGCACCCTTTCTTGATCCAGAGTTGAATTTATTTTCTAAAAATAAATTGATTACATATGAAAAAGAGGTTTAACCGTCTATTGCTGGAGAAATATGCGGCAACTTTACCTCAGTTCTTAAAGTTGAGATTATGTAAAGGTAAAGAAGGACAGGTGGCTTCAGGAAAAAAGGCGCTCATTGAAATCAGAATTTTTTTGTTAAAAGAGGGATTAATATTTAATAGGGTTATTACCTTAGACAGAAATCAAAAAGGAAATTAAATAACAGCCCCGGGACAGAAAAAACTTACTTTCCCGGATTCAGGCCTCATTCAGGAGCGGATAATGTGGAATATAGGTATGATCTTAATGAGAAAACTCTTTACATCGATGAAAACCGAATACCTGCGTATAGCCTGGAAAAAAACGAGATTGGCAACTGCACCAGTTGTGACTCCATTCTTATGAGCCTTAGCTATCATGCCGCAGGGGAGAATATAGCAGTCATAACAAAATGCACCTCATGTGGGGCTTTTTATGCAAATATCTATGACTCTGACTGGAACTGGGTGGACGAAGCCCAGGTAACACTCCTTCCCATCCCCATACCTATAAGTAACCCCGTAGTTGACAGCTGGGAAGAGCTTAAAGCTGTCCCCCTAAAAAAGCTTGAAGCCGTTTTTTCAAAGGGAGAGATCGAAGCTCTTTTTGCCAGGGCAAAAGACAGAACTCCTGTCCGCCAGTATCTCTACAGGGCTCGCAAAAAGTACGAACTTTTCGAAGAAATTTTTGATTTGAGGCTGCAATTATAATTTAGTTACATCAAAGTCCTGTTTTTGAGCAAAAAATAGGTAAAATTGAGTTAAAAAGCCAGATTAAATAAAAGTAATAATATAAAGTCACATCAGATAAAAACGACTAAATGGAAAAATGTCAGGTAACATTAATTTTATTTTGATAGCCACCCATAACTCTGGTTCGAACTTAAACAGATTACCTGCAAAAAAAGCTGGAAAATGGGGTTCCTGAGAGGTGACAAAACTTTTCTAGCTCACTTGAAATATAATTTAGGTATAATAATTATGAGTGTCAAAATCTTCTTTCAAAATTTCATCCGGATAGCAAATTTAAATCCATAATTGCTTATTTTTCTGCGCTCTTACAGATATTTCATTCTATGTGTTTTACATGTTTTTTGAATTATCTAGTGTAGAGTATTTGAGTCAAAGATGAATATATAAATATATCATAATAAAACTTTTTTATGTGCATGGATTTATATATATTGTTGTAAAAAAGGTATATTACATTTAAAATAAATTTTCAGCTCAAATGTAAATAATTATGCTGTAAAATAATAAGCCATATTTCAAATACTTTTTATTTTTTCTATAGCCCCATTTTTTCTACCATTCAATAAAAAAGTGATAAAAATTATTTCTCAAACTTTAAATGCACCCTTTGCTGAACAAAATGGCAAATTTATAATATATTCAAATGATAATTATTATCTAATTGCATATGGGTCTTTTCTGGTTTCAGGCTCCCCCCATTAAGCCAGTTCCTTGACCCCGGAGAAATATTTCTGATAGATCATTCTTATATCATATCAGAATCAACTTTGCACCGGGTGAAATTTCCTGATCAACCTCTAATTTTGTTAAGCCAACTATTCTAATGACTATAAGAATGTGGGGTATTTCGCCGATCACCGCATGATTAACTGCGAAACAATGTTTCTAAAAAATAATTCTGAAAATAAGAATAATTATACACATAGACTATGAGAATGAAATAAGTCTCTTCGATCGTATCACTTAAACAAGCTTTTTTTAAAAAATAATCAATGATATTCAATAAATATGTAATTTCTAACTAAAAATACCCCAAACATTCGATTTTCTAACTATGCGTTTTTAAGGGTTTTTGATCTGTGTAGTCTACCCTATTTACTCCAAATAATATATTATAAATATAGAATTAATTTAACACAACTGCTGAAAAAAACGGACACGTTTAAAAAAATAATTAAGAAAGTTACACTTGAAGATAAAAAACAGTCTCTTTTTTGAAAAATATAGTTATTTTTGAGTATATATTTGTTTTTTAAAGTAATTAATTTGAGAATATTAAATGAAATATATATTATTTAAACGTAACTTCATATGCCTCAAAACTAACATCATTAATAAATACTTTATCAAAAAAAATAATGAAAAGTATTTATTATAGAGTATGCCTCAGAAAAGTCACCTAAAAGTTACTCCAAAAAAAGAATACACTAAATAGTATTATATTTTAAAGTTATTTTTTTACAAACACGTATAGTTAAAAATAGATTATTTAATATACGTTTCATGAAGTGTAATTCTATGAAATAAAAATATGAACTTACTATTTAATATATAGTTTTAGAAAATTGCAATGTTGCAAACAGTGCTCTTCATATAGCTATATTTTGATATATGCATATGAAGTGCACTATTTAGGTAAAACTTTGGAGACATATTTAGTAAAAAATAGATAATATGATGAATATTATTATTTATCTTTTATTCGATGTGGGCTAATATCCAGAACAGCATTAAAAGAAAATCCATATAAAATATATATTTATGAATCTGTTTTATTATGTTTGGTCAATATTAAGTACTCCATTTACTAAAAAAATTAATAGTTATTTATTACATATTTTAGAATATAGCATAAACAAGTATAGTTTGAAAAAGAAATACAATATTGAGATAAATTATTATATAAGAGGTAAAATATATATGATTTAAAACATATATTTTTTTGAAGAAAGTGCTGTTTATTGTCATTTTTCACAAATAATATTAACATATATTTATATAATAATTTTTGTTCTCGTCCGTATAGACTATATGATGCGTACTATGCATGAAAATCATACTTCCCATTTTTAATAGAATTTTTATAAATCTTTGTATATATTTTGTCATTTTTTGGCAAAATCTTCGATTTTTTTCAATTTGAACCAAAAACAAAACATAAATTATTTTTAAATCGAATCTCTGAAAAAAACCTGCATTTGAAGAAAACCTGCATTTTTACTTTCTTTACTCTTACTTTTCATAAAGGACAAAACTTATACCTGCACAGTCAATATTACTTTAAGCACATTAAGAAAAACTGATTTTAAAGAAGAAACGGGACTTCCTTATGCTTGAAAACGTAGACTTATCCCAGACGATAAATAACGAAGAGTATAAGAAGAGTATGAAAATCCTTGAGGTTAAACTCGGGGAGCTTCAACGCAGGGCATGGGAGCTGAAAATCCCCATTATACTTGTTTTTGAAGGCTGGCATGCATCAGGAATGGGAGAGGACATCAACCATTTTATCCTGCCTCTGGACCCGAGAGGATTTGATTTCCACACCATGACCAGGCCATGTTACGAAGATCTCCTCAAACCTTTTCTTCTGCGGTTCTGGGCGCGGATCCCTGTAAAAGGAAGGATCGGGATCTTTGACCGGAGCTGGTACAGCCGGGCAGTAATCGAGCTTTTTGGAAAAGAAAAAGACGAAGAAGCCCTGGATAAGATCCTGGAAGAAATAACTTATTTTGAGCGCCAGCTTGCTGATGCCGGATACCTGATACTCAAGTTTTTCCTCCACATAAGCGAAAAAGAACAGAAAGAACGTTTCAAGGAAATAAAAAAACGGGACATCCCCCTGATCCTCGATGAATACCAGGGAAAAAACGGAGTAGAGCAGGATTTTATCGAACAATATGATGAATACCTGCCTGTTGTGGAAAAAATACTTGAGCGAACAGATGCTCCCAACGCTCCCTGGACAATTGTCGAGGCAAATGACAGGAACTTTGCAGTCCTGAAAATCATAATAACGGTAACCCACGCCATCGAGACATATATTGAAAAGGTAACAGGGACTCCGGGGCAGCAGACTATCAAGTATCTCGACATGGCAACTGTAAATCTCCCGGTACTCAATGGTTCGGCCCTGGAAAAGACTGACCTATCCAAAAGCCTTTCCGTGGAAGAGTACAGGGAGGCTAAAAAGCTTTACCAGCACAGACTTGAAAGCCTCCAGTATGAGCTTTACAAAAAGAAGCGCTCGGTTGTCATAGTCTTTGAAGGCTGGGATGCTGCAGGGAAAGGAGGAGACATTCACCGTCTTGTTGAAGAGCTCAACCCCCGGCTTTACAGGGTTGTGCCCGTAGGTTCCCCGAATGATTCCGAAAAAGCTCACCATTATCTCTGGCGCTTCTGTGAAGGAGTCCCGATGGCAGGACACATAACTATTTTTGACAGGAGCTGGTACGGGCGCGTCCTCGTAGAAAGAGTGGAAGGGTTCAGTACGGAAGAAGAATGGAGGAGAGCTTACAGGGAAATCAATGAATTTGAAAAAATCCTTACCGATGCAGGAGCGATTATCCTCAAGTTCTGGCTTCACATAGACAAAGAGACCCAGCTTGAACGCTTCGAAAGCCGGATGAGAGACCCTGAAAAACGCTGGAAAATTACAGAAGAAGACTGGCGAAACCGGAACAGGTGGGACGACTATAAAGTTGCAGCCGACGAGATGCTCCAGAAAACGAGTACTACAGGCTCTCCCTGGATAGTTATCGAGTCCAGAGACAAGCGTTATTCAAGGATAAAAGTCCTGAAAACCGTAGCTGAAACCCTTGAAAATGAATTAAATACATAATAATATCTGCCCAATGTAAGGAACATATGCTCGGAAGCGGAGAATTATTTCAGTTCAGAAGCCTTCAGTACACTTAACAGACCCGGCAATTTTTCTGAATCTTTTTTTCACACTTTTCAGGGATTTTTGGGCTTTTCCTCAAGGTTTTCCTTTTCTTTTCTGTACCTGTACAGGGCTATTTCTATATTGCTGTGCAGGTCCTTTTCGTCAAAAGGTTTTACAATATAACCATAAGGCCCGGTCTTTTTAACCTTCTCAAGAATATTGCTGTCGGAATAAGCAGTCAGGTAGACCACAGGTATATCAAAACGTTCTTTGATCTCTTTTGCCGCTTCTACCCCGTCAAGTTCCCCTTTTAGCATTATGTCCATCAGCACGAGGTCAGGAAAGGTACTTTCCGCTTTGCTTATGGCGTCCTCTCCGGAAGAAGCAACACCTGTAACCGTGTATCCCAGGTCTTTTAACATGCGCTTTATCCCCATTGCAACGATATGTTCGTCTTCAACTATCAGAATTCGTCCTTCTGCCATTCCTTAAACCCCTGGTTTGTACTCCAGCTTCAGGAGATAATTTAAATTCGTTTTCTCCCTGCTGGTGTCAGCTCCGTACTCCGTTAATTAGATCCGCCGCCGCAGTCATAAGCCACAAATCTGAGAGTCCGTATTCCTTAAATTGGGGTCAACCTGCCCTCTATTTTTTCCTTGCACGGACCTCTAACTATTCTTGTTTAAAGAGAGTATAAACTCTGTTAACTCTATTATTTTCAAGCGTCTGGTACTTTTCGGGCGGATTTTTTATAATACATGAAAAGTTCCCTGCCCCAGCGAAGGGCACTTGCATCGAAGCTCATTACCTTTCTGTGGTCGTATTTTCCCTGCCTGTCAAAAAGGCAAAGGTACATGAAACGGTCCGTAACGGCAATTGTGGGAATATTAAGGCTTTCTTCGCAGACCACAACTGTCGTATTTTCGGATTCGAGAAGAGAACTGAGTTCGTCAGGAAACTCATTTTTCAGCCTCTCAAACACGGATTCCGTCAGTACGAGCTCAACTTCAGCTTCACTCCTTGCAAGTTTAGCATAAAGAGAAGGGTAAAGAGGGTGATAATAGGAAAGGGAACTCAGGATGCACCTGGACTTTGAAAGGTTTTCGGTAAACTCTCGGGGGAGGTCAAAAAGGTGGTTCAGGTCAGGCTCAATCACCATGCATTCCCCGAGTTCACCAAGATGCATGAACAGGTCATGGGGTATGGAACTCGTATCCCGGCTTGCCCAGTATTCTTTATTTTCCTCGAGGACCCCAAGTGTGTTCAGGAGAGGGAGCATGTTCCCTACAACCAGTTTTCCTATTTCCGAAAGCTCGTATATGTCCCCTTCCTGGAGAATTAACTCCTGCTTTTTCAGGATCTTAATCTGGGGCATCATTGCTTTGGAGTTAACATTAAGAGAGGTCTTTATCTGGTCAATGTCCCTGGGTCCTTCCATCAGCAAAAGAAGGAGGTTCTTTCTTTTTTCAGAAAGCCAGATAGTGTCGCATAAAGAGGAGCTCATTGATACTTCCTTATATAAATAAACTTTTATTAATATGTTATGTTCCGGCAATTCAGAATCGATCGATAAAAGCCGTTCCAGAGATTTATTAAGTCAGGAGCATTTCAAGCCGCTCAAAAAATTTAACAGCATCAAAAAAACCTGAGCCAGAGGAATCTCCTTTTCACTCTTTCTTTTGCCTGAAAGTTTTGACCAAACACTACGGGTTGGGCTAAATATTATTGAAGCTATAAAAGTAATCAGTCACAGGAAAACGAAATCCATCCAGAAATGGTGCTAAAAACGGTAATAATATAATGAAGCAAAAAAAGTGGAAAAAACGGAAGCATTGTTGCATCCTGAAGAACCTCCCCGGACAGAATTTACAGGTTCCGTTCGGAAATATAAAATATCTGGAACAGAAAAAGAGTGGAACGATCGCTAATATCTTGGTGGCGATCAGCTTTCGTATCTGCTCCTGTACCCAGCAACTGCATCAGGGATATACCGGAGGGGAGTGGCACGTGGGAAATGCCACACTCCTCAGGTAATTCCGAATAACATCTCCATTTTTTTCTGAATTTACACTTTTACATTCAAGGTGCATTAGAGGTTGAAACTTTAAAACCTTTAAAAAAACTTATGAGATAGGCATTTCCCTGAGCCCTCTTCCCATGCCCTATAGATATGAAAAACTTCACAGATTGGGACGTATGTTATTAAATATATAAAAGAAGTAAGAACCTCAAAATTTGGATAGTAGGTTTAGAGGGCAGGGGTTTGGGAATTAATCAAGGAATTCGCCAAAGAATGAAATAGAGGGAAAAGTCAGTAAAAAGTCTTAAGAAAGTAAAGAGGTTGGAAAAGGAAAACCGATTTGGATGCCGATCCAATTACAGATCTCAGGGTTTTAACCAGGAAGTTCAGTGGACATGATTCTCAATGGTGGCCTGGGAAAATGGCAAACCCACGATTCTGTTAAACTTGCAAAGATCTGTTAAACCTGCAATCTTCAGGCTAAGCATTTTTCCTGACAGGACTCGAAACGGTCTCTTTCCCATTTCTTTTGTGTTCGGACAAGCTAAAAAAACCAGGACTGGCTTACTTGCTTAAATATCCCTTTTCTCTTTTATTCCCGACGAATGTTTACGTTCATACGTTTACTTTCACACCTGCTGTTTTCCAGCCGGGTTTTTGTTACTCCATACTTTAGTGGTCCTGATTAATTTGCTGACCTATGCTGAAACAAGAGAAAATTTTAGTTTTCTTTCCTGTGTCGTACTGGTCTGGAGCTGCCACCAGGCAAGAAAAGAAATAGAGAAGTCAGGACCGTAGTTATAAAGAATCGTAAAAAGATTATTCTCGGACAAGAGGGATCATGAAACTGAATTTACTGCCTTTCCCTGGCATGCTCTCCAACCATATTTTCCCCCCGTGCAGTTCCACAAACTTTTTGACAATCACAAGCCCCAGGCCCGTCCCGGATTGCTCTCTTGACTCAAATTTTCCGAGCTGGGAAAAGGGTTCAAAAAGATTTTTCTGATCGGCTGTGGAGATTCCGGGACCAGAGTCCGTAACGCTGATAGAAATATTATCTTCCGAAGTCTGCGTGTCTATTTTTATGAGGCCATTTTGGGGGCTGAACTTTATAGCATTGTCTATGAGGTTATATAAGATCTGCTTGAACTTGGTCCTGTCAGCCCTTATGATTTTCAGTTCGCTTTCTTTTCCCCATACCATTTTGATATTTCTCTTCAAGGCAAGAGGTTTCAGAGTTGCCTCTATCTCCCTAAACGTTTCGGGCATAGAAAATTCTTCGGGATTAAGTTCCATCTTTCCGGCTTCAACCTTGGAGAGGTCAAGGATGTCATCGATAAGCTTCAAAAGGTGTTTTCCACTTATCGAAATGTTATTGAGGTACTTTTCCTGCCTGTCATTGAGGGGCCCAAAAGTTTTCTCCTTCAGAACATCTGCAAAACCTATTATCGAATTAAGGGGTGTCCTGAGCTCGTGACTCATGGAGGCTAAAAAATTACTCTTCGCAAGGCTGGCAGCTTCAGCCCTTAATCTGGCTTCGATCATCATCTGTTCTACTTCTTTGTGTTTTGAAATATTCAGAAACGACCCCATCATACAGATGGGGTTTCCAGCCTCCTCCTTAACAAAACTTGCTGAAAGATGAACTGGAAACTTGTTATTATCTTTCCCGCAGGCAATTAACTCTCCTGCCCATACTCCATCGGAAAACAATCTTTTCATAACATCTGTTTTCTCCCCTGAACACCAGAAGGATGTGATCTGTTTTCCAAAAACTTCATTTTTTGTTGAATATCCCCAGGTCTTCAGGAAAGCGGGATTCACATACGTTATACAGCCTGCAAGGCTACAGATGACCATAGGATTTAGAGCCGAATCCATGGCAGCATTTCTGATCTTCGTTTCCTCTTCTGCTTTTATTCTTCCAGTTAGATCTCGGACAATCGAAAGTAGGGCAGGTCTACCTTCGTATTCAATAACCCGCATACCCATTTCCACAGGCAAAGTGGATCCATCTTTACAGACCGCCATAATTTGTGCTACTGCGTGGCCTTTCTGGTACAACTCTCTGACCTGTTGAACAAAAAACTCTGCAGATTCCGAAGAGACCAGTTCGGTTGCTGTTTTTTCCAGCAACTCTTCCTTGCTATAGCCCATTTTTTCACATGTTATCCGATTTACTTTTAGAAATTTACCCCCCGGCTCATTGATGGCCATGCCATCGCCTGCGTTTTCGAAGATTAACTCAAACTTTCTTTCCGAATCACCAAGAGAAAGTTCAGCCGCTTTTTGCCTTGTTATATCTTCTATCTGGAAAACAAAATAGAGAGGTCTTTTTTCATGGTCTATTGCAAGAGATGCTGAGATGCTGATCCAGATTTTATTCCCATTTTTCCGGGTAAAACATGTCTCTTTACCATGAATTTCCAGATACTCCTTCGAAATTTTATCAAGAAATAGAGAGGCTATCTCAGATTCTTCAGGACATATTAATTTACTAAAACCATTTCCAGTTAGTTCAGGTTCAGAATAATCCAGCATCTCACATAGCCTTGAATTTACTTTAAGACATGTACCTTCAATATCCACAATTGCCATGCCGGTCTGCATATTTTCAAAAACGGAGTTAAAGGAACCGCCTCTATTTTCAGAAATCCTGCCCGTTTCTTTGTAATTATCCGAATCTTTTTTAAAGGAGTTCATTAACTCACCGATTAAAAAGACTGCTTGAGTAAACATAACGTAAACAGCTTTAATCCAATGTACAGAGGTAGAAATATTCTAAATAAGTATTAATACTCTAATTTATAAATATTTCGAAAGTAGAAATGTCTTTGTTTACTCGCATAAAAATGAATTTTTAAGCAGGAAAGATACAGGATATCCGTATCGTACTGGTTAATAAGTACGTTATGTTTACAGGCAACAAAACAGAAATTTCCATTTGATTCAATAAACAAAAGCATATTGTCATAAAAAATATAATTTAGCTTTCATATAAATTTTTTAAATATATATGTAAGCCAGTCCTTTTTCGAATCTAATTGTTAATGTGTTCATCCATAGTCGCTTTTTTTATTCAGAAATCCCACCATCAGTTCATCAGTTAATGACTTATGTTTTTTGTCTGTACCTCAATTCCCGGAATCTTATCCTGAATTCGGTCCCCTCGCCTGTATTGAGTTCAATGCTTCCTTCAATCTGGTCCACAAGCGTGACTACAAGCTGCAAACCCAGGGAATCGGTCTCTCTGAAATCTATATCTCCGGGGAAGCCTCTGCCGTTATCCCTTACAACCAGGGAAAAACAATTTCCAGGAACTTCTTTTCGGTTTTCTTTCCAGCTGCTGGATTTTTCGGGCTCTTTACCAGTATTTCCGTTTTCTTCCTTTTTAAGGCGGACGCAAATCTCCCCGCTTTCCTTTTCTGAGAAGGCATGCTTAAGAGCGTTTGAAACAAGCTCATTAATGATAATTCCAAGGGGGACAGCCGTATCCATGCCAAGGAAAACATTATCAACATCAATTTTCAGGCTGATATTCCTGTCACCAACGGAATACGCCCCGAAAAGGTAATTTACAAGGTTCTGGATGTAGTCTGCAAAGTCAACACTTATCATATCTTCGGATTGGTAGAGCTTTTCGTGGACAAGAGCCATCGATTTAACCCTGTGCTGGCTGTCCCTGAAAGCCTCGATTACCTTTTCGTCAGTGAAGTTTCCGGATTCGAGGTAGAGCAGGGTCGAGATTACCTGAAGGTTATTCTTGATTCTGTGGTGAATCTCTTTTTTGCGGATTTCTTCCATCTGCAACAGGGCTTCTTCGGCTTTTTTATGTTCTGTTATGTCAAGAATGATGCCCTGAAGGTGAATCCTGCCGTTCTCATCTCTCTGAATAAAAGTCCGTTCGTCCACCCAGCGGACTTCCCCGGACCTGGTAAGGATCCGGTATTCAAAACTATAATCGTCACAGTTGGATTCCACATTCCTTGCAAGTTCGACCTCAACTTTTTCCAGGTCTTCAGGATAGACTATGTCCCCATAAAGGATTTTTCTTGAAGTAAAGTCCTCTACTTCATACCCGAGCCTCGTAACGTTTTCCGAGACAAACTCTATCGGCCAGCCTTCCTCATACTTCCACAAAAAGACAATAACAGGGCTGCTGTTAATTATGCGTTCCAGTTCTTCCTTTAACTTGTTAGAGTGCTCAAGCTTCCGCGCATAATCGAGAAGGGCTTTTTCTGCTTCCCTCCGCTGGGTCGTAACTCTGTCAAGAACCAGGCGAGTTTCTTCAATCCCATCGGTAAGAAGCTTGAAATCCCCCTGCCCCTGGACCCGGATAGGCTTCTTGAAGTTATTATGCTGAAAAGCTGTAAGGACGGCGTTTGAGTCATCAATAATCATGTTGAGAGTCTCAGAGAACTTATCAAGGGTATCTTCAAGTTCCCGAAACTCTCCCTGCACATCGACATTGACCCTTTCCTTTAACTCCCCTTTTGCAAGAGCGTTGGTCACCCTCATGGTTTCCCTGATAGGGACTACTACCGCGTTGAGAATTTCATTCAGGCCTTTGGGAATTTCCCGGAAATCAACCTCCACATCCGTCTCAGCCCTTACCCCCAGTTCCCCTTTAACCGCTTCATGGGCAATGCTCTTAAAGTCCTCAACAATTTGGTTAATTGGTTTTGTTACGGACCTTGCAATCATATAAGCAAGGGCAGCCATGAACAGGATTGAGATTGCAGAAATGATTAGCAGCCGGTTTCTCAGGTCAGTTACTCCGGCAAGCATTTCTTCTTTTGGGACCACCAGTACGAAAGCAAAGTCTCCGGTTTTAACAGGTTCGTAGAAAAAAATAACGGTCTTGCCTGTGGTAGGGTCTATTGTCTCAAGGTGCCCACCTACACCGTTTTTTATATCGATGGAGGCTTTTTTGAGCTCATCTCCCCCAAAATCGGAAAGGTTCTTTTTCCCGATCCAGTCCTTATGCGTGGGATAGGAGAGAAGAACTCCGGTGTTGCTTACCATAAAAGCGTACCCGGTATCAAAAGTCCTGACCTCGCTTACCACCTCGTCCACATAGTCAAGGGAAACATCCACCCCTCCAATCCCTGTAAATTGCCCATCCTTGATGATTGGAGACACATAACTCACCATGAAAACCCCTTCATAAAAGTAGGGTTCGGTAAGCAAATCCTTTTTTGTATTCTTTGGGAGCTGGTAATAATCCGAAGTATCATAATGAAGAAGAGGAGCAACTGAAGCAGTCCCGTTCATTTTGTTCCAGTAAGGGACAAACCTGCCGGTTTCATCATGGGCAGGAGCATTTATGTATTCGGCATCTTTCCCGTCAAAAGCCTCAGGTTCAAAAGCAACATAGGTCCCGAGAAGGTGAGGGTTGTCGCGGAGCAGGTTTTCCAGAATCAGGAGAACTTCATTCCTGTCTGCGGTTTCGTAGCTTTCCATGGTTGTTGAAATTGTCCTTGCAATGACAAGGTTGGCTTTCATATCCGTATCGAACTGGTTTGCATAATTGGAAGCCATTTCAACTGACTGCTGGTACGCCAGCTTTTCTTCCTGCGTTGTAACCGTGGAAATAATCACGGCTGTGGAAGCCGTAAGGATTAGAAAAACCCCGAGTACGGTATAGAGAATCATCTTTGTTTTCAACGGGGTATCACTTAGCATTATTAACCCTCATTTTTTGTTTCTCCCTTTTTGGCTGCCTAACAGGGGAAAATTACCTTTGTGCCCGAAAAAAGACCCGCTCTTAAATTCCATTATTCTGCCGGAGAATCCGTGCTGCTGAGACTTTCAGTTTCTGCATGTTAATCCTGAAATCTTTTTTAGTCAGAAGGATTTACCGACCTCAGGAAAAATCAGGTGCAACCGTATTATAATAAACAATTTCTATGAGCAATTAAAATATTTAAAAACTACTAAAAAACACCTTAAAGCATATGTGAGAATGTGGAAAATCGGATACGGTAAAAAGAAGGAATGCAGGATAGTTTCTGCATCCTTAAAACTCATGTTACGGTTTCGCCCAGTACGGAAGTTTCTTTTTCCACCTTTATCGGGTTCTCATTCTGAGAATAGAGCCAGAGCGGAATATAGAGAGCGAGCACCACGAAACCGACTATGGTAGAGGTCCATCCAACCTCAAGACTATTGAGATAAATTACTCCCACCAGACAGAGAGGCAGGTTAAAGAACCCGAAGAAAGCAGCAACATACTGCCAGCCCCCCGGGGCTTTGAAGGGCCTTTCAAGCCCTGAGAAACGGGAATCGAACTTTGCTTTCACATAGGCAAAAAGGCTGATCCCGTTGGCACAGACATACCCTATTGCAGAAGCTGCCAGGATAGCTGCAGGCGTCCCGAGGAAGATGAAACCCATATTAAAGAGAGCAATGACGATCATTGCGTTCACAGGAGTTCCATGGGCGTTCATCTTCCCGAAAAACTTCGGAAGATTCCCTTCTTCAGCCATGGAATACATAGCTCTCGACGCTCCCAGGAAAGCCGTCTGGATAATAAGCACCATTGCCGCAATCAGCATGAGGATGGTAAGGGACCCTCCTATGGGACCCAGGGTCATCTGAGCCAGAGGAAGCATTGGCGAGAAGGGCTCGGCCAGAATTCCTTCGATGCCCAGGGTTCCCGTACAGGCTGCCTGGACAAGGATAAAGGTCAGAAGGCAGATAGCACCGCAAATAAAGAGGGCTTTGGGTACGTCAGATTTTGGCTGCTTGTACTCAGGCCCGTAGATAGCTGCGGTTTCCCAGGCGCAGGCGCTCCACTGAGCCATTGCCATAAGCCCGAGCAGGATAAGGATGTGATCCAGATCCCAGCTCCAGTCGGTCGGAAGCCAGGCGCCGGTAATATTGCTGAGCTCAAAGTGCCCGGTTACGAAAGGTGCAAGGGAGATAATTATAAGCGGGGCAAGCGAAAGCACTGCAAGGATATATCCAAGCGTTGCTCCGCCTGAAAGCCCGCGGTAATTAACAAGGATCAGGAACAAAAATACAATTGCACCGGACGCAAGGTAAAGAACCAGATCAGGTACTCCTGCAAAGGCAGGGACAAGCCCTTTCAGGTAGCTTCCTATAAGAATTGAAAAGATGGCAAGCACGGGATTCCAGGCAAACCAGTAGCTCCAGGCGCTGAAACCTCCGAGCAGTTTGCTCCTGTCATATCGTTTATTTCCGTCTTTTGCCCCGAAAACGCTCTGGGCATACCCGGGCAGGCCGGAAGCTTTGGGGAACATTGTTGCAAGCTCGCCGTAAGCAAAGTTCTGCATGAAACCCTGGAAAACAGAAAGTGCCCACACAATGATAGCAAAAGCCCAGACATAACTTGCAAAGTAGCCGATAGAAGGAAGAATCAGCACAGGAACCCCAAGGGCGATTGCAAGCCCCTGCTTCCAGTCAATTGTTCGCTGAAGGCCTCCGGTTTCAATTTTTTCGTCGCTCATTTCAACACACACTCCGTTGGTTATTTCTGGCATAGCCGAAGATTCGCACAGCTCTTGCAGCATGAATAAGCCTGCAGTACCTGCAAGCAGAAGAAGTGGGAGGAAGTCAGGACCGGGGTCAGAAAGCTGCATCATTATTACCTGCAGCAAAAAAATTCCACCCCCCAACTCCCGAAGGCTCAGGGGAAAGAAAGGTCCTGATATCCATCCTGGCTTTATGGCAATTTTTTGTGCAAATACGGTTAATGTTCGGTTTGTTTCTTGCCTGTGTTTATCTTGTCTGTCTTCTGAAGAGTTCGCAGGAGTTTATCCTGATATCGAGTAACTTCTCGATATTCATCTTTGCGGCAATACCCTTTGCAGCACCCGGAACTGAGGTAATCACGCCGATGTCGAGCTCTTCACGGAGTTCGCGCATAACATGCTCATCTGCAAGATCCATTGTGTCCACATTGAGCTTCTTTGCCACGTACTCTTTTGCCTCTCCGATTCGCATGTTCTTTGAGAACTGCATCCTTGCGACAAGGTCACCTGCGGCCCTGATCCCGGTCATCCCGGAAGCCATTATGTGGGAAATCGGCATACCCAGAGGGTCGCCGACCCCGATCTATATGCCGTCGACGCCGGCAACCTCGACCATTGCCTTGCTTGCCCTTGTAACAGCATCCACAGGTGGAGTTTCAAGCATCGGGATTCCGCCCACACCCATACCCATGTCAACATGACAGGGTAGGGAAGAAACTTTTACGGCTTCTTTAATGAAAGTCACTGCCCTTGCAAGATTCCAGGGAGAAGTCTTGCTCGTGTTTGTGTTCACAACAGGCCCGAAAACGTTTGCACCTGCTTTTGCTACAAGCGGAGCCTGCTGGTGCGGCCAGAGCCCTGCAAGGGTTACGCCGTCGTACTGCAGGTTTCCATGCATTCCGAGCACCATCTCGCCTGCCATTCCGGCTTCGATGTACATTTCAGGGAACTCTTTTCTCAGGGCTTCGATTGCGTGCAGGGTCCCATAAAAGTCCCCGTCGCCTGCTGCAGCTGTTGTGTCGAAGTTGACACCGTCTGCGCCGGAAGCAAAGAGCTTCTGCATGATCCAGACTGTGTCCCTTGTAAGGTGTTCGGCTGCGTGCTCCATCGACTCCCAGGCCTCCTGGATCTTGAAAGCCTTCATGAGGTCGCCGGGGTTTTCGAAGGGCCCGTCGGGGGTGTAGTAAAGACCCATATTCGGCATTGCGCCGTAAAAGAGTGGGATGATCATGTTCTGCTGGCAGACTTCCATTGCCTGGCACTCATTTGAGACCACGGGTTTTACCGGCTTGAAACTGTAGTCGATATGTCCGAGTTCCATTGTGTCGGCGCCAAAAGCCCTCTCATGCATCATGCAGCCGACCAGGCGGCTGGAGGGGATACCCACACCGCTGTTGCCCTGGTCCCCATCAAGCCTGATTGTACCGATGTCGTGGGTAACGGGCACTTCCATGCCCTGTTCGACACTCACGGCTTTTCCGGGCATCATAAGGATTTCTGCAAGCTTATCTATTTCATCGGCACTGAGATCAGGGATTTCGCCAAGGTCTGAGGCATTCGCCATTCCTGCCTCAAGTTCCTCCATGATCTTTTCTTTTGTGAGGAAGACGCGTTTCCCGTCCCCCATCCTTAAAGCATATTCAGTTGCCATTTTTTATCCTCCATAGCTTGAATGAGATTTCCTGAATTTAGACTTGAATAGTTTAGCCTGTAGTCTGGGGTTCAGAGCAGGAGTTCCTTTGCCTTTGCCACAGCTTCGCTTGCGTTTTCGGCGTAGCAGTCCGCACCGATCTTGTTAGCCCAGGCCTGGGTTGCAGGAGCCCCGCCTACCATGACCTTAATACGATTACGCAGCCCTTCTTCTTTCAGGAGCTCGATAACTTCCCTCTGCCCCGGAAGTGTGGTGGTCATGAGGGCAGAAAGCCCTATCATATTGGCATTGACTTCTTTTGCTTTCTCGACAAAGTTCTTTATAGGGACGTCCCTGCCTATGTCGTGGACTTCAAAACCAGCAGACTGAAGCATGGTTGAAACGATGGACTTGCCTATGTCGTGCACATCGCCTTCCACAGTCCCGTTCACGATAACTCCGAGCTTCTTTGTCTCGCTCCCTGCAGGAAGGTCAGCTTCAAGAACCTCGACTCCTGCTGTCATGGCATCGGCTGCCATCATTACATGGGGCAGGAAAAGTTTCCCTCTCTCAAAAAGAATTCCTACCTGGTTCATGCCGGCGGCAAGCCCTTTTTCGATTATCTCTGCAGGTTCCATGACCTGTTTTGCTTTTTCAACCGCAGCGAGTACTGCGTCTTTCTTACAGGAGATAACTGCATCCGAAAGCTCCTGAATAAGTTCTTCTCTGGTTGCCATTTTTAACCTCCAATTTTCGTCAGAGACTCTCTTCAGTATTCGAAAACTGTTACTGAAGCTTGATTCTGATTGTACATATTATAGAGGTAAAATTATATAGCCCAGCCTATGGCGTTTTTTCTCAATGGTATGAAACTGGAACTTCTCAAAAGCGCCGGGACGGCCGGAAGGCAAAAGACAGGTTCACCAGTCAGAGATTAAATAATGAGTTTTTTCAATAGCACTAAAATTTTCAACGCCATAAAAAGCGTGAGTAAAAAAAGGAACAGGACTGAAAACAAGCTCAGAAATTGAAAACCGGGTTCGATTATATAAGGATCAATTCTTTGAGAAACTGCACATTAAGAATTTGGGTCCAAAAACCTGTCTGTAAAATACCTTTACTTAAAACACCTGTACTCAAAACACCTGTATTTATTTAGTTATTTACTTTGAATTTATATTCCGGTCATCCAGTACACAGATCCTGACTGTCCCTGCACTCGTGCGGAAATTTGTACAGAGATTTGGAGAAATCCGGGGGCTTTCAAAAGCTTCCACATTCTCTTCTGGCTGGCAGAAATATTCCCCCTCAAGCCGGAACTTTTTAAAAAGCTCACATGTTTCGCAGAGACAGCCCTCTTTTTTTCTCACCTCTTCACTGTTGCCTCGGGCGCAGAACATGCCTGTACCCCCCGGATAAGAGGGGCAGGTTTTGCAAACGCAGGCTTTCAGGTGGTGGTAGGAACTGCATATCCCGAAATACCTTCCGTATATTTCCCTGGCTTTCAGGGCAATATCGGGCATATCCCCTGAGAACTCTTCTTCTTCGGCGTTCTCTCTGTATTCTACCGGGACTTCAAAATCCAGAACATTCCCCCTGAGTAAAAAAGGACATTAATTTATAAGATGTCAAAATATATTGTATATTGCTTGAGGGTTTTATAAATACATTTTTACCTTAGCCGTTGAAGGCTCTGGATTTAAAAGGCTTTGGAGGACAAGGGATAATATGGGATTCAATCAGGTAGCTGAAAGCGACGAACTTATTCTTGATGAAGCACTCGAAAGGCAGCGAATTCTGGAAACCGTGATCAATAACAGCCCTATAATGGCTTTTCTCTGGACCCCGGAAGACGACTGGCCTGCCAGCTACGTCTCGGAAAACGTGACTCAGCTCGGATACAGTGCGGAGGACTTCCTTACGGGCAGGATAATGTATGCAAACATAATTCATTCCGAGGATATAGACCGGGTAAGAAAAGAACTCACCAGATGCTGTGAAATCGGAAAAGACGATTTTGTCAATAGATACAGGGTCCTGACAGGCAGCGGAGAGATCCGGTGGGTGGAAGAAAAAACCTTTATCCAGCGCGATGAAAGAGGAAACGTGGTCAATTTCCAGGGCATAGTAAGGGACGTCACCTCCGAGATCAAAAACGAAAAAGCCCTGTGTGATGCCCTTGAGAGCCAGAAAGCCCTCATGGAAAAGCAAAAAGCCCTGCTTGAGCGGCAAAGGGCGCTGGAGACAGTGATCAACAACAGCTCGGTGGTGGTTTTTCTCTGGAAAGCCGAAAAGTACTGGCCCACGCTCTATGTATCCGAAAATGTCAGGCAGTTTGGGTACACTCCTGAAGATTTCATTTCAGGTAGAGTCCTCTACGGAAAAATCATTCATCCCGAAGACCTCCTCCTTGTGGAACTCGAACTTGAGGAGAACTGTGAAGAAGGGGGAAAAGAGTTCAACCGCCAGTACCGTATCCTGACAAAAAGCGGGGAAGTCCGCTGGGTGGAAGAAAAAACCTTTATCCAGCGCAACCAGGAAGGGCAGGTGACCAATTTCCAGGGCCTTATCGAAGACATAACCGGAAAGCTCAAAAAACCTGAAAAATAACCGGGACATAACCGGGTTATGGGTTTTAGCATGAGCCTTGCTCAAGAGGATTAATGTCAAGAGAATAATGTATAGACCTATCTGACCCGTACAACTTCAGTCGCCATATTGAACCGTTTTTTCATTTATTTTTTGCTTTTGGTGCTTCTTTTTGCCCGGCCTCCAGACAGGCCGGATGTAGCTCCTGATATTTATCTATGGATCGAAAAGCAGTTTTGAGGTTAAGAGACTCTGTTCCTCTGTTTGATTTCGAAAAATTTACTTGCTGAAAATCATTTGTAAGAAAAAAGCACCTATAACGAACGATATTTATAAGAGATAAGAAAAATATACATTACAATTAATAAAATATATCTTATAAAATGTATAAATGTGTGCTTTATAATAGGCATAATATGATTGGGTGCAGTACGATTGGATAGAGTACTATAGATCTTACTCCCATGGATCTTATTCCCCGGTTTATCGATTGGAGGCCTGATGATACTATTAGACCTTACTATTAGACCTGGCAATCGTACTTTAAACTGGAATACACTGTAAAAGTACAGGCTAAAGACTGCATTTGTCCGGTTCAGGTGCATAATATGGAAGACTCTTTAATGAATCTTATTTTCCTCTCTGAAAAAAGAAAAAATGCGCTTCTCCTGCTACTTGAGGGGCCGAAAGACATCAATACGATAAAGAAAAACCTTAAAGCAAGTGCAACCTCAGTCCAGCCCCAGATAAAAATGCTCAGGGAAAAACACCTTGTAGTCCAGGAAAGGGACCTTTACAGGCTCAGTGATATAGGAAAAATCATAGCCGAAAAAATGAAACCCCTTCTGGATACCCTTTCTGTGCTGGAAGAAAATGCAGATTACTGGGCTGACAGGGATATGAGTAAAATCCCACCTTTTCTCCTGAACCGCATAGGTGAACTCGGGCACTGCATTACAATTGAACCCCAGATAGAACACATGTTCGAAATGATTCCAGAATATGTAAAAAATGCTGAAAAAGCAAAGAAGTTAGAGGCGCTCATTTCTTATTTCCACCCTCTCTTTCCTTCCTTTTATCTCGGGCTTGCCGAAAAAGGTACCTCGGTATCCCTTATTCTTCCCGAATCAATCCTTAAAAGATGGGTTGAGGAGGATCACATCGAACAAACCGGGCAGTTTCTTGATATGGAGAATACTAAAATCAGAGTCTGCAGAGACTGCGAAATGATTCCTAATATTATAGCGGCAGACAATTTCATGGGACTGGCTCTTTTCCCGAAGGATACCGCCTTTGACCGGAAATACCTTATAAGCTTTGAGCCCGGAGCTCTTGCCTGGGGCAAAGAACTCTATGACTACTACGAAAAAAGCTCGGAAGAAATCCAGAGTCTCAAAAGCTATGCCAGCAGTACGCCCTGAAAATACGCACAAAAGCTCTTTGAATGTATATTTGAGATATTAGAGAGATTTGTCAAGTCCTGCAAGGTATTTTAGCGATATTCCCGATCAGAGATAACCCTCAAGTCCTGCCTCACCCTTTTCATAGGCTTCATGCCAGCCCCCGGGTACAGGCATTTTTTCATAGAGCATTTTTCTCCTTGCTTCAAGCAGTTCCGGCTCCTTTCCCATGAACTCTGCAGCACACAGGACTGTGTTTTCAACCTTTCCTGCCAGTTTTTTTAACCACCTGTAGCCTTCGAGCGACCTCAGGAGATGATGGTCCAGGATCAGAGTTTCAACATTTCGGGCAAGCAGGAGAGCGTTTTCAAATGCCTCTTCCGAAGCCTCAGGGACATGGTGGGAGAGGTAGAGCGGAGGGCCTGAAGAGAAAACTACTGTCGGCTTCCAGGCAAGTACCTCAAGCACAGCTTCCCTATCCAGAAGCTGGATATCCGAGCTGTGGACAAACACCTCATCGCCTTCACAGACCCGGGTCATTATTACCGTGCCAAACCCCTTATCTCTTGTCCCGTGCGGGACAGGAGAAGAAAAACTTATGCAATCGGAACTGCTGCCTTCAGCCGCGGGAAGGGAAAAGCCCAGAAAATGAAAGAGCTCTTTTCTCCTGCGGGCAGAGAGCCCAGAAATCTTTTCCGGACCTTTGCACCAGAACCGGACCCCTTCCAGAGGAGGGAGAGCTTCTACTGGCAGTTGATAGGGGTCTTCGGCTTTCATGGGCATGTGGTCCCCGTGGTAGTGGCTGATTACAATATCCGTTGCACCTTCAGAGGCATAAAGGATCTTTTTCCTGATTTTAAGGGCAGCTGCAATCTCTATGGGGTGGGGGGGCAAGCCGTAACGCAGGCGTGCGAGTGCAACTCCCGGATCGATCAGAATTTTTTTCTTCCCGGTTTTTACAGCACAGGCAAGAGACCTTGCTCCGAAGGACTCGCATCCGAGGATTTCGATCTGCATATGTTTCTATCTGTTTGCAGGAATAATAATCCTTTTCAGGAGAAGCGTTTATTGAATCAAGCAGGCTGAAGCAATCAGGCAGGAATCGATCATGCAAAGAGACGGTTGACTTTTAAAGGCGAACAGATTTAGAAGTCAAAAGAACAGATTTAGAAGTTAAAAGTATCCTTCTCACTCCTTGTCCGAAAGGTATTCTTCTGAAAACATTTTTACAGTGAGGTAAAAGTAAGCAAGTAGAAGGGGGCCGATGATGATTCCGACAAGTCCGAAAAGGGAGACTCCTATAACAACCCCGAGCAAAGATTGGAATGGATGAATTTCTCCTACTTTTTTCTGGATTACAGGCCTGAGGAAACTGTTGTCTGCCACGGTTATGCAAATGCCTGTCACAAGGATACCTATTGCAGCAGTATAGTCCTGCTGGAGTAACTGAATGATTATTGCAGGAACCCAGATCATAGGGGTCCCGACCACAGGCAGGAAAGACAGAATTGCTGCGATAGATCCCCAGAGAAAGGCTCCCTGTACTCCAAAAATAAAAAAAGAGACGGCCAGAATCCCGCCTTCGATCAGGGCAATAGCCCCGCTGGCTATCAGGGTTGTCCGGACAACGTCCCTGAATTCTTCCAGAAGAGTAATTGTATTCTTTTTATTGAAGGGAATTGCCACAAAGATTTTTTGCATAAAATCCGACTCTTCCCCTATTAAAAGGTAATAAAACAGGAAATACATTATCAGAAAACCAATGACCTGCTGGCTTATGTTCTGAATCGAGCCCAGAATGAGGATACTCAGATAATTGACAGATTCTGACGCCAGATCCACTATCTTTTCTTCCAGTCTGGTCTGCAGGGTGCCGTCAGAGATATCAAGCCTTGAGAAAAAACGGCTAAAAAGCTGGCTTCCGGAATGAATAGATACCATAATAGATTCCTGATCCAGTAAAACCTGCTGGATTTCGCTGATAATCAGACTCAGGAGAAGAAAAAGGGGAATCAGTATAAGGAAGATAGAAATTACTATTGCCAGAAATGCCGAAATTTGCCTGTTAAGCCTGGCTTTTTTCAGCAGGAAGTGGTAGAGAGGCTTGAAGATTGCATAAAGAATAAAGCCTCCAAAAAAATAGTTTATATATGGAAGAACCGCATAGAGAATAACCGCACTCAGGATAATAATAAGAAGAAGAGCCAGTGCCGTTCTAACATATCTTTCCATCAGATATTATCTGATTTTGTATTATAAAATTATATAAGCATAAGAGTTCCTCTCGAGCATAAGAGTTCCTTATTTTCCAGCCAGGACCTGTAATCTGAATTGACAAATCCGGGCATGCAGTACAACCTGCCCCGGAGAGGTAGAGACAGATGCCAGTTAAAGAAAAGGCAGGTTAAGTAGAAAGACCGATTAAGGAAAATCCGTAATAAGAGTCTGCCTTTCATCTCTTTCCCTGAATTTTGTGACCCCTACCCCCACAAGCCTGAATTTTCGCCTGCCCATGAATTCTGACAAAAGCTGCATGGCTGTCCTTTTTATCACGAAGATATCAGAAGTCCAGATAGAGAGAGTCCTTGAGCGCGTATACGTGGAAAAGTCCTCAAAGCGCACCGTAAGGGTTACGGTTTTGAACAGGAAATGGTGTTTCAGGAGAGCCCCGTGCACGCTCTCGATAAGGATATCCAGGGACCCGGAGATTTTCACAGGGTCATTCGTATCCTCTGCAAAGGTGCCGTGCCTGCTGATTGACTTTACGCCTTCCTTTTCAACGACCTCTTCAAAGTCGAGCCCGTTTGCCAGCTGCTTCATCCTGAGCCCCATTTTTCCAAACCTCTCCGATAGCAGCTGGATATCGCAGTTTGCAAGCTCTTCTACCCTGCTTATTCCCATCCCATTCAGGGTTTCTGTTGTCTTTTCTCCTATTCCCGGAATTTTAGAAACCGCCAGCGGGAAGAGAAAATCCCGGACATCTTCAGGTCTGACAACCGTAAGCCCGTCAGGCTTTTGGAAACCCGAAGCAATTTTTGAAATAAGCTTGTTCGGCCCGACCCCCACGGAACAGGTTATCCCCTGCCGCCTCTGCACCTCATCCTTTATCATGAGCGCATAGAGGGCAGCTTCTTCAAAATTCCTGATCTCAGGTCCGGGTATGAGATAGGCTTCATCCACACTGACCTGCTGGAACTTTTCTGAAAAACCCCGTAAAAGCTCCATCACCCCTGCCGAAACCCCTGCATAGAGCTTCATGTTCACAGGCAGAAATACAGCCCCTGGACAGAGCCGGTAAGCCTGGGAAATAGGCATTGCCGAGTGGATACCGTACTTTCTTGCCTCGTACGAACAGGTGCTTACAACTCCCCTTCCTGATCCTCCTTTAGGGTCAGAACCCACAATTACGGGCAGCCCTTTCAGTTCGGGTCTTTCCCTTACCTCTACAGAGGCAAAAAAGCTGTCCATATCGACATGGAAGGTGATTCGCCTTTCAGATGTGTTCGTTTTGGAATTGGGGGCAGGCATCACATAGGATTAGAATGAAACCTGTAAAAAAGGCTTGAGGAAGTAGGGTGAAAGTATTAATCCACCTGGTTTAAAAGTTAACCGCAGTAGAAGGTTCTATTCAGGGCTCCTGCCACTATTCAGGATCCCTTTTCCTATTCAGGATCCCTTTTCCTATTCAGGATCCCTTTTCCTATTCAGAGCCCCTTTTCCTATTCAGAGCCCCTTTTCCTATTCAGAATCCCTTTTTCTGTTCAGAGTCCCTTTTTATATTCAGGGATTCTGTTCCTATTCAGAGATCCTGTATGTCATTGTTAGTCCTGTACATTGTCGCTTTTGATAAGAAGCAAACTCCTATAGCCGGCATGCAGATATCCCAGTAAAAAATCAGGGGCAACAGCACCCCATCAATACTCGACAATTTTGAAATCTCCCAGAGGGCGAGAAAAATAAAAAACATGGAAAAAATACTGACTGCAAGTGAAACTACAACGTAGACGTACATGGAACCATCGTGCCCATTTGAGGACAAAAAAAAGAATACGGAGCTTGGGGACAGTAGCGCCAGTATAATGAGCCAGAGCGTTTCCACTGGGCTTACCGGCGCTCCGAGAAAGGACTTTTCATCGGAATAGATCAGAAAATTTGTAATAACGAACAAGGATAGAGAAATACATAGGGGGATTGCCAGATGCCATCGGGAGAGAGTTTTTCTGGCTTCCAGCAAGAAAAGCAGGGAACCGAAAAGGGAGGTAATGCCCAATAATTCGATAATGGCGATGAAAAGTAAATCGGATGCTACAACCTCCGGTGTTGTAACAGACATGGAGCGGATTATGACGGATACAAAACCTGTGACCCATGTCATCATAAAAACAGCGGATGTCAACGCCAGCGCAATTTTTATCCTCATTAATACATCACCGCAAAATGTAAAGTCAGGTGAGTATGAACCGGGCTGTCATAAGGCAACAAATGAAACACTGACAGCCGTTTTTGCTGGCTCCAATGTGACAGCCCCTTCATACAGGGTGCTGCAGCTCCCTTTCCATCGTATGAAATGGACACCCTAACCTTAGATGGGAATATTAAATATAACTTACTATTAGCTCCTCGAAAAAGCATTTCTACATAACAGTGAATATTATAATATGGGCGTTAAACCCAATCTTTTATTTTTAGCTTAAATACGGGGGGATTTTATTCAAGCAGAACAGGACAGTCCAATAACCGGAAACGAGATTATCGGACAGCCGTTTCCCGAAATCACATCAAAGTCACTTGCAGGCAGGGCTGTGACCCTTCCGGATGCCGTGAAAGGAAAAGTGGCACTCATCTGTATTGCCTTTATTCGAAGTGCACAGAGTATGGTTGATTCCTGGGCTCACCCTTTTGAGCAGGAATTCGGAAAAGACAGCAGGTTTGCAGTCTACGAAGTCCCGATGATAAACACAGGCTGGAAAGTCCTCTCTTGGATGATTGATGCCGGAATGAGAGGAGGAATACCTGTGGAAAAACACGATAACGTTGTCACCTTTTATGGGGATTATTCCGGCTACCAGGAAGCCCTGGGAATGGAAAATACGAACCTTGCCTACGTTTTTTTACTGGACCCCGAAGGTATTGTCCGCTGGAAAGGGCAGGGATACGCCAGCCCGGAGACTGAAAAAGAACTTCTCAACGCTGCAATGACTCTCAAATGATATGACTCTCAAATGATATGACTCTCAAATGATAGTGGATTTCAGGTAAAATGGAGGGGGAAATGAAGGGAACAAAGATAATCCTCGGCTTTTTTGCTCTTGTTGTCCTTATTTTTGCAGCTTATGCCGTCCTGAGAACCGTGCCACTTGATAACTGCGGGGAAAACGGGACCGGACTTGCCTGCATCGAGATTCCGCCCGGTTTTTCCATTGATTATTATGCCGAAAATGTTGAAGGTGCAAGATCCATGACCCTCAGCCCGAACGGTACCCTTTTTGTGGGAAGCCGGGATGCAGGAAAGGTCTATGCCGTTCCTGACAGGAACGGGGACAATAAAGCCGATGAGGTGATTGTGCTTGCCGGGGGCCTGGATATGCCAAACGGAGTGGCTTTCAGAAACGGCTCCCTCTATGTGGCCGAAATTTCCAGGGTGATCCGCTATGACGACATCGAAGCAAGGCTTAAAAACCCGCCCGAGCCGGTTGTGGTCAATGCTGATTTTCCTTCCGACCGCGCACACGGCTGGAAATATATCAAATTCGGACCCGATGGAAAGCTGTACGTGCCTGTGGGGATGCCGTGCAATGTCTGCGAAAAGGAAGACAAGCGCTACGGGACGATCATGCGGATGGAGCCTGACGGGAGCCAGCTCGAAATCTTTGCAAGCGGTATCAGGAATACTGTCGGCTTTGCCTGGAACCCCGAAACCGGAGTGTTATGGTTTACCGACAACGGCAGGGACTGGCTCGGGGACAACCTGCCTCCTGACGAACTCAACCGGGCGCCTGAACCCGGGATGAACTTCGGCTTCCCTTACTGCCATGCAGGCGACATCCCTGACCCGGAATTCGGAAAACTTCGGAACTGCTCCGAGTTTACCCCACCTGAACAGAAACTCGGCCCGCACGTGGCTGCCCTCGGGATGACCTTTTACACCGGCACGATGTTCCCCGAAGAATACAGAAACCAGATCTTTATTGCCGAACACGGCTCCTGGAACAGGAAAATTCCCATCGGCTACCGGGTTACCCTTGTCAGGCTGGAAAACGGAACCCCTGTAAGCTATGAACCCTTTGCCGACGGCTGGCTCCAGGGCCTTGCAGCCTGGGGAAGACCTGTGGACGTCCTTGTAATGCCTGACGGGGCTCTGCTTGTTTCGGATGACAAAAATAATGCAATCTACAGGATCAGTTACAGCTGATCCTGAAACTCCGCAAACGTGCCGGAGCAGCCAGAACCGTTTAAGGCAAATCAATAAGGCAGCTAATAAATAGCAGTAAAAAGCAAACAATAAACAAGTAAAAAAAATAAATATGTTAGTAAAAATACTTATGATTACACCTCCATATACGTAAGCAGGGGTGAATAAGTTGTTATCAAAAATTCCTATAGACCTTGCGAATGTATCTGCAGACGACCTGGATAAGGAAATCCTCAGAGCCGGGATTATTGCCGAGCTTGATGCCGTAAACCTTTACGAGCAGATGGCTGCCCTTACCAAAAATAAGGACATAAGGACAATCCTCCTGGACATTGCAAAGGAAGAAAAAACCCACATCGGGGAGTTTCAGGCGCTTTTACTCCGCTTCGATACCCAGCAAAAAGAGGAACTTGAAGCCGGAGCCGAAGAAGTAGAGGAAGAGCTGTCCAAATAAACAGCCCGGATAAATCCTCTGATTTTTAATTTTTGAATTTTTTTTGTCAGTAAATTTTTTTGCTTCTATTTCCTTTTTGAACGGTCTTTTTTCAATAGCTCTGCGTATTCTCTGTTTGTTGAACCTGCTTCCAAGATTTTCAAGGATTTTTTTACCGGCTTGCTGCAAGAAAATTCTGGTTTCGAAATTGAAAGATTTCAGTAGTGTAATATAGGACAAGTTCAAAAACACAGTTGCAGGTTAGAAATTTTAATCTAACCTGCGTTTCAGGTGGTGGAACCGATTGGCAGTTTGTCCTACTCCTATATCTGACAAAGAAGAGCGACCATTTGTTGACAGAGAAGAATTCATCAAAGCATTTGAAACTGCCTTCAAAAATATTGGGAAAAAAGATTACAGCGTTCTGGTTTACTATGGGATAGGCGGAATCGGCAAGACAAGTTTGCGAAAAGAACTACCAAAAAGGCTGGAAGAATATAATGAATCCTATCAAAATACAGACGTTATTTGGGCATCAGTTGATTTCAGTATAGAATCCCACAGGCAGATGGATAAATTTCTTGGAATCCTGAAAAACGAATTGAATCAAAAATGCGGTGTCAAATTCCACTTATTCGATATTGCACATGCCACCTACTGGCGAAAAGTAAACCCTCAGATCCCTCTTTCAAGAGATGGTTACTCCGAAGACAGCATTGTAACGGATCTCCTTGATTCATTTGGCGGGCTTGTCTCTATAAATTACAGCAGCATCAAAAAAGTTGTGGCCAAGGCTCCTGATCGTCTGAAGGAATGGGCTTTAAAAAGGGAAAAGGAAATCGCAAGATTGCCAGATATGGAAGCTCCGGATATTGAGAAAATGCTTCCTGTATTCTTTGCACATGACCTGGCTGACTACCTGCAAAAAACTTCAAAATCATCAGTTTTCTTCATAGACAGTTACGAAGCTCTATGGGAAAAGAAAAGAGGGCAGGGAAGTTTCAATTCCCGAGACGAATGGATAAGAGAACTTATAGCAAACCTGCCAAAATCATCCCTCTGGGTAATCTGCGGAAGGGAGGAACTCCGATGGGAAGACGTCGACGGGGACTGGAATAATTATCTTAAACAATACCGGCTTGAAAAACTCCCTGAGAAGGACGCTCTTGATTTTCTTAATCGCTGTGGAATTAAAGAAGAAGAGATTCAAAAGACAATAATCAAGGGCAGTGGAGGTGTTCCTTATTACCTTGAACTTGCGGTTGATACATACACCGAAATCATAAAAACTCGATCTCCCGTTCCTGATGATTTTGCCACAGCTCGTAGTGAAATATTTGACAGATTTATGCGATACTTGAGTGTTCAGGAACAAGAAACCCTGAAAGTAATATCCTCTCCTCGGTTCTGGAACCAAGATATTTTCAAAGAGTTGATCAATAATTTCAATACTGGCTATCCCCTCACAGCATTTTCGGAATTGAACAGATTCTCCTTTGTCCAGGAAACCGAAGGGAAACTCCAATTACATCCACTTATGAGGGAAAGCCTGCAGGTTTACCAGAATCAAGATTTGAAAAAAGAAGTCCATAAATTTATGTGTGCTTATTATAGCCACAAGATAAAAGACATCGACATAAAATCCATAACTTCTGAACACAAAACCTCCCTGACAGAAGCCTTCTACCACGCAAAAGAAGCCCTCGAAGCCGAAGAATTATTCAACTGGTTTATTTCCGTATCAGATCCTTTTTACAGAGCCGCATTCTGGAAATTTATTTTTCCGATGTATGAAGAAATGCAACAAACACTTGAGACAAATCTGGGCCTAGAACACCCATTAGTTGCAACCACGCTAAACAATCTCGCAGGACTCTATGAGAGCATGGGAGACTACGAAAAAGCACTGCCACTTTATCAAAGAGCACTTGTCACTTATAGAGAGGGAATTGGAGCGGAGTACAATAACGTTGCAACAACCCTAAGCAATCTAGCATCACTCTATGGAAGGATGGGAAAGTACGAAGAAGTAGTCCCACTTTATCAGCAAGCACTTGAAATAACTGAAAAGGTGATGGGGCAGGAACACACATCGGTTGCAACAACACTAAACAATTTAGCAAAACATTACTGGTATATGGGAGAGTGTGAAAAAGCACTGCCACTTTATCAGAGAGCACTTAAAATAGTTGAAAAGGTGATGGAACCAGAACACACCGAAGTTGCGACAATACTCCACAATTTAGCAGGACTCTATGAAAGCATGGGGGAGTACGAAAAAGCACTATCACTATATAAACAATCCCTAGATATCTGTGAAAAGGTGTTGGGACCAGAACACCCCGAAGTTGCAACAACACTAAACAACATAGGAATTATTTACACAAGTTTAGGGGAATATGAAAAAGGACTTCTAATTTATCAGCGGGCATTAGACATCCGTGAAAGGACATTGGGACCAGAACACATCGAAATTGCAGCAACTCTAAACAATTTAGCAGGATTCTATCGTAAGATGGGAGAATATAAAAAAGCACTTCTATTTTACCAAAGGGCACTTGACATTAGTGAAAAAGTACTGGGGCCGGAACACACATCGGTTGCAACAACACTAAGTAATTTAGCAGGACTCTATGAAAGCATGGGGGAGTACGATAAAGCACTACCACTTCATCAGCGTGCACTTAAAACACATGAAAAGGTAATGGGGCCGGAACACATATCGGTTGCAACAACCCTAAGCAATTTAGCAGGACTCTATGAAAGCATGGGGGTGTACGAAAAAGCACTGCCACTTTATCAAAGAGCACTTGAAACTCGTAAAAAGATCCTAGGCCCAGAACATATTGATGTTGCCACCACCCAAAACAATCTCGCAGGACTATATTATCATATGGGTGAGTACGAAAAAGCACTACCACTTTATCAGAGTGCACTTAAAACACATGAAAAGGTGCTGGGACCTGAACATCCATCAGTTGCCATCACCCAAAACAATCTCGCAGGACTCTCTGAGAGAATGGGGGAGTACGATAAAGCACTTCAACTTTATCAGGGTGCACTTAAAACATATGAAAAGGTGCTGGGACCTGAACATCCATCAGTTGCTACCACCCTAAACAATCTAGCAAGACTCTATCGTAAAATGGGGGAGTACGATAAAGCACTTCAACTTTATCAGAGAGCACTTAAAACACATGAAAAGGTGCTGGGACCTGAACATCCATTAGTTGCTACCACCCTAAACAATCTCGCAGGACTCTATGTAAGTATGGGAGATTACGAAAAAGCACTCCCACTTTATCAAAGGGCACTCGAAATTCGTGAAAAGGTACTAGGCCCACAACACCCAGATGTTGCAACAACACTAAACGATTTAGCAGAACTCTATCGTCAGATGGGAGATTACGAAAAAGCACTCCCACTTCTCGAAAAAGCCCTTGATATTTTTAGGAAATCGTTGGGGCCAGAGCATGTTTATGTGGCTACAGCTCTAACTAACCTGGCAACACTTTACAGTTATACTGGAAACTATGACGAAGCTCTGCCTTTATTTGAGCAATCCCTTGATATTATCGAAAAGAAACTAGGACCTGCACATCCGTCCTATGGGCAAACCATGGACAGACTGATCTCTCTTTACGAAAAAATGGAAAAATGACAAAATACTTTTTAGCTTCAGATGAATTCCTGAAGTTAGCTGTCCATCTGGAATGTTCGTTAAATTCTTTCTGATAATATACTTCATGTAAAAGGCCAGTCGCAAGCGACCGGTGAGAGCCCCGGTATCAGAAAAGCAAATAGAAAAAGGTTTCAGGGAGAACTGAAGTGATGAATATCCGCCCTTTCCTTCAATAATTCCCCGTCATCTTTGCAATCACCCTGTGCACCCCGTGTATGCTTAACCCGCTTCCGAGGTACATCATCGGGCAGCGGCCTGCCAGGTATTCGAGTTCTTCATCTCTGCAGGCACCGAGGGCTTTTTCGGTTTCGGTTTTCCAGTGGATCCAGACTTTTTTTGTACCTTTTTCTTTCAGGACGGGGATCAGGTCTCCGGGTTCGGATTTGGTTATGCCGATGATGGCACGGTCCAGGCCTGCCGGGAGTTCGGAAACATTTTTCAGGGAGCCGGAGTCTGGGTTTTCGGACAGGTCAACGATATAGACTTTTTTGCCCTGCTTTTTGAGTTCCGAGGCAGCCCATTTCATGGCTGGCTTTGTGTTGTCGGTAATCACTGCAAAACTGTTTGCGTCCCAGAAGTTAATCCAATCTGAAGCTGCTGGTTCCATACAAAATTTCCCCCTTGGGTTATAATTTCTGATTTATAGTTTCAGAAGTTATAGTTTCAGAAGTTATAGTTTCAGAAGTTATAGTTATAGAATTTGATTTATGTATAATATGTCATTCAGGCAATAAATTTGTTGTAAACCCTGGTCGTGTAACGGGTCTATTGGCAAGTTTATCTCAAAAACGGCTTAAAATGTACAGAACAGCGTAGAAAAGCCGAAAAATAAAACGTAAAGGAGAAAATGAAGGGACAGCAGAACTCTGAAAGGAATTCTGCTTACTCATTCATTTACTGACCCTGAAGCTTCTGCCCGGCAGCCATAAGGGCACCACCGAGGGATTTTGCGATTTCGCAGTTCTGGTTGCACTTACAGGCGCAGGTGCAGTATTTGGGGGTGTTTTCCATCAGCCACTGGCCAAGGAAGCCGAAGGCTTTGAGCTGTTCTTCATTTGCGGTCTGTACGAAGTTGTTAAGGTCTTCTAATTCCACTTTTTATCACCAGATAGGAAATCGCTGTATATATTTATATACTTGAGCGTCATAATTGTGTACAAATTGCAAAAGGTACAGAAAAATAACCTTACAGGTAGCCTTACAGGTAGCCTTACAGGTAGCCTTACAGGTAGCCTTACAGGTAGCCTTACAGGTGCCTTTTCAAGGACCTTTCAGGAACCCTTTCAAGGATCTTTTAGGAACCTTTTCAGAACCCATTCAGGGACTTTTTGTCTTTTGAGGTAGAGGAAAATGGAGACAGTAAACAGCAACCCGGAAGCGAATTACATACAGGAACTGCATTCCATAAAAGAAGAAGTTACGACCCTGAGGAACGAGTTCTCCCGCTTTTTGCAGCGGGCAAACCAGCAGCACATCGAGGGTATGCTTGATGAAATGCGAAAAAGTTTCATGAAACCCATGGTTGACTATCTCTGCGAGGACGCAAGTGACCGGATGAGCAACCAGATGACTAGGGACTGCGGGATGAGGGAGTTCTGTGAAACGGCGTTTAAAGACATTTTACAGGAAACGGCAGGACTTGTCGGGAAGGGGAAAGTCGATGGTGAGACTGTCAAAATGTACAGGGACAGGATTGAGGAGCTCAAGAAAGAAGCAAAAAAACCTCAATGCAGCAGGTGTTTCTCGGAAGCCAGCAACCTTTTTGAAAAACAGGTAAAACTTATGCGCTCCCTTCAGATCTATGAGGACAGGGAAGAAAAGGGCGAAAAAGGCGATATCAGTGCAATCGAGCCTGACAGGATAGTCTCTGAGGTCTGCGAGCCTGTAGCAAACAAACAGAGGCTTTTGATGCTGAAAGCCCTTTCAGGGGAAAGCAAGACCTTCTCCGAACTTTCGAAACTAACCGGGCTTCGCGGAGGAAACCTGCTCTTCCACCTGCAGAAACTGCTTGACACAGGCATGGTTTTACAGCGAAGTGAGCGCGGGGACTATATCATCACAAGAAAGGGGTATTCCACCCTCCAGGGGCTCTCAAGAATCTATTCCGAAATCGGGTTCACAGAATAAAGGACAGGAAAACAGCTGTATAAAACCAGCAGATAACTGACCTCAAATAACTGCAAATTTGTAAATAGCTTCAAACCTGCAAATAACCAGGGAAAATGTTGTATCCGAAAATTAAAAAAGCAAGTGGAAAAAATCAAGAAAAATAAGCTCAAATTAAACAGGCCTTTTTAGCCGTCGTTTCCTATTGCTTCAACCGGGCAGCTTGCCAGTGCCTCCTCGCAGGCTTCCTTTTCCCCATCATTTTCCGGCTGCTTATATACGTAAGCATTAGAATCATCGTCATTCATTTTGAAGTTCTCTGGTGCCGTATCCACACACAGGTGGCACGCGATACATTCATAATCACAATAATAAGGTCCGGGAACATTTTCAGCAACTTTATCTGCCTTATCAGCCATAATTCACTCCCCCATTGTGTTTAGTTCACAATAAGAGTAATTAAGATGATTTTTATATATAATTTCACATTCGAAACCTCCGTTCAAAATCCCATTTTGTCCCTCATTCAATCATATTCTGGAGGTTAATAAATTGCTCTTCCAGTTGAATTGACCTTAAATATCATTTCCCTGTGGCAAAAAAGAACAGTTTTATTTAATAGGCTTCATTATTATAAAAAGTAAATAGAAGATATAATTATCAGCCAGTATAACTATCAGCCAGTATTAATTTTAACAGGGGATCAGCATTACGGAAAAAAGCCTTCAGAGCAAATTCACGGGTAAGGGGCTTCCTGAAAAGGAGTTACCTGACTTTTTTGAGTCAAAAGACGAACTGAAAATGTTCCTGGGGAGCATTCCGCAGGTCATTTTCATAAGGAAAGCCGAAGCTGGCTTTCCGGTAGAGTTTGCTTCTGCAAACGTTTCAGGGTTCGGGTATGAGCCTGCCGATTTCAGGGCAGGAAAAATACTGTATGCTGATATCGTTCATCCCGAGGACCTCGAAGCTTTCAATTTCGGGGTCATAAGTAACTCAGAGCGAGGAATTACCGACTATACCCTGGAATACAGGATTCTTACAAAAAATGGAGAGGTACGCTGGGTTGAGGACAGGACCCTCATCCAGTACGGGAAAAACGGCAGGATAAGCCGTTACGTCGGGATTGTTTCGGACATTAACATCCGCAAAGAGCTTGCAGAAAAACTGGAACAGGAAAAGCAGAAGTTCAGCTCTCTGCTTAACGCAAGCCGCAGTCTTATAATTATCATGGACAGGCATGGAAAATTCCTGGAAACAAACGAAAGGGCGTGCACAAGCCTCGGGTACAGCAGGGAAGAACTCCTCAGGCTTGCTCCCGCAAACATCGATACAAGGTATGGGAACCAGTTTCCCAGGCAGGTCAAAAAGATATATCAGAAAGGAAAGATTGCCTTTGAGACCGGCTACCTGAAAAAAGATGGCACCTCTATCCCGGTGGAAGTTGAAGCCCATGTAATGGATTACGAGGGCATAAACACGGTCCTTACGGTTGCAAGCGATATCAGCGAGCAAAAGCAAATAAAAAAAGACCTTTTAAACTCCCTCAAAGTGAATAAAGTCCTGGAATTAATTGTAAGCAACAGCCCTATAGTTGTTTTCCTGAGCAGCCCCAGGGAAAAACGGCCTGTGGAATTCATAACTGAAAATGTAATCCTTTTCGGGTATCCGGCAGGAGCTTTTACTTCAGGGGAACTGGCATATGAGGATATTATCCACCCCCTTGATGTCGAAAAAGTAAGAGATAACCTGTTCAGGAATTATAAGGAAGGCAAAAATGACTTTTTCCAGGAGTACAGGATTCTCACAGCCTCCGGAGAGGTCCGCTGGGTGAACGAGCAGACGTTTATCCATTCCGATGAAAAAGGGGATATCGAATACCTGTACGGGACAGTTGTCGATGTTACTGAAAAAAGGCAGAGTTCGGATTTCCTGCGCCTCCGCCGCGATACAGGCACTGCCTTTGCTTCCACCGATGAGCTGCAGGAAATCTTAAGGCAGCTTCTTGACCTGGCGCTTGAGGTTGAACCCCTGGACTCAGGCTGCATCTATCTAATGGACGAGGAGGGCGGAGAGCTAAAATTAAAGACCTGCAGAGGGCTATCCCCTGCTTTTGTGAAAGCAGCGTCCGGTTTTGGGAAAGCCCAGGGGTTTGCAAACCTGTTCAGGATAGGAAAACCTGTCTACAGGCAGTATTTTGAACTTAAAAAAATGGCTTCCCTTGACACGCCCCCTGAAGAAAAGCTCAGGGCATCGGCTTTTATTCCCGTATTCTCAGGAGGACACTTTGCGGCAGTCATGCAGCTCAGTTCCCATAAAGCGGATGAGATTTCCGAAAGCTCCAGAAAACAGCTCGAAACCATTGCCATTGAACTCGGAAACGAGATATCCAGGATAAAGGAAAAAGCAGAACTCCAGCAAACAAGCAGTGATTTTCAGGGGCTCTTTAAAAGTATAAAGGACTTTATTTTCATAGTGGACCATGAAGGCTGTATCGTGCATTCCAATCCTGCTTTCCGCAAATACCTCTCTTATACCGAAAAAGAACTCCTCGGGAAGAATATCCTCTCCTTCCATCCCCAGAACCGGGTCCTTGAAGCCGCAAAAAACTTTTCTGAAATCATCGAGGGAAAAACATCCCTGTACAGCGTGCCCTTTGTTACCAGGGAAGGGACAGAGATTTTTGCTGAGACCAGATTCAGTAAAGGTTCATGGCGGGGACAGGAAGTCCTGATCGCTCTCTCCCGGCCCAGGCTTGAGGAGTAAGACTCCCAGAAAAGCTCCGATTTCCTGTGGTCCCGAAGCGAAACTCTGGCGAGGCGCAATTCAGGTGACTCATGTTTTAACAAACTTAAGATCAGTACTATTCTTTCTTACCTGTGTTTCTTCCAGTGTCATTGAGAGCCCTGACATTCTCTGCCGGATTGTACCTATTTTCCAGAAAAAACTATATTGGAAGACAGTTTGAGAAATAAGCAACTATTTGACTGTAATTATAAATTATGAGGAATATAATCGAAAGCTATTTATAGTATCGAATATCTACTCATGCTTAGTGAGCGGGTCTCTTTTCCATAGTATAACCCCAAACCCATATTCCCCAACTATTCCCCCAACTATTCCCCAACTATTCCCCAAACTCCCCAAGCCCGCTCACAAACTTTTCTCCTGGCTCTTTTCTCAACTTTGTTCAAAAGTAGCATTATTATCCTAACATTTCTTAACTTTGTTAGACTTTTCTCAACTTTACCTGCATCATCTCAACTTTTCTTAACTTCTTCTGTATGTTATCATAAGGGATACAGGTTCAATGGCCGGAAAGTACCAGAAATTCCGTAAAAACTACTGTAAAACCACTGTAAAACCACTGCAAAACCAACTGAAAAAACACTGTAAAATCAACTGTAAAAATAACTGAAGATAGAATGAATAAAGCAAAGAGAAATTTGACTTTAAGAAGCCTGAAATCAGGCAGGAAGCAATATATTCTAAATATATTAAAAAAGTATTTATATCTAAAGTTGCATACTAATATTTGTGAGCGGACTCCAGTCCAAACTTCCCAAACACACCAGCAACTTCTTCTTTCATTCAAGTCAACCCGTCAGTTCCGCTCACATAAAACTTCAGTTTCTTTTCAGCAGCAGCGAGGGTTATTATAAGCTTCCGAATATGTCTGCCTGCTGTAAAGCCAGTAAAAAATCCGGGTCCGGGGTCTTTTTAACTGTGTCCATTTTAAACTGAAGCAGGGTAAAATACGAAACTTAATCTTGCCTGATAAACTTGCCTGAAACGGCTCTTCTCTGAAAGAAAGCTTTAAAGAAAGTGTTAAACAATAAAAAAGAATCTTTCCGGATTTTCCAACCCGGAAAGTAAAAAATAAGCGATTAGCGCCCTATAATAATTTAAAAGTCGAACAGTGTTTTCTGGTTTTTAGGCTCGGCTTTCTTCGCCCCATCCCCGGTACTATCCTGCACGCCTTCGGATAGTGGAACTTTATCCAGTATCTTTTGTTTTGAAGGCTCTTTGTTACCCGGATTCTCCTTTTTTGAAGGCGTAGAGGAGGTTTTTTGCTCTACAGGTTCGGAAAGAGGTTTCGTTTCTGGCAGGGGGGCGGAAAAAGAAAATAAATTTTTTTCTGCAGGTTTCGGATCATCCACCGGTAGTTTCCCTGAATTCTCTTTTTTCTCGTAATTTTCTTTTTTCTCTGAATTCTCTTTTTTTTCGGGGATCTCAAGCGAGGTATCAAATCCCATTTTAAGGGTTTTCTGCTTTCTTTCCGAAGGCTGGGGATCAGAAGGATCAGATTTGCCGGCAGGGACCTCCTTTTGAGCCTTCTCTTCTTCCTCCTGAATTATAACAGGGCAGCTGAGAGTTCTCTGCTTGTTGTCCACCGCAGGGGCAGGAGCCTTGAAAAAGTCCGGCTCTTCAGTTTTATCCTTACTTTCCTCGAGAAGCTTCTGAGCCTCGTCGTAAATTTTCTGAAGCTTTTTGCTTGCCTTTGCACTTCCTGTGAGGTACATCAGCTCTTCAAGCTCAAGCCCGAGATTTGCAGTAACCTTAACTGCAGATTCCTCGTCTTTCAGCATTCTTGAGTAAAACCCTAGAAGGTTGTTCCTCGAATAATGCATAGACTCAAAACTGTGCTCCCCGATTTTTGAAGCAATATTGTCCCGCATGTCTCGCTTCGAACGCGTCTGCCCGAGCCTTCTCCAGAGTGAAGGCTGCTGATATTTGATAAAGCCCGGGTACGGCTTTGTCTTTGAAAGGGCAGCCCCGCAGACCATGAGCATGCTGGCATACCTCCACATCCTGTAGTTCTGGCGCTTTTTTACACGTCCCAGATACAGGTCAGCCTTTGAAAGGTAACCAAACCCCGTCCTTATATCTTCGAGGTCCCCATCCTTGCGGGCGTACTGGATAGGCAAATTTTCATCAATCCAGTGCACGAGGTCTTCAGGACTTTCATCAAGCCCGTATGCCGATTCAAGCGCCTTTTTACAGTCAGTGCTTTTAAAGATCTTCTGCATCGCCTTAAAGATGTTCTCCTTGACATCCCTGCCCGCAGTCCCGATATCCTCAACTTCGATTTTTTCCTTCCCGCTCGCTGCAGCCTGGAGGTCATTCATGGCACTCCGGAAGTCTCCCCCCGCATTTTCCGCAATCTGCAGGATAGCTTCCTGGCTGCAATAAACTCCCTCGGCCTCACAGACCTTCTTCAAAGCAGGAACCATGGAACGGCTCTGCACTGACCCGAACTTTATCTCCAGGCAGAGGTTCCGGATTGTGGGTGTTAACCCGTAAATGTCATTTGCAATAAGCACAATCGGCTGAAGTGTGACTTTTATAATTCCGGCAATAGCCCTCATTCCGCCCCTGTCTGCAGTCCCGTGGATATTATCTGCCTCATCAAGGACAATAAGCCGCTTGCCCCCAAAAAAAGTGTTCATTGACGCTGCAGAGCCAGCAACCTTCTCAATAACCCCTGCAGTTCTCTGGTCGCTTGCATTGAGTTCGATAACATCCCATTCCATATCCCTGGCCAGGGCGTGAGCACTTGAAGTCTTTCCTATCCCTGCAGGCCCGTAGAGGATCACTGCCCTCCTCTCAGGAACCCCGGACTGCCATGCCTCGGCCCATGCCCTGAAATCCTGCACTGCCTTCCTGTTCCCCACGACATCCTCAAGGGTCCGGGGTCGGTATTTTTCAGCCCATTCGATTGCCGACATCATCTTAAACCATACCAATAAAAAAGGAACTCATTCTTAACTTTATATGTTTTAATTTTTTTATCAAGTTCTCAGGGTATACTTTTTCAATCTTTCCCAGCACCCCCTTTTCGGAAAAAAAGTAACTTATAATTCATTCCTCCGCCCTAAACAACGTTAACTGTCCATAAAATGGTCTGCCTGAGCGCACCTTTCATCGTTAACCCATCAAGTAGTCCTCTTGAGCGAGCGAAGCGAGTGAAAAGGACACCGTCCTCCCGAGACGGAACTCGGGAAGGGCAAAATTAATTAATGTTTGTGTTTGTTTTTCTTTGAACTACTTCAAATCTTACATAAAAGTCTGGATGGATATGGAAAAGAATGGCATGTATGCCCTCCTTGAGGCTATCGAAGCACGAGCCCGGAACAACAGGGCAAAGGTAGCTATGGGAATAAGGGATCCGAATCCCAAAACTCTTGAGAGTGCGTGGAGAGCCCAGGAACTGGGATATGCGCAGGTTGTCCTTGTAGGAAACAAAAAAGAAATTGACGAGATCGGAACAGAACTTGAGGTTGTGGATACTGACGACCCCGAAAAGGTCCTTTCCGAACTCCTGGTTTCAAGAAAGGTGGATGCAGCGATAAGAGGCACTGCAAAGGCGTCCGGGACCCTTTCAAACCTGAAAGAAGCCCTGGGCATGAAAAGGGTTTGCAGACTTGCCCTCCTCCTGACCGCGGACGGGACGCCCTTTTTCCTCGCTCCTGTAGGAATAGATGAAGGAAACACGATTGCTGACAAGCTCCGTATGATTACCCTTGGCGCAGAGCACATAAGGAGACTGGGGGTCGAACCTGTAGTAGGAGTGCTTTCCGGGGGCAGGATGGGAGATATAGGAAGGGACAGGCGCGTGGACAGAACCCTCGCAGACGGGGAATTCGTAGCTGCAAGGGCTCTGGAACTCGGGATTAATGCCAGGCACTATACAATTCTCATTGAAGACGCCATAAAGGAATCGAACTTCATTGTTGCCCCTGACGGGATTTCAGGCAACCTTATTTTCCGGACCATCGCTTTCCTTGGCGGAGGCGACGGGCTCGGAGCTCCGGTATTAATGGACGATTATGTGTTTGTGGACACATCAAGGGTAGGCGGGCATTTCACAAAAGCCATCATGCTTGCAAGTGCCCTTTCCTACCTTCATAAAGAAAGAAAAAAGGTGATTCACTGAAGACTATTGCAGAGAACTGGCCCCCGGTAAAAGGGGACTACGTCACAGGAAAACCGGATTCCGGGATTGCAGTCGTAACCCTTGCAAGCCACCTCGAAGCCATCCCCGATGCAGCCATCTGGGGGAGTTCAAAGACTGAAAACCTGGGTGTAGAAAAAATAATTGTAAACGTAATTTCAAACTCCAACATCCGATATGTGCTCGTCTGCGGGACCGAGTCAAGGGGGCATCTGGCAGGCCATTCCCTGCTTGCAATCCACGCAAACGGGATTGACGAAAAAGGCAGGATTATAGGGTCGCAGGGTGCAATTCCCTTTATAGAAAATATCACCAGAGAGGCAGTCGAACGCTTCCAGCAGCAAGTAATCCTTCTGGACAGAATAGGGCTAAATGACTCCGAGGAGATCCGGAAGATTGTTGAGGATTACAAGGATAAGGGCGAAGCGTACCCTGAAGAGCCAATGGTTGTCTGCGCCCCGAAAAAGAGGAATGCCTCTTTTGCAGTTCCCACTTCAGGGGATGTGATAATCTCAGAAGAATTCGTAATGGATTCAATGGCAGGAATTATCTGCCCGGCAGAAAGCCTCTAATCCGGGGATATATTAGTTTGAAAATATATATTTTATCAGTATGTTTTATATGGATGTTTCATAATTAAGAGATTCAATTCGAATTCTGAAATCATAAGAAGTAAGCGAATTAATCATAAAAAGTAAATGACTTTTGAGAAGTGTGGATTTTGAGGGCGTAAAGATGTTTAAGTTCCAGAAAGAACAGGAAATTGTTAACATTGCAGGGGTAAAGGTAGGCGGACAGCCTGGAGAACTACCTACCCTACTTGCAGGGACTATTTTTTACAATAAACACGAAATCGTGGAAGATGCTGCAAAAGGGCTCTTTGATAGGGCTGCTGCCGAAAAGCTCGTAAATCTGCAGGAAGCGGGTTCGGATATGACCGGAAATCCTCATATGGTCCATATCTTTGGCACGACTCCGGAAAGCATCACTCGTTACATTGATTTTATTTCAGATGTATCGGATTCTCCTTTTCTTATCGATTCTCCCGAAGGGGCTGTACGTGCGCATGCGGCACGGTATGTGGGTGAAATAGGGCTTGCAGACCGGGCGGTTTACAACTCCATAAACATGAGCATAACTTCTTCTGAAATCGAGGCTCTTGCGCAGTCCGATATTGACAGCTCTATTATCCTCGGTTTCAATGCAGTAGACTCCTCTCTTCAGGGCAGGATGGAACTGCTCGAAACAGGGGCAGGGCTTTTAGAAGAGGGGCTGCTCGCAATTGCAGACAGGTGCGGAATCGTTAACAAGCTTATCGATCCGAGCATCACCCCCATGGGAAACGGAGCCGGAATAGCCCTCAGGATGACAATTACTGCTAAAGCAAAATGGGGGCATCCCACAGGCTCGGGAATCCATAACGCTCCCTCAGCCTGGAACTGGCTGAACAGGCAGAAGGAAAAGGATCCGGTCCTGTATAAGATATGTGATGTGGGCTCTACCTGCCTCCAGCAGGCTGCTGCCGGGGACTTCATCCTCTACGGGCCGATAGAGTATGCTCAATATGTTTTCCCGATGGCCGCAATGAGCGACATCATGATTGCCGAAGCTGTGGCTGACCTGGATATAGAGCCCGCCTGCAGGCACCCGATTAACCTGCTGGTTTAATTTGTTTGAATAAGTTTGTTTGAATTACCGACTTGATTCTCTATCTAACCATGCAGTCATCTGACCACGCAGTTTAATGTTTGATGTCTGAAATGTCTGAGTTTATACTTCCGGCTTTTTTACCTGCCGGTATCCTTCTTTTTACTACGGCCAGCATTTAAGTGATTGAGCTAATCCCAAAACCAACATTATTCTCGAATTATTAAACCTACTTTCGACAAGTAACCTGTTTTTTTCGTAATATCTTTACTGATGACTTTTTTGCTGGAAAAACACATTATCCATGATACTAAACATATTGCAAAAAAGGTTCATTTTTTATATTATAATAAAGGGTCAGAATTTTATGGTTTCATCCTTGCACCTGAAACTCCTCACCTGCCTGCACTTACAGGTGAGGAATTCTCAGAGCTTAATGCATCACACATATATTTAGGAGGTGTGTCTGTTTTGGTGTCTTTTGGACAGACCTGTGTATGTTGAGCAGGTATTTAACATTTTTGCAAATTTACATAATATTTGGTGTTATTATATTTTAAATTTGTATTATTTATTGAAGAAAATACTTTTTCTAAGGGAAGATGGTATAAATCTCTGTATCAGGTTAATCAGCATTAATAACCTTGATTAACCTCATTTTTTGTAATCAAAGATCATTTTGCAGACTTGGAATTCTCAAATGATATCAGAAATGTAAATTATAGCGCTAATCAGGTATGTGATGGAGAATAAAAGGTTTTAAGATCCCAGAAAAAGTGATTTTCATGAAGATATATCAGTAATTCTATCTCATGACATCTAACTCTCGCATATTAGTTAACATGTAAATAAATTATATAGTAATACTAATAATTACTAAAGTATCATCTTACAAATAAATTTGACATTATAGGTGATACGATGGAAGCAGAATTAATGAGGATAGGCGTTTCTCTTCCCGATGCCCTCCTGGATAAATTTGATGAAATTATCAAAAAAAGAGGTTATCCTTCTCGTTCGGAAGCTATAAGAGATGCCCTCATGAGTTACATTACTTATTACGAATGGATGGGTGATATTAAAGGTCATCGTGTCGGGACAATTGCGGTTATTTACGACCACACAAAACGCGGTCTTTCAAATGCTCTTGTTGATGTCCAGCATTTTTACTCGCACCTGATAAAGTATTCCATACATATGTACCTTGATACTGAAGATGGTTTTGAATTAATAGTACTGGATGGGAGTGGTCAGGAAATTACAGAGCTTGCTGGGGCTATAATAGCCCTCAAAGGTGTAAAATTCTCAAAACTCACAACAGTCGAGCCAGGTGAAAAGATCTGACATTTTCATAAATCCAAAAAATTAAATGATTCCAAAAGAACTAACATTTTTAACCAGACACACCAGAATAGATTTAATTGGGCAAAGGCCCAGAATTCCTACCGGCTCTGCTCCTGATTTTTTGGACATTTGTGGAAAACGAGTTGCAGCTGAAACTACCCACCTGCCTGCATTTTCATTTGAGGAATTCCAGTATTGAAGTTCTGGTTACTGATCCAGGAATTGTTTATGTTTTAGAGTCTTGTTGGATAATCATATATGATGAGTGACTCTAGTCCAAAATCTAGTGATTTTTGTATTTCTGGACTGAAACACTAAATTTGTAGAAGAAAAATGTCCATTGATCAAGCTTGATATTCGATATCTTTGGACTTCAATCATAAAGATGTATTTGAAATGGTAAATCTGTAATTATTATATTTAATACTTTCTATCTAATCAATCTGCATTAGTGTTATTAATTTCAAAAACTGTAACACGCAGAAAGTTAAGAGGGTTTATTTAAGAGAAGTTAAGAGGGTTTATTTAAGAGAAAATTGTCTTAAACAGTAATTTACAACATAATCAACTGTGATTGCCTTGATTTACTCTCACTTCCTTGCATAATTAAATGGATTTATATTTTATAACTGTTCTCATTGATGCTGTTTTTTAATTAAATGTGGGTAAATGATTAGAAAAGTGAAAGTTTCCATAACAAGAATATGCCGGCTTTTTGAGAAAACTATGCCTTTCAGTTTTGACCTCTAAACGTTAGCCAATAATCGAATTATTAAATCGTAGTTTTTTCTACATTTGTCCCATTAAGTGTTAATTTGATCTAAATAAATATTAATTAATATGAGAATAATTTTATTAAAGCATACTTAGTGGCAAGTTTTATATGTAGCATTGGGATATCACTCTTTAACCGGGGAAAAATGGTGAGTACGTGAAAACGGTATGATGTTGACGTGTCGTAAAAAGACCAGCGGCCTAATATCGGAAAATACGCTATGCTATTCCTTATTAGAAAAGCAGGGCTGGTGAGGGATTAACCGGTTATTGATCAACTGGAATAGGTTGATTGAGTCATATGGATGTAAAAATCTTGGACCAAAGATAAAAGAGTCTACTTCAGGCTCTTCTTTGTACTATTTTGTACTCTCTGTGCACCCTTACTGTACAGTATCTCTCGGCGGATTCCTCCAATAAAATCGCCGACGAGGGGATAGTACAACGGATGTTTTTCAGATGAGGGAACAACCTGCAATAAGATCAAGAGTAGTTTAAAGGAGTAATATACTAATGACAAGAAAATTTGATTTAAGTTGGCGCATTGGGATGGCTATTCTGCTCCTGTGCACGACACTGATTCTAACAGTGTTACCAGCAGCTGCTGATTACACTGCAGATAATGAACTTGTCACCTACGCTCAGGGAACAATCACAGGCGACATGAACTACACTATAGGAGACAGCTACTACAGCCCTAAGATGTGGAGTAATGGTAGCTATACCTACACAACCAATCTTCCACAGGCAGTACCAGCTGACCCCGATGTAGAGGACATTATTGGAAGGTTGTATGTGTACTGGACATGGAGTTACAATGCAACTGATGGTGTTAACCAGGGCGTCAATCCTATCATGAATGTAACCTTCAATGGTGCTCAACTCACACGCGAGATCAGATACTATGATAGCAAAGGCTTTGACCCTTACAATTATCCGAGCGGGACGGATTGTTATAACATCTTAGATTACAACAACGATCTCAGCACGAATATTGTGAATATAACCAACGCATATGGTTCTGCTTATAGCCAGTCGTTTAATATTCAGGCTGTGGGGCTGTTGACACTCTACAACAACTCAAACTCTAATGTACAAAAAAATTATTGGATTGACGAAGGATGTGACCTGACGTATACCAAGTGGAATGCCACATCTCAAAGCTGGGAATATAACCTTGACCCTGAGAATACCACATGTACTGCGCATTTCTCCAACGTGAACAATAACAGTGTGAATTCTGCAACTCTGATAACTGTTGCTCCATCCGCAGGTACACAATACAACAGGCTGTACTTAAATAATAACCACTGGGATGGAGTATGGGATGGGAGTCCACGGGATAGTAATTTCTCATGGAATACTACGAACGTCCTAAACTGCCTTAATGACGGACAAAATAATGTGAAATTCCGGAATGGATTGGAAAATGATATCCACTACACTGACGGTCAGATGGAAGCATCGAATGCATTCCTGCTGGTGACGTATTGATAAATAGATTTTTCCTCTTTAAATACTAAGAAATCCCCTTGAAAAGTTGTAAAGAAGGTGATCTGAAACAGCTTTTGGCAAACACGACCGTAGCCTGCAGGTTGCCCGACAACTATGCAAGCTTCGGAAATACAACAGGACGATTAACATACTGGGTGAGGCTGTCTGAATAAGACGGCTTCCCTCTCCATTAAATTTTTTGATTATTGGATTTAATGAATTTTTTGTAAGAAAAGATCTGATCTTTGAATGAAAAAGTGGAATCTACTTTAACATATCCTCTCCAAACAGAATCAAAGTCTTTCCAAAAGAATAATGTAGCTGAAAAAAAGTATCTACAAACTTGGTGTTACATATAATATCATTAGTGTTATTTAACACATATATAAATTAATACTATTCTTATTAGTTAAGTTAACTTAAATACTTTGTATTCGTAAACCCTTTTCTGAAGATCTGTTTCAAAATAAACAGATCCTTTTACAAATCAGAGTTTGTGAAAAAAAGATCAGGACTTCGATTTTTTCCATCAAGGAGGTGGTATCGAAGAAAAAGATCGGATAACTATTGAAAATTTGTGAACTCTCATCCATGCAACTCGCCTACATCGAACAACTTCTGCACAGCAAATTACGCTATTACTGCACTGATAACAACTTACCAGCGCATTGACTTCAACATCACCTAATTCAACAGTACAGCCTGATTCTCGGAGGATTCAAACCTTACAGTCTTCTATTTGCTGGCACCTTGACCAGAAAGACTACCTGTACTTCGATACCCCATTGCTTTGAACCGGATTCGTGATCTACAATATGAATATGCAGTCAAAGACATCCAGCTAATTAGCAGAAGTATTCCGAGACCGGATTTGACTCACAGGGTCACAGGCCTCCAGCAAACGACGGTGCAAGCACACAGGCAACTCTGAGAGTTCCTTAAGACTATGCAGGCTTTGGAAACGAGAAAAACAACCACTTTCTTGCCAACGGCGACCTGATCAGGCTGCCTCCTTTCTTTTTAAGATGATGAAACCAAAGGTGATGAACATTAGCTCAAAATCTGCTATACATATGTTCCCTCTACTGTTAATACTGCTTTTTTCCGGCACTACCACGGCTTTACCCACAGTAGCACACGACACAGTGCAGGGTGAGATGTACGTATCATCCACGGCAAACTGGCCTTCCACGTACTCTACAAACAACTTTTACATACCGAATGGAACAGTTGTTTTTGCGAGGTACTATGTTGGGATCTGGGCTGGACAGTCTACCCATGATACTATAGCCACGACATTCAACGGATATGCACTCCCAACCCACCCATCTTATTATTCGACTGAAATGGGTGCAACATGGATACCCTATGATATCACAGACTACGTGCTCCCCGGGAAAACGAATACTGCAATAATCAACTCTTCATCCTGGGGTGACGGAAGACAGTACGGCAGTACTCTTGTAGTCGTGCTGGAAAACGAAAGTAAACCGCAGATAGAATACTGGGTTGCAGAAGGCTGTGACTGGATGCATTATGACGGCTATCTAGGATATGATGTCCCGAATTCTCTCACATATTTCAACGGGACTGTGTATCTTGCTGATGTGCAGAATGCAAGCCTGTACTCAACTCACCTCACAGGGTTCAATTATGAAGACCTGAACGGAAATTCCCTTCCGGGAGCATCTGCATCTGTAAGCGGGGAATATTTCAACTACATTCAGTGGGACAATTTGCAGGAATCTCTTGTGCCCGAAAACCAGACTGTTCTCGTATCAAGGGGAAGCGATACCTATTGTTCTGTGGTGTTTAACGGTCTTGAAATGGAGTATAAAGTACCCGATCTGGTGCTGGTGAACCTAACTCCTTCTGTTGTAACTGCCAACACCACAAATACCATGACTGCAACTATTGAAAACCGGGGCAGCAAGGATTCTCAGCCCTTTAATGTATCGCTCATGGCGGACGGAACGGTCGTGGATTCACAGGCAGTTGATGGGCTAACAACTGGAAGCAGCACTACCGTTGACTTGTACTGGACGCCTGACGGAAGCAAAGATGCCTACTCTCTTAACGTAGTTGCAGATCCTGATAATCTGATTGTTGAGTCGAATGAGACCAACAATGTGCTGACGGTACTGGTTGGCACGACTTCGGCAACCTCACCAGTAGCTGAGTTCATCGTGGACAAGACCTCTGGTGATGCCCCGCTCATGGTCAATTTCACTGACAGGTCTACGAACTCGCCTACATCATGGGCCTGGGACTTTGAGAACAACGGTGTAGTGGACAGTATCGAGCAGAATCCCACTCATATCTACTCAACTCCCGGCACTTACAATGTCAACCTCACAGTCACGAATGCAGGCGGAACCAGCTCCACCATGAAAACGGGTTACATCACGGCTTTTGCAGTCACTCCGGTCGCTGACTTCACAGCAATACCAACCTCCGGAGCTCCCCCGCTCACTGTCACGTTCACGGATCAGTCGACTAACTTGCCTACATCATGGGCCTGGGACTTCGAAAACGATGGCACAGTAGACAGTACGGAACAGAATCCGGTTCATACCTATTCTATTGCAGGGAACTACGCCGTCAACCTCACAGTCACCAATGCAGCTGGGAGCGATTCCGAGGTGAAGGCAGGGTATGTTGCTGCCGTCACAAAACCTGTTGCAAACTTTACAGCAACACCAACTTCTGGCGATGCTCCACTTACGGTCACATTTACAGATTTATCTGCTAACTCGCCTACCACATGGCTTTGGGACTTCGGTGACGGTACCGGTGCAACCAGTCAGAACCCCTTACACACCTATAGTAAGCCTGGCACCTACACGGTCAATCTCACGGCTACTAACGCTGGCGGAACCAACTCCACTGTGAAGACGGATTACATCGAGGTTCTGCTAGCCATAGGCCCGGTTTGGGAAGCTAATTCTTCATGGGACATTTATGTTGGGAGTTATGTAGTGCCATGTTTTACTGACCTTGATGGAGATGGAGACTATGACCTGCTGATAGGGGAGAAGTCTGGTATTTCATATGCCTATGAGAACACAGGGACTAAAAACAGCCCGGTTTGGGAAGCCAGATCGGAATGGAATACACCCGATGTAATAACCGGAAGTAATAATTATGCGGCACCATGTTCTGCTGACCTTGATGGAGATGGAGACTTCGATTTACTAATAGGAGACAATAAAGGTAATACATCTGCCTATGAGAATACAGGGACTAAAAACAGCCCGGTGTGGACGGCCAAAACGGAATGGAACGTGCCTGATGTCGGATACTATGCCGCACCATATTTAGCTGACCTTGACGGGGATGGAGATTACGACCTGCTTATAGGCGAATATTATGGGACATTATATAGCTATGAGAATACAGGGACTAAAAACAGCCCGGTGTGGACGGCCAAAACGGAATGGAACGTGCCTTATACTGGATCTAGTGGTAGACCTACTACTAGACCAGCCATTGCTGACTTTGACGATGATGGGGACTATGACCTGTTGATAGGTGAGTACGAAGGTTTCACATCTGGTTACGAGAACACAGGAACTAAAAACAACCCGGTGTGGACAGGGAAACTTGCGTGGTATGCACCTGATATAGGACTTAATGCAAAACCAGACATTGCCGACCTTGATGGCGATGGAGATTATGACTTACTAATAGGTTCACAGAGTGGTAATTCATATGCCTACGAGAACATTGCAGCTCAGGAATCAAAGCCAGATCTTACTCCTACTGCAGTTATCCTACCATCCAGCATTATCGCGAACACCTCCTGTACCATCAGCGCTACCATTAATAATACCGGCACATTCGATGTGGGTGCCTTTACCGCATCTCTTTCCGTAAACGGGACGGTCGTGGATACCCAGGCCGTATCAGGGATTGCAGTAGGCAACAGCACGTCTGTCAGCTTCTCATGGACGCCAGAAGCAGCAGGCAACTACAACCTCACAGTAACAGCAGATCCAGAAAACGGGATAGCCGAATCGGACGAGACAAACAACACATTGACAATAACGGCGACAGCTACGGTGGCATCGCCAGCCTTGGTTGCGGATTTTACTGTAAATATGACGAGCGGTGATGTCCCGCTTACGGTCCAGTTCACTGACACTTCCATAGGTTCACCGACTTCGTGGCTCTGGGACTTTGGGGACGGGAGCAACGCAACAAGCCAGAATCCGGTACACACCTACTCCACTGAAGGAACCTACACGGTTAACCTTAAGGTCACGAATGCGGCCGGAAGCAATGCAAGTGAAAAAGTTGATTATATAATTGTAAATGCAGCGGTAACGAACGATCTCACAATCGAAGCCGTGAACACTGTACCAGTTTTAGCCGTCTTTGCTAAGGAATCAAACACCGTAAAGATTACCAGCATCAAGAACATCGGAACCTCTCCCCTAACTGACATTTCGCTAGCTCTGTATGCAAGCGATGTATCCGATGGAACGGCACCAGTAAACACAACAACAATTGCTTCCCTTGCAAGCGGAGAGGCAACCACTATAACCCTGGTTGACCCCACTATCCGCAACCTTGAGGGCGGCAACATAACCTATACCGCAGTTGTTGATCCGGAGAACCTGATCTCTGAATCCGACGAGACCAACAACAAGATCAGTGCGGATAAGCCTGTCAAATACAATGGGTATAAAGGTAAACGGTACTGGGAAAGCGGCAGTGACATCACCACCAAAGAGACCTATGATCTCCAGGGGAACCTGATATACTTCACGCAACCTTCTTCAGCTTACTCAGTGGTTAACTGGACTGGCAGGACCGAAAATTGGACCGAAAGTGTTTTACAGATCCCGACCGGTTCCACCGTAGAAAAGGTCTTGCTCTATATCGCCTACAACTGGGATACCACACGTGGAGGAGTGCCCAACTGGACAGCAACCTTCAACGGGAACTCGCTTGAAAACGGAACCCTGTACACTGACAGGAGCAATTTTGGCACTTATGCAAACCACACATACGGCCTCTATGTTTTCGATGTGACCGACCAGTTCAAAACCAGTGGAAACAGTCTTGTTATGACGCCTGGTTCTGGCAACAGCAACGCTATGTACCCCAGTACTTTAGTTGTTATCTACCAGAACTCTGCCGAAACAAGGAAACAGATCTTCATCAATGACGAGTGCGATGAACTCGCTTATTCCCTGATAGGCTTCGGGACTACTCTCGAAGAAGCGACTGCATACGCTCCTTTCACTGGCATGTCGATTGAAACAAATAAGGTCCAGAACGCTATGCTTTACAGTTTTGCAGGAAGTGCCGGGTCTAATGAAGGGAACCTGCTCTTCAATGGCAACATAGTGGCAACCAATGCCTGGCAGGGAAGTTCGAGTACCAGTAGTGCACAGGTCTTTGACGTGAAGAGTTATCTCAATGAAACCGGTAATGAAGCCGGCATCCAGGGTACAACGAGCGGAGGTATGGCTGCCCTCCAGCAGATCCTTGTTATTGAGTACCAGGAATCTGCACCAGTAGCCAACTTCACAGCGAATGTGACCAGTGGAGATGCCCCCCTCACTGTCAACTTTACTGATCAGTCCACGGGTACACCTGCCTCGTGGCTCTGGGACTTCGGGGACGGTACCAATACCACAGAACAGAACCCTCTGCACACCTACGCAAATGCAGGCATCTACAGCGTAAAACTGACTGTGACCAACGCCGGCGGAAGCGATGAAGAACTCAAGACCGGGTACATCACGGTAACCGAACCACCGATTCCAGAGCCTGATCTTGTTGTCTCTAGCATCACCTTGAACGCAGGGGAAATCTTTGCGAACGAGGTAAATGCAATCTCGGCAAAGGTAGAGAACAGCGGTTCTGATGCTGTTGGGTTCTTTACGGTCAGGTTTACTGTTAACGGAGTGGACACAAATGTCACAGTTGACAGCCTTTCAGCCGGAGCAAATAACACACTTTTAATAACCGACCCTGCCCTCAGGGCTTATAGGGACAATGTTGAGATCATCGTCACCGCAGATGCTGAAAATGCAATTGCTGAGTCCAACGAGACGAACAACGCACTGACCTTCTCAAAGACCGTAGTCTACAACGGGTACAAGGGCAAGCGCTGGACCGATGGGAATGACATAAGCACGCAGGCAACCTTCGAAGGAAAATACGGGCTTGTCTACTCGAGCGGAGATGCTTCCTATAATGGGGCAAAGTGGACCGAAAAGACCTACAGCTGGACTGCTTCCGACCTCCAGATTCCGGAGGGGGCAAGCGTTGTAAGTGCCAGGCTCTACCAGCCTTACAGCTATAATCAGATGGCCTCCGACCCTGAGTTCACAATGTCTTTCAACGGGAACCTCGTAGCCCCTGATGCTACCTACACGGATCGGAAGAATTTTGGATCATATGACTTCCCGTATGGTCTCTATGCCTACAACGTAACGTCTTTGTTCAATCCTGAAGGAAACAGCATTACTGTTACCCCAGATGCAGGGAACAACTACGCACTCTTCGGGGCATACATGGTAGTCGTGTACAGCGACCAGAACGCTTCCTATAAGAAGATCTGGATCAACGAAGAGTTTGACATGCTCTACTGTTATGCCTCATACGCCGTGACAAGTGAAGAAGCAACTGCATATGCTCCTTTCCTGGGCGTAAATACCACCGGACTCTCGAAAGCAACCGCAGTCGCGGTCCTGGCGAGTGCAGGTGATTATGGAAAGAGCAAGTTCTTCTTTAACGATTACGAGTACACAGGGTTCTGGCTAGACTATAATACCACTCCGCAGACAGGCTTTTCGTCCTACGATGTTAGCGGAGCTATCCGGAGTGGGGAAAACACGGCACGCTTCCAGAGCTACAACGCAACCAAAGGCGATAACATGTATGCCATGAATGCCATCCTTGTAGTTGAATATTCAGAACCTGCACCGATGGCAGATTTCACGGCAAATACAACCAGTGGTACTGCCCCTCTTACGGTTTTGTTTACAGATAATTCTACAGGCACACTTACATCGTGGGCCTGGGACTTTGAGAACGACGGAACCGTGGACAGTACCGAGCAGAACCCCTCGCATACCTACACTACATCCGGTACCTACACGGTTAATCTCACGGTCACCGGTCCTGGAGGCAGTGATTCCGCGGTGAAGGAGAAGTATATCGCTGTATCTGAGCCCTCGATGCCGATAGAACCCATCGCCGCGTTCACAGCGGACGTAACGAACGGTACTGCTCCTCTTACTGTTAATATCACAGATGAGTCTACAGGTATGCCAACCTCGTGGTACTGGGACTTCGGGGACGGCGTAAACAGCACCGAACAGAACGTTTCACACACGTACACGTTAGCTGGGACCTATATCGTTAATCTGACGGTTAGCAATGCAAACGGTACAGATTCAACATCGGCTTTGATAACCGTATCCAAAACCCCTGTAGTAGTGCTTCCTGTAGCGAATTTCAGTACCGATGTCAGTGAGGGTTCTGCTCCTCTCTCAGTCCAGTTTACCGATCTATCTGAAAACGCAACAGAATGGTACTGGGACTTCGGGGACGGAGCTAATTCTACTGAGCAGAGTCCAGCGCATACTTATTCTGCAGCAGGGAACTACACGGTAAATCTGAAAGTTAGTAATGCAAACGGTACGGATTCAAAGACAGGTTATATAACTGTAACAGAAGTTCCAGAAAAACCGATTGCTGACTTCTCTGCATCTCCAAGTTCAGGAGAGGCACCTTTGATTGTCAGTTTTACTGACAACAGTACGGGTTCGCCCACTTCCTGGGAATGGAGTTTTGGAGACGGAACATCTTCAACAGGACAGAATCCTGTACACACATACAGTGAAGCAGGAAAATACACTGTTAGCCTGACAGTAAAGAATTATCTGGGACGTGATAAGGTCAGAAAGTCGAATTACATAATTGTTTCAAGTTCGACTTCTCTTCCTGTTGCTGACTTTTCGGCAACTCCAACATCCGGAAGTGTACCCCTGGAAGTCGAGTTTACCGACAACAGTACAGGTTCGCCTACTTCATGGGAATGGAGTTTTGGAGACAAAACGTATTCAACAGAACAGAATCCTGTACACACATACAGTAAACCAGGAAAATACACTGTCACCCTGACGGTAACAAATGCTGATGGTAGTAATTCAGTAACAAAATCTAACTATATCTCAGTCTCCAAAAAATCAAATTTCGTGCGGCTACCCTACCCTAAAGGATGGGGTATGCTTCGGCCGCCCGCCTGGTTACTCTGGAAAGATTCACAGTGTTCTTTAACAAAGTTTCCTTGATCTAAGTGATTGAGCTCTGCTATGGAGCCTCTGTCCGATTTTCGATCATTTTCCAAAGAAGCGACAAATAAGATATTAAATCGAAACCAAAAAGAGGCGAGGGTTCACTTCATCCCCGACTGAAGGGCTGGGTATTCGTGACTCTCCGCGCTCCCATTGTAATAAATATTTTAAATTGAAAAACAATGAAAAAGTCAATACTGAGGTAGTGGAGGATTTATTGTTCAAATCTGACGGAACGGGAAAATTCGCCTTGTTCTGTCAGATTTAAAAGCCATCCATTGGCTTATTTTTTTCAATAATTTCTCCATACTACCTGATTTTCACTTTTTTTTCCAGTCAAATACCCCGCTAGCTGTTAATGAAAATAGAACATATTATCTCAATTTTTGGTTGTTAACTTCTGCTCAAACATATAATTGCTATTTTGGAATCAAGTTGCCCTGCAGGTAGCACTTTTCTTTTTATCTGCCATACGCAGGTTGGATAAAACGGAGTGCTGCGCTTCCGTAGTAATAATTAACCCGATTTTTAGGGAGTATATACGGTCAGAAATTGGCATTTTTTAAGCCGCGTAATACATTTTAAAAATTTTGCAACCAAAAGTATTTACTCCCCAGAATTAGATACATTAGATAAAATTCCTTAAAATGGGAAGTTCCCAGCGGATTAAGATAGGGGAGTAGTATAATGGCCATAATAAAGAATAAAACAAACCATACCATTCGCTTTGTGGCTTACAGGGCTGACGGGACCGAAATGCCTCAGAAAGCTACCAAGATCCCTCCAGGCAGCAGCCGTTATGTAAGCAAGGACTACGCAGGAGGCATTGACTGGTTCATCATTACGGCTTTTCTTCCGGAGAGCGGTATCAGGGATCATGTAGATCTGGACATCCTGCCAGCTGTGAGAGATGGGGATGATGCGCTTACATTTGCAAAAATAGGAATCGACGAGAAATTTGTGTTTGCAGAAGATACCGATAAGAAAGAATTCCGTTTTTACCGTGATGAGGATGAACCTGAAGGAGAAATTCACGGCTGGTAAGCTAATTAAAGTCTAACTGAAGCAGGCTCTATATAAGTAAGCCGGTAGGAGGGGAGCCTCAAAACTCCGCCACTCTTTCCGAAGCTCGTTTTCAATTTTTGATCTTTTACTTAAATGTGCCTGTGTCCTCCGGGCCAGGTGCAGAACCTTTCCTCCCACCTGCACAACTAATACAGATTCCTTTTCTGCGGTCCATGCACTGGCTGCATACTAGCTTTCCGCATAAAGGACAGGTATGAAGTTTAGCCGGGCGACCGCAGATTGAACATAACCCCTCTACTTCCAGAATTTCAGCCTCCTGAATTTCCCAATAAAAGATGTTTTTGGATAAATGGTTTTGAATAAATTGCTTTGAATTATAAAGCTGAATAAAAGATAGCTTTCAGGCACTATAAACGTTTCCTGAAGACCGTATACTGCTACCTCTTAAGGATTTCTGGTGGTTCCGGATTAATCGGGTGATATTCCTCAGAATATCCAAAGCTGGAATCTTTTGTTCTTCTTTCCTACTCATTGAGGGCTTAAGTTTCGTCTTCAACGCAAGAAGAGAATAACATGTGAATCCATGCCGTCACCAAGAAAACACTGAATTCAGAACTTTTTTTCCTGTGTCTGAAGAATGCTTTCCTTAACCCCGGGAACCGCATTTAAATTCACAAATAAATATAGAGCGCTACTGCCAGCTTGTCTGGCAGCTCTTCCCAAAAAACGCATATGAAATTATCTGAATAACAGGCACAAAAAATGAAAGGAAAAGTACTTTCATGCCAAAGAAAGAAATGCAATAAATGAAAGAGAAATTAAAACCGAAATTTCTTCTCTTTCGTCCGCTTGATTCTTGTTTTTACTCACAAGCGTCTCCAGAAGCTGTAATTTTCGGGTTTTTATTTTTTCTTCTTTCTGTTCTTTTCTTATTTCATTCCTCTTTTTGTCTTTTTGGGACAGACCGCTCTCCTGCGTCGAGCGGGACAAAAACGACACAATACAGCGAATGACGTTGTATGGGGGAGAAAAATCTTAATTTAGCCCTCTTGAGCAAAGCTTACGATTCTAACCTAAAAATTAGTCTGCTTGAGCGAAGTGAAGCCCACTACTGGACCCTATAAATTAGCCCTCTTAAGCGCAGCGAAAAGGGCACCGCACTGCAGAGACGCAACTCTGCTGAAACAGACCTCGTGCTGTTGCCCTTGCAGTGCACCTCCCAGAAAATCTCCGATTTCCTGTGATCCGGAAGCGAAACTCGGGCTGCAGAAGCAACTCTGCCGGGACGTCTCTTCCAGCGGATTTAATAGAGACTGGAAAAGCAGTGAAATTCTGAAAGAAAAATCCTTGAATTCTGAAAAGAAGAAAACGGAGGAAAGCCCTCCGTGAAAATAGAGCATTAAACGACTTCAGTCCACTATTCCGCCAGTGTTTGCAGAATGGACGGAACGCTGGTACCTGGCAAGGTAACCCGTAACCTCCTTTTTAGGGGGCACGAAGGCAGCTTTACGCTTTTCGAGTTCTTCTTCAGAGACTTTCAGGTTCAGGATCCGCTCTGGAATGTTTATTTCGATAAGGTCTCCGTCTTTTACGAGACCTATTGGTCCTCCTTCGCTGGCTTCAGGAGAGACGTGCCCTATACATGGTCCGCGGGTACCTCCGGAGAAGCGCCCGTCAGTGATCAGAGCCACGGAATCGAGCAGACCCCGACCTCCTATTGCGGCTGTGGCTGCAAGCATTTCGCGCATTCCTGGTCCTCCTTTGGGGCCTTCGTAACGGATAACGATAATGTCGCCGGGTTTTATATCCCCTGCAAGAATGCTCTTCATGGCATCTTCTTCACAGTCATACACTTTTGCAGGACCTGTGTGGACGCGCATTTTCGGGTCAACTGCAGCCTGCTTGACGACCGAGCCATCAGGAGCAAGGCTGCCCTTAAGGACTGCAATTCCTCCTTCGGCATGGATTGGCTTTTCAAGGGTTGCAATGATCTCCGCATTCAGCTTCGGGTTAACTATTTCAAGCTCGTTCAGGTTTTCCCCGATTGTTTTACCGTTAACTGTAAGCTGGTCAAGGTGGAGTTTTGAAGCAAGCCTCTGCATGACAGCCTCGACTCCGCCTGCCCTGTCAAAGTGCAGCATGAAATTGGGACCTCCGGGTCTGAGGGAAATCAGGTGGGGAGTTGTCCTGCTCAGCTCGTCAAAGGCTTCAAGGGGTAGCTCAAGCCCGAACTCATGGGCAAGGGCAGGAAGGTGCAGGGTGGTGTTTGTGCTTCCTCCGACTGCCATATCGACCATTATGGCGTTTTCAAAGGATTTCTGAGTAACAATCTTTCTCGGGGTGAGGTTCTCCTTTACAAGCTCAACAATGCGCTCTCCGGATTCCTTGGCAATGCGCGTCTTTTTTGCGTCCACCGCATGGGCGGTTGCACACCCGGGAAGGCTCAGTCCGAGGGCTTCGGTCATGCAGGCCATTGTGTTTGCGGTAAACATCCCGGCACAGGACCCTGCTCCTGCACAGGAAAGATTTTCAAGCCTTTTAAGTTCGGCTTCGGAAATTTTGCCTGCGCTGTAGGCTCCAACCCCTTCAAAGACCGAGATAAGGTCAGTGTATTTATCGTCCACATATCCCGGGAGCATCGGCCCGCCTGTCACAACAATGGCAGGGATATCAAGCCTGCCTGCTGCCATCAGGTGTCCCGGCACGATCTTATCACAGGTTGGGATAAGGACCATTCCGTCAAACTGGTGGGCTCTGACCATCAGTTCGATCGTATCCTCTATAACCTCCCTGCTCGGGAGGGAATATTTCATGCCCTCATGCCCCATTGCAAGCCCGTCGCAGACCCCTATGGTATGGAACTCAAAAGGAACTCCTCCTGCGTTCCTGATTCCGGCTTTCACAGCTTCAGCAAGTTTATTCAGGTGAATGTGGCCAGGGACTATGTCATTCCAGGAATTGACAACCGCGATGAACGGCTTCTTCATTTCCGAATCCGTAACCCCGGTTGCTTTCAGGAGGGAACGGTTGGCTGCACGTTCAGGCCCCTCTTTGATAATGGCGCTTCTCATTGTAAGTCTCCTTTTGAAAGTATCCTTTTGATCTTGATATTGAAAACTATCAGTGAAATTCGTTATAATGTATAGATAGGAAAAAACTTCATAGTATAAACAGGTTGGGGAAGAAAAAGCTGTAAAAAAGCCCCGGAGAAGAATACTGGAAATCTAAATATGGAGAGCCTGGCTAAAAAAGTAACGAATAAAGGCAGTGAAAAGGGTACCGAATAAAGGCAGCTGAAAAAGGACAGATCAAAAAGCATCTTTAAATGTGTTTTCCGGAAAGAATGGTCCTGACCTGTGGCATGAAAGGGCAATTCCGGGAAAAAAATATCCGTTTAAGCCACTAAAATTGGCATATAATATCACAAAAAGGCGATTTAATATAATAGTATCCAAATATTTATATAGCCAGTCAGGGATTTTGAGTTTAGCATAGTGAACGGACCTACCCGAGCTACATCTACAAGATCACACCCAAGAAACACACCACAAAAAATTTAACCACAACAGGGTAGTTCCCGTTCACCAGATTCTTTTTCTTGCCTTTACTGCCTTTTCTACCTGCATAGCCTTTATCATCTGTATAGCTTTTTTCCACTATCAAAACCCAAAGTTTTATTTCGGGACAGGGTAGAGTCTTTTCATGCACTGCTGGAATCCCGAGCTTTATGCGTCCAGTTCTTCAGCCCAAAAAAGCTGGGGACTCGAACTTCTCACTAAACTTCCTCTCACAGGCAACGAAAGGATACTTGATGCAGGTTGCTGAGATGGAAAACTCAGCGCCGAAATCGCAAAGAGGCTGCCTGCAGGTTCTATACTCGGGATTGACCTTTCCGAAGCAATGGTTTGTTTTGCAAAAACCCACTACCCTGAGGAGCAGTTCCCGAACCTCTCTTTTATGCTTATGGATGCAGGAAACCTGCCTTATGAATCCGAATTCGATGTTATCTTTTCGAATGCTGCCCTTCACTGGATAAAGGAGCCTGAAACCATTGAAACCGTCCTGAAAGGTTTTTTGAAAAGCCTGAGGCCCGGAGGAAAGCTGCTTGCCCAGTTAGGGGGCAGGGGAAATGCTGAGGAAGTCCTTCTGGTTTTGAACTCAATGGTCGAGGGTGAGAAATGGAGCCCTTATTTTAGAAATTTTGTTTTTCCATATGGTTTTTACGGGCCTGAAGAATATGGAAAATGGCTCAAAAATGCAGGTTTTTCGGTCAGGGGAGCGGAACTGTACTCAAAAGATATGGCTCTTAAGGGAAAAGAGGGGCTTTCGGGCTGGTTTGCCTCAACCTGGCACCCATTTACACAGAAGGTGCCCGAGAATTTGAAAGAGGAATTCATAGATGAGCTTGCAACTCATTTTATCAAGCTTCATCCTGTGGATAATGAGGGATATGTCCACATCCGGATGGTCAGGCTGGAGATAGAGGCGGATGTTGAGAGTAAATGGTAAAGAGTCATAAGACGAGTAAAAAGTCATATGAATCCTTGAAAACACTGGTCGAAAGAAGCAAAAATAAAATTCAAGGTACAGGAGATCGAAATAAGAAGAACAGAAATAAGTAAACCGATTGGACAAAATAGTTTAAGGATCAAAGGAATCGCAGTAAGGCTCCCTCAAAACCGTACTGCAGATCCTTTTATGGAGGTTTTATGTTTTTGGACCATTTTTCCACTCTGGCCTTCAGACTTTTAGCCATTTTTTAGTTTTTAGCCATTTTTTAGATTTTTAGCCATTTTTTTGGATTTTTGCCATTTTTAGTTTTTTGCCATTTTTAGTTTTTTGCCATTTTTAGTTTTTTGCCATTTTTAGTTTTTAGCCATTTTTAGTTTTTAGCCATTTTTTTAGATTTTTGCCATTTTATGTATTCCGTATTCGCGTTCTTCACGGTACTGTGCAGTTTTCTGTAACCCGCTTTAGCTTCATTTTTGGTCGGTTAACATCCGGATTGGACGCTGTTATTCTTTTGTTGGGGTTCGTGAAGGGTTCATGAAAGATTTTGCGGGTTTACAGTTTTCTCCGGCCGGCTGTTTTTTGGTGGTGTGGTGATGGAGTTTTTCTGGCTGGCAGGTCCGGATCACAAATACGGAATACGGAATCTTATTACCGTTAAAGTAGTATATATAGATTTCTATTATGCTGCAAAAATGAATACGGGAGGCACAGGCAGTTTTTGGGAGGCCCCACTTTTTTTATATAAATACTTTTTGCCTCTGCCAGGTGTCGTTAAACTGGAAAAAGAGATTTCGGGATCAAAAAAACTGATATTTGATAATAATGCAATTATATAAATAAAAGCGAACGTAAAACTACAGGCAAACGTGCAGACGGCAAATATACAGGCTGGTAAATTCGCATAGATGAAAGTCGGTAAATTTGCGATCCGGCATAGCCTCGGGCAGTTCTGCAGTTTCCATAGCGTTGTCCCGGAAGTGACTATTGAAAACATCCCTGTGCAGGCGGTTAGAAGAAAATGGACAGTGAGACTTCAGAAAACAGAGGTGAACTAAACACTTCTCCTCACGTAGCAGATGCTGCGGACGGCGAAAGGGGAAAAGCCCTCCATGCAGCTCTGGAAAGGGAAGAAGCCCTGAAAACTATAATCAATAACAGTCAGGTAGTTGTATTTCTCTGGAAAAACGAAGAAAAATGGCCTGCAGAGTTTGTTTCGGAAAACGTGGTGAACTTCGGATACACGGTAGAAGATTTCATCTCGGGCAGGGTACTGTACGGGGATATTATACATCCTGATGACCTTGGAAAAGTTGAAGAGGAGCTTGAAAAAAGAATACGAAACGGAGATCCGTATTTCAATATGGAATACAGGATTTTTACAAAAGCCAGAAAAATACGCTGGGTAAATGAAAAGACCTTCATTCAGAGAGACTCAAAAGGAGAAGTAACCCACTTTCAGGGAGTGGTGCTTGACATCACCGAGCGGAAGCTGAGTGAAGAAGAACTGGGAAAAGTCCTTAAGGTGCAGAAGGTTCTGACAACAATAATCAACAACAGCCCGGCAGTTGCCTTTCTGTGGAGGGATGAAAAATACTGGCCTGCGGTTTTTGTGTCGGATAATGTGGTGCAGTTTGGATATACGGTTGAAGATTTTATTTCACAGAAAGTCCTGTACGGGAAGATAGTGCATCCCGATGACCTGAAAAGGGTTGAAGAAGAACTCGATCGACGCATCCAGAAAGGGGAGGTAAGCTTCAATTCGGAATACAGGATTTTTACAAAAGCCGGAGACCTGCGCTGGGTTAACGAAAGGACCTTTATCCAGAGAGGGAGGGATGGGAAAGTAATCTGTTTTCAAGGGATAGTGCTGGACATAACTCCCCGAAAAAAAATAGAAGAAGCCCTGAGAAAATCCCTCGAAATGCAGAAAATGCTGAAAACGATAATCAACAAAAGCTCAGCAGTAGCTTTCCTGTGGAAAAATATGGAAAACTTGCCTGTAGAGTTCGTTTCAGAAAATATAACGCAATTCGGATATACCGTAGAAGACTTCATTTCGGGTAGAATCCTTTATGGGGACATAATTCATAAAGAGGACATAAATTCGGTCTCTGAAAGCCTTGCACGCTCAATTAGAGAGGGTTATGACTCTTTTGAGATGGAATATCGAATTTTAACAGGAGATGGCAATATCCGCTGGGTTGAGGAGAGGACGTACATCCAGCGCGATAGTGAAGGTGCCCCAGTTCGTTTTCAGGGAATAGTTGTTGACGTTACCGAAAGAAAAGAAGCTCAGGAAATGCTCGATATTCAGCGCGAACTCGGGATGTCCCTGAGCAACACCCTGAGCCTCAAGACCATGCTTTCCCTTATCCTTGATGCCTGTCTGCAAATAAAAGAGATCGATGCCGGAGGCATATACTTAAAAGACGAGCTTCTGGACCAGATTAACCTGGTGGCGCACAGAGGGCTCTCCTCCGAATTCGTGAAAAGGGTTTCTACATACAGGGCAGACTCCCCGGAAGCAAAGCAGGTCTGGACCGAGAAACCCATTTACAAACTGGATTTCTATGCTGAAGAGATGGCAGACCTGTTAAAGACTGAAAAGATCACTGCAGTTGCAGTAATTCCCATGAAGCACATGGGAGAGATAATAGGCAGCCTGAACTTTGCCTCCCATACTGTGGACAGGATTCCCCAGAACGTCCGCAATTTCCTGGAAAGTATTGCCCTTCAGGCTGTTACCTATATAGCCCCTATCCGTATAGAGGCAGACCTTAGATAAGGAAACCGTCTGAAACTCACACTAAAGTCGGACGACGAAACCCTTATTTAAAATAATTTTTATAACTAATGCTGAATTGGGGAGAGAGAAAGCTCCAGGGTTCTGACTTCAAGCTCTGAGCTTCAGATACGCAACTGCCGGTTTTTGCTCTCCTTTTCCGGATTTGCATTGATATCACAGACTTTGTTATATCGCTAGAGGGGGATACAGGTTGAAAGCAATGGTAGTTTATCTCAGTACCTCGGGGAATACAAAAGCTATGGCCGAGGCTATAGGAAACGGGATCGAGTCAAAGAATGTGGATGTAAAAGTTGTCAGTTTCTATGACGTGAAACTCGACGAACTCAAGGAAGCCGAAGCAATTGCCGTCGGTTCTTCGACTTTTTACTACAAAATGCTACTGCCCATGGAAAAGTTCATGGATGAAACCCTTGTTGCCGCAAACCCGCAGGGGAAGATAGGAGCTGCTTTCGGGTCTTACGGGTGGAGCGGAGAAGCTCCCATCTTGATAGCTGAAAAGATGCGGGAAATGGGAATGAGTGTGGTGGACCCCGTACTCCGGATCCTGCACAAACCCACTGACAAGGATCTGCAGGAATGCAAGCGCCTGGGCATTGATATTGCAGAAAAAATGAAGCATAAAAGCAAAAAGACAGAATAATAAAAGTAGCTAAAGTAAAGGCAGCTAAAGTAAAGGCAGCAATAAATTGAGAATAAAACTGTAGCCTGGCTTAAGTGAGGAGCTGAAACTCACTCCGAAAAGAGGAAACAGGCTGGGAATAAAGGAAAGCTTGACTTAAGGGAAAGCCCGGCATAAAAACGAAGACTTTTAAATTTCAAAAGTAACCTGTCCAGGGCTGTTAAAAAACGAGTGGCCTGAATTATTTCATGGCCATTTCCACTCGTTTCCTGAATTCATCAGGGTTTTCGGAAACCAGGATAACAGTCCTGAAAAAGCCCTTATCTTTTCTGATTGCCACAGCTTTTGCGTGCTTTCCCGCAAAAATTAGCCTGCGGCCCCAGATTCTGACTCCCCACCCCATATACCAGGGAAATTCCTCCGTGAACTCTACCGAGCTGATATCGGAAAGGGGAATGCTGTACCTGAACGGCGGAAAAACTGCAACAACACTGTCGGAACTTATCAGGAATCGCATGCCAAAAAAGCTCCACATTGCAGCAAGGTAAATGAGAAGGATAAGAGGCAGAAAGTACCTTTCCTCAGGATCAGTCCCAAAGCCGAAAAGCCTGGTGAGAGAAAAGATGTAAAATGCCAGGATAAGCAGCAGCCCTGTAACCATGAGTAATCTTATTTCTTTACTGTAGGCTGCCTTCTGTTCGTAAAAGCCTATTATGATCCTACCTCCTGTGATCCTGTTCCCTTTTTTGGGGAGATTTTCCAATTTTCTGTGGCGATTTTACTCATTTATGAGGAATTTCGGTAACCAGGGTTGATTCCAGCAGCAGCTCATCGAAAAGTTCGGTGCCCAGCTGAATGGCTGAGGGTTCGTAGCTTACAAGGTTCTCTCTATCAAAGTGCCTCTGGTTCTTTGGGAAAAGGGATATCAGGAAAAACTTCTCACTAACAGCAAGATTTGCAATCTTCAGTTCACCAGGATACCGGTAAAATTTTACATTATCTAGAGACATCATAAGTCGGAAGTCTTCCGTATAGTCCATAGAGTACCGTTCAAACACCGACTCCGACAAGAGAAAAGTGAACTCTGTTCCCTTTTTTGCAAGCTCCTGGCAGAGAGAGATCAGAGGCTGGTGAAAGTAGGCTATGGCTTCAAGAACACGGCCGGACTTAGATAGGTTTTCCACAACTTCCGGGTCGAGTTCGAACATGCGGTCCAGGTCAGGCTGGATCAGTTTACATTTCCCAAGTTCTCCCAGCCTCTTCCTGAAGGATGGAGGAATTCCCTGAAGGTCTTTTTCCGACCAGTAATCAAAGTTTTCTTCAAAAAGTTCTATGGTGCTGATAAGGGGCTCCATTTTTTCAACGAGGACCTTGCCTATAGGAGAAAGAGTGTAGATTTTGTCCTCCTGAACGACCAGGGACGTGTCTTTTAATTTTTTTATCTGGGGGAGGATGGAAGTGGAAGCTGCCTGGAGGGCTTCCGTGATTTCATCCATATTTTTGGGCCCGGTTTTAAGAAAAAGCAATAACTGTTTTCGCTTATCGGAAAGAAAAATCAGCTCTATAAGTTCCAGTTTCACCCTTCAGTCTCCTATTATTGTTATAAGGCTAAAAAGATTACAGATAAGACTAAAAAGATTACAGCCGTCAGAAATATATAAGTTATTACTTTTTCTCTCCCTCTTACCTCAAAAAAGCAGAGTCTTTTAATAAGTCCGGGTACCCGGGGTAAACACTGGCAAAAGGTCTAAATCCGGGAAGTCCAAATTTGATAAGTCTAACTTGATTCTGGAAAACTACACAATATTAATAAAATAGATTTTATGACATATAGAATTACTAAAAAAATTGAAAATTAAATATTTGCGGTTACTTTTGCAGTGAAAAGACTGACTGAGTCTACCTGGAGTTCCCTGCCCTGATAGCTTTCGCTAGATAGATGTTAACTATTTTTCAAGCCAGAGAAACTTCCAGGCTCCTTAAACTCAAAGTTCTAAGCTGGAGATTGTAATAACAAATAAGGGTTTGAAAGATTTCGGACCTTTCAACATTATCTTATCTGCATTGAAGAGTATAAGGAAAATCCCGTATAGAATAAGTCCTGCGCCTACAGGACTTCAGGCCGGAGCTTCCTTTGTCAGGATATAAGCAACCATTTCAGGGTTCAGCTTGCTTTCCCTTGCAACCTTTTCTTCGATTCTCTCAGCAGGTGTACCCTCCATCTTCAGTTCTCTGATCTTCTCAATCACCGAGGACGGGATACTGTAATATTCATTAATGTCTTTCCTGTGGCCCCATACATCGCCCTCGATAAGCTGGACTCTCTGCATCTCGAGGAACATTTCTATGGACTTTGAAACCGTGCGCCTGTATGATTTGGGCAGCTGAATTACCTCAATCTTCGGGCAGGTTTCCACCAGTGCAAAAATGTCTTTGTTCGAAGGCCTGAAAGCCAGGTGAACAACACGCTCATTAGGGTTAAGTGTAAAAATTTCTTCCCTGGAACTAACTACTCTAATCTTCATTACGTCTTCCCCCACTATAAAGTTCTTTTATGTTTTTACCTCAATATAAAGTACTTATACTTATTATAAATATTTATCTGCCACGCCCGTTAATTTTTAGGCAGTTTTCTGCATTTTCAGCCCCCTCTTATAACTCTAAAAGTGACAGGAAAATCCCGGAAAGGGGATAAAAACAGGCATGAAGTATTCAGAATCAGGGGATCTTCAGTCTATCCGGTGAGCCTCCCCGGAGAAGAAAAAAGAAGAATAAATGCAATTTAGGGAAATTATTAATACCATCCGGTAAACCCGGACCCATGATCTACTATTTTCAGGAGCTTACCCTCTAACTTGAGATACAGTTCAACAGCTGCCCTGTCCTTAAAATTTACAGGATACAAGACAGGGGCTGCTCTGGAATTTTTTCATAAGATAGCCGAAGGCTCCGGAGCAATTCCCAAAGTCCCCTGCCTCTGCGGAGCCGACTAAAAAGGATCTCATGCTCCGGGATCAAACCTGGCAAAATCACAACTCTCCGGAATGAAAGTAACTGAAACTTTCTCCAATCGAGCTACATTTTATCAGCCTGCTTATCGGAAAAGACTCCCAGAAAATTATTGAAAAAATTTCCACTACTAACATTTTTTCTCTGAAAATTTTCAAGAAGACCTGTGCAGAGGAATGTACAGGGGATTTTACAGGGAACTTTGCTGAGGATATTCCTCTATATTTCAGCCGAAAATGCACAGGGGGATGAAAATGGAAATGAGAAGCTGACAGAAAGGGGAATTGGTAAATGGAAAATTGGTAAATGGAAAATTGGTAAATGGAAAATTGGTAAATGGAAAATTGGTAAATGGAAAATTGGTAAATGGAAAATTGGTAAATTGGTAAATGGGAAATTGGTAAATGGAAAATTGGTAAATTGGTAAATGGGAAATTGGTAAATGGAAAATTGGTAAATGGGAAATTGGTAAATGGGAGGCTGGCCCAAAAAACCAGTAATCACCACCTTCTTCGTAAAGGGAGAAACGGATTAATGAAGGAAAGAACTCCGTTTTCATTCCCCTTTCTGAAAGACAGCGGCCTCTTTTTTGCCTGCCTTTCCAGCCCAGGAAAGAGCGCACATCGGGCACTCCGGTCCGAAACCCGCGGCATTGTACCCGGTCATTCCGCCAGCAGCATTATTCACCCTGGAAAAACCGTGTTTCTTGAGGATGCTGCACCCCATACCTGACCTGTGCCCTGTGCTGCAGATTACTGTATATTCGGCTTCAGGGTCAAGTTCCCTGTACCTTTCCCTCAGTTCCTGGACCTGAATATTTAATGCGTGCTCTATATGGAAACTCTCATACTCGGAAGGAGCCCTGACATCCAGAATCACAGGAGGGTTTTTACTTCGGACCCATTCATAGAGCTCAGGAATAGATATCTGGGGCACATGGGAAGCCCTTAATCCCGCAGTTACCCAGGCAAACATTCCCCCTCCCAGAAAACCAGCAATCCTGTCAAGCCCAACCCTGTGCAGCCAGACCGCAGACTCCCTTGCATCTTCCTCGTTATCTGAGACGAGCAGGATCTGCTTTTCCGGAGGCAGGAGCCAGCCTGCGTAGGTAGCAAAGTTACTCCGCAGGTCGATACACCAGGCGCCTGGGACATGCTCTCCTCCGAAACTGTCATAATGGCGGCTGTCAAGAACTGCTGTGTCGTCTCTTCCGGCAAATCTGAAAAACTCTCCCGGAGGAAGCTCTTTCAGTGGCGGAATTTCTCTGAGTTTAGTGGGTCCTTTACGGTTGATTTCGGAGCAACGGCTAAAATGATCGGGAGCAGGGGGCATATCTGTCGTGAGGGCTTCTATGAACCCTTCCTTATCAGGGATCAGGAGGGCATAGTTGTATTTGCGTTCGTATCCTATTGTGCTTGAACGTTTGGCTCCCATAGCCCTTCCGCAAAGTGAGCCTTCTCCATGTGCAGGATAGACTTCACATGAGTCAGGAAGAGAGAGCAGTTTTTCGTGCAGGCTGTCGTAAAGCATGGAAGCCAGTTCTCTGGCCTTTCCGGGAAAAAGGTCAGGTCTGCCCACATCCCCTACAAAAAGGGTATCCCCGCAAAAAATAGCCGCAGGGTCGGGCCCTCTGGACGTATCCGAAACCACATAACTGATGTGTTCGGGGGTGTGCCCCGGGGTTTCCAGTACCCTTACAGTCATGTCCTCGATTTCGAATGTATCCCCTTCAACGAGCCCCACATGTTCAAACTCGCAGTTCGCAGCTTCAGGGGCGTGGATAGGTGCCCCCGTAAGCTCGGCAAGATCCATATGTCCGGAGACAAAATCTGCATGCAGATGGGTCTCCAGGATGTGGGTAATTTTCAGGCCCCTGGATTTTGCCTCTTTTATATAGACATCTACGTCCCTTTGCGGGTCGATGACCGCACAGCTTTGCTTCCCTGCAAGAATATATGAACTGTGTGCTATACCTCTCACAAAAAATGGAATTATTTGCATACTATTTTCCCCCAATAAACAGGTTGGCAGTTTACCAAAAGTTCTGTAGAATATGATTGACTCTGTATCATAAAAGATTATCTTTTCGATCAGGAAGATAAAATTCACCGCCTAATTACGTGTTTTTTTCAGGCCAGGTTCTGTTCCAGGTCTTTTTTCGAACCTATTTTTTCGAACCTTTTTTTCAGAACTTTTTTTTCGGAACATTCCTTCCTGAAAGTATATGCCCGTTTGAAGAGAAACGATACTTAACTTTGCTAAATGTATTTTTGAATCCGATTCAGGTTCAATAGAACAGAATTTGGATCTATTTTTAATTGGGGGTGTCAGGCACAATGTTATTGATGGATATAATCACCTGGGAGCCGAAAGACTCTGAAAAGGTCAAGAGCTGCTACATGAACTACGAGTACCCGAAGGGCTTGAAAGTAATAGACGAGTGGATAGACCTTGCGGGCTACCGCATGTTCCTGATTTATGAGACTGACGACGAAAAGGTTTACGCGGCTGCAAACCTTCCATTTATAGGGCTCTGCAGGTTCGAGACCTTCCCGGTCATGAAGACAGGAAAGTACATGCAGATGGTCCAGGAACTTGCAGGAAAAGCCGGAGGAAAAGGAGCTGAAGCTGCAGCCTCTGGAGAAGGAGCCGCAGGAGAAGAAATCCTGAAGCAAATAGAGAACCTTGAAAAGAGAATCTACCGCCTGGAACACCACTCTTTTATCCAGCAAGAAGACACGACCTGAACCCCGGATACATAATCCGGAGAGGAGTCAGATTTCAAGAGCCGGGTGTCAACAGGGCAGGAGAAGAGAAGGGCCGGAAAGGGGATAGAAGAAGCCCTCTCAAGCTTATTTTTCAAGCGCACTTTCGAATTTGTCCGCGCCCATCCTGTAAATGTGCCAGCCGTCAACAGGTCCGGCCCCGAAGTATTCGTAGAATTCCCTTGCAGGGTTCCAGTCAAGCACTGTCCACTCCATTCTTCCGCAGTTCCTTTCCTTTGCAAGCTTAACACAGTGGAGGAACATTGCTTTTCCTATCCCTTTTCCCCGGAACTCGGGTTTTACAAAAATATCTTCAATATAGAGTCCCTGCCTTCCTGCAAAGGTGGAGAAGTTGTGGAAAAAGACCGTAAAACCTGCAGGCACTCCATCGAGTTCGGCAAAGAAAACCTCGGCATAGGCCCTTTCCCCGAACATGGACTCTGTCAGGCTCTCTTCGGTGGCTTTGACCAGGTGGGAGAGTTTTTCGAACTCAGCAATGCCTTTGACAAATTCAAGAATAAGGGAAACATCTTCTTTTTGTGCAGTGCGGATATTCAAACCGGTTTTTGTCTCAGTTTCAGCCATTTTTATTCCTTTTTTAAGTTGGTTAATTAACCCAAAAAATCTGACGAGCCTGCATGTACTTCATTTCAATATTCAAACGTGTAAGCTATTAGATTGAAGATAGTATTTTAATGTACTTTGTAGAAGTTTAATGGATTTTGTAAAAGTTGGTTCACCCCTATGTGAGTCTTAACGGATAAACAATAATTTAGTAAAAAATTTTATTGTATGGGGCTTTATAGGACTGAATATACTATTAGTAACTGAATAACTGTTAGTAACCAAGCAACTGTCGGCAACTGAGCAACCATTAGCGACTGAATATACCGTTTCCATCCCAGCAATATCAAATCAATAAAAATGAGGGGGACAGATGCAAACACCGGCAAACTCACGTATTGCAGTTTCAGAACATTTTATTCCCGGGCTTCAGGGTGATCCTTGATGCTCGGCCTGGATGATTTTAAACCGGTCACGCTCGCCGACAGGGACTTTTTCGAGCATCATTATGCGCTCTACCCGCAAACCCACAGCAGCAACACGTTCACGAACATGGTCTGCTGGAACCATTTTACGCCGTACCGGTACGCTTACGTGAACGGAAATGTTATTATTTCGTGCACAACCGAAGGAGTTACCCGGTTCCACCCGCCGATCGGCCCCAGGGACCCTGCACTTATGCTTGCGCTTATACGGCTGGCGCTGGACGTGAGTGACGATACTCCCCTTGTGCTCATCGATCCAGATACGGCGCAGTGGATGCAGAAGCTGGATCCCGGACTAGTGCTGGTGCCGGACCGGAACAATTTCGAATATGTGTACAGGGCATCCGACCTCGCGGAACTCCCGGGAAAGAAATACCTCAAGATCCGCAGCCACCTCAACAGGTTCCGGAGAAACTGCCTGAATAAGGTCGAGCCGATAACATCCCAGAACCTGAAAGAAGTCATGGAATTCCTTAAAAAATGGTGTGACTGGAAGGGGTGCAGGAAAAATTTAGTCCTTGCCAGTGAGATCGAGGCCGCCCTCTATGCTGTAGAACATTTTACCGACCTCCCCCTGCAGGGCCTTCTGATCCGGGTCGATTCCGAGATTGGCGCCATTTCCCTTTATGAACGTCTCAACGCGGACACAGCGCTCATCCACTTTGAGAAAGGCCTCCCGGACTGCGAAGGGATCTATAAGGCTATCAATGAGGAAACTGCAGCGGTTCTTGCCAGGGAGGTGGAGTACATCAACCGGGAAAGCGACCTCGGGGTCGGCGGCCTTCGAGAAGCAAAACTGCGGTACCACCCACACCACATGGTCGAGGTGTATTCGCTTAAACGCCCGAGTTTCGCTTCGGGAGCACGAGGTCCGTTTCGCTTCGCTCAAGCGGACTAAAAAGGACTGAATTATGATTTTTCTGATCCATATAACCATATTCGCTATATTGAGTCGTTCATGTCCCACTCGACGCAGGGAGAGCGGCCTTTACCAAAAAGACGGGAAAGAAAAAGAAAGAGACAAAGTGAGAATAAAAGCTTCTGAGAAAGCTTGTAAGTCTGAGAAAGAACAAAGGTCAAAAGGAAGATATGTCGGTTTCATTTCTTTTTCAAATCTGTTTTTTCTGCTTTTTTTGCAGGGCCGCCAGACAGGCTGGCGGAGGCGCTGATATTTTTTAGCAAGGGAGACTTTTTTTCCATAGTGTTCAGATTCTCTTAATACCGGCCTGAATTCACCTGTTATTTTTTACCTCAGGAGGCCGGCTTGAGCCAAGCAGGACGCAGAAGAGAAAAATGAAAGTTTCATCTCCGGGTGCTCTGAATTATACAAATCGATTAATAAAGAACCGCCAATCCATTTGAGAAGAGAAAAAGGAATTGAAAGAAAAGGAATTGGAAGAATTCACTCTTCTGTCTTCTTTTCTCCGAAAGCTTCTTTTACGATTTTTACTGCACAGAGTTCGCCGCACATGGAACAGGCGTCGCTTTCCGTCTTTCGGGCGTCCCGGATTTTGCGGGCGCGGTCGCCGTCGATTGCAAGTTCGAACTGTTTTTCCCAGTCGAGGTCCCTGCGGGCATATGCCATGGCCGTGTCCTGTTTCCAGGCGCGTTCTCTCGGGCCTTCTTTTATGAGGTCGATTGTGTGGGCTGCGAGCTTTGTTACGAGCAGGCCCTCTTTGATATCTTCGAGGGAGGGGAGGGCAAGGTGTTCGGAAGGGGTTACCATGCACAGGAAGTCCGTGCCGTGCATCCCGGCAACTGCACCTCCGATTGCCCCGGTGATGTGGTCAAAGCCGGGAGCGATATCGGTAACCAGGGGGCCGAGGAGGTAGAGAGGAGCTCCGTCGCAGAGTTCTTTCATGCCCCTAACGCTGAGTTCAATCTCGTTTAAGGGGACATGGCCCGGGCCTTCCACGAAGGTCTGGACATCGACTGCACGAGCCCGCTTTACGAGTTCTCCCAGGGTGATGAACTCCATGAACTTGGGGCGGTCGGAAGCATCGGCAATACAGCCGGGGCGCATGCCGTCTCCAAGGCTGAGGGTCATGTCGTATTCTTTTGCGATTTCAAGGAGATAGTCAAATTCGGCATAAAAGGGGTTGTCTTCCCCGTTGTGGAGCATCCAGGCCAGGGTAAATGAACCCCCACGGCTGACCACGTTCATGATCCTGTCGCTCTGGCGCAGGCGTTCCAGGGAGTTTAAGTTGACCCCTGCATGAACGGTCACAAAGTCCACACCCTGTTCGGCGTGCTTTCTGACAGCGTTGAACATGTCGTCCGAGGTCATTTCCACGACAACTTTCTGGGACGCTGCAGCCTGGTAGATCGGGACGGTGCCTACAGGGATGTTTACGGCTTTCAGGATGCGGGTCCGGATCTCATTGAGGTCTCCGCCGGTGGAGAGGTCCATTACTGCATGAGCCCCGAAGGCTTCTGCAGCTTTTGCTTTCTCTACCTCGGCATCAATGTCGATGCAGTCCCTTGATGTGCCGACATTGGCATTGATTTTTGTGCTCATGTATTTGCCAATCCCGACAGGGAGGGTTTCTCGCCTGTTATTCTTCGGAATGGCTATCAGGCCCTTTGCCACGCAGGAGCGGACAGTTTCGGCATCTATTCCTTCAGCTTTTGCCACGGCTTCTATTGAGGGGGTGACGATTCCCTTTTTAGCGTCTTCCATCAGCGTCATTGTTACTCCGTATGATGAGGGGGAATGGGGTAAGTATAAGAATGTATCAGTTGTACAGAACGTTCCAGCTATAAGGGTTAATTACGGCGATTAACTGCAACGATCAACTACAGCGATTAGCTACAACGATTAAATTTAATGATTCACTATACCGGTTCACTATACCGGTTCACTACACCGATTGACTACAACAATCAATCTCTATGGCTCAGGGTGCAAAGTAGAACAAACGGTATACTGATATATAACTTTTCATTTTGCGGAAAGCCACTCAATAATCTATAAATGGCGAAATATATAAATCATGTGTAGGTCCATTACATGATATAATGTGTACATTATGTTTGATTTGCACATTACATTACACATTACATATGTGATGTGTATATTACGTGCATATTACTTGTATATTACATGTTTGCCGTAAAAAGCAAAGAAAACTTCCTGCAGTAATTGGTTTATAAAGATCCATCATAACGACCTATAAAGATCCGGGGTTTATATGAGCGTGCACAGATAAACTCTGTATAAAAGAATTCTGGAAAGAATCAGGGAATAATTCAGAAAAGAATTCTGGAAAGAATCAGGGAATAATTCAGGAAATAATTCAGGAAATAATTCAGGAAAGAATCAGGAAATAATTCAGGAAATAATTCAGGAAAGAAAAATAAGAAAAGAAGCAAAAAAACCCTGAGGTCTTTCCCTTTTCAGCTTTTATCCGTATCATAGGAGTTCAGGTTTTTCACCATGACAGTTGTCGCATTTGCAGAAAAGAATAAGGCAGCAGCCCAGATAGCGAGCATCCTGGGTGATGGGGAAGTAGATAAAATATCAGTGGAAGGGCTGCCTGCTTACGAGTTCAAGTGGAAAGGGGAAGAGTGGTTCGTGATGGGGTTATCCGGGCACATCATGAACTATGATTTTCCTGAAAAATATAACAAATGGAATGAGGTGGACCCCGGTGTACTCCTCGGAGTTTACCCTGAAAAGTTCGTAACAAGGGCAGAGTATGCAGCTGCAGTGAAAAACCTGGCAAAAAGGGCAGACAAAATTATCCTTGCATGCGACTACGACAGGGAAGGGGAAAACATAGGGTTTGAGGCCAAGACCCTTTCAGAGGAGGTTACAAATGTACCGGTCTCAAGGGCACGTTTTTCAGCTCTTTCCCCAAAAGAAGTCAAGAAAGCTTTTGAAAGCCCTGTAGACCCTGACTACAATATGGCAATGGCTGCGGAAGCCCGCCAGATCCTTGACCTGAAGATGGGGGCAGCTTTTACCCGTTTTGTTACGCTCTCGGTCAGGGAAAAGGCAAGGACAAAAGACGTCCTTTCAATTGGGCCCTGCCAGACGCCTACCTGCGGTTTTGTATACGAAAGGGAAAAGACCATCCGGGCTTTTGAGGCAAAGGACTTCTGGAAGATTACTGCAATTTTCGCTGCAAAAGGCGGGGACTTCGAGGGCACCCACAGGGCAGGAAACATCCACGACAAAGAAAAGGCAGCTGAGATCTTCAAAAGGTTTAAAGGGGCCAAAGAAGGTCTTGTCGTAAAGAAAACGGTAAAGGAAGCAAAGACTAGCCCTCCAAACCCGCTTAATACCACTGAGTTTCTCAAGCGGGCTTCAAAGTTCCTGGGAATCAGCCCGGAAGTTGCCCTTGAGGTTGCCGAACAGCTCTACCTTGCAGGCTTTACAAGCTATCCGAGGACAGAAACCAACAAGTATGCAGACGACTTTGATTTTAAGTCCCTGGTCTTTGATTTTGCAAGGCAGAAAGAGTATAAGCCCTTTGCCGAGTCAATCCTCTCTGCCCCGATAGTGCCGAAAAACGGGGAAAAAGACGCCCATGACCACCCTCCTATCCACCCTATCCGGGCGGCTGCAAGGGGAGAAATAAGCGCTGCAGTAAACATCCCGCATGCGGCAGAGGTCTATGACCTTATAGCAAGGCATTTCCTGGCAAACCTGATGCCTGCAGCAGTCTTCGAAAAAACTCACCTTCACCTGCAGGTCCAGGAAGAGCCTTTCGACTCCTCAGGGACCGTGCTTAAAGACGCGGGCTGGCTCGAAGCTTATCCCTTCGAAAACAAAAAAGATAAGCTCCTCCCCTTTGTAGAGGAAAAAGAGAAAGTGGACATAAAAAAGCTGAGCAACACCAAGTCCAAAACAAGCCCTCCGAAGAAGCTGACCGAAGCCGAACTCCTGACCCTTATGGACAAGCACGGGATAGGGACAAAAGCAACAGCTCCGACTCATATCGAAACCAACAAGAAGCGCGGGTATTTCGAGACCAAGGGAAAGACCGTCTCGATCCTGGACACGGGCTTTACCCTGATGGAAGGGCTCTCCCTGACCGTCCCGATCCTCGTCAGGCCGGACATCCGCGCAAAGATCGAAGCCCTGATTCAGGAAGTAGAAGACGGGAAAAAGGAGTTTGAAGCTGCCCTTGCCGAAGGCACAGCCCTGATCAAAGAGATGTACGCCCAGCTTGAAGCAAACAAAAAGGAGCTGACCTCAAACATTGCAGGCACGATCAAGGACGAAGCTGCCCTCGAAGACAAGAAAAACTACATCGGGACCTGCAAGGCCTGCGGGCATGTGCTCAGGATCGTGCAGACGGATACGGGACGTTTTGTGGGCTGCACAGGTTACCCCGACTGCAGAAACTCGTTCCCCCTGCCGAAAACGGGAGCCCTGACTGTACTCAGGAGCAAGGAATGTAAAAAAGAAGGCGCAGCCGTCCTGAAGGTAGGCAACAAATACAACTGGGCTGTCGGCATAGGCCCCTGCTTTAAATGTGAGCTTGAAAAGGAATGCTACCCACCCGAAACCGTAGGTCCCTGCCCCCAGTGTGACGGAAGCATGTTCCTGATCTCTTTTAAAGACAGCCGTTTCCTTGGCTGCACAAAACGCTGCGGATACACGCATTCGGTCCCGAAGACCGGAAAACTGACCCTGCTTGATAAAACCTGTGAGACCTGCGGCTGGAAGCTGTTCCGGCTAAAAGACGAAGGTGACAGTCCTGAAGTGGATTTCTGCTTAAACCGGCGCTGTGCGGAAGGTCTGAAATACTGGAAAAAAGCAGGCTCCAGAACCGAACCCAGGGGGCAGGCAAAAGCTTCTACAGCTTCTGCACCGAGGCCTGGAGCAGGAAGTACACCGGAAGCAAGAAGTACGGCAAGAAAAGCGGAAAGCCCGGCACCCGGCAGAGTGTCAAAACTATCCCCTGCTGCGGGCAGGCGGAAAGAGAGCAAGTGAAAAAAAGAATTCCGGAGCTTTTCGGAATTCTTTTTTGTTGAGAAAGAGTTTGAGGAGCTTAAATGTTCAAATAAGCCCTTACAACAAGCCAGATAATAAACCATCCAATAGCTGAGAGCAAATTTTTCCTGAATTCTGTCTCCATATATTTACAACTGTTTCTATCATATTTAAATTTTTTTCTCTGTTTAAAAATCTTGACCGCTCTTAAGTCTTAAATAAAAAATTTTCCGCTTTACGCTGAAGATCCATTATCATAATCGAGAGGATGTCTTTATAGATATGCTGTTTGTTTTGTATATGGTAAACGGTTGTGAAAAATCAATGGATATGAATATTTATGAAACTCAAACCTCCCCTCTCACACAACATTTTTTCAAGGTTGAAAGTGGTTAAAAAGATTAAGAGTTTTATAAAGAGCTATAAATAGCATCTTGAATAGCAAAATCCTGAAAACAACCTTATTTTGCGATCATTTTCTCTTAAAGGCGAGGACAAGTGACTTATTTACGTATATGTGCCTCAAGCCTTCTTTCAGGCTACTGCTTCGTAGATGCTGTGGTTATCACCGGCATAAGAGTCGTAGATATGCTGGAAAACAATATTGCATTTCTCTTCATAAGTTGGTACATCGTATGAGTCGGGAAGCCCTCTATCCAGTTCGTCTTCAATTTCTTTTTTAACTGCGGCGACTGCCTGCTGCTTTTTTTTCCAGTCCAGAACAAGTTTCTCGGCTTTTAATGTGGTAAGCAGCTCTTTTGCAACTTTCTTTACCTGGATTTTCTCTTTTTCGGTAAGGTCAGGTTTTTTTAACTTGTCGAAGAGGGAGAGTTCTTCTTCAGTTAGATTTTCCATTATTGTTCTTTCGTCTTCTTTTTTCAACCCTTTTGCAAAGTCTATCAATTCCTTATAAGAATAGTCTACATTAGCAGAACCCGAATTATACGCTTCGATCAGGGTTTCGAACCTTCTCTGATAGTCGAGGCGACTGCTATTTAATTTAATCATTTCCTTCAGTTTGTAAGAAACGAGGTTTTTCAACCATTCAAATTCCGTGTTCTTGTGCTGTTTGTCAAATCTATCTGCCAGAGCATCAAAGTTGATCTCTTTAAGAGAAACTATTCTGCCTTTCTTTGCCTCTTCAATAATGTATTCTCTGGATTTGATCGATTTATCCAGGATCCCCTGTATGCTGTCTATTACTCTTGAAATATCAACTTCAGGGTCCAGAGAATGAATTTCGTTTATTAGCTCCTCGTAAAGAGTTATCTGCAAAAGAAACTCTGAGGCCCGCTTGTGAGGGAGTATGGATTTATAGATTTTTAGAGCGACTCCTGCTTCGGTTAAAAACTTCTTTTTTGTTGATTCGTTTTTGAGAATAGCGTCAGTGGCATTTTTCAAAAGCCTTATTTTCTCAAAACCTGACTTCGTCCTGATGATTTTTTCCGGATCTACCGAAAGGCCGGACAGAAATTTATTCATCTCTTTGATCTTTTGTTCGAGAGTTTCCAGAAGTATTTCTTTCGGCTTTATCGGAATTTCAATCGTGCCGGATCTGGGTGTGGCGTAAATCTTGAGAGCTTTTTCAAGGTTTTCGAAGATGCCCACATAGTCAACAATGAAGCCCCCGCTTTTATCTCCATAGACTCTGTTAGCCCTGGCAATTGTCTGCATGAGGCTGTGGTCTTTCATGAGCCTGTCAAGGTAAATTGTCGAAAGTGAAGGGACATCAAAACCCTCCCTCCATTTGCTGCAGACGAAAACAATTTTGAGCTTACTCTTTGAGTCTTTGAAAGTCTCTTCCAGATTTTCTTCATTCATTCTTTTCCTGTGGGGCCTTATGTCCAGCTTATTTTTCTCAAACTTCTTTACCTCATTCTGCCCTTCGCTGACGACAACGGCCATATCCACGCTTTCAAACTCAGAGATCAGCTTTTCCAGAACTTTTGCGTCCTCGCTTCTTGTTGTAGCTTTTCTCTGCGCCTTGAGCTCATCGATATACTGGTTCCAGTATTTACGGACTTTGTCATACATCTTTACCGTTGTAAGCTTGTCAATAGACACGACAAGGGCTTTTCCGGTATAGCCCCGTGTGACATAGTGCTCTACAATGTCTTTTGCAATCGTTTCCAGACGATCTTCCCTTACTATTATGTGATATTCCTTGGCAAACTCGGTAACAAGCTTTGACTCTTCTTCGTCATCAAGGCCGGCTTTTTCGATTTCTCCGTAAATATCATCGTTAAGGTTATCGTTTTTCAACTGGACTTCAGGAACCCGGTTTTCATAATAGAGAGGAACAGTTGCCCCATCTTCTATCGAATTCCTAAAGTTGTAGACGCTCACATAGTCCCCGAATGTGTCCCTTGTCTTTTCTTCTTCAGCCATTAAAGGCGTACCTGTAAAGCCTATAAATCCCGCATTCGACAGCGCATCTCTCATGTTCTGGGCGAGCGTATCATACTGAGTCCTGTGGGCTTCGTCTGCAATTACTATGATGTCGTCCCTTTCCGAAAGCAGAGGGTGTTTTACGCCTTTTTTTGTCCCGAATTTGTGAATCAGGGTAAAGACAAGCCTGTGGTCTTCGGTTAGCAGACGCTTAAGATGTTCTCCGCTTCTGGCCTGCACGCCTACTTCACTTATTGCGCCTGCGTTCTGGAAGTTCCGGTAGATCTGCTCGTCAAGTTCGTCCCTGTCAGTCACGACTACAAAGGTGTAGTTGCCAGGAAATTTTCGCAGAATTTTTTGTGCAAAAAAGATCATGGAATAGCTTTTTCCCGAGCCCTGAGTGTGCCAGAAGACTCCTATTTTTCCTTCGTTTTCTTTGCGTTTTTTGAAGGACTCTATGGCATTATTGACTCCGAGGTACTGGTGATTTTTGGAAATGATCTTGACAGGATGCCCTTCGCTGCTTGAAAAGAGAGTGAAATTTTCAAGAATATCAAGGAAGCGGCTTTTTTCACAGATCCCTTTTATCATTGTGTCCAGAATAGTGTCCCCGGTTTCATTTTCGTCCAGGACCCGTTTCCATTCCGCAAAATGCTCAAATCCGCTTGTAATGGTCCCTATTTTCGATTCCCTACCGTTGGAAAGAATTATGAAAGCATTGTACCAGAAAAGCTGGGGAATAACTTCTTTATAGTCCGTAAGGTTGTCGTCAAAAGCCTCTTTTACTTTCCTGCCAGGAGCCTTTAACTCGATAAAGATAAGGGGAATTCCGTTTACAAAGCCCAAAAGGTCAGTTCTTCTGGAGTCAATCTCTCCGGTTATCCAGAACTGGGAAGCTAAAAAGAAATCATTATTTTCGCAATTCTCAAAATCGATAATTTTAACAGTCCGTTCTTCAATTTCCCCTTTTTCATTCCTGACTTTGACCTTGACCCCATTTTTGATTAAGGAATAAACTTCCTGATTTGCCTTCACAGAGCTTAGCCTGCTCCTGTCCTTCGCCAGTTCCTGAACTGCCAGTTCTTCAGCTTCTTCGCAGATGTCAGGATTGAGCTTTTTGATTGCCTCGCTCAGCTTCGGGACAAGCAGGACTTCGGATTTTGTTTTTCTCCCCAGAGTGCCTTTCCCGTCAAGCCCGATTTTTTCGTGGAAGCAATTCAGGTAAGTGTAACCCAGCTTTTTGAATTCCAGAATTGCAGACTTTTCTACGAGAGTGTCTTCACTATAATCGTTAGCTGAAGCTGTTCTATCATTTTCTGTCTGATTTAGTGTCTGCTCTGCTAAAGTAAGTTCCTGCATTCAATCATCCTGAGTTCCGGCGAGAGATAGGGAAAACTCGTGCCGGCGATTTCTATGGCAGCCTAATAATTATAATTTATAAATATAGGTAGTCAATTAAAATTAATAAAAGGTAAATATCTTCAAGAGATTTATTCTTTTTCAAAAAATCTTCAATATATTCTACAAAAACGAGAATTCCTGTAAGAATCCCTGTAAGTTTCTACTACAAAAAAACAATATAATCCTCAATATCAGGACGTTTTGTAAACGCCATCATGATGCGCAAAATCCCAGAATATAACTTTGTTTTCCGGTTCAACAATTTCAAAAACGAGAACGAATGACTTATCAATATGTACTCGCCTCAAACCTTTCATATCGTGCCTTAAGGGTTTGAAACGGTGAGGGTTATCAAGGATTTCACTCATTTTGTTCAGCAGGATTTCAAAACGCTCTTTGTCTTTTTTTTGAATTTTTTCCAGATCTCTTTCAAGGTGCCTGCTGATTTCATACGAGTATCTCAAAGCTTGACCCCGAATTTCTTTTCAAATTCGCTTCCCGAAATTGTCCCTTCTTTTTTGATCTCGTCCAGTCTCTCAAGGTATTCTTCTCTTACAGGGTGCAGCTCGCTGTCAATCAGCTCAAGGCTTTCCTCGATTTCGAGAATTTTTGTTTTCAGGAAATCCAGGTCGTCCGATATTTTCTTTAGCAGCTCTGTTTCGGTCATGTTCTCACATAGATATTTTGCGTCTGGATAATATTTATAAGTGGCTATGAGGGCTTCATTCGGGGTTTTCAAAGAAATCTTCAACATCCTCAATAAGTGACTCTACGTCGTCTTCAAATCCCCAGCCTATCCCTTCTGACTTTTTTCTAATTTCAAAAAGCCTTTTCTTAAATCGGGGATAAAGTGGTTTTCCTTCAGGTGTTTTTAAGAGTGTGCAGAACTTTTCGAGCATGTCAACAACTTTGTCATAAAACTCTTCATCTATGTCCCCATATTCATTGGTAAAATCCACTCCGTTTTCAACATAGAAAAGCATCAGCTCCATTTTTCCTTCAAAATCTCTTGATGCTTTCCAGTAGCTGTCAATTGCCTTTTCAGCCACAGAATACCTGAGTGTTCCATGCCCCTTTTCCGGGAAAAACTCATTTTTTATTATTTCACGGTAAGCATCCAGTACTCCGGGTTCAGCTTCTGGCTCCATGCTTCCTGCAAGCAAATACCTTCTATTTTCCTCGGAAAGCCTGTAAAGGTTCTGGATAATATCGATGAGATCTTTTTTGTCTGCTTCCTGAAGATTCTTTTTTAAGTCAAACCACCTTAAATCCAGATCATTTTTCATATTACGGCTCCGAAAATAGATTTATGATTCCTGAAACTCGTTTCTTATGCGGATATCAAGGTCAGAAATGTCTATTTCTCCTGAGATCAGTTTGGGGAGAAGGAGGTCGCGGGTTTTGCAGAGATTTTGATTTTTTGCACTTAATATTTGTATTTCATCCATTATTTTTCCTACCAAATCATCAAATGTTTTTACTAATTTTACTGTAGGAACAATAATTTTTGCTTCACTTACTTTACTTAAATTGATGTTCTGTTGAGCAGCACCTTGAGCCAAACTGTTAAAATAATTGCGCATTTCTAATAGCTTGAGAAATAAAAATGATGTCGTGAGTATGTCTGTATTAGGAACTAAACCACAAGCTGCCTGATTAAATGTCGACGGTTCAGTTAAGATCCCTAATCTTCCAACAGTTGGAGCGGCATAAATTGCCATAGCGATGGTACCTTTTGGGAATAATTTTGCAGAAGAGTTTTTCAATCCTTTCTCTGTGATCATTTCTTCAGACTGAAATAAGTAACCGTCAGTTAGTTCCTTAGTCTTAAACCATAAAATATTACCTTCATCCCAAAAATCGGAATTTTTTCTAGCGGGAGTGCCTCCAGAACTAATTTTAGAGCAGACATCTGCTAGTTTTTTTACTTTCCACCCCTCCGGAATCTCCCCCAAATCCGAAGAAACCATTTTTACATTTTCATGCCCCGGAAACCTGAACTTAACGAACCATTCTTCATAAATCAGCTTTGCCATCTGTTCAAGGATTTCTATTCGTCGGGTGTTGTTTTCGATAAGGTCATCATAGCTGGAGAGGATGGAGGAGATTTTTTTTTGAACAAGTAAGGAAGGCAGGGAAATTTCAAAGTTTGGAAAATTTATCAGAGGAATTCGGTCAACTGTTGCGCCAGAAATTAAGTTTTTAAAAATAACATTTCTCCATTCTTCTCCAAAAAAAGAACAATACAAAAATTTTGGATCTACTACTTTAGTATCAGGTCTTATAAGTGCAAGTCTTCTACCAAGGCAACCTCGGAATCCTTCAGGAATCATTGCATAAAGGTTTAATGTAGCCTCATAGCTAAATACGATATCTTCAGCTCTTGGAAGAACTCTTTTTGTCCATTTTGGAAAATCTTCTTCTGAGATATTCCGTATTTGAGATAAATCTAGTCTACCGTCTTCAGTAATATTTTTAATCCCTAAAAATACTGGTCCACTCGTGGATGGTTTGGGAGTGGCGTGAGGTCCGTCATATAAACCTAAGTACAAATCTTTTATCTGAACTTTTTTCCAAGAGTTTGGTTCATCTTCTCTTGGCATTAACGACAGCTCCTAAGTAACTTCGATACATTCTCAGAAATCTCTTCTTCTATTTCCCTCGCTTCGAGATTCAGCCCTTCAAGCTCTTCATTTAACTCTTCCAGCCTCTCGACAAAATCAAAATCCTCTTCAACGGCTTCGGCAACCCCTACATACCTCCCCGGATTCAGAGAATACCCCTGCTCTCTGACCTCATCAAGCGTTGCAACCTTACACAACCCCTTGATGTCCTCATAAAATTCGCTTCCTTCCTCTTCGCGGTAGCTCCTTACGATTCCTGCGATCTTTTCTATCTGCTCGGCGGTAAACTCCCTGTGCGCCCGGTCGATCTGCGTGAAAATCTCCCGCGCATCAATGAAGAGGATTTTATCTTTTCGGGCAGTACCGGCTTTGCCTTTGTCCAGGAACCAGAGGGTGCAGGGGAGGGTTACGGTGTAGAAAAAGTTTGAGCCGATGGAGACCATTACGTCAACTGCATTGCTTTCAATGAGCTGCTTCCTGATTTCGGCTTCTGTGCCTCTGGCATCCGAGGCTGAATTTGCCATAACAAAACCGGCTCTGCCTTTTTCGTTTAAGGCTGACCAGAAGTGCTGGATCCAGAGGTAGTTTGCATTATCTGTGGACGGGGTGCCGAGAGGGACTCTCTTGTCGCCTTTGACCTTTTCAAAATCGACTTTTTTTACGTTGAAGGGGGGATTTGCCATTACGAAATCGAAGGCTCCGACTGAGTTGTGGATATTTTCGTAATAGGTGTTGCCTTCTTTAATGTCCCCTGAGAGGCCGTGGACTGCGAGGTTCATTTTGCAGAGCCGGACGGTATCGGCTACCTTTTCCTGGCCGTAGATTGAGATTTCGGAACTGGCTTTTCGGTGGTGATTTCCCACGAAATGGGCGCTCTGGACGAACATGCCGCCTGACCCGCAGGCAGGGTCAAGGATTTTTCCGTGGTAGGGCTCGATGATTTCAACTATCAGCTTGACAAGGGATGTGGGGGTGAAGAATTCTCCGCCTTTCTGTCCTTCAGCCATTGCGAATTTGCCGAGGAAATACTCGTAAATCTTCCCGAAAGCGTCTCCCTGGATGTCAGGGGGGAGTTTGAAGGCTTTTAAAAGGGCAACGAGCAGGTCGTTTTCAAAAGAAGTGTAGGTTTTTGGCAGAGTATCGGTAAGTTCAGGGTTTTCGGCTTCGATTGCTTCCATTGCCTCGTTGACGGTTTTTCCTGTGTTCTCGCTTTCAGGCAGGTCCAGCAAATAGGAATATCTTGCTTTTTCAGGAAGGTAAAGGACGCCTTTTGCCTGAAAATCCACTTTGGAGATTTCGTTTCTTCTTCTCCGGCTGGATGAGTTGTTTTCCAGCTCCAGTTTCACTTCCTCTTCTGCCTGAGCGAATTTGAATTCGGCATACCTTAAAAATATTAATCCGAGTACAGGAACAGAGTATTCCGAGGCTTTCAAGCCGGAATTTGCCCGGAGTTCATTTGCTACGTCCCATAACCTCTTTTCAGTGTCGTTATTGTTGCCTGCCATTTTCACATCTTCTTTTGAACTTGTTTTTACTTTCCATCACTGAATTAACATATATAAGTTGCTAAAAGTAGGCGAATTAATCTCAAAACATTGTACTTTAATAAATTGTACATATTTTGGAGTATAAGTCCCAGAAGTAGATTTCAATATCTTTTTATTACTGTTATGTTTATATTATCTAAGAGAGTTAACATGATAAAAAAAACTCAAATAACCGAATGTGACTTTTTATGAAAATAATTGGAAAAATAATGTTATTTTTTTCCTCATACTTACTATTTTTTATTGTCATGTTACTCAACGAAATACAAAATTTGATTAGTACTTCTGAATTGGAGAATCAAACCATTGAAAACGCAACGATGGAAGTAATAAATACTACTCCCATCAAAGTCATGATTTCTTTATATAGTTTATTAATTATTGCTTCTATCCTATCCATCCTCATTTTTAAGAAAAACTATGCTTCTGGTTCTATAAGAGATAGGACTCAGATCATTATAAAATCAATATCTAATGGTAGCCAAGAGATTGTATCTTACTTAATTACAATGATAATCCCATTATTAGGAAATAACTCTATTTCTTCCATTGGTCTGGCACATAACTGGGCAAGGACTTTATCAGCTATCTTTATAATAATTTTCATTCTTGTTGTGTATATTAACTCAAATTTAGTTGTTATAAATCCTACTTTAGTTATGTTAGGATACTCAATTAACAAAATTTCCTTTTATTATGCAGATTCTCCAAGAATTGAATTTGAAGGTATTTTACTATCAAATAAAAAACTTGATTTGACTTCAATATCTGATAAAACGTTGGCCGAACAAATAGATGTTAACACATTCATTATAAGGAGAATTTCTAATGGGCAAGGAAAAATTAGAAATAATTAGCGATGAATTAAAAAAATATATTATTTCTGATAATAAAATTGAGCCATATGTGTTCTTATATGGTGAAGAAAAAAACTCAGTTAGTCGAATTGGCAGACTAAAAGATTTGAGTATTTCTTCAAACGAAGGTCAGGGAGAACTTATTAAAATTATAAACAGTTTTGCAACAGATCTAAATGATTATATCGAAGGAAAATTAGATTTAAAGGATTTAAACGATAATAATGATCAAAAAGGACTTTTCTATAAAGAGATGGATGAAGAAGATCTGTCTACTACAAAGGAAATCATTAATACCAGGTTAAGTGCAAAATTCTCTGATTTTTTAAAGGCAGGTAAATATAAAAATAATTTCTTTTGCGTAGAACTTAATTTAGATGAAACTGGAGACAAAAAAATGGTCTTATTGAAATCCATCTCCAGAAGTCATTATGTAAAGAGTAAAATTAGTATAAAATTATATAATAATATCCAGAAAATAAATTTTATAGATAAAAAGGATCTGCTTATAGATGAAAACTTTGAAATAGTTGCTTTTATCAGCGACACCCAAAAACCGTTTTTCTTTATCCAAAATTTAAAGAAATTTGAAGACTTATTTGGATACCATGAAAAGTATGAAAAAGCCTACCATTTAATCTCGAAAAAATTAGATTTTGTGGATTGGGGTAAAGCAAAAGCCAGTACTCCAGTCAAAAGAAACTGCTACACGATTTCACATTTTGATAAATTAGATGAATGCATAAATCAATTGAAAGAAAAACTAACAGATCCTGGAGATAATGGGGTCAAACAAGCATTTGCTTCAAAAAATATTCCTTACATTGTAAATAAAAGCGGAAATCTGCAGATCACCCCCCAAAATACCAGTGAATTAAGAGCAGTATTAAAAATAATAAAAGATGGTGTAGCTAAAACTTATCTTTTAGGAAGGAACGTATTGGGTTCTGATTTTGAAGAACTTAGTTAAATTTTCAATATCAAGTGTTTAATCCAATTAACTGACACAACTTGATATTCAAAAATAAGAATAGACAATATTTAGTGTTTATATCAGGATTAACTATAGCTCCAAAAAACTTTCTTTTTATCTTTGCATTCTTATCAATCCACCTCTGCCCCGGAATCCCCGCCTTCTGAATTGTTTTTCACATGGAGCTGCCAGTAGCGGTCGTAGAGGGTAATGTTCAGGGTCAGGAGCAGGACGAAGAAAAGTGTGTTCTCGAGGTTGAGCGAGCCGTCGTATCTGGGCAGGAGGTAGTTAGCAAGCAGGACCAGGCCCATGTTTACTGCGGACATCACAATGAATTCCCTTATGATAGAACTCCAGTGCCTTCCGCTCCGGGACAGCCAGTGGCTCAGGGCTGTGTTTATTATGATGAGGACAGCCATACCTGTTGCGAGCTGAAGGTTGCTTGCCCGCACGCCCGGAAGTATCTGGGCGAAGATGATGGTAATGAGAGAGATCAGCAAGATCTTCTCGAGCACCTGATTGTTAATGAGGCGTTCCTGCTGTTCTTTCGCTGCTTCTGATCCGGAGGGGAAAGCCGGGACGGCGGCAATGGGAACGGCGGCAATTTCCAGGCCCGGGCGGGTGGGTGGCATGTCCCGAAGCAGCCACCAGGCAAGGCCGAGCAGAAAAGCTGCATAGGCGATCAGGATGAGGGCGTTTGAGGGGTTGGCTTTTATCCAGTCGGTGGTGTCCAGCTGGGCGACGTGAATCCAGTATTCCTGGGGCAGTTTGATGAAAATCCAGATAAGGGCTGCGGCACTTATCAATTTGCTTTTTGTCAGCACCTTCGGGTCCCATTTCAGGCGGATGGTTTCATAGAAGATGAAAAAGTACTCGAAGGTATTGGGAAAAATAAGCAGCAGAGGGCGCAGGTGTACGAGTTCGAAGATCGTAACGCCTACCAGCCGGTAGTAGAAAAGGAAGCGGTCCAACTTGAAGGCGTAGAGGTTTGACCAGTTTCGCAGGGTCGAAAGGTAGGTGATGGTCAGGTAATAAATGTCAAGGGCCTTATCATATCCCTGATAGCCTTCGAGGGGCAGGTTCGTAAACAGCTGAAAGATCGTCTGGTCCACGCCGTCAAGGATCAGGCAGGCAAGCACTCCGGGGAGAGGATATCGCGGAATGGAAAGCGGTATCAAAAAACGGGCCATAACCACAGCCCAGAAGATCACCATATCCGAAGTTTCTACCATGAAGCCTGACCCCCCGATCAATTTCAGCAATGTTAAGTCAGATCTGCTAAAGTAGACCTGCTAAAGTAGACCTGCTAAAGTAGACCTGCTAAAGTAGACCTGCTAAAGTAGACCTGTTAAAGTAGACCTGCTAATTCAGGTCAGCCATACCCCCGTAAACAGGCCTGATTCACATCCCTTTTCTCAAGTTCTTCTCTCACTCCTTTCTGGCTGATTGCTACCAGAAAGTATTATGGGAATTGTAAGACTTTGCAGTGTGGCTGCGCATATCTCTTATATAATATGGCAACATTTCTATAAAAATATTTCATATTAAAATACTTGCTTTAAACACCTGTATGGCTGCCCTGGAACAGTCCTTCTCTCTAATGCGGTGTTTATATTGCCTTTCCCTGGTGAAACATCTGTTTAAAGGGCTGGCTTAAAAATTAATGGTATTTGAGTGCAGAATCAATGATCCTTGAAAGCCTTCAGATTCTAAAAATTAAGGGTAAGAACATGGGTGCTGTCCCGCTAGACGCAGGCGAGCGGTCTTTCCCAAAAAGACGAAATAGAAGAAAAGAGATGAGAAAAAAACCCGAAAGTAAAAACTATTTGTGACATCTGTAAAAACAAAACATGTAAAGGTAACCAGGGAAACCTATAACTTCTGTTTCTTTGTCCTTTTCTGCTTTTTGGGAAGGACAGCCAGATAAGCTTGCGGAGGCGCTTATATTTGCCTGAATTTAAAAACGGTTTTCGAGGTTAAGGAAAGTATTCTTTCAGCCCTGCCATTTCTCCAGTGTATTGTTTTTCTTAATTGCGGTGCCGTTTTGTCTGGCTCTCTTTATCTGGCTGGAGGGCAGGCCCGGGTCCCTCGCGGTGCAGGGGAGAGAAAACTGAAAGCTTACAGCTCAGGGTGCCGGAAATAGAGCAATCAGTTAATCAGGGCCTACCGATGTTTTAAATAATTTCCAGAAAAACCCTATAATGCAGGAAATATCCGGGGAATATAATCCATTCAAGGGGGTGACACGTATTCCCAGCGCATATGATAATCGCAGAGGTTCGGTAATAGTTGACACTGATAAAGGAGTTTTACTTGTAAGCAGTTCGGGAGGTTACTATCGGCTTCCCGGAGGAAAACCGAAAAGAGGGGAAACAAGTATCCAGGCGGCGATCAGGGAACTGAGGGAAGAGACTGGACTGCGGGCGTATGATGTAAAACATTTGTTTAAATTTCATGCGTCCAAGATCTTCTGGATAAGGGCGAAGGGAACGCCGACACCGGGAAACGAGATACACCATTTCGCGTTTTTCAAGCCGGGGAAGGATATGAAAGTAAAGGTTTCCGACAACACATTAAAAATATTGAAGAAATATTATGATTGAATTCTGATTTAAATTTTAATTTGGATTCTGATTTGAATTCTGATCTGGTGGATGAGGAGATTTTAAAATAAAATTAAAGCCTTTATCATGGGATCAGCATGAGCGATTCAAAAAAGGATAGAAGTCTTGAGTTTGCAGCCTACCATATGCATGCACTTAGCTATCCTGTTGAGAAAGCCGGAATTGTCAGGTCCCGGCTTCTTAAGGAATGGAAGGAGGCTAAAAAGAATAAGGATTTCCAGGCTTTTGATAGGGTTTTGCAGGAGTACAATGTCCTTCTGGATGATATGATTCGCAATATACAGGAACACCAGAAGAAGGCTCTGGGGCATCTCCCGGAAGAGGATGTCGAAAAATCCAGGGTTCGCAGGGAAGCTGAAAATGCTTCATGTATCCGGAACCAAGTGAAAGCTGACCGTGCTCCTGTTGAAGTTCCCGGTTTTGAGAAAGCGCTCGGTTTTAAGAATACAAAGGATCTCTAAAATTCATGAAGCTGGTTTGACCACGAAGCTTAACCACGAAACTTAACCATGAAATTTGAACACGAAATTTAACCATGAAATTTAACCATGAAATTTAACCATGAAATTTAACCATGAAATTTAACCATGAAATTTAACCATGAAATTTAACCATGAAATTTAACCATGAAATTTAACCACAAAATTTAAACACAAAATTTAAACACGAAATTTAACCACGAAATTTAAACTCGAAATTTAAACACGAAATTTAACCACGAATTTAATTCCTCAATTTTCAGGGAAGCATTTAAGGAGAGCACAACTTTTTAATCTTCTTTTGCGTTTTTATTTCTGTTAATCTCTATTGAATAATATACTTGCAGCTGGTTTTAGTGCTGTTAACACAGCTGTCGATCCTTACAAGATCCTTATAATACCCGCACAAGATCTGCACAAGATTCGTACAAAAAGTCTGAGCTGATTACCATGCACCCGAAAACCCGGCAAATCCTTGAAATTTTCGAGGAGATCAATAAAATCCCGCGCTGTTCGAAACATGAAGAAAGGCTTGCCCTCTGGCTTCAGGAATGGGGAAGATCCAGAGGCTTCGAGGTAAAAACCGATGCAGTAAAGAATGTCCTCATCAGAGCCCCGGCCACTCCGGGGTATGAAAATTCTCCCGGAATTGTGCTACAGGGGCACATGGACATGGTCTGTGAGAAGAGCAAGGGCTCCAGACATGACTTTTTCAGGGACCCTATCAGGTGCGTGTATGACGGGGACTGGTTGAAGGGAGATGGGACTTCAATAGGGGCGGACAACGGGATTGCCCTTTCAATCGGGATGGCACTCGCAGAGGCAGGGAAAAAGGGGGAGATCGGGCACCCGCTTCTTGAACTGCTCTTTACGGCGGATGAGGAGACCGGATTGACAGGAGCCATGGGGCTTGAAAAGGGATTTTTAGAGGGCAGAACTCTGCTGAATATGGACTCGGAGGATGAAGGGGTCTTTCTTGTCGGGTGTGCCGGAGGGAAAAATTCCCGGATCACGCTGCCGCTTGAGTGGGAAACATTTGAGTATGGAAAGGAGTGCCGTTTCGGGCTCTGCAAGCTCATGGTAGAGGGGCTGGAAGGGGGCCATTCCGGAGTTGAGATCCACAGGCAGCGGGCTAATGCTATCCAGCTGTTTGCCAGGGTCTTTTCCGGGCTGCGGGAACAGGTGGGAAAGGAGTACATAAAGCTGGTTCTCCTGAGCGGAGGGACCACCCACAATGCTATCCCGAATTTTACGGATGCTTTTGTGGCTCTGGACAGGGCGAAATTTGAGCAGGTGGAGAGGCTTGTTTCGGAATTCGGGGACACTTTCAGGTCCGAATTTGCGAGGACAGACCCTGACCTTGTTTTGAGTTTCAGGGAAGTTGAAAACGGGGTTGTGTTTGAAAATTCCGGAGGAAAGGTCACCAGAAAAGAAGTGCCTCCAAACCTGGCCTTTTCTTCCGGGACAGAAGAGCAGCTCCTGAGGTTGCTCCTCGCCCTGCCCCACGGGGTCTACAGGTTCTCGGACAGGATCCCGGGACTTGTGGAGACCTCAAACAACCTTGCAACCGTAAGGACCGGGGAAAACGGGATAAAAATCATCACAAGCCAGCGTAGTTCGGTCATGTCCAGGCTGGCTGAAATTACCGGAAAAGTGGAAGCTGTTGCAAAGCTTGCCGGAGCTGGAGTTGAGCATGAAGCCGGGTACCCTGCCTGGGAGCCAAACCTTGAATCCGTGCTGCTTTCGAGATGCAGGCAGGTTTACCTCCGGACCTTCGAAAAAGAGCCTGGGATCGAGATCGTGCATGCGGGGCTCGAGTGCGGGGTAATTGGTTCGAAATACGAAGGCATGGAGATGATCTCTCTTGGGCCGACTATCCGAGACCCCCATTCCCCGGCAGAAAGGATCTTTATCCCCTCTATTGAAAAGGTCTGGATTTTCCTTGAAAACCTGCTGAGGAGCTACCGTTAATTAAATTAAGCTCCCCTCGGCAAGTCAACTTTGACGTGCCGGTATTTTCGCAATAACCAGAGGCCGTAAACGAATAGTACCAGAGCAAGGAAAAATACAAGCCCTCCATGGGAATCGGTCAGGAATGCCAGGCAATCCCACAGCCAGTGAATGATGATTACAGGAATGATTGTGTCGAGACGAGCCCGCAAAACTGCCGTCCAGACCCCAAACATACCTGCAAAAAGAGCCTGAACTTCGCTCGCCCTGAAGTCTCCGGTGATTAAGCCGTTTAATGTATGGACCGAACCGAAAAGAATCGCTGTGATCCATACTGCCCTCCAGGTCCCGAATGATGACGAAGCCCCGTGGAACAATATGCCCCGAAACATTAACTCCTCGCTGATGCCTACCATCAGGGTATTGATGATCACAAACATCAGCACCCGGGTTGGCGGCAGGCCTGTAGATAGAACAATCAACAGCAGAATAAGAAGCGACAGGGCCGGTGGCAATAACAAACGCAAGTCCCGTAAATTATCCGGGCCTTTCCACCCGACCTGATCCCACCATTTCAAATAGGTAATAACCCCGGGCAAAAAAATCACTGCAACCAGCACCCCAAAAGCTATATGGTTTTTAACCAGCTCCTCAAGTTGCGTGGGCTGCCCCCCAACCTGCAGCAATCCCACTCCCACTACGACAATCACCCAGATTGTAAATATTACCAGTGAAGTAGGCCAGGGTTTTCGTAATGCGTTCATCTTTGTCTTCTCCAATCCGATTCGACAATAAAAGATCCCGGTTTCCGGGCAGAAAGAATCCTCATTCTTCTTATTGAAAATCTCTGGATTTTCCTGGGAAATCCTATGAAAAATTCTCGATAATTTAATACAGTATTGAATGGGAAGAGCAAGCTGCAAAGAAGAAGAAAATTGATAATTCCAGGTTTAATCTCTCTTTTCGTGTGATAACCAGCTTTATTTGCTGTTTGTGGAATCCGCTTCGCTATTGTCTTTCAGATTTCCTCTCTGACCATCCTTTATGCATGAACGTACCTTAATAAAGTAAGCAAGGGCTGCGATGGGTAAAGCATAACCTATTCCATAGACAGCCAGGTTTGTTTCCGAGGGTTTGAAGATCACACTCAGGAAGTTAACCCCCAGCACGACAACTGTAAGCCCCACCAGGTTCAGCTCCAGTTCCTCAATGTCATTTATCTCCAGCCAACCAGGTAAAGGGAGCGGCTGGATAAACAACTGGTAGAGCCCGATGGAAGTAACGAAGAGCACCGTACCGACCAGGAAAAGATGGACGGTCTCCACAATTTCAACAATTATGCTCGCCTCCGGGCTTACCTCTGCCATTCCGGTAACCAGTTCTCCCATGAAGCGAACCAGATCTACTCCGCCTTTAATAAACAAAGCACAGGAGGCAATTGCCAGCCCGATGACCGGAATCAGCACGAAGTATCTGATTCTGGCAAGAAATGGTTTGGCCTTTCTTTGCCGTTTCGACACTTTGATGTTGTCGGCTCTAAAGCTACTGCAATCCCCGGTGGAACTGGTAGTCTGGGATGATATCACAAATTTACTGTTCTGTCATTATCCTTTTCAGTTCAGATTCATCACTTGAAGACGGCCTTCCAATCGTCCTTCATGCTGACCATGGTCCAGCCTCCTTTCTCGCCAGCAGCTAGCAACTTCTCGGCCGCGGCGGTATAGGCGTATTCCCGCTCTGCGTCGTCGTGTACGACGACCAGCCTGAAGCGGGCTTCGTGTAGCATCTCGAGGTCCACGTCGCCGTTGCCGACGGCGAAGAGCGGCATCCGACCCGTACGGGCGTAGATGTTCTCTAGCTTCCCGGGACCGAGGGCTATGTTGCCGTGAAGTGCATTGAGGCGGATCAGCCGACCACCATCGTACGCGTATTCTGGCGCGGAGCCGATGACGTTCTCACGCAGGACGCCCCAGGTTTCCTCGCAGAAGACCCGCATAAAGTCTCGGCCACCCCCCGAGCAGATGAAGACTCGCCAGTCGTTCGCCCGCAGGAGGTCGAACAGTTCGAGCATTGGCTGGTAGACGAGCTCGGTCCAGAGCCGATAGAAACGCGGGTGCTTCGTGGCGGCCAGGAACGCCCGCGCATCGGCCTCGTACTCGTCGGGAGTGGTGCCCTCCCATGCCCTGCCCACACCCTTCAAGAAAGCGACAACAACCTCGGGAACCTGCTGGGCCAGCGCCTGCAGGAAGACAGGGTCCCGGGTGACGATGCTTTTGTACGGGTCCTCGGCGGCCAGCGACGGATCCTCCTTGACCTGTTCGACCAGCTTGCCCAGGAGCAGACCGGTCTGGGCAGGCGCCGGCTGCTCGACCCACAGCGTCCCGTCGTTGTCGAAGGCCGCGATCCGCTCGGCAGGTGGTATATAGTCCGGGCTGTTTTCATCGCTAACCTTTGCCAAAAAATCCAGAATGGCCTGTTTCGCTGGAGTGTCGTTCCAGGATGGTAGAGTCATTGTGCCTCCTTATGTTCAAAATACAGCTGTGCTTCTGCTGCTAAAGACAGTTTTGTGTTGTCCATTTGTCATCTCCTTTTGATGATTGTCACCTGATCCGTCTGACCGGCGGGGGCGTCCACTTGCCCGCCAAAACCTCGGGTTTGGCCGCATACAAACGGATAATCAGACAGAAACCACCCTCAGGGACTGGCAGCCAGTTAGATTTGTCCTCCGGCTCTGCGTGCCCGATCGTCAGTGTGAGCGAGCCGTCATCGCCGAACTTTAAACCTGGGGTGCGGTCGCCGATACTATAGCGCTCAAACGGGTTGGGATTCATCGCTGTCGTTTCGGCGTCGTACAGCGTCACCGACCGGAACCAGTTCACAGGCGGAAACGCCCCGGATCCAAAGCGCAGTTGGTAGACATTTTCACCCGTCAAGGGATTGCCGTCCAAATCAATATTCGTGCGGCCATAAATGGCGTGGTCGGGTGCATTGGGGTAGATGGTTTGCAGGGATATCCTCACAAGCTTCAGATAATCGCGGCCAAAACGGCTGATATCTTCTGTCGACCACAGCCAGGTCCCGATGAGCTTTCCGCCGCCCAATTCTTGCGCAAATTGTGCGATTTCGGCTCTGGCCGCAGCCACTCCGTCCTCCAGGGCACTCACAATCTCAGGCGATAAGCCCTCGGTGGTAAAGAGCCTGCCAGGAATTACGCCGATTTGGACGACGGACGCCATCGTATCCACCTCGTAAATGGCCGGGGGATGCCAAGCCAGGGCCATACTGATGTAATCAAAGATGCCAGGGCCGGCGACGGCCTCATCATTCCAGGGCAGAAATTCCACCGGCTCGAGTTCTGGTGGCGGCTCTGTGCCCAGGAATTCACTCAACGGGCGCATCTGCATACCATCCTGAATTGCATGGGCCGGGGCCAGATTATTGAGATCAAAAACAACCGTGCGGCCTATAATCACCACAAATTGGTCGCGGGTGGTGATGACACCGTCGAACTTCGGCGCAGGCAGATATCCCTGGAAATCGGGTCCCACGAGGGCGTAATCACCTGCCTTGTTGCCGGTGGTGAGGGTACTGATATAAGGCAGACACTCGGTTGAGGTATCGCCCATCTGGAGCATGTAGACCTGTCCCTCCGGCACGTCCGGCACCGAGATGACCACCGGCTCCCGGCGCAGATCGAGGATGCCGAAAGAATAAACGGTATCGTGCTGGGCGGTATCCCTCATATCCGGCGGGACGAGCTGCCGGTTGTGGGCGAACTGGTTGAACCCAACGCCCTGCATAAAGGGCTGTCCACTGATCAGTGGGCGGATGAATAATGGCGATCTGCGCCACGGCATAGCCGCCGAAAACCCATATATCCTCGGCAGGCTGCTCGATCGTCGGCTCCAGATAGCTGACATCGTCGGCGCGATAAAGCCGTTTTTTGTTGGCAATGGCCCCGTTGGGTGCTTTGACAAGCGTGACCGGTGCACCCATGTAAGGTTTTGTCTCTTCCTGGATTGTGTTTTCATTTTATGTTTCTCCTTTTCTAAGAAACAAGCCTGCTGAGCCTCGGCGCCTTAAGCCGAGCATGCAAGCAAAACTGCCGGAAAGATTCCTGGAAGAAAATGGCACCTTCTACACCGGAATCAGAAAAAAAGGTGCCAGGATAATATTTTACTTACGATAAGTTTCCCTTTCAGGTGCTCCCGATTCCCTGCAAAAGCTTTTCCATTACCCTGTCAACGGTAAAGCTGGCAGCTTTCTGGCGCGGAGGAAACTCTTTAAACGTTGCCAAAAAGTCTCCTACTACACCCTGGGCAGGCACCAGCAGGAATGCATGGTCGAGCAGCCAGTCGTAGTAAGTATTGGAGGTCTGATCCGCCCTTTCATATGGGTCGGTACGCAGGTTGAATATTTTTGGTACACGCAGCGGGACAAAAGGTTCTGCCCAGATCAGGAGCGTGCCGATGGCGCGCTGCTCCATAAAGACCATTTTCCAGTTGTCGTACCTTATAGCCATAAGGTCTCCGTCGTCAGAGAAATAAAAGAAATCATTCCTGGGAGATTTTTCTTCCTTCCCGGTCAGGTAAGGGAGCAGGTTATAACCGTCAAGATGTACCTTGAAAGTTTTGTCTCCTGCTTTGTGGCCTTTTTTAAGCTTCTCTTTAATATCCGGTTCTCCTGCTGCGGCAAGCAAAGTTGGCAGCCAGTCCAGGTGGCTCACAATCTCGTTAGAAATCGTGCCTGCCGGAATCTTACCAGGCCAGCGCATTACCTCAGGAACACGGAAAGCTCCTTCCCAGCAGGAGTTTTTCTCGTTGCGGAACGGAGTCATAGCTGCATCGGGCCAGGAATTCATGTGTGGTCCGTTGTCCGTGCTGTAGATAACAATGGTATCGTCAGCAATGCCGATTTCGTCCAGTAAATCAAGCAGCACGCCTACCTGCCGATCATGCTCAATCATGGCATCATGGTACGCGGATTGCCAGCGCCCCGACTGTCCCCGTATCCTCTCCGGGATGTGAGTCCTGAAATGCATTCTTGTGGTATTGAACCAGACAAAAAACGGTTTTTCCGCCTCATGCTGGCGTTTGATAAAATCGATGGCGGTATCCAGAAATTCCTGGTCTACGTCTTCCATTCGTTTTCTGGTCAACGGGCCGGTATCCTCGATGCGGCCGTCGGCATAGCTGCGGATTACGCCCCTGGGGCCATAGTTCTTCCGGAAATTAGGGAAGTCTTTTTCAGGTGGGTAATCGCGTTCTTCAGGTTCCTCCTCAGCATTCAAATGATAAAGGTTGCCAAAGAACTCGTCAAAACCATGGTTGGTGGGCAGGTGTTCGTCCCGGTCCCCGAGATGGTTCTTTCCAAACTGGCCAGTCGCATAACCCAGCGGTTTCAGCAGTTCGGCAATTGTAGGGTCTTCAGGCTGAAGTCCCACCTTTGCTCCGGGCATGCCCACTTTACTCAGCCCGGTACGGAAGGCACTCTGGCCGGTGATAAACGAAGCTCTTCCGGCAGTACAGCTCTGCTCCCCGTAAGAGTCCGTAAACCTGATGCCTTCATTTGCGATGCGGTCGATATTTGGTGTTCTGTAGCCCATCAGCCCGTCGCTGTAGCAGCTGAGGTTGCTGATTCCTATGTCATCTCCCCAGATGACCAGTATATTTGGTTTCTTTTCTGCCATTCTTAACCCCCTGTGATTATTGCTCGTTTGATTGGTTGTTTGATTGATTGCTTGATCGGTTGTTTGATTGGTTTATATCTCAGATCCTCACTTTTAAGCAGCCTTCCGGCGCTGGATATAGCAAAATCTGGATTTTTCCCTTCTGTACTCCTCTGTTCTTTTCAAAACCGCACAACATGTCAAGACTGAGGCTGAAGCCTGTGTTTTACCCGGTTTCGGTCCTTCCTTTCAGTTTCTTCTTTCCTTCGGCCGTGACAGCGTTTGAACTTGAGCCCGCTGCCGCAGGGACAGGGGTCGTTTCGGCCTGCCCTTGCAAAAGCCTCTTCCAGAGCCAGGACCCGCATCACCTCTGGTGCCGGGTAGCCCCTGCGTATCAGGCCTGCCATGATCTGCATCGGAAAGTCTATGTGCCGGAAGAAAGCTTTCCAGCCTTCGCAGAGGTAGTTCAGTCCCTGTTCTCCGTCCGTGGTTGTCAGGAAGCGGTTTTTAGGGCATTCTCCCTGGCAGGCAAAAAGAACATCGCATTCACGGCATACCTGCGGCAGAGCCTCTCTTTTATCCTGCCCGAATCTGTGCTGCTTTTCCGAAGCGGCAAGCTCGCCGATCTCTTTTTCCATGATATTGCCCAGCAGGTAGTCCGGCTCCACAAAATGGTCGCAGGAGTAGAGGTCTCCGTTGTGTTCAAGGGCAAGCCCCATTCCGCATGTTTCCTCAAAAACGCACATGCCTGAAGGCAGCCCGAGCCATCGGCGTGCAGAAGCTTCAAAAGTCTGGACAAAGACCCTGCCCACATCATTTCTCACCCACTCGTCGAAAATGCGGCTCAGGAAACTTCCAAACTGTTCAGGTAGTACCGAATTATTTGAAACCCTGTCTCCCTTCTGGTAAAGGGTATGTCCCTCCTCATCGATTCGCTCTACTACCGGAATAAACTGAATCCAATCTGTCCCTGCTTCATCCCGCAGGAAGCGGTAGACCTCAAGCGGATAATCGGCATTGGCCCTGTTTACTGTTGTCAGGACGTTATATTCCACGCCGTGTTTTTGCAGGAGGCGCAGCCCCCCCATGACCTTATCGAAGCTCCCCTCCCCCTTTTTGTCCACCCGGTAGGCGTCGTGCAGTTCACGCGGGCCGTCGATGCTGATCCCGATGAGAAAGCCGTTTTCCTTAAAGAACCGGCACCATTCGTCGTCAAGGAGTGTACCGTTTGTCTGCATCGTATTTTCAAATGTCATACCCGGCTTTCTGTATTTTTCCTGAAGTTCGATTGCACGCCGGAAAAAGTCGATTCCCATCAGGGTAGGTTCTCCTCCCTGCCAGGCAACGGTTACCTGCGGGCTGCGGTGGGCTTCGATAAGCTGCCGGATGTAGTTCTCCAGCACTTCGTCTGACATGCGGAACCTGCTGCCCGGGTAGAGCAGTTCCTTGTCCAGAAAAAAACAATAGGAGCAGGCCAGGTTGCAGATTGCCCCTGTAGGCTTGGCCAGCACATGGATTCTGGGAGGCAGGTAGTTTTGTGCCATTCTAACTCTCGTTTCAGGTTTATTTTCAGTCCATTCTGTAAACACTTTGTAGTCATAGCCTGACAGATATCATGTGTAAAGAGTATTGATCTTCCAGGCTGTCTCTTTGCCGCACCATGAGCCAGCGAAGCAATCGCCGGCGCATCACCCTGTTATCCAGCCTTCACTTCACCAGCTCGATCTCCCCCGGCTGCCAGGTCTTATCAAACCACGGTTCGAGCGGGCCGTAGAGGCGCAGAAGTGTGTTCCAACCTTTGCCGGGAACGGTTTGCACCCAGTTGCTCTCCTTGCCAGAAGGAGCCTCCGGTCCGAAGTAGACATCCACTGACCCGTCCGCGTTGACGTTCAGCCCTTTGTTCTGACTGCTTACCATCGGAAACTGCTGGTCGGTCTGTATCATGGATCGCGTCTGATTGTCGTAGAGAATTACAGACCAGAAATCTTTGACCGGGATGTTGGGCGGCAGATGCAGTTTATAGTTCTTGCCGCCGTCAAGCGGGTTACCCTCAGAATCCACGAATGCGGCCGCATATTGCGAACCTTTGCCGACCATCTTCGCTTCCATAGCCGGCGTAACGCCTGTGGCGTAGAAGAAAAAGAATGAGTACGAGTCCAGAAGGAGCGCACCATTGTCCTCGAATTTGTAGCCTCCCGGGTAGCCCATGCGCCATGCACTGTTAGGGTAGTAGTAGGCTTCTTTCTCCCTGAACCGGAAGGCGAGCGCTCGAGCGGTGGCGTCACCCACTGCGGCGGCCTCGGTGAGAATTTGCTTCATTCGAGCATCCGGGGCGAAAGGCTTGCCCTTCCGAATTCCAATGGATGCATAGAACCCGAGTGTAACCGGATCAAGCGACTCACCAGGCTCTCCCTGTACAACCTGGTTGAGATATTCCCAGAACTTGAAATCCGCCGGAGCAAGTGTGCTGAACGCCTTGCCGGAAACGTTTACGAACTTGTTGGCTGGCGGATTCGCGGCTTCAGACAGCGGATAGACGCGCGCGAATTTCTTGACGTTGTCAATACCCGGCCTGGGATCTCCGTCAACCAGGAAGTTACGCCAAACGATAAAGCTCTCGAACGTGGGTACTTTGACGACAAGGTAACCTTCCGGCACCTCCCCTTTGTAACCGGGCGGCAAGACCAGGTATTTACCGCCCGCGCCCCTGTCCGGACCGACGACCCCCAAATCGGTGACATAGTGGAACCAGAAATCATTGATCATGCCCAGCACATTGGGTGGAATCTCCGCGACCAGTGGGCCGTTGTGGAGGTTAATCCACATCCAGGTGTAAGGGGTGTTGCAATTGGCTGTCAGAAACAGGGAACGTGAGTCCATCAGTGTCTCGAAGGTTGGTATCGTGATGTTGGCTGGCCCCCACCGGGTCAATCCCTCGCGAAGTGCGACCATGCTTACTGGCGGCAGTGCCAGCAGGTAGGCCTGCACGGCGCGTTGGAAATCCAGGTTATCGTAGAGCTTCTCGGTTGTGCTTTTGTCCGGGAAGCCGTCGAAGAACTTGAGTGTGCCGATGCGACTCTCAACCTTGTCAGGCGACTCGATCCCCGGCGGGATATCCGTGGTCATTTTCATCTTCTCCCCCTCCTTTTGTGAATACTTACCTCGTATTTCGACTTTGTTTAAAATGGGTTATAAAATTGTACAGATAGAAGCGCGGTGGCCATGAGGTTTTTTATAATTTCATCTATATTCATTTCATCTAAAATTCGTGATTTTCTTGCCTGGTTATAATTCCGAAAAAGCTAAAGTGGTTTCCAGAGAGTCCCCTCTCCGGTGAAACCTGATTTATCTACTGGAGTTTTATTCTTCGCCAAAGGCTTCCCGCAGCTTTTCTTCTTCTTCTTTGGACAGGTTGGTAGCAATGATTTCAAACTTGAACTGTTTCATGGCTTCGACTACCCTATCCTCCACGGCATCGCTTGTCATCAAAAAGAGGGCTGATGTACCTTCAGTTACTTTGCTGCGGACTGACTTTATGAAATCTTCATCGATACCCATGTGGGTCATGGAACCTGTCAGTGCGCCCAATGTGGCCCCAACAACCATGCCAAATATAGGAACAAAGAAAAGCAGGCCAAATAGCAAACCCCAGAAAGCACCGCTCAGCGCACCTGCACCGGTTAAATCAGTCAAATGCTTTGTTTTTGGCTTCTTTTTTCCCTCAGGCCAGGTGACTATGGCTGCATCGTACAGGTTAATCATTTGTTTCTTGCTTAAACCCTCGACCACTTCAAGTACATTTTCTGCACCCTGAGCGGTTTCAAACTTCAGAACTGTTAAAGTTGCCATTACTCAAGCTCCTTTTCTGCTTTCAGATTTATTTCTCGGTTGATTTATTTCTCGGTTTATCGTACCAGCTCGCCGATCAAGACAGAACTTTCCTGTAACTATCATCGTTTTGCAATCTTCAACCGGAAAGCTTTGACAATGCGGAAAGAGCCGAAATAAGTCGCCTCATCAGCTGGCAACACGGATCTTTGCTTACCAAAAATGGCAGCATGGATCTTTGCTTACCAAAAATTTTTGTAGCTATTTTTCAACAGACCATTCTGGAGCATTCTGGAGTAACGTGCTTCAGATCCAGCATGCTTCAGATCCAGCATACTTCAGATCCAGCATGCTTCAGATCCAGCATGCTTCAGATCCTTGCTTCAGGTCCACAGACTTTTTGCGGCGGGTAGCCTGGAGCTAATTTTTTTGTGACCGAAAAATCAGGCACATTGTATTTTCCGTCCTTCAGCGTACAACTTGCTGAATTCTTACATCTGACCGTAGCCGGTGTAATCCGAAAGGAAAAGTAGCATATTTTGCGCTATCTTTCAACCCCTTATCCGTTCAAGCTAGCTGATGAAAACCTGTCAGGTGTCAGGATGACAATACCGAAAAATGACATTTCAGGTTTGTACCTGACTGATTTTTATATTATTGGCCCTTCCCATTCCTTTTGAACTGCGATCTCTACCCCGGAGTTCACGGTCCGATAATTGTAATTGTATATTGTTATTTATAATATATTATAGTATACATATTGTTCAATTTTATCTGGTTTCTTATATAGAGTGTATAGAGTACACTAAAGCGGAATTATCGTTCTTGAAGCCCTCCTTATTCTCTGGAAAATGTTGACTCATTTTCCCGGTCAGCGAAATGAATTATATTATGTAAAGACGGCACCGCGATACCTGCATTTATCAGGGCTTTGTAAATTGCCGTGTTGAGTCGGTCCTCTGAAACCCTGGTTTCCACGAAGTTTTCTATCCAGCATCTGACTTTGAACTTCACCCCGAATTCTGTAAAATCGAATAAGAGTGCCTGTATCGGTTTATCATGCATGATCCAGTCTTCGTGCGCCAGAGACTCAAGAATCAGATCTCGCACATATTCGATATCCGGGCCATAGGATACAATGACAAAGGTCTCGATACGAAACACCCTGTCGGGTATGGAATAATTCGTGATGAGTTCCTTTCCAATAACGGAATTGGGGATTGCTACCTCACGGTTATCCCTGGTAAGAATGCGAGTTGACCGCCAGCTTATCTCTATCACATCCCCCCAGGTACCGAGCTTTTCTATTAGTATACGGTCTCCGGCCCTGAAGGGGCGGTCTATGGAAATTGCAATCCCGGTAATGATGTCAGCGAGCGTATTCTGGGCTGCAAGGCCAATAATAATGCCTCCGATACCGAGAGCAGTAAGTGATTGATGAAATGCAGCCGTTGTGATCCCGAACCGATCAAGAAGTATGATTACGGCAAAAAAACTGAAAACCAGCTGAGAAGTATATTGTATGGAGCGAACTGCTCGGTGGTCGATTTCTTCCCTATCCTTCAGGGGCACCCTGGAGAGAAACCAATCTGAAATAATGGACACCAAGCTAAGAACAATATACGTCCCTATACTCCAGTAGAGAAGGAAAAAGAAATTATCTATAAGTTCTGCATAGAGACTGAAATACTTACTGAACAGCCTTACTGCGGCTTGCATACCCTGCAGAATGATGAGACTCAACAGGATGCTTTCTAAAAGGAGGAAAATCTTATCGGCAGCTTTTGTTTCTGTCTTTTTGATTGCCGGCCAGAGCCAGCGCTTCAAAATTGATCGGCTAATTATTAAGGCACCGATCGTAGCTAACAGAATAACGACCAGCCTCAAGATAATTATGCCGAGTAACAATATCTGTTCAATGTCGACCACTTATACCCCCCGGGATTTAGATTGATTGATTCCACAAAATCATCAGATGTGCCCTTTTACATCTCTTTTAGCCCAAACACCAGCCCATCCTTATTATCTATAACTGAGTGCAGCACTAACAAAAGCCCAAATAAGAGATATAACCGAACAGAAAGAACAGGATATCCCAGAGAACAGCAAAATCCATACCTCCGAGAAGGAGAAGTATGACAGCTCCAATGCCCCCAACCAAATTGGTCTCAGTCCTCAGGAGCATGTAATTTATGACGGTCCTGCTTAATTCGGCAAACCGCGAAAGATGGACTGGTTGTTCTTCAATTTCTTTTTGCACCTTTTTTCCCATGAGCCAGCGAACCAGAGGGGCAAAGATAAGATAAGCAAAAATAGAGAAAAAAACCGGAACCAGTATAGTTGAAATCGCCTGCATGCCGATTGTAAGGAGAACTGCAGCAGTGCTGTAAATGAGAATTCTGGCCGAGATTGAACCATTATTTGCGTTTATATCTACATCCCCCAATCTTCTTTTGCTGCTAACTTTCTTCTATAATAATTTGTAGCAAAGCTTCCAGTATCAAATCTTTTTATCTCGATTTTATATAGGAATTCGAGTGGGCAGCCATTCAGACGGCAGGTTCTGCCCCAGACCCTGGCTTTCTCGTCTCTGCAAATTTAACTGCTTCTGCCAGTTAGTTTCAAACTGCAGCGAGAAGCTCGGCCATAAACATACTCTGATTCCGCGATCTCCTATGCCCCCCGGTATTTTTCTTCCCTTCTCGAGAATGCTTTGGTTATCGGATCCGGCTTGTTCTGGATAGTGCTCCGACAGTGAACGCATTAGTAGAGGCTCCAAGATCAAAAAATAGGTTCCCAATTTGTATTAGATGGGAGCATTGAGCTTCCTGCGCGCATTTATCACTTTTTTTAAACGCCTTCCTGTAAATGGATTTAAGTTTTCTGCGCATTGGTCGCTCCTGAAGGTATGAATCATAAGTATACTTCAGCATAGCTCCAGCAACCAAACCTGCAGCAATTCCAGCGAATATCCCCATTAACAGACCACAAAGTGTGTGCTTCTTCGTCAGTTCTATACCCCCTGTCAGTTCTATATTCCACCTTATACTATCTTTCTATCCTGACTGAAAATCGATGCTCATTGAGAAAAGTCAATGTTCATCATCCTGAGAAGGACAGAAATTACTAGTTAATTTTGAATTTGAAGAGAATGTTTCGTCGTGCATTGATGTCATCTCTTTCCTTTGGATCCGTCTTTTGCTTCATCTCGCAGGAAGCGATAAACTTCCAGCGGATGATCGGCATTAATCCGGTTAACTGTGGTCAGGACATTATATTCCACACCATGTTTTTGAAGGAGGCGCAGTCCCTTCATAACCCGGTCAAAAGTTCCCTCTCCCCTTTTGTCCACCCGATAGGCGTCGTGCAGTTCACGCGGGCCGTCGATGCTTATCCCGATGAGAAAGCCGTTTTCCTTAAAGAACCGGCACCATTCGTCATCCAGAAGAGTGCCGTTGGTTTGCATCGTATTCTCGAACGTCATTCCCGGTTTTCTGTACTTTTCCTGAAATTCGATGGCAAGCCGGTAAAAGTCGATTCCCATCAGGGTAGGCTCACCCCCCCCTGCCAGGCTGTATCCATTTATTGCATTACCATTGGCCAGCAGAGCAATCGCCGGCGCATCACCCTGTTATCCAGCCTTCACTTCACCAGCTCGATCTCCCCCGGCCGCCAGGTCTTATCAAACCACGGTTCGAGCGGGCCGTAGAGGCGCAGAAGTGTGTTCCAACCTTTGCCGGGAACGGTTTGCACCCAGTTGCTCTCCTTGCCAGACGGAGCCTCCGGTCCGAAATAGACATCCACTGACCCGTCCGCGTTGACGTTCAGCCCTTTGTTCTGACTGCTTACCATCGGAAACTGCTGGTCGGTCTGTATCATGGATCGCGTCTGATTGTCATAGAGAATTACAGACCAGAAATCTTTGACCGGGATGTTGGGCGGCAGATGCAGTTTATAGTTCTTGCCGCCGTCAAGCGGGTTACCCTCAGAATCCACGAATGCGGCCGCATATTGCGAACCTTTGCCGACCATCTTCGCTTCCATAGCCGGCGTAACGCCTGTGGCGTAGAAGAAAAAGAATGAGTACGAGTCCAGAAGGAGCGCACCATTGTCCTCGAATTTGTAGCCTCCCGGGTAGCCCATGCGCCATGCACTGTTAGGGTAGTAGTAGGCTTCTTTCTCCCTGAACCGGAAGGCGAGCGCTCGAGCGGTGGCGTCACCCACTGCGGCGGCCTCGGTGAGAATTTGCTTCATTCGAGCATCCGGGGCGAAAGGCTTGCCCTTCCGAATTCCAATGGATGCATAGAACCCGAGTGTAACCGGATCAAGCGACTCACCAGGCTCTCCCTGTACAACCTGGTTGAGATATTCCCAGAACTTGAAATCCGCCGGAGCAAGTGTGCTGAACGCCTTGCCGGAAACGTTTACGAACTTGTTGGCTGGCGGATTCGCGGCTTCAGACAGCGGATAGACGCGCGCGAATTTCTTGACGTTGTCAATACCCGGCCTGGGATCTCCGTCAACCAGGAAGTTACGCCAAACGATAAAGCTCTCGAACGTGGGTACTTTGACGACAAGGTAACCTTCCGGCACCTCCCCTTTGTAACCGGGCGGCAAGACCAGGTATTTACCGCCCGCGCCCCTGTCCGGACCGACGACCCCCAAATCGGTGACATAGTGGAACCAGAAATCATTGATCATGCCCAGCACATTGGGTGGAATCTCCGCGACCAGTGGGCCGTTGTGGAGGTTAATCCACATCCAGGTGTAAGGGGTGTTGCAATTGGCTGTCAGAAACAGGGAACGTGAGTCCATCAGTGTCTCGAAGGTTGGTATCGTGATGTTGGCTGGCCCCCACCGGGTCAATCCCTCGCGAAGTGCGACCATGCTTACTGGCGGCAGTGCCAGCAGGTAGGCCTGCACGGCGCGTTGGAAATCCAGGTTATCGTAGAGCTTCTCGGTTGTGCTTTTGTCCGGGAAGCCGTCGAAGAACTTGAGTGTGCCGATGCGACTCTCAACCTTGTCAGGCGACTCGATCCCCGGCGGGATATCCGTGGTCATTTTCATCTTCTCCCCCTCCTTTTATTCCTATTAGCTGTGTCTCACAGGCGATCCGGCACAATCTGTTTCAGGACCGCCAATTGAGACATACTTTCACTGCCGTGCCATGATCATACGCACTGCAGCTTCCTTGTCCTCGATCAGCTTGTCGCTTACACCTACTGTCACGCTGCAGATCTTTCCTATGTCACATGTTATTTGGTTACCTCTTCACGGCTCATACCATCTTCTTGATCTCTGTTGGTGAGCAATGTACGTGCTCTACAAAAGCAAAATAGAACCACAGACGACTTTTAATCAGAGAATCGTTCCCCCTCTCCCATTGGTGACGTCGCATACAACACAGTACGCTCCAGACCCTGTTCACGGTACACATGTGCTTTTTGATATTCCGGACTGGTCACCATTTCCACAAAGACTTTGCGCGAGGGATACTCAACGAGAATAATGGCATCCCATGTTTCATCGCCCACAAGCAATTCGGCCGCCTTACCGGAATAGACTATGCGGGCGCCACGTGCTTCAAGTATCTTCGAGACGTTTTCCACGTAGCGATCGTATGCCCTGGCTCCTTCTTTACCCTTGAATTTCAGCAGGTTCAGCATAACAACTTTGCCCGCATCCGGATTAGATACCAGGGCACGCAATGCTTCATCATTTGGTAAAATCGAACTCATATAGGACTCCTAAATCAATACTTTTAAGGGGTGGAAATGACCCAAAAAAGCAGGGATCGTTGCCACACCCCTTAAATGGGTAGTTTGATTCCATTTTCACTTTCTTTGCCAGATTTATTTTCAGTGTATCCACAAACACTTTGTATCATAGCCTGGCAGACATCAGATGTAAAGGATACTGAATCTGCCAGGCTGTATCCATTTTACTGCCTTGCCATGACCATACGCACTTCAGCTTCCTTGTCCTCGATCAGCTCACCGCTCACATCCACGGTTACGCTGTATATCTTGCCAGTGAATTCAAAAGGCGGCTGGTAGTCAAGTACTACTGGCGCTCCATGAGCTGCACCGCAGCTTAACCCGGTTAGCCCCCATGAAAGCGGAGTCGTCACAGGCACCTCAATTTTGCCGACCAGCTTTCCATCTATATAGAGTTGAGCTATTCCCGGTGCGCCCTTGCCATTAGCAGGATCTGGCTTACCTGTCACCTTGAACTCGAAGCCGAGTTGATGTCGCCCTTCAGGAATATTTTCAGCGGACTCTACATGATAGAACGCCTTGGTCACGTAGTTGTGTACCCAGTGCAGCTTTCCGCCTTTTACATAGAATATATAGCCAGCCTCAATATCACCCTGGGAGAGCAGGACCCCTTCAGCACCTCCTGCAGGGATTTCGACGTCAGCTATGATACTATGCGGGCGGTTGAGGACCCTGACTGCTGCGTTTGCGGGAATCGGCTGAGTTCCGGGATAATAAACGTAGCGAGTCCGATCGGCTGTAATCTGCGGCCGTTCATCGGCAAAGCGCATGACTCCTCGAGAGTCTATGGGTAGCACATTATATTTCCCGGCTTCCGCATACCAGGCGGAAATCATCGCTATCAGTATGGGTCGATTATCTGCAGCCACATTATAGTTCTCTGCCCAATCCTTCCCGACGTTATAAAGCTCCCAGCCTTTTGCATCAAGCTCGGTCAGCACATCTGCCGTGATCGGTGCCCCGAAGAATTTTCCTGATTCTGCGAACGAAGGACCGGGCCATGGACAAACTGCACGCCAGCCTTCGTGATACAGGGAGCGGTGCCCCATCATCTCGAAATACTGTGTGCGGTGCCTGGTAGGTGCACTGGCATTGTCAAGAGTATGCGCAAAACTTACGCCTTCAATAGGCGATTGGGTTACACCTTTGATAACCGTCGGAGGTTCAATTCCAAGGCAGTCCAGAACCGTTGGGACCATATCGATAATGTGGGCATACTGAGTTCTGATTTCGCCTCTGGCTTTTATTCCTTTGGGCCAGTGGACTATAAACGGGTCGCTGATACCGCCACGATAGGTTTCACGTTTCCAGCGGCGGAAGGGTGTGTTTCCAGCAAAGGTCCAGCCCCAGGCATAATGGTTGAAAGTCTCAGGGCCCCCGAGTTTATCCAGAGCTGCGAGATTCTCCTCCACAGACTCAGACACATTATTGAAAAACCTCATCTCGTTAGTCGATCCCGTAGGCCCGCCTTCTGAGCTTGCTCCGTTATCGGAAATCACCATAATCAGCGTGTTTTCAAATTCGCCAATATCTTTGAGGAACTGTAACAACCTGCCAATGTGGTAGTCGGTATGTTCCAGGAACCCGGCAAAGACCTCCATCATACGGGCATATACTTTCTTCTCCTCAGGAGAGCACTGGTCCCAGGGCTTGACATCCGGATCATGGCGAGATAGTTCTGTTTCTTTTGGGGAAATGCCCAGTTCCTTCTGTCGGGCTAATGTCCTCTCTCGATAAGCATCCCAACCGTCATCGAATTTGCCTTTGTATTTGTCTGCCCATTCCTTAGGGACATGATGAGGTGCATGCATGGCTCCCGGGCAGAAGTACATGAAAAAGGGCTTGCTGGGTGCTATCTGTTTGGAGTCGGCAATGAACTGCACGGCCTTGTCCACTATATCCTCATTCAAGGTGTAGCCTTCCTCGGGAGTTTTTGGAGGAGCTACTGAATGACTGTCATAGACCAGCTCAGGGTAATACTGGTTTGTGTCGCCTCCTAAAAAACCATAGAAACGCTCAAAGCCCCGTCCCAGAGGCCAGCGGTCATAAGGTCCGGCTGCCGATGTCTGTTCTGAAGGTGTCAGGTGCCATTTGCCGATTGCATATGTGCTGTAACCATGCTGCAGAAGTATCTCTGACAGAAAGCCGTTCTCAAAAGGTATATCGCCGCTATAGCCCGGATAACCGGTTGAGCCCTCGGTAATGCAGGCCATATTGTTCGAATGGTGATTTCGGCCGGTAATTATACATGAGCGGCTGGGAGAGCACAGTGCAGTTGTATGCATGTTGCTGTAAGCAAGTCCTCCCGCAGCCAGGCTATCCAGGTTAGGTGTCTGTATAGGGCTGCCATAGCACCCAAGTTGTCCGAATCCTGTGTCGTCAAGTACAATGAAAAGTACATTGGGAGCGCCTTCTTTGGCGCGCACCGGTTCCGGCCAGGCTGGTTCAGACTTGTCAAAAGTGCGCCCGATCACTCCCGGGAACGATGTTCCTGGTTTGTATTCTTTTAATGACATTTATCCTCCTCTCGGTGGTTGGGATTTTCTGAAAAATTCACAAAAATAAAATGGCGAAAGGAACTGACTTTTCGCTCCTCTCCCCAAATTCCTTTTATTCAAGAATCGGTGTTCCTGCCTTTCCAGCAATTTCCGGGAATATTTCCATTTCCGGAGAGGCAGTTTTCCAGTAATAATTCAGTGTGCCGGAGCTGCTTCTTCTTCGGCGAACATCTCACGCATCTTGTCTTCTTCTTCTTTGGAAAGGTTGGAAGCAATAAGTTCAAACTTCAGTCCCCTGGCAGCTTCTGCTACCTTATCCTGCACTGCATCGCTGGTAAGCAAAAAGAGTGCAGAAGTACCTTCGGTCACTTTGCTGCGGACCGACTTGATGAAATCGTCACTGATCCCTACGTCGGCAAAAGAGCCTGACAGCGCGCCCGCAGCGGCTCCGACGACCATCCCGAAGATCGGAACCAGGAAGATAAGGCCGAACAGCATGCCCCAGAATGCGCCGCTCAGTGCGCCTATTCCGGTCATGCTGGCTAATTGTTTCGTTTTTGGCTTCTTTTTACCCATCGGCCAGGAAACGATTGCTGCGTCCTGCAGGGTGATCAGCTGCCTCTTGCTTAAATCCTCTACCATTGCAAGTGCGTGTTCTGCACCGCTGGCAGTGTCAAATTTTAAAACAGTTAGAGTTGCTATAATCATGACCTCCTTTTATGTCACATATTTTGCTTGTTCTTGTGTTATTTTGCTTGTTCTTGTGTTTTGATGTCAGTTCACCAGTAGAAGCTAAACCGTCATCTCCAATACCTTTTTGCAAATCTTGAAAAAGCCGGGGTAACATGTCTTCTTCCACAGCTTACTCATTTTCTGCTGTCTTAGCAGCATAGTAGCCGGGAAAAAGCCCTGCTCAAAGCCCACAAACCGTTTTGCGCCAGGGGTCGAGGTAGTATAGCTTCTGACAGAGTCTGGCTTCTGACAGGGAAATCTACAGTATACTTTTTTCATCTGTTTTTTCCATGTAATCTTACACAGTCAACAGATACTGATATCCTGCCATAGCCAGAGCTATTCAGAGTGAGACGAATTCCATTAAACGTCTTTTTTTGAATATTATCGGTTTGAACCTGAAGGCTTGAGATATTTCAGGTGTCTTTTATTATTCCTGAAAATTGCCTGTCAGGCATCTACCGTAAATTTTGATGTTGTTAACCCCCACTGAACCTTCGAGACCACTTCCCCCAAGCTCGATGTTCAATTATTCGCTTTATATAATTCTTCTTTTATACATATTATCCTATGCATGTTGATTTATTTTATCGGGTTTGCTGAAATGTATTGCTCCTTTCTATTGGAGGAAGAGGACTAATTTATGGGTTCTAACGGTGATCTTCACTCAAGTGGATTCATTATGATTTATCTGACCCGCCCGAATTGCGCCTCGGGATCTCAGGAAATCGGAGATTTTCTGGGAGTTGCACTGCAAGTGCAACAGTACGCGGTCCGTTTCAGCAGAGTTGCGGCTCTGCAGTGCGCTGCCCTTTTCGCTGCGCTCAAGAGGGCTAATTTATAGGTTCTAATAGTGGGCTTCACTCGCTCAAGCGGACTACTTGATAGGTTAGAATAGTGAGCTTCCTCAATAGTGAGCTTCCTCAAGAGGGTTAAATTACGAATTCTCTTGCCCATACAACCTTATTCACTATACCGTGTCGTTCCTGTCACGCTCGACGCAGGAGAGCGGTCTTTCAAAGAAGAAAGAAGAAAGAAAACCATAAGTGAAAACTATCGAGGAAGCCTGTAAGACACCAACAAAAAACTAACAAATCAAATTCTGCCTGAAAAATACTTTTTTCGAGGTTTTTTTCATTCGGACTTCATTTTTCTGCTTTTTTTGCAGGGCCGCCAGACAGGCTGGCGAAAGCGCCTGTATTTTCCTGTGAATTGAAAATCGGTCCGGGCTTAAGGGCTTAAGGATAGTATTCTCTCAGCCCCTGGGGCATTTTTCCAATGTATTTTTCCCTTAATTGCGGTGTCGTTTTGTCGGGCGCTTTTGATCTGGCTGGCAGCCCGGCCCGGGCCACGTGCGGGCCAGGGAAATAAACTGAAAAATTCCAGTTCCAGGCACCGGAATAGATCAACTGATTAATCAGGAATCACCCGAATCCCTGCCCTGTCTGGAAATTTTCAACTCTTTTTCCTGGTCCGCAAAATGAACAATGACCTCAGAAGAAGGCATTGCTATATTCGCATTTATCAGGGCTTTATATATTGCCGAGTTGGGCCGGTCCTCTGAAATCCTGGTTTCTACGAAGTTTTCTATCCAGCATCTGATTTTGAACTTCACTCCGAATTCTGTAAAATCGAATAAGAGTGCCTGTATCGGTTTATCATGCATGACCCAGTCTTCGTGCGCCAGAGACTCAATAATTATATCTCGCACATATTCGATATCAGGACCGCAGGATACGACGACAAAGGCCTCGATACGAAACATTCCGCCAGGCGTGGAATAATTCGTGATAGGTTCTTTGCCGATAACAGAATTGGGAATTGTTACCTGACAATTATCCATGGTAAGAATACGAGTTGACCGCCAGCTGATTTCTATCACATCCCCCAGGGTATCAAACTTTTCTATTAGTATAAGGTCTCCGATTCTGAAGGGGCGATCAATGGAAATTACGATCCCGGTGATGATGTCATCAAGCGTATTCCTGGCTGCAAGGCCAATTATAATGCCTACGATACCGAGAGCAGTAAGTGATTGATGAAACGCATCCGTTGTGATCCTGAAACGTTCCAGAAATACGATTATGGCAAGAAAACCGAAAACCAGCTGAGAAATATATTGTATGGAACGAACCGCTCGGTGGTCGATTTCTTCCAGGTGCCGCCGGGGCGTCCTTGATATATACCAGTCTGAAGTGATGGATATAAGGCGAAAAATAGTGTAGGCCCCTATACTCCAGTAGAGAAAGAAGAACAGGTCATCCGCAAATCCTGTATAGAGACCTGCAAATTCACCGAACAGCCTTACTACGGCTTTCAGGCCCCATAAAACGATGAAAAGCAGCAGGAGATTTTCTAAAAGGCGGAAAATCTTATCTGCAGCTGTTGTTTCTGTTTTTTTGATTACCGGCCAGAGCAAACGCTTCAGAATTAACCGGCTTAATATTATGGCTCCTATTGTCAGGATCAGAATAACGGCCAGCTTCAGGAGGATTCCGCCGAGGGGTAGCCCCTGTCCAATCTCAACCACTCATATCCCTCCCAGGTCCCGGACTGGTCCCTGCAACAGAATCGTCAGGTATTATTCTTTCCAATCTGTCTTTTTAAGGCAAAATCCTCTTGAGTACTGCCTAATCTCCTGCATTCCAGATAATGAAAATAAATAAAAAATAAGTAACTTTGCACCTTCGTGCATTCACTGCCGTTAAAAGATAGAAAAGAAAGCTCTATATTCCGGTTTCCTCCGGGTTTTCTGTACTGATCCGGGGCAGAGTGTCAGGTCCAAAGCATTGTAAAACCGGCATTTAAGTTTTGGTAACTTTTCAGGGTGTCGCTGCTGCCATTCCGGGCTTCTTTTCCTCTGCAAATTTAACCGCTTCTGCCAGTTCTTCTCCAACTAAAGCGAGCAGCTCAGGTGTGAGCATGCCCTGGGAAACCAGTGCCCCACCAGCATCTCGAATCGCCTGTTTCAGGCTCTTTGCCCAGAGGTGTTCGATAATAAGAACACCAGCAGCAGTCCCTTCAGGAATAGCCCCGGTTATTTCCAGAATATCTTCTTCAGTGATTCCGTAGTTCTCCTGGGCTGCTGCCAGGGCTCCTTCTTCCATGCCTATTCTGGCTCCCTCTTCTCCTCCTGCTCCAAACCCGAGGAGTCCGCCTACTACGGCCCCGAAACGCATTCTCTCTTCTTCGTCCAGCTGTGTTGCCTCCAGAGCGGTGACATTTCCATCAGTGTCTTTCCACAGGAACAGCAGGTCAATGAGCCGGATCATCCCTTTTTCCATGACTGACTCGAGTTCACGGCGGATCTGGCCGTGGAATTCCGGGTTTTCGAACGCGATAACTAACATCTGCATCGGTCCATACATTACTTCGGTCATTTATTTTCCCCCTCTTGAAGTTCTTCTTCTTTCTCTTCTTTTTCCTCTTCTTCTTCCTCTGCTGCCCCACCTTCCGTTTACCTTCTCTACGTTTCCCCGTTCCTCATCGAAGGGGCAAAGGCTATCCGGATTAGCCGCGAAATCTTTTCACATTTCCGGCGGCTATCTCCCCCCTTTCCCCTTATCCGGAATTCAGTATCCGAAAAACAGTTTCAGCAGCATTAGCAATGATACATATAAAATCCGGTTTATATAAAATCGAGCACATATAAAAATACACGTAAGATCAAAAATGCCGGAAAACTGAAAGATAGATCTGACCCCGCAGGCTGAAAATCCCTTTCTTCAAAAGCCAGAGAGAGCGGGTGGGGAAAAATTCACCGCCCTTTCACGAATTCTGCAACTCTATCCTTTACTGCGCTGTTTGTCATCAAAAAAGGGCTGAGGTACCTTCAGCAACTTTGCTGCGGCCAGACCGGATAAACTCATCATTGATACCAGAATCAGCCATGGAACCGCTGATTTCGCCAATTGTGGCCCCTACAACCGGACCAAATAAAATCTCAGGATTCATTCTTGACCACTTTTACTTCATCCTGACTTCTACTCCCACTCGATTCCATCAGTTTAGCCATCCAGCGTGTCTCCTCGGAACTTTCCAGAACTATCTTTACAACTATTGTAAGGGGTACGGCGATCAGCGCACCTGCAGTTCCAAGCGCATAAGACCAGTAAAATAAAGAAAGAAATACAATCGCAGGAGATAATTTAAGGCCTTTTCCCGCAAGAGATGGGAATACGACATTTTCTACGAGCGCATTGACAATAGTAATAGCAAGAAGGACACCCAGTGCCCCTATAGGCCCGTATTTAAACAGACCAAGCAGCATAGGCGGAATAGCGGCCATATAAAAGCCCAGGTATGGGATATATCCGAAAAAGAAGAACAGGAGGCCCCAGAGAATAGCAAAATCTATACCTCCAAGAAGGAGAAGTATGGCAGTTCCAATGCCCCCTAATAAATTGGTTTCAGTCCTCAGAAGCATGTAATTTATGACGGTTCCGCTTAATTCGGTAAACTGCGAAAGACGGGCTTGTGGATCTTCAACTTCTTTTTGCACCCTATCTGGCACACTTGCAGCATCCAGAAGCAAAAAAGTTGTCGTGATAACAATGAGCACAATTGTTGACCCGGCACTCAGGGCTCCTGAAATAATTTGCCCCGAAACATTGAAAGCAAATGTTGCAAGATTGCGCAGGACCGATTCCACGGAAACTCCAGCTGCAGGCAAATATGTTGAAATACTGTTCAGAATACTCTGAGACTGAGTTTCGTAGTCTGGAATCTGGCCACTGAGCTGGAATAAAGAGTTTGCAAACAGAATTGCGGTTCCAACAATAACAAAAATGAAAATAATGATCACCAGTAAAACGCTAACCATTCCCGGAACCCCTTTCCTCATGAGCCAGTGAACCAGAGGGGCAAAGATCAGAAAGGCAAAAAGAGAGAAAAAAACCGGTACCAGTACAGTCGAAATCGCCTTCATACCAAGTGTAAGGAGAATTGCAGCTGTGCTGTAAATCAGAATTTTGGCTGGTGTTGAAAGAGTATTTGCATTCATATTTACATCCCCCAATCTTTCTTACCCCAAATTTATCTTTTACTGTCAACTTTCGTTCTTCACATTTTTACAGGTCAACTTTCCCGTCTTGCTCTCCAATTTCCATGCATTTGAGTATTCCATGCATTTGAGTAAAATCAAAAAGCAGTAACTTCACATTCTGGCTTTTCAGCTGTCTTTAAATAAAGAAATAAGGTAAAGACCCAATCTTCCGCATTTTTTAATTACGTATTGTGTTGCTGAATTGACATATATAAGTATACAGGTCCGGAATATATATGGATTAACATATATGATATTGAGATTAAGATTTAACTTGCAGGAAGAAAAGAGTGGGTTTGATAGGTTCCTTTATCAGCTCAGATGGCTCCTTAGCTCCTTCTCATCCGTCTGTTTTTTCCCTTTTCTTCTCCTTCTCTCTGCTCTACCTTCCTCTTCATAATCTTCTGTCGGGCTCTTCAATCCGCTCAACCACTTCGTCTCTTCGAAACTGTCAGGGATGACTTTTATCACCATGGCAGAAGGTGTCGGAAGCGGTATTCTTGCAGCTCTATGTACATAACTCCGGTAAAGCAGGGACGAATACAACGGCAGGGGATAATTTCAGGCCCTTTCCTGCCGGCGAGGGGGAGACAACGTCTTCTGAAAGCGCATTGATGACTGAAGCCACTGTGATTTTAATATGGACGGGCAATCTTTCAGACTGCCGATGCCGCCTTCGAACCCGATTTCTTCTCTGCGGCTTTAATCACTTCTGCCAGTTCGTCTCCAGCTGCAGCCAGCAGTTCGGGGGTGAGCATGCCCTGAGAAACCAGCCTTCCTCCAGCGCCACGAATTGCGTTTTTCAGGTTCTTTGCCCAGAGGTGCTCAACAACAAGAATAGCAGCGGCGGTGCTTTCCGGGATAGCCCCGGTTATTTCCAGAATATCTTCTTCGGTGATTCCGTAGTTCTCCCGGGCTGCTGCCCTAGCCCCTTCTTCAGCGCCTTTCTTTGCTCCCTCTCTACTGACGGCTCCATAACCTGTGAGCCTTTCTATGACGTCAATTAAATGCATTCTCTCCTCTTCGTCGAGCTGTGTAGTCTTAAAAGAAGCAACGTTTCCTTTTTCGTCCTTCCATACGAACAGCAGGCCAATGAGCCTGATCATTCCTTTTTCCATGACTGATTCAAGTTCGCTGCGGATCTTGCCGCGAAAGTCTGGGTTATCAAATACGATTACTAAGAGCTGCACTGGTCCAAGCGTTAATTCATCCAACCTATTCCCCCCATTAACAATTCTGCTCCGCTGTCCGGTCCGGTCGAGCTATTCCCGGGCAGCAGGAGTTATACGAATTATCCACGTGATCTCCATATACTCCCGGTATTTCTCCCTTTATCTAGAACTCTGCAGTCAAAAAAAAAGTTGCAGCATTATTGGCACAAGATATCTATAAAATTTAAAATATATAGAAATTAGCATATATAATATTAAAATTCTGATTTGACAAAGAAGAAACTTCAATTAATTGGTTCTTAACCGTCCTCAGTATGCTCTGCCGGCCCCATTAATCTGGCCAGCCATTTTGTTTCCTCAAAACTCTCAAGTAAAATTTTCAACACTAACGTAAGAGGTATGGAAAGCAGCACGCCTCCGAGTCCTAATACGAAATTCCAGTAGAGAAGAGCAACAAACAAAAATGCAGGAGACAATTGCAAGCCTTTTCCCATCATTGACGGGAAGAGAACATTTTCTGTAAGTGCATCGACGACAACGATAATGACAATAACTGCAAGAGCACCTAAAGGCCCATATTTGAAAAGTGCAAGCATTATGGGAGGAATAGAAGCTATAACCAGACCAATATAGGGGATATAACTTAGCAGGAATATAAGGACCCCCCACAGAACAGCATAATCGATACCTCCTATAAAGAGAAGAAGAGCAATTGCGAAGGAGGTGACAAGGTTTACTTCTGCTCTTATAACAATGAATTTTACCAGCTTCCTGCTAAAATTACCCAGCCTCAATCGGAGTTCTGATTTATTTTCAGTTTCCTGATTTACTCTTTCAGGCATACTGGCAGCATCTATTAACAAGAATGCTGCCGTAACTATAATAATTCCAACTGTTGTCGAGGCATTCACAAGCCCGTTAACCATGCTTATCATGAGAGAGATCGTTATTGACACGATACCGCGAACAATTGACTGTAAGGAAAAACCTTCATATGAAGGAATATATTTTGCATAGCTGTTCGCTAACGCAGTTAATTGATCTTGATAAATGGGGATCTGGCTCCCAAACAGAAATGCCGCTCTGACAACTATTATCCCGAGAACAAGGATAATTACAGTGAATAAAGAAATAGCCAGAGTGATGCTCAACCAACCTGGAACCCCCTTTTGTTTTAACCAGCGAACGAGCGGGGTAAAAAGAAGTGCAACGAATATAGAGAATATAACGGTTGTAAGTATTGATGAAATCTCCCGCATCCCGATTGTCAGGATAACCACAGCTGTGGTGTACAGTAAAATCCTAGCTGGCATTGAACCTGCTGGAATTGAGCTTTTCGTATTCGTATTCGTATTCATACCCATCTTTGACATCTCCACAATGTTCTTTTAGAACTCATGTTAGAACCCATAGCTTATTCGTTCATACTTTCCCCTTTCCTCTTTAGCTTGTTTCTCTTTACCGCGTTTCTCTTAACCACATTTCTCTTTACTGCATTCTCTCCCGGGAGTTTTTTTGCGCGACTTCAGCAGCGATAAAGCCCTGACGTGCAGGCAGTTCCTTCACTTCCATCCTTTCCGGCACATCCTCAGGCAGTGCAGCTACTATCCGTGAATACCAGTCACCTGCAGGGCCTGCAGAAACCCCGTGGGCAAAAATGCTTAACAGGACGGTGGTGATCACGACCAGGCCTATCGTTTCAAGCCCCGGAATTCCTCCTGCCTCCTCCAGGGCGATGAGCAGAAGGACGACTGATGCCAGGCCTCTCGGGCCGAACCAGCCCAGGAAGAGGACAGTTTCGCGGTGCAGGTTCGCACCTATCAGGGAGATTGCTACAGGAACCATACGAATGACAGTGAGGCTCAGCACTGCATAAGCGACTTCGGAAAAGCCGATAGCTGGAAGCCTTGTGGCTGCCGTGATTCCGAAGATGAAGAAAACTGCAAGGCTCAGGATACTCCCTTCGGCTTCCGTAAAAGTGATCTCTTCCTCCTCGACCCTTCTGCCCATAACCCCGCTTGCCATGCCCGCTAAAAAGGCCGCCACAAATCCGCTGCCTCCCACCGTACCAGCCACAAGCCAGGAGACAATGGCAAGGGCCAGAAATTCTATCCTGTGGTAAAGCCCGGACGTCCATCCGGCCCTGACAGCCCTGCCGGAAAGCCATCCACCCAGCAGGCCGAGGGCGATTCCCACCAGGGCTCCAAACCCTATCTGTTCAAGGGTCAGGAAGAGAATGGTAGCTATCGGCTGGTTCAGTTCCTCTCCGGTGGCCAGCAGAAGGAAGAAAATGAAAAGAGGGATTGCACCCCCATCGTTGAGCCCACTCTCGATGTTCAGGCCCTGTCGGATCCGGACAGGCACTTTGGGGTTGTTTACGATCGGCTGGCCCAGCCCGGCATCCGTCGGGGCAAGGATAGCTCCCACGAGGGCAGCTTCGGCAAGGGTCAGGTCCGTAAAAAGAAATGCAGCAGCTGCAGCCCCGGCGACGATAGCAAGGGGCAGGCCAAAAAAGAGGAGGCGGTTTTGCAGTCCCCCCTTCTGGCGCAGCGCCCCAAGTTCGATCCTGGAAGCATCGGTGAACAGTGTAAGTACCAGTGCCACTTCAGCTACCTTGAGGACGAAACTGCTTCCTGCTGAAAGTTCGACCAGGTTGAGCCCTTCCGGGCTCAGGAGCATTCCGGCCGCTACAAAAATCATCGGGGCGGTGACGACGGTACCCGAGATTTTCCGGGAGACAAGGCTGAAGGCAAAGAGCAGCACTGAAAAGGCTATGACAAAGTTTGTGATTTCTGATGTCATGGAAATTCCTTTTACTTTCGGGTGCATCCGGCCACTTTTGCGTCCTCAACTTTTTTGAGCTATCAACTGTTTTTTTACATCTCCTCTTCACCTTGCAGGTGCCGTGGACGTTTTTCCCTGTTCCGGAACAGTTTCTATTGACTCTTCAGCCCGTTTGCCCAGCTCTCCCCCTATAAACATAAGCAGGATGAGGCCTGCCAGTGCCACTACCATGATCATTACCATCACTTCCGGGTCTGTGAAATTAAGTGCGGAAATTGCCAGGGCTGCCGAAAGGTTGCGCTGTGCTGTCCCGAGGGCAAGCACTCTCTTTATAGGCCCGGCAGACCCTCCGAGGAAATAGCCGATGACAAATGAAATCAGCAGGAAGACTACTGCCGCTATAATTGCGGTGCTGCCGATAACGCCTATGAGTTCGGAGATGTAGACCACAAAGAAAGCCACGAAAAGGACAAGGAGGGAAAGATTGGCAGCCTGAGTCATCAGGGGCAGGAGCCCGCTGGCAACTTCCTCGTACCTCGCCCGGACGAACAGGGCAAGCGCCAGTGGAAGGAGCATCAGCAGGATGAGGGACTTTGCTATATCCCGGGGGTTTATTGTAACCCCTGAGAGGAAAAGCGGCAGGACTATCGGGACGTAAAAAATGGTTACCACCATCAGGAGCACCATAAGCCCTACGGCAAAAGCAGTGTCCCCTTTTGCCACCTGTGCGAGCTTCGGCAGGAACGGGGCTCCTGCGGAAGTACCGAGAAGGAATAGGCCGATTGAAAGCCCTTCTGAGAGCGGGAAGATTAACAGTACACCAAAAGCAAGCAGCGGGACAAGTATGAAATTTGCTGCAAGTGACAGGATTACCAGCTTCCTGTTACTCAGCGGGGCAAGTATCTGCTGCACTGTCAGGGAAAACCCCATTCCAAGCATGCTGGTAAGTACGAAGATCAATGTGCCAAGGACGCCTACAGTCTCAAGGAAATTCGAAAAAGAGGTGGTTTCAACCATCCTCTCACTTCCGTTCCTGTAAACTCTCGGATATTAACTGTTTTCCTCTTCCCTTCTCGGGCCTAATGTCCCTCTTTCTGGTGGTTCCCCCCTTCATTGCTCCGGCCTCAGTCATGCGCCATCTGATCGAGTGCTACCGTAACTGCCAGGATCAGGGCAGCGTCCTGTCCGGGAGAAACCTCCACTCCATAGGTATCTCTTATCCGGAACCACTTTTTGGAGACCTCTGCAACTTTTTCCCTCCCAGCTTCAATCTTGTATTCGTGGTCCAGGATATTGCCCTGCACATTCATTTCCGGCCCATCTGCGACTTCAACTTTCCAGCGGTCGCGGAGAGGTGTTATCAGGGCTTTTTTGATCGTCGCAGCCGTTCTGCCCTCCCCATCCTGAATATCCAGCGTATCCCTTATCCTGAGCAGCTTCTCCTTGAGTTTATACAGCTCACGTCCCTGCACATCTTTTATGATCAGGGTGTCGCGAATACGGAGAGCTTTGCCGTCAACATAGAATGCCCTCTCTCCAGCCTCATTTTCTATCCAGTAGTCATCCCCTATTGAAACGAGTTTTTCGTGCATTTTGTAGCGTTGTATGCTTTCTGCTCCGCGGCCCCTGAGGCCGCCCAAAATCCTTCCCATTAAAAATCACTCCCTTTGTTTATTGAATTTCAGGTCTCTTCCCTTGCGGGTCTTCTGTTTGTCCTGGTACAGAACAGGGGAGGATAATCCCGGTCAGCCCTCCGGTCCGGGAAACTGTAGTAACACTCGAACCTTCTCCCCATTATGGTCTAGACTGATGAGTCCTCGAATTTTTCCAGACCCGTTCCCCCTTATGAATGCATTAATATGTAGAATATATATTCAAATTGATTTATAATTTTAGTACCAATGCGCGGGCTTTTTTCCGGCCACATATTCGCTTTTTTCCGCTCACATGGCTTTCCTGTAAATTTCGATCACATCTTCTTTTGAGAGCTCTCTCGGGTTTGTAAGGCGGCAGACGTCCTGCATGGCATTTTCCGCCAGCAGTTCGAGGTCTTCTTCCCTTGCTCCGAGTTCTTTCAGACCTGAGGGAATTCCAATATCGGCTGCAATCTTTTTGATGGCATCTATGGCTTTATCTGCGGCTTCTTCCGGGCTAAGTCCCTCAACTTTTTCTCCCATTGCCTTTGCGATATCGGCAAACCGCTCGGGACAGACCTCCTTGTTGTACATTTCCACATAGGGCAGGAGGATTGCGTTGCAGACACCGTGCGGGAGGTCGTATAATCCGCCGAGCTGGTGAGCCATGGAATGCACATAGCCAAGGCTTGCATTGTTGAAAGCAATCCCTGCAAGATATTCGGCATGGGCCATCATATCCCTTGTTTTTACATCTTCCCCGTGGGCAACGGCTTTTCGCAGGTATTTCGAGATAAGCTCGATTGCCTTGATAGCAGCCGCATCGGTGGTCGGGGTAGCCATGGTGGAAACATAAGCTTCAACTGCATGAGTAAGGGCGTCCATCCCGGTTGCAGCCGTAAGCGCCGGCGGCATACTTACCATCAGTTCGGGGTCGTTGACTGCCACGTCAGGTGTGATGCGGGGGTCAACGATTGCCATTTTGATGCGCCTTTTTGTGTCCGTAATAATTGTAAAACTCGTCATCTCGCTTGCGGTACCGGCAGTTGTGTTTACCGTGATAAGCGGAGGGATCCCCTTCGTAACTTTCCCGATACCTTCGTAGTCGTTAATCTCCCCTCCGTTTTTAGCCACGATGCCAACGGCTTTTGCACAGTCCATCGGGCTTCCCCCTCCGACAGCAACGATCATGTCACAGTTTTCTTTTTCGTATATTATTGCCCCTTCCATAACCGAACTGTCTGTCGGATTCGGCTCCGCTCCCGGAAAGATTGCTACTTTCAGCCCTGCGGCTTCAAGGATTTTCCGGATATCTTCCGCAAGCTTCTCTCCATGCCTGCTCTTTCCGGAAACGATCAGGGCTTTAGTACCCCCAAGTTCTTTTGCATGCTTGCCGATTTCTTTTACACAACCAGCCCCCATAAGGGCTACTTTCGGGTTCAGATAGGTATATGTCAGGTTTTCTGTCATGCTTTTCAACTCCCCTTTGACAAAGCTTTTTATGTCTCTCCCATTTTTTATAAAAAATGTAAAATATTAATAGAAATGATTTTCCCGGCAGCTAATAAAGTTTTGCTCCGGGAAAGGGTTTCTGAAAGCGGCATGTAAAAGTGCAGAGGACAAAAGGTCAAACGGCTTTTTAACATATATTGTCCGTACTTTATAAAATTACCACACTTTATAAATCAATCACTCTTTAAAAAATTATAACTCATAAGGAATATTTATTCTACTTGATTTATATATTTCTCAGTAATTTATATATTTACTCCCCAGCAATCGAAATTTAAATTTATCAGGCAAAAATGAAAGGGATTAATTAAAAATGAAAATTATAAGTTGAAAATAAGAAGAATTAAAGGTCCAAATAATTCAAAAAATAACCAGATAGAAACCAGTTTGGTTGTCAGATTCTCAATAGGGGGTACTTATCTATGAATCAAACCATTGAACTACTCGAACCAACGACCAGAGCCTTTGTAGAAAAAGTGAACAGGCAGGGCGGAACTCCGATCTACGAACTCTCTCCGAAAGACGCTCGCAAGGTCCTTTCCGATTTGCAGGCTGGTGAGGTAGTAAAACTACCTGCAGATATCGAAGATCGCATTATTCCAGCCGGGCCTGAAGGCAAAGTCTCGATTAGAATAATCCGACCGGAAGGAAATAAGGAAAATTTACCGGTGGTGATGTACTTCCACGGCGGCGGCTGGGTGCTCGGGGGCAAAGATACACATGACCGGCTGGTCAGGGAAATCGCAAAGGGAGCAAACGCTGCGGTTGTATTTGTCAATTTTACGCCGTCTCCCGAGGCAAAATACCCGATACCGGTCGAAGAGGCATATGCTGCGACAAAATATATTGCAGAGAACGGGAAAGAACTCAACCTGGATACTTCAAGGCTCGCAGTTGCCGGCGACAGTGTAGGCGGAAATATGGCGGCAGCTGTTTCACTCCTGGCAAAGGAGCGGGGCGGCCCGAAAATTGTTTATCAGGTGCTCTTTTATCCTGTGACTGATGCAAATTTCGATACCCCGTCGTATCAGAAGTATGCAACCGACATCTGGCTTACCCGTGAAGCGATGAAGTGGTTCTGGGATAACTATTTGCCCGACAAGGAAGCGCGCAGGCAGCCGACCGCATCTCCGTTAAAGGTCTCGGTCGACCAGCTGAGGGGACAGCCGCCGGCTCTTATCATCACAGATGAAAATGATGTGCTCCGCGACGAAGGCGAGGCATATGCCCATAAGCTGATGCAGGCAGGGGTTGATGTCATAACCGTTCGGTACCTGGGGACTATACATGATTTCGTGATGTTGAACGCACTTGCGGGTACACCTGCAACCTGCAGCGCAATCGGCCTGGCGAATGAAAATCTCAGAAACGTTTTTTCCAGATCGTAATTCTGTAAAACCATAAAAAGGAAAAGAAGTTATTGAGAAGAAAAACCCGGGTAAGAGGAACCAGGTTATATGTGACATGCAAAAATTTGACTTTGAATTTACGGCAAATTGCGATACTGTCGGAGACCAGGCCAGTATTTTCCAAACGTACAGCTATTTAATAAATAAACTCCGATAAATATACATGAGTGGGGTCAGACTTAGAGAAGATTTTCTTTCAACATACGAAGAAGGAACAAAAAGAGAATGGGTTATAGGCAACGGGCTTGGAGGATATGCTTCCTCTACGGTCATAGGGGCAGGAACCAGGACTTATCACGGCCTGCTTGTGGCGGCTCCGGAGAATTTTCCGGGGAGAATTTTGCTGCTTTCTGCCCTTGACGAGGAAATCTCAATCGATGAAGAAGTATATAAACTTGCGACCCACAAATATCCGGACAATATTTCTCCTGAGGGCTTCAATCACCTTTCCGAATTCATTCGTAGCCCATTTCCCCGCTGGGTTTATCAGTTCGGGGATTTTACCTTAAAGAAAAAAGTCTTCATGGTTCACGGCAGTAACACAACTTACGTCCTCTATGATATAATTTCCAGAAAAGAGGGAGCTTTGCTAAAAATTTTCCCTCTGGTCAGCTCAAGAGATTTTAATCTCACTGCCCGTTCCGGATATCTTTCCTTCTACCAGAAAGCTGGCCCTGCGGGAGTGGAACTGGCAAGCTCTAATGGTTTTACTTTCTCACTTTCATCCAACCTCCAGTATCACCCTGATCCCATATGGTACTTTAACCTGGAGTATGACGCTGAGAAGAACCGGGGACTTAACTTTCAGGAGGATATCTTCAGTCCGGGTTATTTTGAAAGCAAACTCGAACCGGGGACTTCCCGCTTTTTTATCGCTGCTTCAACAAAAGATATTTCTTTTCTTACTCTCGGGCAAGTTGACAAACTCTATGTAAGGGAAGCAAATCGGCAGAATCTTCTTGTTCTCGATTCGAAGCTTACCGAGCCCTTTGCTCTTAAGCTTCTCAAAGCAACCGACTCTTTTGTGGTTAAAAACCACACTACGGGTGAAAATACGGTTATTGCAGGATATCACTGGTACTCTGACTGGGGAAGGGATTCCATGATTTCTCTGCCTGGCTTGCTTTTAATTCCTTATCGTTTCGAGGAGGCAAGGTCTGCTCTCAACAATTTCGCCCGGTACTGTCGAAGAGGCCTGATCCCCAATACTTTCCCGGCTTTCGGAGGGGATCCGATTTACAATACAGTAGATGCTTCTCTCTGGTTTATTCATGCTCTGGATCGCTATTTCGCATATACGCAAGACTTCCTTTTCCTCTCGGATATCTGGGATACGGTGAGCAGCATTATAGACAACTATTGTGCAGGCACGGATTTTGCAATCGGCATGGATTCTGATTATCTTATCTGGCAGGGACCTCAGCTAACCTGGATGGATGCCAAAGTCGGGGAATGGGCAGTAACTCCAAGAGCAGGTAAAGCCTGTGAGGTAAATGCTCTCTGGTATAACGCTCTGAAAACCGCTTCTTACATGGGTACTCTTCTTGGCGAAGATATCTCCTCATATGAGACTCTTGCAGCAGGCGTTGCTTCGAATTTTGAAAACACTTTCTGGAACCCGGAAACTAACTGTCTCTTTGACCTCATACATCAGGATGAGGCAGGAAACCAGGTTAAAGACCCTGCAATCCGTCCCAATCAAATCTTTGCTGTCTCGCTCCCCTATACTATGCTTTCTCCTGAGAAAGAAAAAGCAATTGTAGACAGAGTTGAAAAAGATCTTCTGACACCCTTCGGGCTCAAAACTCTCTCGAGTGATCATCCCCTGTATAAAGGACAGTATCGTGGAGACGCTCTTACCAGAGATACGGCTTATCACAACGGGACAGTCTGGCCCTGGCTCCTCGGAGCCTATGTAAAAGCTTACCTGAAAGTCAATAATTCTTCGAAAAGCAGTCTTGAGGAAATGCGTGCTCTTCTTGAAGGCTTTGATGCGCACCTTGAAGTTGCAGGCATTGGCACAATTTCCGAAGTGTTTGATGGGGACTATCCTCACGCCCCCGGTGGTTCTATCGCCCAGGCCTGGAGCGTTGCAGAGATTCTCCGGGCATATGTGGAGGATGTACTCGGGATTAAACCCTGAAAAAGGAATTTTGCGTTTTTATTCTGACAATAAGCAAATTATAAAACCTTAAATAGAAAATAAGCAGATTATAAAACCTTAAATAGAAAATAAGCAGATTATAAAACCTTAAATGTCAAAAAAACAGCTGGTAAAGCTGCAACCGATAAAATGCAAATGATAAAGCTCTAAATCGCTTGAAATAAGCCAAAAAATAAAACAGGCTGTTTTAAGTAGGCTTCTCAAAACTGACCATTTATGCAATTGGATAATCAGTATTTGGTCCGGTTCGAACTGACGAAGGCACTTAAAAGGTTAAAAAAGAATAATAGTTGAAGAAGTTATAGGCTGATTTTCTGTGAAAATTGTTTTCGAATCAATTCTCGCCGGGAAAAATTTCTCGCTTTATCTGTTTTTCCGGTATTTCCAGCTCCTTTAAAAGAGAGACCATCGAATCTACCATTTTTACCGGGCCGCATGTAAAGAATGTGCGTTCCCGGTAATCCGGAATAAATTTTTTGACCATTTCGGCATTGATCCTTCCTGTAACTCCCTGCCAGTCCGGCCCGGGTCTTGTGATCGTATCAATTATTTTTATGTTAGGGTTCTTCCTCTGCGCATCCTCAAGCTCTTCCCTGAAGGCTATATCATTTTCACTGCTGTTGGAGTAAAGCAGGATTATGCTGGCATTTAGCTTCTTATCGACCAGATATTTGATCATGCTCCGCAGTGGAGTTATACCTATGCCACCGGAGAGCATGCCTATATTCATATACTCCTCCCGGAAGGTGAACTCCCCAAAAGGCCCATTTATGGAAACCTGATCCCCCGGTTTCAGGTCTGCCAGAGCATTTGAAAAGGGATGGCCTGTCAGCTTCTTGGTGATCTCAAGAAAGCCTTCAGTAGGGCTGCTGGACAGCGTAAAAGGTTTCTTCATAGGATCAGAGCTGTCACCTAAAGTCAGGACCACGTACTGGCCTGCAAGGTAACTGAACCCCCGGGGCTTTTCAAATCTTACGCTTTTTACATCAGGCGTCCTCTGGATGACCTCGATTACTCTGGTTTCAAAAAGCATTTTTCATCAACACCAATGGTTATCTGGAGATTGTATCTTTTATAAAAGAATAATAAAAGAATATAAGCCAGTATATAATAAAGCTTATCGATACCTTCGAACTGGCAATGAGCATCCAGCCCCGTCCCATGCTTTTTCCGTAATAACCTGAAAGCCTCAGAATTTAAGTTTTTAAAGGGGAAACATGGAATTCATAAATGCAAAAAACGAGACTTCATAAGTATGCAAAAACGAGTCAATAGTTACGGATATAATCGTTTTTTTCCAAACGTACAGCTATTTAATAATTCGACCCTAATTAAGTATACGTGAGTGGGATCAGGCCTGGAAAATATTTTACTTCGACGTATGAGAGGGAATAAAAAGAGAATGGGTTATAGGCAACGGGCCTGGAGGATATGCGTCCTCTACAGTCATCAGGGCAGGACCCGGGACTTCCCGTTTTTTATTGCTGCTTCAACAGGAGATATTTCTGCTCTTATCTCGAACAGGCCGATAAAATCTATACAGGAGGAGCAAATCGGCAGAATCTTCTCTCCCTTGATGCGAAGCTTACCGACCCCTTTGCTCTTAAGCTTCTCAAGGCAACCGATGCTTTTGTTGTGAAAATGTGGAGGACGTACTCGGGGGTTCAGGCCTTGAAAAAGAATTGTGTTTACTGCCTTTAATGAAGAAATAAAATATTGTGTGTACCGCCTTTAATGAAGAAATAAAATATGAGCTGGAAGGGAAGGAGGGAGTAATGCGACCTGGATAAATCATGGGGAATTGTTTGTAAGACATAAGAAAAATCCTATACTTACGATTGATGATTGGCCGTACCGGGCCAGTTCGGTTTTTAACCCTGCAGCTGCCATAGTTGACGGCGAAATACTTTTGCTGGTGCGGGTTGAAGACCACAGAGGTTTTTCTCACCTGACAATAGCCAGGAGTAAAAACGGGATTGACGGCTGGGAAATTGATCCCGAACCAACCCTGGTCCCGGACCCTGTAAACTATCCTGAGGAAATATACGGCATTGAAGACCCACGTATAACTTACATCGATGAGATGGGAAAATGGGCTGTAGCATATACATCTTTTTCGGATTCGGGTCCTTTAGCTTCTCTTGCTTTTACAGAGGATTTTCGTAATTTTGAGAGAATAGGAGCTATCATGCCGCCTGAAAATAAAGATGCTGCTCTTTTTCCTGTCAGATTTAACGGCAAATGGGCTCTCTTACACAGGCCTGTATCCGGCATGGTAGGTACAAAGACAAACATCTGGATCTCCTTTTCTCCGGATATGAGACACTGGGGGGATCATCAGGTTCTCCTGTATGCCCGGGAAGGAGGATGGTGGGATGCCCATAAGATAGGTTTATCTCCGCACCCGATGCGTGTGCCTGACGGATGGCTGATTATGTACTATGGCGCACGCCAGACAACAGATAAAACAAGTTACCGGCTTGGGCTTGTCCTCCTTGACCCTGAAGACCCGAGAAAAGTCCTCCGAAGGTCAGAAGGCTGGGTTTTCGGGCCCCGTGAACTCTACGAACGCACCGGAGATGTCAACGATGTCGTTTTGCCCTGTGGGTGGGTCTTAGTAGACGATGAGATCCGAATTTATTACGGAAGTGCAGAAATATCTGTCTCCATGGCCAGCGCAAAAATAAACGATATTCTGGAATATATCCGCGGATGCCCTGAAGAACAGTATCCCGAAAAATACTGCGGTCGGTTTGGAGGAAGCATAGAATGGTCTATTGACCCAAAAAAAGGATAATTTAAAAGTATGCTGAACTCCTCGAGCTCTTTCATTTTTTATGAATATTATTCCGGGGGAGGGGAATAAAACTAGCTTAAGGGTCATTGTTAAGAATTTCCATTATACTTAAGGTCCAGGGTCCGGGGCTTTTTAGTCAATATGAGGCAAATTAGATAATTGATATAATTCGGTATTGATATAATTCGGTATTGATATAATTTGGTATGGATATAATTTGGTATGGATATAATTCGGTATTGATATAATTCGATATAAATATAATTTGATACGGATATAATTTGGTATATTTCTGACATTTTCAGCATTTTGGGCATTTTTGATTAAGGGGAAATCATGGGTTAGGGGTATTTATGAAAGACAAAGTGGAACTCAAAGTTGATGAAATAAAGGATTCACCTGCAAGCGAAATCCTGAAAAAACTTGATTCGAGTAACAAAGGACTTTCTTCCTCGGAAGCTGAGAGCCGGATTGAGCAGTATGGTTATAATGAAATTTCCGAAAAGAAGGTCAATCCACTTAAAAAATTTTTAAGTTATTTCTGGGGCCCCATTCCCTGGATGATCGAAGTGGCAGCCGGGATTTCAGCAGTCATCCATCGATGGGAAGACTTTGTGATAATCTCTTTACTCCTGCTCTTAAACGGGGTGGTGGGGTTCTGGCAGGAAAACAAGGCTGACAATGCCATTGAACTCCTTAAGCAGAAAATGGCCCTTAATGCCAGGGTACTTAGAGGAGGAGAATGGGCCCAGATACCTGCCCGTGAACTGGTCCCAGGAGACGTGGTCCGCATACGTTCTGGAGACATTGTGCCTGCCGACCTTAAGCTCCTCGAAGGAGAATATCTGCAGGTAGATGAATCAGCCCTTACAGGGGAATCCCTGCCTGTAGAAAAAAAATCCGATGGCTTTGCCTATTCAGGGTCCATTATCCAGAAAGGGGAGATGAATGCACTGGTTGTGGCTACTGGCATGAATACCTATTTTGGAAAGACAACCAAACTGGTGGCCGAGATCCGGACCCGGAGCCATTTCCAAAAAGCAGTCCTCAAAATAGGGAACTACCTGATTGTCCTTGCAGGCTTTATTGTTGCGATTGTTTTAGTTATAGAAGAGCTTTTCAGGCACACTCCTTTTCTGGAAACCCTCCAGTTTGCTCTTGTGCTGATAGTAGCAGCAATTCCGGCAGCTCTTCCTGCCGTAATGTCCGTTTCAATGGCCGTGGGAGCCACTGAACTCGCAAAAAAAGGAGCCATTGTCAGCAAACTTGTCTCTATAGAGGAAATGGCTGGAATGGATGTTCTATGTTCAGACAAAACCGGCACAATCACCCAGAACAAACTAAAATTGTCCGAATTCGTGCCTTTCGGAAACTTTAAGGAAAACGATCTTCTGCTCTACGGCTCGCTTGCCTCAAGGGAGGAGGACAATGACCCGATTGATAACGCAATCCTCCTGAAGGCAAAGGCTGAAGAATCAATTAAAGAAAAAATAGATTCTTATAAAGTCAAAGAGTTCACGCCATTCGACCCTGTCATAAAGCACACCGAGGCTACGGTTGAAGGGCCTGAAGGGGAGTTAAAAGTCGCCAAAGGTGCGCCCCAGGTTATTCTGGACATGTCAGGTGATAAAGAAGAAATAGGGCAGAAAGTAAAAGAAAAAGTAGATTCTCTGGCTTCAAAAGGATATCGTGCCCTGGGAGTGTGCGTGGAAAAGGAGGGAAAATACAGATTTGCAGGGCTTCTGGGACTTTATGATCCACCGCATGAAGATTCCGCAGAGACCATAAAGACAGCAAACTCCCTTAATGTGGACGTGAAAATGGTAACCGGGGACCACATCGCCATTGCTAAGGAGATAGCAAGCCAGGTAGGCCTTGGCACGAATATAATTACAGCTGACGATTTCACAGAAAAATCTGATTCTGAAGCCCAGGAAGTTGTAGAGAAAGCAGACGGGTTTGCCCAGGTCTTTCCCGAGCACAAATACAGGATCGTTGGACTCCTTCAGAAAGAAGGGCATATTGTCGGCATGACAGGCGATGGAGTTAACGATGTCCCTGCCCTGAAAATGGCTGATGCGGGAATTGCTGTTGCGGGGGCTACAGATGCTGCAAAATCCGCTGCAGATATCGTGTTTACAATTTCAGGTCTCTCGGTCATTATTAATGCAATAAAGGAAAGCCGCAAGATATTCCAGAGGATGAAGAGCTATTCCATCTACAGAATTGCCGAAACTGTCCGGGTGCTTTTTTTTATTGCCACTACAATAATTGTGTTTAATTTTTATCCTGTAACCGCTGTAATGATTGTTTTGCTTGCAATTTTCAATGATGCTCCTATAATGGCTATTGCATATGATAATGTGCATTATTCTCAAAAACCGGAAAAATGGAACATGCGCGAAGTCCTGAAAATGTCCACATTTCTGGGAATCATAGGTGTGATTGCTTCATTCCTTATATACTATATCGGAGCCAGGGTTCTTCACCTCAGTCCAGGGGTACTGCAGTCTTTTATTTTCCTGAAACTTGCCGTAGCCGGGCACCTGACCATATTCGTTGCTCGCAACAGGGGACATTTCTGGTCCCCTCCTCCGGGAAAGCTCCTTTTTTGGGCTGCGGTGATTACAAAACTGCTGGCAACCCTGGTTGCAGTGTACGGAATCTACGTGTCTGCTCTGGGATGGAAACTGGCGGGTTTTGTCTGGATTTATGCACTTGTAGCTTTTGTTATAACCGATTTTCTGAAAGTGAAGTATTATGAAATTATGGATCGCAGAGGGTGATTTTAAAAAGATGAATGAAAAATATAGAACGGATTTTTAATTGTTTCGATAAAAGCCGGGTATGGTGTTAAATTATTACTTCCGTTGCCTTATTCGCCTGACCCGATCTCATTAAAAGGTTATGAAATTCTTAGAAAAGGAACCGGTAAGCAATAAAAACTGTGGAAAACTTGATTTTCTTTCAAAATAAGTTAAAAAATATCTATAGAAAGAATCTGGTAAGAAAGTGGGGGAACAGCATGACCTGGATAGACCGCGGAGAACTGTTTGTAAGATGTAATAAAAATCCTATCCTGACAGTTGAGGATTGGCCGTATCCGGCTAATTCGGTCTTTAACCCGGCAGCCGCCATAGTTGACGGCAAAACCCTCTTACTGGTACGGGTTGAAGACCACAGGGGCATTTCTCACCTTACGGTAGCGAGGAGTAATAACGGAATCGATGGCTGGGAGATCGACCCAGAACCGACTTTCGCTCCGGACCCTGTAAACTATCCTGAAGAGATATACGGCATTGAAGACCCGCGTATAACTTACATAGATGAGATGGGAAAATGGGTTGTAGCATATACATCTTTTTCGGACTCCGGCCCCTTGCCGGCTCTTGCTTTTACAGAGGATTTCCGCAATTTTGAGAGAATGGGAGCTATCATGCCGCCTGAAAATAAAGACGCTGCTCTTTTTCCTGTAAGGTTTAACGGCAAATGGGCAATGATACACAGGCCTGTGCCTGCTATTCACGGTATGAAAGCAAATATGTGGATCTCCTTTTCTACAGACATGGAAACCTGGGGTGATCATCAGGTCCTTCTATATGCCCGGGAAGGGGGATGGTGGGATGCCTACAAAATAGGCTTATGCCCGCAGCCGATACGTATACCTGACGGCTGGTTAATTATGTACCACGGAGTGCGCCCGACAACGCCAATAATAAGTTACCGGCTTGGGCTTGCCCTCCTTGACCCTGAAGACCCGAGAAAAGTCCTCCGCAGGTCAGAAGGCTGGGTTTTCGGGCCCCGGGAACTCTACGAACGCAGCGGAGATGTCAACTATGTCGTTTTCCCCTGCGGCTGGGTTGTGGTGAAGGACGAACTTCGCATTTATTACGGAGGTGCGGATACATCCGTTTCGATGGCCAGCGCAAAAATGAGCGATGTCCTGGAGTATATTCGTGCGTGCCCTGAGGAACAGTGTCCAGAGGAGTATTGTAGATTTTTTGAGGGGAATAGGAGAAGGGATACTGGTCCGAAAAACGGCTAAATATAGAATTGGGTGGTTGGGATTATTTAATTAAGGTTTTAGCCTGGTGAGGAGGACTTATACTCCGGACTCAGCACAACGTCTGGCTAAAAGAGTTAAGAAAAAAGCAATGTATATTCCTAATTTTGCTTCTGTAAATCCTGGTTTTTCAGAATATTTCTTAGCTAACTTCAAACCTGTATTTGTTCAGCTCCCTGAGACTTTATGGAAAGCAGATAAGATAGTTTATATATATTGTATATATATGAACTATAGTGTACAAAACATGACAATTGTATATCATGATATCAAACCCTGGGGCAGGTCTTTCAACGAGTATGTAAGGATGTTTAGCCTGACCCCTGCCGATCTCAAGCGAAAGATTCTGGGCTGCGGGGACGGCCCGGCAAGCTTCAACGCAGAGCTTACGGAGAGAGGCGGGAATATCACATCTATCGATCCTGTTTACTCTTTCAGTGCTGACCGGATCCGACAGAGGATCGGGGAAACCTATGATTACGTAATTGACCAGACCCGGAAAAATAAGGAAAAGTTCGTCTGGCAGGAAATCGGCTCGGTTGAGGAGCTTGGAAGGCTCAGGATGTCAGCTATGACGAAATTTCTGGAAGATTTTCCTGAAGGCAAAATGCAGAAGAGATATGTGGCGGGCGAACTGCCCTCACTGCCTTCAGGTGACAGAGAGTTCGATCTGGCACTGTGCTCGCATATGTTATTCCTCTATACGGACAACCTGTCGCTGGATTTTCATCTGAGGTCGCTGGCGGAATTGTGCAGGGTTGCAAAGGAGGTCCGAATATTTCCGCTACTGGACGTAAATGGCAGACGATCGCCATACGTTGATCCTGCAATCGATTTCATAAGGGCAGAAAAGCGGGATGTGACGGAAGTAAAGGTAGCATACGAGTTCCAGAAGGGCGGGAATACGATGCTAAAAATTAGCTGAAACTTCAGGTGATAATTCGATAAAAACTTATCCGTGTACGGTAACTCTAATTACATACATATCGATAGAACAGAGCATCCAAATATTGAGAGGATTTTGTACGGATCTCAAATCTGTCCAACAAGGAAATAAGTTTATAACCGTAGGTAGTTATTGGAGCTGAGAATCACTTATAGAGAATAGCCACCTCTGAGATGATATCAATGGATTCAATGGAAAAAATATTTGGAAAAACCGCACAGATGACAGTACTTAAGAACCTGATTGAAAACCAGAACGAACCAACCTACCTTTCAGGAATAGCCGAAGCAACCGGGTTGTCCCACTCCAGCGTATCAAGGGTCATCACACCTTTGATCGAGTCAGGCGTCATCCTGGAAAAACCCCTCGGAAAGCAAATCCGAACTTTTCAGCTAAACATGGAAAGCGAGGCAGCAAAGTTAATAGTAGAGTTTTACAACAAAATCAACCAGCTGGTAGATTAAGTCTAAATAAGATTGTCTAAATAAGATTGTCTAAATAAGATTGTCTAAATAAGATCAAGTCTGAATAATAAGGTCACGGGAAGTTGACATCCGAAATAGGACGGGCTTACTGATCTTTCATTCAAGGCTTTAGATAAGATATCTGACTTACATTATTGCAGGTTCATGATATCTTTTTATTACTTTTTTTACAGGCAAGGCCAAAAGACTTAAAGTTTGTTTTTTGAGTTTTCATATTTTGAATAATCAATCGAGTTTCGGATCACGGAACAATCGAGTTTCAGATCATGGAAGATAGTCTGAAACTTTGCTGATTTGAGGATAAAATCGGCTTTGAGATCCGACAACTAACTTTGACTTTTATACCGTGTTTTATGTAGAGCTTATCCATATAGAGCTGATCCCAAAACTAAAAACTCTACTTTTAAATTGAGTTATTCCTTTGTAGGGTCATGTATAAAATAATTGATCAGCTAGCTATTTTGATTCGAAAAAGGTAAGTTGGAGTCATCCATCTATACGTCTTTTTATATGATTCTGAAATATCTGTTATTATGGTTGACACACCCGAAAATTTACCCGGTTGGGTAATTTGGCTTATTATTATATTTGCTATTCTCACAATTTTGGTAAAATGGGTATTACCTGTTATAAAATCCTAATTCTGAGACAGATACATGGCAATTTAAAATTTCAGATAAATAAGCATGAACTCATTAGAAACTAAAATTGAGTGTCTTAAACATTCAATTTAATTTATACAGATACAGTTTTACTTCAGGTAAGATAATACTCAAAAAGCCAGATAACGCCTATATTTTTCCTTTATACTTCTGGATTTTTAATTATCAGTTAGCAAGTTTATTGAGAGTAATTAAAGAAAGTATTAGGTCCCTAATTTGACAGAAGTATAAATATTAAAATGAATAAATGCGCTTCAGGCCCCTGTTTCCCCCATACAATTGAAGTTTCTATGAAGTGTCCTCTGATTTTTGCTATTTTCACATTCCCGATAAATTATATGTCGATGCGACACGTTTTTTGTAAGGAGATACTTTATCAATTGGTGAATTCTGTCAAATTAGGGATTTATTGGAAATCAGAGCCATCATTTAATTGAGAGCTCATCCAAAACTAATTTTATTCCAGCACACATAAGAATTTCAGAATTAATTTCATGATCCGAAACCCAACGAATTATTCCTGATTAGATCTCTGGAGACGTAATATTGAGTTTTGGGATCTGCCCATAGAGAATTTCGATAAACCAGTGACTTTAATTGATTGCTTAGATATCCTTCGCGAACGATCGGTCAAAAATTGGGTTTTTCCGAAACCCTCTATAGCTGTTTTCTCGTCTATCGAGGCTTATTTCCGATTTATTATCAGCAAGATTTTAAAATATTTATTCCCGTTTTCATCAGGAGCGGTCCTTTCGATGCCATGAATATCGCTCTCATAACCGGGGAATTCATTCTCGAAATCCTGCCGGGAAATAAGATAATCCAGGATATCTCCGGCATTGAGGTCAAATTTTTCCCCACCCATCATGATCGGAATTCCCGGCGGATAGGGGACCAGCATCACTCCGGCTATTCGAGGCGTTGCCGCATCGAGCTTGATATCGCTCAGCTCCACGGACTCCACTTCCTGCTTTACAATGCAGCGATAAGCTTCGGCAGGAGTCAAATCATGCACTGGCCTGGCTTCAAAAGCCTTCAGCATTTTCTTCAATAGATCATTACTTTTGATATAGTCATGCATTGCCTGGCAATGATCTTTCAAGCTCTGGTTCAGATACTTTTCCGGGTACATCGCAACCAGGTCAGGGAATACGTCAGCTAGTGCCGCATTTGTATCGTACAATTTCTTGAATTTAAAAAGTTCGGCCACCAGAGTACCCTGTTTTCCTTTGGTGGTGCCGGCCGAATTAAGTAAAAGCCAGGAGTAATAATCCGTTTTTTCACAAACAATGCCTTTGTCGATCAGGTAATTGGTAACAATCGCAGCCGGGATACCGATGTCGTCCATATTGCCGTTGATATCAATCCCCGGACAGATAAAGGTTAATTTGATCGGGTCAAGCATGGCATATTCATCTTTAACCGCAAAACCATGCCAGGTTGTTTCCCCGGGCTCTGCCGGCTTGATAATCCAGTAATTCTGGTCTTTAGCCAGTTTTTCAATTGGAACCTCTGGTCTGCTATCCTCATTCCTTTCGGCAATGCAAGGCGGCTGCCATATCTTAAAGAACCAGTCTTTTTGTCTGGCCAGATCCTCCTGAACCCAGGCGATCTTCCGTCGAAGTTCTATGGCTTCCCTGATAATATCCTCAAATACGACAGCGCCGTTATCAAGCATCATCTTGGTGGCCACTTCCAGCGAAGCCACCATCGAATATTGAGGGGAGGTGGAGCCATGCATCATATAGGATTCGTTAAACAGGTCGTGGAAGTTTTCCCATGCCTCTGCCGAATTCCTGATTGATTCGGGCAATCTGACATGGATCATGGAAGCCTGCGAAAGAGCCGTTAACAGCTTATGGGTGGACTGAGAACAAAACAGCAGTTTATTTCCGGGAGGTAAAGACATCCCGTAATGTTTGTTATAAATCTCGTGGAATTTCGCATAGGCATACCAGGCTTCGTCAAAATGGAGTATCTCCACATTTTTAAGCTGATCTTCGACGTAACCGGTGTTATAGCAAACGCCGTCATATGTCGAATTGGTTAATGCCGCCATTTTATACGGTTTTTCCGAAGAGATTGCGCTGAAATCCACCGGCCCGATTATTCCGAGCCCATTGCGCAGGGGATGCATGTATTCCGGGTTTGCCCCGGTAATAATCATCGAATAGTTAAGCGACTTATGGCAATTACGGTCCATGAGCGTTTGCTCACCCGGAGACACCTGGCTCCTCCAGATGATCTGGTTGGCTGTTGATGTCCCGTTCAGTACATAATAGGTCTGGTCTGCCCCAAAAACTTTAGCGGAAAAGCGTTCTGCGTCTCCCGTGACCCCGCTGTGGTCCAGTAGTGAACCGAGCTCGGGAACGGAGATGGAAAGGTCTGCCCTCAGGACGTTTTCGCCAAAAAACTTATGAAAGGCAGTACCCGAGGGGCTGGTCAAAAACCCCTGTCCTCCCATATGGCCGGGCGTATGCCAGGCATATTTGTAGGTTTCGACATACTGGACCAGCTCCCTGAAGAAAGGCGGCAAAACAATTGCAGTATAATCCTTAACCTGCCTTGCGATCCGCCCGGCCAGAAAACAGGGGGTATCGGTCAGTTTCCATACAACTTCATTAATATTCTCCAGCACTTCATCAGGGATGCTTTCTATGGAGATCCGCCCGGTCAACAGGACGACCGGTATGGTTTTATTCCTTTTCCTGATGAAATCGATCAACACCTGAGCAGATCTGGTATTTTTCACTTTCTGCAATAAATATGCGTTTTTCTCATGCAGGTATCCCATTTCCGAGAGGTCCCAATCGATCACTATCGTGCCGAGGTCTTCCCTGGAACGAACGATGTCATGAGCATCCCCCAATCCATAAGAAGGTAAAATCGAGCAATCCTGTTGTTCGCAAAGGTCATCAAGGATTTCACGTAGCCACAAACCCTGATCATTTTCTGCCTGAATTTGATCTGAAACGAATAGCACAGGCCACGATGCCATTTCCAGTTTTCCCATGGTTTTTCACCTATTCAATTTTTTGTTCCGAGTTATGAGTTACAGGTCTTTTTCGGGTGGCAAACTATAATTAAAAATTCACAATCTTAGGGTTTCATTTCATAGGAGGTGGGCCCGTTTTTATAATTGGTAAGAGCCAGCCATTTCGAACTGTACCCGATATTCTGAGGTTCATTGCTATCAGGAAGGTTACAGTAGCCGTCAGAATATTTGGCAATCAGCCTGTATCCCAGCTTATGCCACTGTTTTACGACTTCGTTAGCGTTTTTCTCCCCTAGCCCGGTAAGTAAATCCCTGGTTTCCAGGGCACTTTTTCCCCTGCAGCATTCGTCCCACTGGAGAATCGTTTTCTGGACCTCCTCGGTTTCAATTTTTTGTTGCAGCGGCAGAATGTCCACTCTGGTCATGCGCTGGTAATTCAATCTGGCCCAGTTAGCTACAAAATCGAAGGCCCACCAGGCTGTTTTCGGGTCAAATATTTGAGGGTCACCGCTCTGATATCGCTCGGGTAATTCCAGGGCCTGCGCAGCGAAGGGAACAAAACAGGTGGTATAGGACACATCCGGGCCGAACCAGCAGAGCCCCCGGGTTGCTTCAGGGATTTCCGGGGATTTGGGCCTGAGCTGGTTGACATACGTATAACCCTGATAGAAAACTGAGATCGCTCTTTCCCAGGCACCGTACATGTGCTGGTTCTCCGTAACATTATTCTGGTTCCCATCGTACGGACCGACGAAACGGTTGGGATCACCGTAAGGCCCGGCGGCTACACCCCGGGTCAGGTCAAACTGCGTCCCTTCATAATGATCCCTGTACAGGGCAAAGACATCCTGAAGAGTAAGCCGGTGCTTTGGCTTTATTGAAAAGGGATAGTCAGTAGCATAACTCCCATCCTTTATGTTTTTAAAACCACTGGTTACCCAGGGGCTTAGAGCCAAATCGGGGTTGACCCGGTCCAGAACTCTCCAGACACGGCGCAGGGAGTAATAAGGATGGTTATATTCGCCATTACTTACCGAGGAAAGCCAGTCCAGCGTACCGTCTTCCGGTTTCCACCAGCCCAGGTTTTCCAGCCCGGGTTTTAGCAATTCGGAATAGATAATATCTTTCCGATTATCCTCGATCTGGCGGATTCGAAACTCGTTGGCTGCTGCAAAGACATCTCCGTCAGGGACCTGCTGGGCCACCCAGGCGGAATGGTATTGTTCATCCGGCAGGGCGCACATTTCAAAGACCCAGGCTTCATCTTCATCGGCCACCAGCAGTGTTTCTCCGGTTGAGTAATAGCCGTATTTATCGAGGAGCTTACCCATAAGTTCGATGGCTTCCCGGGCTTTTTTGCAGCGTTCCAGTGCAACCCTTGACAATTCCTGGCTGTAAAAGAGCCGGATATGTTTGCCGTTTTTTTCAGCTTCTTCGGCGGTTACGTGATCAGGCTGGTATTTGGCGCCGTTGGTGCATTCCCCCATCATCAGGTTATGTTCATTCATGATCCCGTAGTTGCCGTCAAAATAAGCGTAAGTATGCTTCACCTGGGGAATGTAACCGATTGGCTCGGTCAGGTCCGGAACCGGATTGGGTGACTCAGAAACGTGATGAGTGGCCGGTTCATAATTCGGCCCCCTTTCATAAGTTACTATCCGGGGATAACGATAGTGTTCCTCAAACACCTGTCTCATAGAGCCCTGCTCATGGTCCTGAGCCGGGACATAAATAATTCTCTGATCTCCCAGTTCGTCATCGTCGGAATGGGCTACCATCATCGAGCCGTCCTTGCTCGCTCCTCTGGTAATAATTAACGTTGTACACATGATTCTACCTCATTTTATTTTGTAGTGTTTCCGAGCCTCTCCTGAAAATCAATCACGTTTTCAGCCTGCAGGGTTTCTGGAATTGTTTTTCGGGATCAACTTGTCAGTACATTGCTCAAGCTTCTAACAATTAAAATTAGTTTTAACTTTTCAGAAGTATGATTGGCTTTTTCTCCCTATAATACTTTCTACAAATTTTTATATAAATCGACTGAAAAAAATTAATTTTTTTAAGGATGGGAAATACACGGTTAGCTTGAGTTTCATCTAAATCGCTGTCGGAATTGTGCAGGTTTCAAACGAGGTAAGAGTATTTCCACCGCCAGACGTAGACGGCAACCGATCACTATACGTTGATCATGTTATTGATATTAAAAACAGGAAAGAGAGATGTGACAGAAGTAAAGGTAGCATACGAGTTCCAGGAAGGGGAAATACTATGCTAAAAATTTGCTGAAACGTCACGAAGAACCTCTGGACCATGCAGTGAATTCGGTACTGTTCCGGGTGTTTTTCTGGATGAAAGTCCCAAAAATGCTTGAAATAAGAGAAATTAAAGAAAATAATAAAGGATAATGGAGGAAAAATCCTCCGTAAGTACACCTTCAAAACAAATCATCCGGAAACTTAGTCCACTATCCCGCCCGTATTTGCGGAGTGGACAGCACGCCGGTACCTGGCGAGGTAACCTGTAATTTCTGTTTTCGGAGGCACAAAGGAAGCTTTTCGCTGCTCAAATTCTTCCTCAGAAATCTTCAGGTTCAGGGCTCTTTCGGGAATATTGATTTCGATCATATCACCATCTTTTACGAGACCTATTGGTCCTCCTTCGCTGGCTTCAGGAGAGACGTGCCCTATGCAGGGTCCGCGGGTCCCTCCGGAGAAGCGTCCGTCGGTGATCAGGGCCACGGAATCGAGCAGGCCCATACCTCCAAGTGCAGCCGTAGCCGCAAGCATTTCCCTCATTCCGGGACCGCCTTTAGGCCCTTCGTATCGTATAATCACAATGTTTCCGGGCTTGACATCCCCCGCAAGGATGCTTTTCATGGCATTTTCTTCACAGTCGTACACTTTTGCAGGACCTGTATAGACACGCATTTTCGGGTCAACTGCCGCCTGCTTGACGACCGAGCCGTCAGGGGCGAGGCTTCCTTTAAGGACTGCAATTCCTCCTTCGGCATGGATTGGCTTTTCAAGGGTTGCAATGATCTCCGCATTCAGCTTCGGGTTAACTATTTCAAGCTCGTTCAGGTTTTCCCCGATTGTTTTACCGTTAACTGTAAGCTGGTCAAGGTGGAGTTTTGAAGCAAGCCTCTGCATAATTGCCTGAACCCCGCCTGCCCTGTCAAAGTGCAGCATGAAATTGGGACCTCCGGGTCTGAGGGAAATCAGGTGGGGAGTCGTCCTGCTCAGCTCGTCAAAGGCTTCAAGAGGCAGCTCAAGCCCGAATTCATGGGCAAGGGCTGGGAGGTGAAGGGTGGTGTTTGTGCTTCCTCCGACTGCCATATCGACCATTATGGCGTTTTCAAAGGATTTGTGAGTAACAATCTTCCTCGGGGTCAGGTTCTCTTTTACAAGCTCAACAATGCGCTCTCCGGATTCCTTGGCAATACGAACCTTTTTTGCATCCACCGCATGGGCGGTTGCACACCCGGGAAGGCTCAGTCCGAGGGCTTCGGTCATGCAGGCCATTGTGTTTGCGGTAAACATACCGGCACAGGCACCTGCCCCTGCACAGGAAAAGTTCTCAAGCCTTTTAAGTTCGGCTTCGGAAATTTTGCCGGCGCTGTAGGCTCCGACCCCCTCCGAGACTGAAATTAAATCCCTGTAATTATCATCAACAAATCCGGGGAGCATCGGCCCTCCGGTTACAACAATTGCGGGAATGTCAAGCCTGCCTGCTGCCATCAGGTGCCCGGGCACAATTTTATCGCAGGTGGGGATAAGGACCATCCCGTCAAACTGGTGGGCTTTAACCATAAGTTCGATTGTGTCTTCAATAATTTCCCTGCTTGGAAGAGAGTATTTCATACCTTCGTGTCCCATTGCGATTCCATCGCAAACCCCTATGGTATGAAATTCAAAAGGAACTCCTCCGGCATTCCTGATCCCGGCCTTTACAGCCTCAGCAAGTTTATTCAAATGCATATGGCCGGGAATTATATCATTCCAGGAATTGACGACCGCAATAAACGGTTTCTTCATTTCCGAATCCGTGACGCCAGTCGCTTTCAGGAGTGAACGGTTGGGGGCTCGTTCCGGTCCCTCTTTGATGATATCGCTTCTCATGTTAATTCTCCATAGACTTCGCTTGAGAATTAAAATCATGAAATATATACGACTTACGAATTTGAGACCAAATCAGAGAGTAGTAGATTCTCGATAAAACAGAGCGTCCAAATATTGAGAAGATTTCCCATTCCAGCGTATCAAGGATTCTCACACTTTTGATCGAGTCAGGCGTTTTTCTGGAAAAAGCAATGAGAAAACAGATCGATATTTCCAGCTAATCCAGCAGGGATCGAGTGGGAATTACCTTGTACGTCTATATCGCTTGTCTTCGTATCCGTTCCATTCCCAAAAACAATTACTGAACATTTGCAAGATAAGGTACTTATTTTCTAATTATATTTTCTTTACTGTATATATACATATATATGTCTGTTATATGTTAGACTTACACAGCTTGATGAGGAAATCAATAACCTAAGACATCAAACTGTTCAAATTATACTATTTATGATAACCCTAAAAGTGCCTTATTTTATCCCTTAAAACGAATAAGTCCTATGGTAAATTTGGGATAATCAACCGAGTTCCTGGTCATGAAAAATTATTTTGAAACTCTCATTTATTGGGAACAAAATTGGTTTGGAGATAGGCTCTATAAGAGATCAATCGATTCATTAGGATAAAAGTTCAGAAAAACCAAAAGTCGCTTGCAAAGTAGGCAACTGCGTAAGTCCTACAATATAGTATACCTTAAATGAGCAGTTAATGGGTGAGTAAATGGAACAGGATGAACAACTGCCTACGTTTCAGCTCTTACTAAAATCCGAAGAATTTGAAGAGTCGAGCGAATACTGGCAAAGACAATGCTGCTTACTTTATAATAATATTAACCGAAATATTACCGAAGGTTCAATAGAGTGTTCAACCTGTGAATCTGCTGAGGGTGAAAGAGCCGGAATAATTGATATATTCAATGTTCTTTCAGTGTGCGGGATATCCCTAAACAGTGTTGGGCACTTATTTGATCAAATCAAAGTGTGGCTGGAAACAAAGCCAAAGGCAAAAGTCATAATGAAATTTCCAAATGGGAACTCTATTGAAATCTCCGGAGTAACAGACTTTTCTAAATCTGAGGTTCTATACCTATTTGAAAAATCTCTACAAACAAATCAAGTGTAAGCTGGGATTAGAGTGACCGAGGGCGGGCGTGGCAGAAGGATTGCGATTCTGATCGGTACCAATGAATATTCAAAGATGGATAAATTAGAGTTCGCAGAGAGCGACGCAAGAGAGATGGGGAAAGTACTCTTGGACCCAGATATCTGCGGATTTGATGAAGTTATTGAATTAATAAATAAAAATAAAGAAGAAGTTTCGAAAGCTATAGAAAAAGTCTTTAAAAACGCAAAAAAAGAAGATCAGGTGCTGATTTATTATTCGGGTCATGGAAAGCCCAGTTATAAATTTGATTTATGTTTGTTATTCAAGGAAACTGATCCTGACAGTTTACTGGCTACCTCACTAAAATTTGATTATATTAAAGAGTGTAAAGATCAATCATCCTGCAACCGCGTAGTCGTAATTCTTGACTGCTGTTATAGTGGGACTGCTGGAATGAAAGGAGATTTTCTTCAAGAGATGCTTTCAACATTTTATGGTTCAGGTACAATTATACTCACGTCGACAGGACAGACAGGCTCAAACATAGCAAAAGAAGACAAAGAACTAAAACACGGAGTTTTTACTCATTATTTGTTAAAGGGTTTGAAAGATTGGGCTGCAGACTATGATAATGATGGAATTATAACTGTCAACGACCTCTACAGGTATACTTTTACTGAAACTAAAACTAAAGGGCTGCAGCATCCCCAGATGAAAGGATCATATGAAGGAGAAATGGTTCTTGGGAGAAATCTTCAAAAAATTAAGGAGAGAGAGTTTGAGCAAAAAAAAGAAAAATTGATGCAGCATCTCAGTTCCGCCCCTTCTTTTGTTATACATAGATCATTCACGATCCTCCAAAAAATGTACAATAATCCATCAGCTCTGGAGCCTACGGAACTAAAGATAAAACCACACCTTGAATCCCTTCTTAACGATGAAATTCAGGCTGAAACTTATGTAGAGTTCTTAAAATATCAGGAAAAGATTCGAAAGCAACAGGAAGAAGAGCAAAAACAAAAAGAGAGACTGGACAAAGAGGAAAGAGATAAAGAGGAACAGGAGAGACTTCGAAAGCAAAGAGAAGAAGAACTTCAAAGACAGAAAGAAGAAGAGGGAAGGCAGAAAGAAAAAGAATTCCTAAAAAGACAACAGCTAGACGAGCAGGAAAGAAAACGTAAAGAAGAAGAAAAAGCCACAAGAGAGAGGGAAGATAAGGAAAAAACAAGGAAAGAAGCAGAAGAGAAAGCCAGAAAGGAGCAGGAAGAAGCTGAGAAGTTAGAGAAAAGTAAAACGGAAGCTCAGGAAGAAACAGATATAAGAAAAAAAGAAGAAGAAAAAAAGCAGCAGGAAGAATCTTCCGGTAAGAAAATACCTCCAAAAAAGTCGAAAGAATTGCCAGGGAAGGGTAAACCCCAAATAAGTATTATTTTAGTCGGCATTATTTTTGGTTTAATAGTAGTAATATTAGCCATATGGCTGTATCCGCCAGGAAATGGGCAACCTCCAACGATTGAACCTCCAACGATTGAATCTTTTAACGCGAATCCTGAAACAGTTACTTCTGGAGAGAATAGCACACTGAGTTGGAGCGTCTCTAATGCTACCCACGTCACCATAACTCCTGGAATAGGGGATGTTGATCTGTTAAGTGGGTCGATTTTTGTAAGTCCTACTGAAAATACTACTTATACTCTAGTAGCCACAAACAAAGCTGAACAGAATGTTACTAGAAATGTAACTGTAGAGTCTATTAAAGAGCCAACAATAACATATTTTGATGTAAATCCTGCGGAAATTTCATCTGGAGAGAATAGTACATTGAGCTGGAGTGTTTCTGGTGATGCAGATGTTATTATTACTCCTGAAATAGGAAACGTTCCACTAAACGGGTCCGAGATAGTAAGTCCCGTTAGAACCACTACTTACACCATAACAGCCACAAACGAAGCTGGAAACGATAGTGTTACCAGAGTTGTAACTGTAAGACAAAAAGCGATCACAACCCATCATGGTGGCCCTAGCTCCGGAGGAGATGGAAATACTGGACGTCCAACCGGAGAAATATAAATTTGGCCATTGGATGTCTGAAATTCATAGATGCAGTTTTGAGTATTAGGATCAGCTCTATAATGAAATCTAATTTATAAAATCTTTAGATTATTGTATAAAGTTATTACAGTCAAATATCCCGCTAGCTTAATGCGGTGATGGAAAACTTCCCCGGTAACCGTTATTGATAATATGATATATTATCCATTTTTGGGTGTTAACTTCTGCTTAAGCTAAATTTTTAGGGTTATTGTCTACTTTAACGAAATTTGGAGCGCTGGCGAGAACATAACCCTTTGTTTGTAGCGGGGTGCGCCAGCGCAAGATTGTGTAGAACCTGAACTCTTTTTTTTACCAACTCTGTCTTTTTAGTTTCTTCTACAGTTGTTAAAACCATCTAGAGTAACAATGTTACAAATTGTTGTTCTAGAAGTTCTCAAGTTAATATGTTTGCGAATTCTCTATTCAAAAAATGTCAGTATATCATGCAAAAATCGAGTGATAAATTGGAATCTATTACTTTTTATTGAATAAGTAACCTTTTCAATGTCAAGTCTTATCTATTTGTTTACTCATAGTTTTTGTTATATATTTATCCTCATATAAGGAGGCACAGAATGAAAGAAATGGTATGTGAGAAAACATGCAGGTTACATTCTTTCATAACAGTTTTAGGAACAACGGCACTTGCGCTTTTAATGCTGGTAAGCATCGTAGGCGCAGTGCCATTTGCATATATTACGAACTACGGAGATAACACTACTTCTGTAATTGACACATCCAATAACACTGTCACAGCGACAGTACCTGTAGGAATTGGTCCTTATGGAGTTGCAGTCATCCCGGATGGATCAAAGGTATACGTAACGAACAATGAGAGCAACAATGTCTCTGTAATTGATGTCGCCACAAACAATGTCGCAGCCACGTTGAGTGTAGGAAGAGAGCCTAGAGGAGTTGCAGTCACTCCGGATGGATCAAAAGTATATGTGGCGAACGGATACAGCGACACAGTCTCTGTAATTGACACAGCTACAAACACTGTTACAACCACGGCGAATGTAGGTGATTATCCTTTTGGAGTTGCAGTCACTCCGGATGGATCAAAGGTATATGTGACTAATGTTAACAGCGACATAGTCTCTGTAATTGACACAGCTACAAACACTGTTACAACCACGGCGAGCGTAGGAATCTATCCTTCTGGAGTTGCAGTCACTCCGGATGGATCAAAGATATATGTGGCAAACTACGGTAGCAATAATGTCTCTGTAATTGACACTGCCAGAAACACTGTTACAGCCACAGTGCCTGTAGGAAACGGTCCTTTTGGAGTTGCAGTCACTTCGGATGGAAAAATGGTATATGTGACTAACAGAAAAGATGACACTGTCTCTGTAATTGACACAGCAAGCAACACTTCTATCGTCACAGTAAACGTAGGAAAGTATCCTTGTGGAGTAGCAGTCAGCTCAGACGGAAAAAATGTATACGTGGCAGACGACAATGTCTCTGTAATTGACACAGCTACTAACAAGGTTACAGCCACGGTGCCTGTAGGAAACAGTCCTTATGCTTTCGGACAATTTATAGGAGGGTCAGTAAATACAGTAAATAACTTTACTTTAGATAATGCTACGTTTTGGTACGATAAAGGTAGCGCTCTTTTCAACACGAGTAAATATGAGGAAGCGATCCAAGCTTATGATAAAGCCCTAGAGATAGAGCCGCAGTATGCATATGCATGGAATGACAAAGGTATTTGTCTTTATAACTTAGGCAAATATAATGAGTCAATCCAAGCTTATGATAAAGCTATAGAGATAAACGCAAACTATTCCTTTCCTTGGAGTAACAAAGGTAATGCCCTTGATGAGATTGGTAAATATAATGAGTCAATCCAAGCTTACGATAAAGCAATAGAGATAGATCCGCAGTATGCAGATGCATGGAATGGCAAAGGTGTTAGTCTTTATAACTTAGGTAAGTATAATGAGTCAATCCAAGCTTACGATAAAGCAATAGAGATAGAAGCGAACTATTCCCTCCCTTGGAATAACAAAGGTAATGCCCTTGATGAGATTGGTAAATATAATGAGTCAATCCAAGCTTACGATAAAGCAATAGAGATAGATCCGCAGTATGCAAATGCATGGAATGGCAAAGGTGTTAGTCTTTATAACTTAGGTAAGTATAATGAGTCAATCCAAGCTTACGATAAAGCAATAGAGATAGAAGCGAACTATTCCCTTCCTTGGAATAACAAAGGTAATGCCCTTGATGAGATTGGTAAATATAATGAGTCAATCCAAGCTTACGATAAAGCAATAGAGATAGATCCGCAGTATGCAGATGCTTGGTATAACAAAGGTTATGTCCTTGATGAGATTGGTAAATATAATGAGTCAATCCAAGCTTACGATAAAGCAATAGAGATAGATCCGCAATACGCCAATGCCTGGAATAACAAAGGTTATACCCTTAGCAATGTGGGTAGATATGAGGAAGCGATCCAAGCTTACGATAAAGCAATAGAGATAGATCCGCAATACGCCAATGCCTGGAATAACAAAGGTGATGCCTTTAAAGAGCTAGGTAAATATGATGAAGCGATCCAAGCTTATAATAAAGCCATAGAAATAAACCCACAAGGTGCAGATGCTTGGTATGAAAAAGGTATTGCCCTTAGTGAGATAGGCAAATATGAAGAAGCCATCCAGGCTTATAATAAAACCATTGAGATAAACCCACAATACGCCGAGGCCTGGAATGATAGAGGTTATGCCCTTAATAATATGGGTAGATATGAGGAAGCGATCCAATCTTTTGATAAAGCCATAGAAATAAATCCGCAGTTTGCACTTGCTTGGAATGCAAAAGGTTATTTCCTTAATGGGAGAGGTAAATATGATGAAGCGATTAAAGCTTTTGATAAAGCCATAGAGATAAACCCACAATTAGCCAAAGCCTGGAATAACAAGGGTCTTTCCCTTTATAGCTTAGGTAAATATGAGGAAGCGATCCTGGCTTATAATAAAACCATAGAGATAAACCCGCAATACTTCAAAGCCTGGGAGAACAAAGGTTATGCCCTTGAGAATCTTGGCAGACATGAAGAAGCAAATGCGTGTTTCGACAAGGCAAAAGAATTAAAGAGTTAAAGCTTGTCTTGATAAAAAGAGTCTTGTTAAATGAACAAAGGCAGGGGTATCTCGCATAGGTCTATGCTATAATATTATTGCTGCAGGTATTTTTGCCTAATTCATTTAAGAATTTTGGTAAGTTTCAATATTTGGCTGGTCGGTTATAACAAATAGGAATCACGCAGTTGCTTCTGGATCGATTTTTTGACCGGCTCTTGGAGTTCAAATCAAATCTTTGCTGACCCATCCTACAGGAATCTATTGGATACGTTTATGCGTCCGTAAATACTATACTCCTTCGGTTGCAGAACTAATTCCACAACATTATGCAAATCAAGCAAATATTTCCGACGGCAACCAGTTTTTTTAATCATGTCCTGAAATCATGAATTGTCAATCTAAAGGAGGAAGAGCCTTGAAAATTGCAGTTGTGGAAAACGATAACCAGCAAACGAGTTCAATCTTTGAACCGGGATTCATTGCATTATATGCGAGAGAAGGCGGGGAATGGAAGGTCCTGAACCGTTTCGAAAATTAGGTTTGCAACGCGAGAGGCATGGCCGCTGTACGCATGGCTGTGGGGGATGTCATAAAGCAGCTTGGCGATGTAAAAGTAGTGGTTGCAAGTGAGATCCCGGGTATCGCCTCCGGCACTTTTCAGGCGGCAGGCTTTGATATTTTCCTTGTGGACAGCAAAGTACCGGATGTCCTTGATTCGATCAGAAAAGACATGCTTGAGACAATTGAGAAGAGGCAGGAAGAGCCCCGCAAGTTCGACATCACGGAATTTCTGCAACCCGGTGAAAACGAAGGAGATTTTTCGATAAATATCGAAGACATCATGTATAAAAATCCGGACCTGACTTCAAAGAAAATTCTGATCCCCTATCTGAAAAACGGGGAATTCAACAGGCTGGATGTCATTTGCGGTCATACGCCGAAGTGGTTTGTCACAGATTTGGGTGCCATGGGGTTTGAATACAAGACTGTTAGCGAATCGAGGAATAGAAAGACCGTCAGGATTGTACGTGTGCAAACTCAGTGAAAAGCGGGGAGTATCCTGAAGCGGGAAGTCCAAGTTCGGTTTTGTATTTACAGATTTTCAGTATAAATTTATCTATCAACATAAGTTTATCTGATTATCTGCATGCTTATCGGAAGATAGGTAAATTATATTATTGATCAGGGAAAGTAATAACATAATGGCTATAATGGGTGGAAGGGAAACAGGGAGAGGGCCTCTGCAACTGGACGTAGGTATAGTTGTATCAGGCCTTGGAGGAAACTCAAACGAGGAAAGGAATCAATTAAATGGCCTGGTTTCCTTTTCTGGCATCGATTTTGGACTTTATATAGGACCATCATATAATCCGTTTCAGACTATAGGGCCCAGTATCGGCATTGGTCTAATCATAGGATCCAATGGTTTTCTGGCTGCAAAATTGGGAATACACTTCAAAAGAGCATTCGGTCTGGGTATGCTGTTTCCTATAGTTCCTATTTATGGTGTTACTGGAGCGAGCTTCTTAGCCGCTTTGCCTGTTTCGGAAGGAGCTAAAGCTGCAGCAACTATCCCACTGATGTTAGTGCCGGCAGTTGTTGTATATCAGGAAGATATCAAGGAATTACGTAGACTTGGAACGGAAATTTTGATGAAACTTAGAGCGTATATTCCAGGAAAATAACTACTACATAACATTGTTTGACCTGCTTCGAATATTGAGCATCGAAATGACACCGATGATGTGAAATCGGGTTCGTCTACGTTTCACTACACTGGATTATGCTTCTTTGTGAATTTCATAAAGTTTGCCGTATACGGTCATCAGGAAAATAATGCTTAAACCTGATCGATATGGTATTTTCTGTTAATATGGGGAAACGATATTTTGGGATGCCTGGAGCTGATACAGGTCGATGCCATCGTCAGGCATGCCGTCTGAGGTTTTATTCGAGGACTTATCACCCTGGATGGGCAGGCAATTGCCGAATCAGATCTTACAGATCGGAGCAGTAACAGCCAGGGATAGCTAATCAACAGGTGTCCCCTAGAGCAGAAGATATGGCGCAAAATGAGCATGGATCGTTGAATATGGAAGAGTGCGGACAGCGTGCCGAGCTGGAGAGTCGTGCAAGAACCCACCTCGCAAACGAGAGAACATTTCTTGCCTGGCTTAGGACGGGACTGGCCTTTATTAGCCTCGGCCTTGCAGTTGCCCAGTTTTTACAACACCAGATAATACCCGGTCTGCACCTGACGCGAAGTATAGCCATTACTATGGTAGTAACGGGAATCTTGATTGTGATCGACGGCACCAGGCGCTATGTTCGCCATTCTAAGCAAATCGATGCGGGAGTATTCAGGGTCACAACCAGATCCGTTAAGCTCGTGGCCGGAATGGTAATTCTGCTGGGACTAATGGCAATTGCTTTCATCCTGCTGCTCCGCAGGTAGATCTGTTCTATTTATCCTCAAAACGGGAAAACAGGACCAGGCTATGCTTCACTTCCGGGTCAAAAGCTTCTTTGCAGATATACGTTATACTGGAAATCCGGCTTAAAAATGGATCAAACTGAGTCCCAACTTTGAATCGATGTTTTGAACAGGTTTTTGACAGTGAAAATCAAAACTATGCTGTCGCAAACGATATATTCCCGGATTGCAGAAACAATCCCATAGAGCTTATACAAATCGGGCAGATATTTCTACGGCAATCGGTTGTTTTAATTACAGCCTGAAATCATCATTAATTGTAATACTAGTAATGTGATTCCGAAGTAGATCACAAAACTTGACTTTTTAACCTATCCCCCGATTACGAATTTCCCAATAAATAATGAATTTATTTTGGAATCGAAACACTAGAGGTAAAGGAGGAAGAGCCTTGAAAATTGCAGTTGTGGAAAACGATAACCAGCAAACGAGTTCAATCTTTGAACCGGGATTCATCGCATTATATGCGAGAGAAGGCGGGGAATGGAAGGGCCTGAACCGTTTCGAAAATCAGGTTTGCAACGCGAGAGGCATGGCCGCGGTACGCATGGCTGTGGGGGATGTCATAAAGCAGCTTGGCGATGTAAAAGTAGTGGTTGCAAGTGAGATCCCGGGTATCGCCTCCGGCACTTTTCAGGCGGCAGGCTTTGATATTTTCCTTGTGGACAGCAAAGTACCGGATGTCCTTGATTCGATCAGAAAAGACATGCTTGAGACAATTGAGAAGAGGCAGGAAGAGCCCCGCAAGTTCGACATCACGGAATTTCTGCAACCCGGTGAAAACGAAGGAGATTTTTCGATAAATATCGAAGACATCATGTTTAAATTTCCGGACATGACCTCAAAGAAAATTCTGATCCCCTATCTGAAAAACGGAGAATTCAACAGGCTGGATGTCGTTTGCAGCCATCTTCCAAAGTGGTTTCTCACAGATTTAGGCGCCATGGGGTTTGAATACGAAACTGTGAACGAATCGAGGAATAGAAAGACCGTTAGAGTAGTGCGTGTGCAAACTCAGTGAAAAGCGGGGAGTATCCTGAAGCGGCAAGTACTGAACACCTTCTTGAGCACGGCTTTGATTTAAATTTCCCTTAACAAAGCTTTTCTGGTTAAATCGGGAGATAGGTAAATTATATTATTAATCAGGGAAAATAATTACGTAATGGCTATAATGGGTGGAAGGGAAACAGGGAGAGGACCTCTGCAACTGGACATAGGTATAGTTGTATCAGGCCTTGGGGGAAATTCCAGCGAGGAAAGAAACCAGTTCAATGGTCTTTTTTCCTTTTCTGGTATCGATTTTGGACTTTATATCGGACCGTCGTATAATCCGTTTCAGACTATAGGGCCCAGTATCGGCATTGGTCTGGTCATAGGATCCAATGGTTTTCTGGCTGCAAAGCTGGGTATTCATTTCAGAAGGACATTTGGGCTGGGTATGCTGTTTCCTATAGTTCCGATTTATGGTGTTACAGGAGCGAGCTTTTTAGCCGCTTTGCCTGTTTCGGAAGGAGCTAAAGCTGCAGCAACTATCCCGTTGCTGCTGGTGCCGGCAGTTGTTGTATACCAGGAAGATATCAAAGAATTACGCAGACACGGAACGGAGATTTTAATGAAAATGAGATCTTATGTTTCAGGAAAACATTCCTGACTTTCATTCTTGCTATTCTTTTTATTGATTCTCTTTCTCTTCCACACTGAAGCTTATGATAAATTCGGTTCCGTGCTCTCTTTCCAGCTCAATTTTACCGTCCAATTGATCCACCAGAATGTTTACAAGCTGCAGACCAAGGGTTTCCGGGTTCTCAAAATCGATTTCTTCGGGAATACCGGCTCCGTTATCCGAAACTATGAGCGTGTATCCGGTACATTTACCGAGAAGTCCCTTTTTGGTAATTTTTTCTTTAGTAAGTCCTTTTTTAGTAAGTTCTTTTTTAGTAAGTTCTTCTTTGCCAAGCTTCTCTATACTAAATTCCTCTTTAGCAAGTTCCTCTTTGCTATTCGGCTCATTTCCAGCCTCTTCACTAAAGAGCTTAATTTGAATTGTCCCTTTGTTCCTGCCTGAAAATGCATGTTTTAAGGAATTTGAAACAAGTTCGTTAACAATTATCCCTAACGGAACCGCAGTATCCATATCAAAGAAGATGTTCTCTTCCAGGTCCAGGTTTAAACTGATATCGTCGTTTCCAAGACTGTAGGTCCGAAAAAGGTTTTCGACAAGTCTCTGCAGGTATAGTGGGAAATTCAGTGTATCGGTTGTTCTTCCTCTCTCTTCGTGCAGTTCCTCATGGATCAGGGCAATAGAAGCCACCCTGTCCTGGCTCTCTCTGAAGGCTTCAAGAACTTCCGAATCCTGAATATGCTCTTTATTGCTGAATTTTTCAGCCTCAAGATCCAGGAGAGAAGAAATTACCTGCAGGTTATTTTTGATCCTGTGGTGAATTTCCTTCTGGCGTGCAATCTCGATATTTGCAAGGGCTTCTTCAGCTTCTTTTCGCTTGGTGATGTCAGTGAGCATGCTAAGAGAGCCAATAAACCTGCCATCCTTATCAAAAAGAGATTTAGCGTTTATAAGCACCCATAAGGGTAAGCCGTCTTTACGCATTAATTTCAATTCATAGCTCCCATTGATACCCTGCTGCCTCCTTTCCAGATTCAGCCTGGCGAGAGACTTACTTTCTTCACTGATGAAGTCCCATATAGGTCTGTCAATACCTTCTTCCAGACTGTATCCTAACATCTCCGTTATTTTTTTATTAGCGTAAGTGATTGCGGCTTTATCATTAATTACGAGTATGCCTTCGTTTGCAGTCTCTACGATATTGCGATATTTTTCCTCACTTTCTCGAAGTTTTTCTTCTGCTCTTTTTCTTTCGGTTATATCTCTGTAAATAACCGAAACAGCAGTGAGCTTTCCATACATATCGAAAACTGGAGAAAGAGTTATTGAAACATTTATTATCGTACCACCCTTTCTTAATCGTAAAGTCTCATATTGCTGGATCACTTCTCCCTGTTTAACCAGTTCGACTAATTCTTTTTTTTCTCCAGCTAATAAGGATGGCTCCAGTACGGACATAGGTTTTCCAAGAATATCCTCTGCCGAATAACCATAAATTCGCTCTGCCCCTTTGTTCCAGCTCGTAATAATACCATCAAGGGATTCGGTTATAATAGCATCATTTGACGATTCCACTATGTTTGCCAGGATCTGAATCTTCTCTTCTGCTTTTTTACGTTCCGTAATGTCCTGAACTGTTCCGCTCATTCGAACCGGGATATTTTCCTCGTCAACAGTAATTTCGCCCTGTGAATGAACTATACGCTCTATCCCGTCAGCCGGGATTATTCTGAAATCAATACTGTAGGGTCTTCCATCCAGAGCTTTTTTAATAGCATTAATCACACAGTCCCGGTCATCGGGGTGTATATAACTTAAAAACATGTTGTAAGTTATACCGAATTCTTGAGGCCTGTGACCAAAAATACGATAAGCTTCATCAGACCAGTATACCTCATCAGTTGCAAAATCTCGATCCCAATTTCCAAGATGAGCCATTTTTTGAGCTTCTGAGAGCCATCTCTCATTCTCCTTTAAAGAACTATAAGCTTCCTCAAGTTCAGCTGTGCGTTCCTTAACTTTCTTTTCTAGAATACTATATTCTTCTTTGAGGATTTCTTCGGCATGTTTGCGCTCGTTGATATCCTGGAATGTTACTGCAAACTTCCCTTTCTCAATTTTATATATTTGAACATTATACCATTTTCCTGTTATATTGCTAAAGTTTTCATACCGGGCAGATTTGCCTGTCTGGTCAACTTTATTGTAAGCTTCAAACCAGTAGTCTTCCACATCAGTCCACACTTCACGCCAGGTTTTGCCAACCTGTGCTTCCCGTTCGACCCCGGAAATTCTTGCTCCTGCAGGATTTATCTCTAAAACTAAAAGATCACAAAGAGTACCATCTTTATCGTAGATTGCTTTGTAATATGCAAAACCTTCGGTTATTGAATTAAATAACGTTTGATATTGTTCCTTGCTCTTCTTTAACGCTGCTTCTATCTGCTTGAGCTCGGTAACATCCATCTGGGCGGAGATGAGGCGGTCGCCGCGAACAACATACGAGGTGAGGAATTCCTTGTCCACATAAGGGCTGTGGTACTGGAACGTGACCGCCTTGCTCGACTGCCGTGCCTTTTCGATCATGGGGAGATAGAATGAAGCTACCTCGCGGCCGAGAACTTCTGATCCCCTTTTTCCTCTGGCCTCATCAATATCTTTCAGACCGAGGAGCTCGAATCCGGCCGGGTTGAGGTCCTCGAAAAACCAATCGACGACATTTCCCTGTTCATCGTAGATGAGCCGATCGATGTAGAATACCTCCTGCACTGTCTCAAACAGGTCACGGTATTTATTCCCACTCTCCCGCAGCGCCTCCTCAGCCCGCTTGCTTTCGGTAATGTCGGTTTGCACACCGTCCCAGAGCGTTCGGCCATCGGGAAACCGGCGAGGATGGGAGTGCAATCGCATCCAGCGCACCTTGCCGTCGGGCAGTCTCATAGGTATTTCCATGTCGAAGTCCGACAGCTCGCGGGCGCTGCGTGCCTCGGCTTCTACGAGCCGTTCAAAATACGTCTGCGGGATTTGCCGGTGCAGCGTGCCCGGATCTCGCAGTACGTCCAGGGGGCTGACACCGTTGAGCTTCTCGATTCCTGCGCTGCAGTACAGGAAACGGACACTGCCGTCGGGCTCATGGGTATACTGATAGAGAGCGCTGTCCGGCAAGTTATCGCTCAGGAGGCGCAGCCTTTCCTCGCTGGCGCGCAAAGCCTCCTCAGCCCGTTCCCGCTCTTGTTCCTCCCTTTTTCTATGCAGAGCCTGTATTACAGCAGGTGCGATTGCTTCCAGATCCTCCTGCTGTTCGTAGCTATAACCGCCTTCACGATTTGCGACAGAAATCATACCCACAGTTTTTCCATCCAGAACAAGAGGCACGCCGAGAAATGACGTGAGCGGTGGATGACCTGGTGGGAGACCGATACTGTCGGGATGAGATGGTGGTTCGTTGGTAAAAAAGCCTTTTCCACTGTCAACGACGCGTCCATAAAAGCCGTGAAGTATGAAATTTCCTGGAGCACGACGATGTCCGGTCCTGTCGTACATTCTGCACTGAGCCCATCCCATATCGCTGATCGCAGTGTCGTGTAATAGCCCATCAGCACTCACTTCACCAATAAAACCAATCTGGCTGCCGGTCACATCTATGGCTACAGATAAACACTCTTTTCCCAGCTCTTCTTCTGTTTTTGCCTGGATTGTAATGCTGAAGATCCGGTTAATCCCTTCCAGAACACTATTGTATCTGCGTATTCTGTGATCCTCTTGCTTGTACTCGGTATTGCAGATATTAATCACCATTATTTTCGGATAAACGTGAGTATTATAGAGAAATTGCCACTTAGCTAAAGATATACTTCATTGATCTTAAGTATAGGATAATTATCTCGTATCTAAAAATATATCAAATGGCGCACTAAATGGCAGTAAAATGCGATGAAGATAAAAAGAAGGCGAGGTACCCATAGAGGACGCAAAAACCGCATTTACAATTTGAATGTGTAAAAATAAGTGGTGAAGACCAGGTACTCCTGAGTCGGCCCAACGCCTGACTTAGTGGGTAGCCGGGCGTTTTTCGGGATTTATTCTGAAGTATCAACGGAAAGAAACTTGCGCATTTGAGATACAAAAGCACGTATAATAGATTTTAGGGTTTTTTCTTCAGACTCAATAGATTCTGTGGTTTTTTCTTCAGACTCAATAGATTTTAGGGTTTTTTCGTCAGACTCAATAGATTCTGTGGTTTTTTCGTCAGACTCTCCTGAATAAATTGGTAAAGTATAGCCGGCACCAATGCAGGGAGAGTCCGGTTTCAGGTGGTAATCATGTTCATTCTGGTTTACAAAGAGAGGATCTGCATAGATGTCACTGGTTGATGTGCAGTTCCGATAGTTACCTGCAGAGTTATTGTAGAGACAGTTATTTTCCAGCACAAAAGTCTGTGTTTCAGGAAGATAATTGATTACTGCATACCCTGTCCCATCAGGGTCTTTCTTACGTTCCCGGGTATTCACTATGATATTATTGCGGACAATTGTTGTATATCCCGTACCCGTAGGCGAAAGATCGGGATGGTCATCATATGTAGGATATATGTGAGTACCTGTAGGGTACATGTGAATAACTGCAGCATGATATACCCCGTCAAAGATATTGTTTTCGATGAGGGTATCGTAAAACCCGCTTGTTATTATGCCTCCCACCCAGTCAATGTTTGGGTTTGTACCGGTACTGTAAAAAATATTGTGATAAATGTGGACGTTCTGTGCCTCTTTCCTAGAGTAGGACTTCGACCAGCCTATCAGCCAGAGTCCGGGTCCGTAAGTGTTGTGGATAGTATTATTATATATCTCCACTTCATTGACAGTACCTGCTGTTTTCTCAATGAGAATTCCAGAGTTGCCTGCACTCCAGTGGTAAAAGGAGTCAATTAAGTTATCATGGAATTTTATGTGGTTTGAGTTCGTTGCTCTAAGGCCGCAGTCAGTCCTGCAGGTTATCGTGTTGTTCCAGGCCTCTACGTTCTGGCAGGAGATGGCAAAAAGACCTGTATGTCCCAATTTGTACACGTTGTTATTGTAAAACTGGATATTGTAACTGCGATCGGCTTTCAACCCGTCTCCGTGCCCATCATGCATGTACATGTCATGAACCTGAATATCCCTGGAATTGAGGAAATGGATCATATTATAGTATCCGAGTCCTTTCTTTTTATCCTCGTTATTGTCATGATTTCCGTCAATTTCAAATCCTTTTATAGTGACTCCATGGACTCCTCTCCAGTCCATCTGCGTTATCAGGGGCTTGGCCAGTGGCCAGTCCGCTTTGTCTTTAAGCTTAATTACAGCTGTAGGATCTCCTGCCAGGGTCGTTTTACTTCCAATGAAAATACTATCTGAGACAACGTATGTATTTGGGCCTCTCAAATAAACTGTTGTAAACTGAGGATTTTCTGCAACATATTCAAGAGCCCTATTTATCTCTACCTGGTCATCAATTCCATCACAGGTGAAATTTTCACTTCCATAACCATCCACATATACCGTTTCATTTGACGGTATGAAATTTGACTGTGCAAGGTTTGGCTGTGTGAGGTTTGATTGTGTAAGGTTTGACTGTGTGAGGTTTGATTGTGTAAGGTTTGACTGTGTGAGATTTGAAGGTGTAAGGTTTGATTGGGTAATGTTTGACTGTGTATAGTTTAACGGTGTAAGGTTTGATTGGGTAAGGTTTGACTGTGTGAGATTTGAAGGTGTGAAGTTTGACTGAGTATAGTTTGACAGTGTAAGGTTTGATTGTGTGAAGTTTGACTGTGTATAGTTTGACGGTATTAAGGAAGAGTATGACTGTACGGTGTAAAGAACGAACGTTCCCAGTAAAATCAAAAAAATGAGAATTAAAACGGAAAGTCCTATTTTTTCCCTGATTTGTCGTACGGACCCAGGATGTTTTTCATTCATTTTATCCCCTACTTTTAAATATGAACCTGGCCTCCAAAAGACCGCTAAACAGTATTATTAATTAATAAGGATTAAATAAAAACACTACTAATATTATAAATATATTAAATAATTCTTATGCTTAAGCTTTTCATTAAATTACCTGAAGCCATATAATATTTACTAATTATACTCTTGAACAGTTCACTTAACTCTTTATATTAAGATGTTCCAAAGTATAGTTTAAAAGTATGTGAGAAAAAAGAAATCCGGATTGGACTTGAAAGGACTTGAGAAGCCCTTAAAAGAATCCATAGTCGTAACAAAACAGGATAAATAATATTGAATAAAAGAGCCTGCAGTTGTAAGAAAGAGGATATTAAAAAATGCTGAGCAACTGGTTATTGAAACAAGGTCGAAAGAAGACCCATTTTATGTTTCCAGGCATTTTAATTCAAGCAGCTTTTTTATTCGATTTTTGGACTGGATTTATCCCTGATGGAATTACAATGTACGTGTCAAAGAAAATGTCCTTTTCAAGATCCCTATCATATGCTTTTTTACAGTTTCTTCCTCTTTCTTACTTTTAGTGATATAATGTTGGGCATCTATAACGCTGGCATCAATTAATCTTTTAAGTACAGTAGGCGAATACTTTCACCTTTGTTGCTATCGGAATTGCGAAAGCAAAGGTGCTCCCTTCTCCCTGCTCGCTCCTGAACCAGACATAACCCCCGTGCAGGTTAACAATCTGTTTGACCAGGGAGAGACCAAGCCCGGTACCCTGGAATTTTTTTGAAGAGAAGGAGTTTACCTGGCTGAAAGGCTTGAAAAGTTTGTGCTGGTCTTCAGCTTTTATTCCTATTCCGGCATCTTTAACCGTTATTTCGACCAAATCTCCCTTTTTTCTTGCTGCTATTTTTACAAGACTGTTTTCATAAGAAAACTTTATGGCATTGTCTACAAGATTATACATTATCCGGGTAAACTTGTCCTCATCGGCACAGATTTTCGTAAGCTTGCTATCCATATCGATTTCAATGTCGATATTTTTTTTATCTGCTACGGGATACAGAACGTTTCGTATCAGATCAAGCTTGGCAGCAAGCTCAAATTCTCTATAATTTAGCTCCATTTTGTTTGCTTCTATTTTTGAAAGATCCAGGATACCGTTGATCAGGTTCAGAAGATGCTTCCCACTGTTAGAGATATTTCCTATGGCTCTTAGTTGTTTTCGATTCAATTCTCCGTATGCCTGCTCATAAAGCATGTCAGAGAAACCTATTATTGAGTTAAGCGGGGTTCTAAGTTCATGACTCATATTTGCCAGAAAATCGTTCTTTGTACGGTTTGCAACTTCAGCCATTTGCTTTTCATGAAGCAGGTTTTCCGAGATTTTCTTTTCCGTAATATCTCCGGCAATATTACTGATAGCAACGAGCTTTCCAGATACGTCAAAAACCGGAGAAAGAGTTACAGAAATATTTACTATTGTTCCGCCCTTTTTCAACCGTAAAGTTTCGTGGTGCTGAACTTTTTTTCCCTGCTTAACCTTGTCAGCTAATTGCTTTATTTCCCCTTTAAGATTGTCTGGTTCGAGTATAGACATGTTCTTTCCCAGGACTTCTTCAGCCAGATAACCATAAACCTGCTCTGCCCCTTTATTCCAGCTGGTAATAACACCATCAAGAGATCCAGTTATAATAGCATCGTTCGAAGATTCAACAACATTCGCAAGTTTTTGAATTTTTTCTTCGGCTTTTTTAAGTTCAGTAATATCACGGGCTGCAGCAAAAACCCCGATAACTTCCCCGGTTTCATCCCGGTAAACCGACGCATTATACAAAACCGGCGTTATGTGTCCACATTTGTGTCGAATTTCTAATGGATAGTTTCGGACAAGTCCATTCTGGAACACATGTTGATATCCTTCTCTGGCTTTCTCAGGCTCGGTAAAATAATCTGAAAAATCAGTTCCGATCAACTCCTTACGGGAATAACCTGTAATGGATTCCGTAGAATTATTTACATCGGTTATTTTACCATCCGGACCAATAGTTACAAGGGGGTCTATGCTTGCCTCAATGAGACTGCGGTTATACGCATTAGCCAGTTTCAGTGCTTTTTCAACTTTTTTTCTCTCAGTGATATCCTGAACTACTCCATTCATCCTGACAGGCACATTTCCTTCCCCAAAAATAACTTCACCCTGTTCATGGACTATCCGTTCTTCTCCACCGGCCAGGATAATCCTGTGGTCAATGCTGTAAGGTTTTCCGTCCAGAGCTCCTTTTACGGCATTGTTCACATAATCTTTATCGTCCGGGTGCACGTAACTCAAAAACATATCGTAAGTTGCCCCAAATTCCTGGGGGATGCACCCGAAAATTCGGTAAATTTCATCAGACCAGTATAATTCATTGGTCACAATATTCCAGTTCCAGTTCCCGAGATGGGCTATTTTCTGAGCTTCGGCAAGGCCTTTTTCACTTTCTTTTAATGACCTGTAAGCCTTTTCAAGCTGAGATGTCCGGTCTTCAACCAGTTCTTCTAAATTGTCGAGTGTTTCCTTCAGCCTGATCTCTGCTTCTTTTATGTCTGTGATGTCACGGGAAATGGCAAGAACGGAAGCAACTTCCCCGTCAACAAACTCGGGCACTATTTGCGTATTAAAATAGTATTTTTTTCCTTGAGGTGACGTATATTCGAATTCCATTGTTTCGGGCTTTCCTGTGGCAAAGACCTTTTCATGTTGTTCTTTCCAGAACTTTATCTGCTCAGGATCTCTTCCCAGTTCACTGTGAGTTTTTCCAATTACTTTTTCCTGAGGGTGGCCATAAATTTCCACAGACACCGGATTAATATACAGGTGGCGGTTCTGTCTGTCAAAACGAGCGATCAGGTCAGGAGAGTTTTCAGCCAACGTGCGGAATTCGTTCTCACTTCTTATCAGGGCTTCTTCAGCCTGCTTGCGTTCATTGATATCATGGGCAACATGAACACTCCCAATGAGTTTTCCTTCGGAATCATGAAGAGGTGAGACGCTTACCAGGAAATAGCCTCCAAGACAGTCCTCGCAGACCTCTGCGGTATGTTCAAGTCCGTCCTTGAGCAGCTGCCTGTGAGGACAAAAAGAGGGAGGTTCGCCTGATCCATGGACAGCTTCATAACAGGTCAAACCTTCACACCCTTCAGGTGTCACATTAAACTTTGATGCCATGGCTTTGTTTGCCCTCACAATTCTATACTGGTTGTCAAGTATGGCGATCAGGTCAGGTATAGCATCAAAAGTATATTCCCAGTGCCTTGCTGCCTGAGCAACAGCTTCTTCGGCTCTTTTACTTCTGGAACTTTCTATCTGCTCCCATTCTCCTTGCTTTTTAATCAAAGCAAATTGATGATTGACTACTATATCTATTATCTCTGTTGAATTGCACCTGTCAAGAGAATATGTACAGAGAGCTATCATCCGGTAATTTCCAAGGACTCTGTCTATTTCTTCCTCATAACCAACGAAGTCATCCCAATTTCCTTTTTCCAGCCAGAAAGTGTTTCCGCTCAACCTTGAACCATCGTAACCATTTTCCAGGGCATTATCGAGCTTTTCTATCCAGCCTTTTAACACTCTCTTCGAGTCGAATACGCCTTCATTAACATACCAGTGAATATAAGGAATAATTTCAATTTGCCCTTTCCCCAGATAAGCATCAATATCAGGAACAGCCTTTCTAAGAGCTTCTTTTACTTCTTCCACATCCATAGATTCTGACGTAATCCACATGCAAAATTCGTTATTTTCCAGTCCTGCTTTGAAGTAAGGGACAAGTACTTCCTTTAAATCTTCTTTTGTCTGGTAAAACTGGCAGAAATGTGTCCCCCAGGGAATATCTCCAACAATATCAATACCTGAATTTCTTATTTTTCCTTCCCCAAAAATAACTTCACCCTGTTCATGGACTATCCGTTCTTCTCCACCGGCCAGGACAATCCTGTGGTCAATGCTGTAAGGTTTTCCGTCCAGAACTCCGTTTACGGCATTGTTCGCATAATCTTGATCTTCCGGGTGCACGTAACTTAAAAACGCATCGTAAGTTGCCCCAAATTCCTGAGGGTTGCACCCGAAAATCCGATAGATTTCATCAGACCGGTATAATTCATTGGTCACAATATTCCAGTTCCCGAGATGGGCTATTTTTTGAGCTTCGGCAAGGCCTTTTTCACTTTCTTTCAATGATCTGTAAACCTTTTCAAGCTGAGCTGTCCGGTCTTCAACCAGTTCTTCTAAATTGTCGAGCGTTTCTTTCAGCCTGGCTTTTGCTTCCTTTATGTCTGTAATATCGCGGGAAATAGCAAGAGCAGAGGCAACTTCACCGGCAACAAACTCCGGTACTATTCGTGCATTAAAACGGTATTCTTTTCCCTGGGGCGATGTGTATTCGAATTTTTCTTCCGATTTGCTCATGGCTTCTTCGGAGTGTTTGTATTCGAGAAGCTTTGCCCGCAATTCTATATTTGATTTTTCCAGCTCAGCAATCCGTCCCTTCAGCCGGCTCTCCAGTTCGTCGGCAGCTATGCTTTTAGAAGTAATCATAAGTCCCCAACCCTGCCCTTAAATAGAGCATACTTAATACCCAATTAAACCCCTTTTACTCGATCTTTTAAATTCTGCCTTCCTGGCATTCATTAAGTCACTTTAATCATATTTATGATACTTATCATATATTAATTTTTAATATGGTTTCTAAAAAATTAGTTATAATAATTAATATATATTTTATATATAATATATAGAAAAATTAAAAATACCATCTCAAAATTATATAATTCGGCAAAAAAGACATTAGGGATTCCTTGTAGTAATATTATCTGCACAATAGACGAGAGTTTTGTGAAATTTTGTCCTTTCTTTATATTTGACAGCCTTTTCTACTAACCTGAAAACAGGTTTCCATCTAATATGGGCTTCAGAACTAACCATAGATATATATCATTGTTCTTCAAAATAGCCACTTGTGACCACTGAAGAAACTGTGCGGGCGGAAATCTTTGTATCCGGGAGGGTACAGGGCGTTGGTTTTCGAAGGTTTGCAAGAAACGCTGCCGAACGTTTTGGAGTGGACTGCAACCCTATAAATCTCAGGGACGGGAGGGTTTTTGTTCTCGCTGAAGGCAGGCGGGAAGCTCTCGAACTTCTGATACACGAGCTCCGGAAAGGGCCGACTTTTGCCCACGTAGAAGACGTTGATGTTACTTTTGAAAAAGCCCTTGGGAATGTGTACGAGCTTTCCTGAGATAAATTGACCTTTTTTAAGCCAATGATTTTGAAGCTAATGATTTTTTGAATGAAGTGACCTTTTTTGAACCTTTATAACCTGTTGTTTTTGCCCTGTTTAATCAAATATTTTTTTCTGTTCAGTTAGAATGTTTTCTAAGGCAGATTTCATTTTTTTCAGAATGTACCGGATGTTCCGGGATTTTTCCGTCCTCGGGGTTTCCTGCGGGTTCGCGTTCATAGGGCTCGGCTTTCACAAGGACATAGGTATAGGGTCCGAAGGCTTTTTTCAGGTTATGTTCCACGTGGATGGAAATCCGGTTTGCTTCCCCGACGTCAAGGGCATTGTCAACTTTAATGCGAACATCCACAGCAATATTATTTCCTATCCTCCGGGTCTTGAGGTTTGAGAGAGTTTTTACTCCTTCGGTATTCCGGATAATCTGCCTGATCTTCCCTTCGGTTTCTTCATCAAGAGAGGCTTCTATAAGTTCGTTTATGCTGCTGCGGAATATCTTCAGGGCGATATGCAGGATGATAAAACTCAGAAAAACCGCCATCAGAGGGTCGAGCACAACCCATTTTCCTCCCAGGAAGATTGCAGCTCCGATCCCGGCCAGGGTGCAGAGTGAGGAAAAAGCATCGGAACGGTGATGCCAGGCATTCGCGGTTAGAGCCATGCTGTTGATCTTCCGGGCCTGCAGGATTGTATAGTGGTACATGAGCTCTTTTGAGATTACGGAAAGCAGGGCTGCATAAAGAGCAATAAGGGCAGGCTGCTCAAGGGTCCCTCCTCCTACAAAAAGCAGAGTCCTCCGGAGCCCGTAAAGTAAAATCTGCCCGGCAACCACAAAAAGCATGAGCCCGACAAGGCTTGCACTGAGAGTTTCAATTTTTCCGTGTCCGTAGTTGTGGCTTTCATCTACCGGCTTTTTTGCGACCTTGAAGCCAAAGATCACCACAATGTCGGTCAGAAAATCCGAAAGAGAATGGACAGCGTCTGCGACCATTGCTGCACTGTTCCCAAAAATTCCTGCAAATAACTTAAAAAGCGTTAATCCGAGGTTCACAAAGAGCCCGACGCCTGTAACCTGGACAGCCTTCTCAAACCTTTCTTCATATTCCATTTTTGGTCACTTCCGCTGAAGGGAAACAATTTTTCTGCCTTTTCTGAGGTTCTGCAGGTCTTTCTACCAGAACCATGAATGGCGTACATAGCCGGTTGTACTGCATAGCCAGTTGTGCTGTACAGCCCGTGTTTATTATACAGCCTGGGTCAGGGAGTTAATCTTCTATGGCTGCTCAGGAAGCCAGGGACTTTCATCTTTTTCAAGCCAGTCCGTTTCAGGCAGTCTCAGATTGGCTCAATGATATTTACTCTTAGATATTCGCCCGATAATTTTTGCTCAATGGAGATATAATAAATATTTATCTATAAACTATATTAAATATATCTTATATAGTAAAACTGTAAAATTTATATCATACCTTTTTTAGCCATTTTGACCATTTTACAATTTTTTCAGCATTATAGTTTGTAAAAACGATAGCATCAGCTGAACAGAATCTTTTATTCGGAAATCTTAACCAGGAATCCGGAAATCTTAGCCCGGGAACTGATATCCCAATTTTTTCAGAACAGCTTTTTAGGGCTTGAGGCTTTTTGGGGTGTTTGAGGTTCTTTAAGGGTTTGAGGTTTTTTAAGGGTTTGGGGTTTTTTAAGGTTTGGGGTTTTTTAAGAACCCTGAGACTTTTTAAGGGTTTGGGGTTTTTTAAGAACCTGGAGGCTTTTTAAAAGTCTTCAGCAGTTCTTCAGTATTTTTTCAGAATTTTCATGATGACAAAAAATCCTGCAAGATTTATTGCTCCTATCAGGAAATATCCTATCAGGTAAGTTGAGTTCCTTCCAAAAATCGAATCTACTTTTCCTGAAACCCCTGCAGAGCTGATTCCTTCTTTTGATCCTGTCGGCGAGTATTCGCTTTTCTCTCCTCCGGCCCCTTCTTCGCCGAAATCAATCACGGTGTCGGTTTCAAGAAAAATCTCTTTTTCCTTTGCTTCCAGGCTCTTTCCGGAATCAAGCACAGCCCTGATTGTATAGGATTTATCCGGCTCAAGCCCGAGGAAAATGAACTGGTCATCATTTCCTGCGGATTCGAGAGTTTTTCCGTCTTTCCTGAGTTCTACGGTTCCTTTTTCCGGGAGTATGACTTTAAGGTTTACGTGACCTGTCAGCAGGATCTGTTCCCCTTCGGCAAACCTGGGCCTGGCCGGGATATCAAGGACTCCGAGCAGGGTCGGAGCAAAGTCTTCCTGCCCGAATTCTCCCCTTATGATCCCACTCTCAACGTCCTGTGCAGATACTATAAGCGGGACCAGCTGCGCTTCATCCGAAACCGAGTACTTTTCGGACTGGTGCCCTCCTTTAGAATCATCTGCAGAAAAAGCCATTCCGTGGTCTGCGGTCAGGACAAAAGCAAGGTTGTTTTTTTCACACATGTTATAGAGGGGCAACAGGTCGGAATCAAGGCTTTCGATGCAGTCAATATACCCGTAGTTGTCCCTGTAGTGCCCGCTCATATCAACTGCCCCCACATTGATAGTCAGCAGGTATTTTTGCCCGGGCCTGTTTTCTGCCATGTACTCCACAACAGCGCAGGCGGTTTCAATCCCCCACCTGTTATAACCGTTATATCTTTCCCTTGTCTCCTTTGAGGTGACATATCCCGGAGCCCTGTCAGCTTCCTCTCCCATCAGTTGCAAAAGCCCGGACGGAACCGTATAATCCCCTGAATGTTCATTCTGCTCAAGTACTATTTCCATATTCTTTATAGAATTGTTCTCATCCCTCAGGACCGCATCCTGTTCAGCGCAGATTGACCAGGAATCCCCTTTTTCCATTACCGCAATGCAGAGGTAATCCTCGCTGTGTAAAACATCAAAAATATTTGCATCTTTAAAGCTGACAAACTCGCTGTCTGCACCCGGGTTTCCGGTAAAAAGGACTGAATGTCCTCCTTCGGTAAAGGTCTGGGGAGCACGTAGCTTGAGAATCCGTGTACTTTTCCCGCTTATCTCCGGAATATTCTCAAGCCTGGCTTTTTCAAGGGCTGTCCCGTCAAGTGCGTACGGTGTAAGCTCAGGATAGATAAAAGGGGCGCTCAAGCCGTCAACGATCAGCACGACTGCCCCGTCAGGGGTGTTGACAGGAGTTACCTCAATGTCGGTAAGTGCGGATGCAGGAACCGGAAAAACTGCAGAAAAGATTAGCAGAGTCATAAGTAAAGCCAGAGTTGAAAAAGGTTTGAAATTTCGGGTTCCAGATGTCATTGTAAATTATTTTATACACACCCGCTATAAAGAATTTACCTGAAGAATTTTCTTTTTGCCTGGAAGAACTTGTTTCTAAAAAACTCTACTGCCAAAGTTCGCTTTCTTCTCAATTTTGTAAGATCTGGATCGAGATCCCTGGCTTGATATCTCTGGCTTTAGATCATTGGAGGGCTTGCGTATTGAGGAGTAAAATTGCCTGGAACTTAAGTGAAATTTTTATATTTAAGTTTAAATCAAGATCAGGGTTTCAGGTTACCTTTTTAAAGGTTTATTTTTTAAAGGTTTATTATATCTGAAGGAGTAAATGTATAACATTTGCAGCATATATCAGTAACATTCTGAAAACTCCTATTCCATAATCCAGAAACCAGGAAGATCCCCATGAAGATGAGCCCACGATGCACCTACTGCTTGCTTTCAAGAGTACATTTTCAATCAAAGCTTTCAACGGATGATGAAGATCTTATCAGCAAGACGCTTAAGGAGTGCCTGTGCGTCATGCACAAACACTATGACCCTGAGGCTGTATCCGCGTCCGTAGCTACTAAAATTCACAGGAAGTGCTATGAAGTCCTTGAAGACAGTGACCCGTATGAAGTCACAAAAAAGCTCATCAACCAGGCTGCGTTAAAAGTCCTGCCCGCAGCAAGAGAAAAAATTTACGAAAACTCTCCTGATGATGGGGAACTCTTCAGGCGGGCGGTGCTTGCGTCGGTTATTGCCAATTATTTTGATTTCGGGATTATGGGTTTTGATGCCAGCGAAGATAAGTTTGAAGCGGCTTTTCTAAAACTTTTCGAACACGGGCTCGATGTTGACGACACTCCGAAAATGCTCGGGCTCCTTAAGGATGTTGTCTATATCGCAGATAACTGCGGAGAGATCCTTTTTGACATGATCGTTTTCGACGTGATTAAGAAACTCGGCGGAAATATCACCCTGGTGGTTCGCGGAGGCCCCATTCTCACGGATGTTACCATGGAAGAAGTAAAAGAATTTGAAATCGACAAAAAGGTTGACAGGGTAATGACCACAGGCTCAAATGCCGTAGGGATCCTGATCGAAGAGGCCCCTGCCGAACTTCTTGAAGTAATGAAAGATGCAACCCTTATTATCAGCAAGGGCATGGCCAACTACGAGACCCTCTCCGAGCACAACTTCGGGCCGATCGCCTATCTCCTCCTCACAAAATGCGAGTGTGTGGCTGAGGACATGGGGCTTGAACAGGGCCTTTCGGTTGCAAAACTGATGAACTACCCCTGAAGGTCGTGCCACAGGATATTTTTCGGTAACTTTTTATTATGCATGGCTACAAATTAAATATAGTCAAGGAAAAATACTTCAAGGTCACATAGGTTTTTTTTGGAAAAATTATAACAGTTTCGAAATACAGGACAATCGGGTGTTTATTGATTTATCATATCCCCGGGATATTTAATTGATTTACAAACCAACCGGATATTTATAGATTTTATAAACAGTATAGGAGAGATACAAGATGTGTGAACTCAATATAATTCTGCTTCGTGGAGAAGAACGAGAGAAGGTTATGGATTCTGTAGCAAAGATTCAGGTAGAGGGAAACTCAATCCATCTCACCGGAATCCTCGGAGATAAAATGACGGTTGAAGGTTCGATCAAGGAAATCAATTTCTCGCGTGGGGAAGCCCTTATTCTGTCAAATTGATTTTTTTATTTTATTTCTTCCCGAATTTTACTGTTTTTTTGACCTTTTTTGAAGAGTTATTTTGATATTTTTCTTTATAAGATGTTACGATAAATCCGTTATATGTCCCATATACACAGGTTTAGAGTACATTGCTTGCAGGCTGTGTACGGGCTGTGTCAAAAGAGGAGTACCTGAGGCCTTTAAAACAGGAAGGGTTTTTTTGTTAAATTCTGGCTGAGGATTCGGATTGAAGTAAATGGCAACATGGAGGTCTGCCAGTCGAGAGTCCAAAATTAAAAACCTGAGCATTCTAAAAATTTATACAATGTTGTATAAATTTTATCAATCTCGGAGAATTATTCGAAAATTTGCAGTTATTACCTCGACTGCAGTTGAGGGAAATGGCTGCTGGAAGTTTTCAATGAAGGCAAAAAGTCGAAAACTTTGGAAAATATCAAAAGTACACGTTTGAATAAACATGGAGTTTTTCAAAAAAACCGATAGCAAGAAAAATTGTGAAAAGTGAAAGGACATCTGCGGAAAATCGGAAAATCAAGATTTAGAGAGCTGGTTTTGAGTTTTGGGATAAGCTCTATATGTAACTATAATATTAGAAATTATTTTTTTCGCCGTTACTAAATGTCGACCTTCTGAAGGCCAGATAAGTTCTGGGAATTCTGAGTAAATATATAATTAATCTTATAAAATGATGACTATATTAGAATATAGTATGAATCTTATATACATTAATTATACATTATAACAGTAAGCTATACTAGTGTAGCAAAGAATAGAAATTTATACTCTAGAAGTGCTACTTTAAGAGCCCGTCTTGTATATTGGATTTGATCCTGCAATTGGGATAGACTCAATAATTAAACGAAGATTAAAATGAAAAATCTATTTGATTTTATGGGTAAAATTGGAAGCTGGACAACAATTTAACATGAAAGTTCCATTAATGAATTGTCAGGTTGGAAGAGTTAAGGAAATCTATTCATAAACTGAAAAATAAGCCTTTTTCAAAGGAGCTGTATTTCTTTTTCGTTCTATCCTCAGCCAGTTTATCCTTTTGATTTTAAACCCTGTCATTATAAATTGTGTTATCATGGACGTTCATAGGAGATCGATGTTGAGTTCTTTCCTATGATAGTTAACTGTACCGGGTATTATGAATCCACATTAGTGGGAAAAGCCTGCTCTGAGAGCACAATAAACATAAAAAAATTTGAATGACTGCCTGGTTGCTGTGTAGATTATTCAAGAGGCTGGTAGATCCGACATGGTGAGCAACGAATATAAATATCAAAATGAAATCGCAATATATCATCAGCACACCTATAACAAGTGGCTGATTATCATCTTACTGCTAGCTGCTGTATTCATAATGATGTTAGTGTCCTTGAACCTTGGGTCTTCGGATATGAGCCTTCCGGATGTCTTTTTTGCTTTCATAGGTCAAGGAGACCCTAAGGCAACGGTGATAATCTGGCAGCTCCGAATGGCCAGGGTCATCGCTGCCTTGCTGACCGGAGCCGGGCTCTCACTGGCAGGATGCGTGATGCAGAATAACCTTCGCAATCCGCTGGCGGATCCCTACATCCTTGGCATATCCAGCGCTGCGATATTCGGGGCCAATATTGCCATTATCGTATTGGGGGCGGGATCGGTCATCGGAATCTCGACCGGCGGCAGTGTAGCAATAAACAACCCATATACAGTGACGATTTGTGCTTTCGTCTCTTCCATGTCTGCCATGCTGATCATCCTGACTCTGGCAAAATTGCGGGGTTTCACTCCGGAGGCTATCGTTCTGGCGGGAGTGGCTCTGAGTGCTATATTCTATGCAGGGACGATTATAATACAATACTTCGCTACAGATATCACGCTCTCTGCGGCTATATTCTGGACCTTCGGGGACCTGGGAAGGGTTTCCTGGAAAGAGATCCTGATCTTGAATGCAGTGGTGATGCTCACTACCGCGTACTTTTTCTTCATGCGATGGGACTATAATGCCTTAGCCAACGGGGAGGAGACGGCGAAAAGCCTGGGAGTGAAGACAGAGCGCGTAAGGTTCCTCGGGTTGCTGACAGCCACCCTGGTAACGTCCGTGGCCGTATCCTTCATGGGTATGATAGGTTTCATTGGCCTGATCGGCCCCCAGATCATGAGAAGGATCGTCGGTGAAGATCATCGCTTCCTCATCCCCGCGTCAGCCCTTGCCGGCTCAGCTATATTGCTTGCATCAGACACTCTGGCCAGAATAGTGATCTCCCCCGTGGTTCTGCCTGTAGGCGCTATAACGTCCCTGCTCGGAGGCCCAATGTTTCTATTCATCTTAATGAAAGGAGTGAGAAGAGCATGATGAGTATCAGCGTCAATAATGTCTCATTTCGGTATCCGACCGTCAAGGTCCTTGACGACATATCGTTCGCAGTGGAACCCGGGGATTGCATGGTCATTCTCGGAAAAAACGGCGTGGGGAAGTCAACATTGCTGAGATGCATTAACAGGATCCTGAAGGTGAATCCCGGAGACATCGAGATAGGCGGTAGCAACATACGCGAGATGGACAACAATGAGCTGGCACAGAAGATCGGATATGTCCTGCAGTCCAGTCAGTTCTCGGATACCACGGTCTTCGATGCCATTTTGTTGGGCAGGAAGCCCTATATCAAATGGGACGTGACAAGTAAAGACCTTGAGATCGCCACGGATGTCCTTATATCCTTGTCCTTGCAGGAATATTCCATGAGAAGGGTCAACGAACTTAGTGGGGGGGAGATGCAGAAGGTAGCCATAGCTCGCGCCCTGACCCAGCAGCCGGATGTACTGATGTTTGACGAGCCTACCAGCAATCTGGACCTGAAGAACCAGCTGGAAGTCATCAGGCTGATCAAAGACGTGGTGAAGGAGAAGCACATTTCGGCCATTGTGACAATGCACGACCTTAACCTGGCATTGCGGTTCGGTAACAAGTTCATCATGATGAAGAATGGAAGGGTCCATGCCATAGGGGGCATGGAAGTGTTCACGACTGATAATATTTCGAAGGTCTATGATGTGGACGTGGCGATAGAGACCTACAACGGCCATCCCGTAGTGATACCTTTAGAGGGATCCTCTCTGTGATGATGGGTCAGTAGTGGCCTTTGAGTGGGGTATAGGCAGCTTCTCCACTCGATCGCTTGCGTGGAAACTTTGAACAACCCCAATAAAGGGATTGAAATTTTGCCTGCTGTTTAATTAAACGATAGCTGCCGATATCCTCCGTAGTACGCTTCTGATAAATTATCGTAAAGGGCTGCGCCCAGAAACTCCGTGCTTATCTCATCGTACTTCTCACCGACATCGATGTCGCTGAACTCTTCAGGATACAGTACCGAGCCAATGTAGTATGCATCGGCCAGGGCTGTCTCGATGTTAGTATAATAATTATTATACGGCAACTGCATGTACACGTTTCCGTTATTGAAGGCGCTCAGACCTTTGTAATATTCCGGAAACTTCTCATAATCCGCCTGGACAAGGCCAAGTCCTGCTGAATCAAGTATGATTATGTCGGGGTCCAGCTCAAGCAGGTATTCCTTATCAATGAACGAGAAACCTGTTATTCCCGAGTTGGCACTGTCCTCATCGATTATGTTGCGGGCGTTCACAGCTTTGAACAGGGTGTAGTTGGCGGCAGTGCTCTGAATGCCCTTGGTGGCATAATAGCATACTGAGCCGATGTATACTGTCGGTTTATCTTCGTCCGGGACATTTTCTGTTCGGGCTGCCAGGTCCGCTTTCAGGCTCTCGGAATAATCGATGAGCTCCTCGGCCCGTTCCTCCCTGCCTGTGACCTGTCCTATCAGCCGAAGTGATTGATAGCTCTCCTCGTCGAATACCTCAGCTGGCCCATAACTGAGCGCTACCACGGGTATGCCTGTCTTCTCCTGAAGATCGTTAACATCGGCAATTTCCCAGTTGTACATGGTGAAGATGACATCCGGCCCGAGGGATACGAGCTTTTCGGTATCAGGCGCTGCGGTAGGCCCTCCTTCTCCTACGACGGGGAGATCCAGAAGGTCCTGGTTCGCCAGCATGTATGGCCTTCCTGCATAGTCATCCCATGTTTTCTCTATCCTCTCTATCCCCACCAGTTTACTGGTATCGCCTACATAGCAATACAGTCTCAGACCGCCGGGCCCGATGGCTGCGAACTTCTCGGCATCTCCGGGGACCGTCACCGTCCTGCCTATGGCATCGGTGATCGTCACCCCTTCCGAACTGTCGGACCCGGTATTATAAAACATGTAAGCAGCACCGGTACCGACCAGTATCGTTAAGACAATAACTGTGAACAAAACCTTACTATTCATTTGATCACTTCCATTCGTATTTGGTCCAGATTACTTATTTTAATTAAAGATCGAATTTGTTTTTTATCAGTTCCTTTCCAGATCCCACATTTACTTTTTTATTATTATTAAATCTTACTATTTGTATATAAAGTGTTAATAAATATTTAATAAATGAATAAGTAAATAGTTGGTTGTATGAATTATCTGATATATTAACATACTGAAAAAATATCGTCCACAATCGTTCCAAAATTGATCTGTTGAGAAACGAAATTAAGATCCAGGGTAAATACCTATTGACCAAGTTCGTCCTGTTCAAAGTTGGAATCTACGAAAAAAACGGTTTAGGAACGGTGAAAAATAATTTTGAACCAATATAATATATATGTAACTATAATATTAGATCTATTTTTTCACTGTTCATAGATGCCGACCTGTTGAAAGTAAGACAAAGTTATTGGAAATCATAATAAATATATAATAAATCTTATTAATTGGTTACTATATTAGTGTATAGTATGAATATTATATACATTAATCACACATTATAACAGTAAGCTACATGAATGTAGCAAAAAATAGAAGATGCTACTTTAAGAGCCTGTCTTATCTATTAGATTTGATCCTGCAATTGGGATAGACCTGTGCATTTGAACCGAAAAACGGCAGCCTTATGTCCCCAAAAAGTCGAAATTGGAAATTTAAACATGATGTTTATTATGCTTGATTTTCTATTTAGAGTGCATAAGTAATACCAAATAAGTATCATTTTTTAGGTTTAGATATGCCTTAATTTCAGAAAATTTGCGGTCTGACTTTAAAGTTAACTTTGACCATTATCATTGTAGGAACGGTTTGAATTTTAAGACAGCCTCATATCTGGAAATTTGTTACTAAAATGATTGATCTTATGATTAATCGTATAAAAATTATGACAAACTGGAATAGGTTTGAGGAAAAGGAAAAATTCTGGAGAGAATCTTTCATAGAGAATCCAAAACAGAACTGGAACGAATTAATTTATCCCCCTAAAAACGAACCAATCTGGCATTTTTAATAAGTCGCTGAAGACTTAACTTTCAGTCCTGGTTGTGGGTTCCTTGAACTTCTTGACAAGAAGAAATTGTGTATAAAGAACTGGAATTTTTTTCTTTGAATCTCGGAGAGTGATATTACGAACAAAAGATTAACTCAAACATTGTGGGTTTTGATATTAAGTTGTGCAATCTGCCTTACCCTGCTTGCGGGCAGCGCAGCTGCAGCTGAAGTGCATTTTGCTCTTGTGGACCCAAAAGAATCTTCGGCTGACTTTTATACTCAGATACTAATGCAATCACCACATAATGATACCACTAACGTTGTATGGATAACTGGCAGTGGCGAAACCTTGCTCGACGCCTGGAAGGATGCAGCAACCAGGAATGGGTACACATACGCGATAGGTGGAAACTCTATGTATCCGGGCCAGCTCTCCACCATAAACGGTCCTTTCACAAATTATGAAGACTGGGGAAATAATGGTTCAGGTTTTGTATGGTGGAAAACGTATGTCTGCGATGGGAGCGATCTAAGCACGTGGGACTACAACCTTTCCCAGACTGGAGTTATCCTGAAAGATCATTCCGCCTCCGAGTACCCCTATTTCGCATTAGTGTGGGGATGTTGGGCTACGTGGCCGTATACCGATGGTATTTCAGGTAGTGATTATACAGTACTCCCATCGGACTGTCCCCCAGTCCCGGTAGCGAATTTCACCTCGGACGTGACGAGCGGAACGGCACCTCTCGCGGTTCAGTTTAACGACATTTCAACAGGTTCCCCTACTTCCTGGCAGTGGGACTTTGATAATGACGGCGCAGTCGATAGCAATGAGCAGAACCCGATATATACTTACAGTACGGCCGGAACTTATGCCGTTAATCTAACTGTCAGCAGTGCAGTCGGAAGCGATTCCGAGGTAAAGACTGAATACATAACTGTAAGTGAACTGCCAGCAGCTCCAGTTGCAGCATTCAGTGCAACACCAACTTCTGGTTACGGTCCTCTGACTGTTCAGTTTACAGAAGAGTCTACTGGCACTGTTTCTTCCTATGCCTGGGACTTCGACAATGATGGAACTGTCGATAGTGAGGACCAGAGCCCGTCATATACCTACGAGTCTGCCGGCACCTATTCGGTTAATCTAACTGTCAGCAATGCAGTCGAAAGCGATTCCGAAGTGAAGACAAATTATATCACCGTCGAACCTGTTGTCGTCGTCGAACCTTCAGAAGTGAAGTTCGTTCTTGTGGACCCGGCAAATGGAACATCCGAATGGATAAACGGCAGCGGCGGTACCCTGCTCGAAGCCTGGAATGATGCAGCAACCCGTTATGGGTACACATACGCGATAGGCGACAACCCTTCATATCCCGGTCAACTCTCCACCATAAATGGCAGTTTCACAGGATATGTTGGATGGGGAAATACCGGTACAGGTATGACCTGGTGGAAAACGTATGTCAGCGATGGTAGCAATCTCAGCACGTGGAACATTGATTATTCCCAGACTGGAATTGTCCTTGCAGATCACCAGGCCTCAGAGTTCCCCTATTTCGCATTCGTGTGGGGACAATGGACTACGTGGCCGAATCCGTGGGGAATGGGCACTCCTTTCACGGTATTCCCATCGGACTGTCCTTTTAACGTTCCGGTAGCGAATTTCACCTCGGACGTGACAAGCGGAGCAGCACCTCTTGCGGTTCAGTTTAACGACATTTCAACAGGTTCCCCGACTTCCTGGCAGTGGGACTTTAATGATGACGGCACGGTTGACAGCACCGAACAGAACCCAATATATACCTATGAATCAGCCGGTACCTACACAGTTAATCTAACTGTCAGTAATGCAATCGGAAGCGATTCCGAAGTGAAGACAGATTCTATCACCGTCGAAGGAACAGGAACTGGCGGACTCGCCGACACAGCCTGGCCTAAATTTGGTAGAGACCTCAACAACACCGGGCAATCCCCATACGCCGGACCAGAAACAAACAAAACTGTATGGACCTATACCACCGGAGGTAGCATACAGTATAGTTGTCCTTCCATCGAATCAGACGGAACCATCTATGTTGGGAGTAGAGACGGTAATTTATACGCACTAAACCACGATGGAACGCTAAAATGGAAATACGGTGCTGGAGGTTATGTCTACAGTTCACCGGCAATTGAGTCTGACGGAACAATCTATATTGGGAGTAGAGACGGTAATTTATACGCACTAAACCCTGACGGAACGCTAAAATGGACCTACACTACTGGAAGTTATGTTTACGGTTCACCAACAATTGGTTCAGATGGAACCATATATTGTGGAAGTTCTGACAAAAAAGTTTATGCTTTAAATCCAGATGGAACACTTAAATGGAACTACACAACTGGAGGTAATATCTACTACAGCACACCCGCCATAGGGTCAGACGGAACCATTTACATTGGAAGTGACGACAACAAGCTCTATGCTCTAAACCCGGATGGAACACTTAAATGGAGTTACACAACTGGAGATGGGATTCGGAGTTCAGCGGCAATTGGTTCAGATGGCACCATTTATTTTGGAAGTGACGACAACAAGGTTTATGCTCTAAACCCGGATGGAACACTTAAATGGAGTTATACAACTGGAAGTGGTATTCGGGGTTCACCATCAATCGCAACCGATGGAACCATTTATATTGGAGGCCGCGACACTAAATTATATGCTTTAAACCCTGATGGAACACTTAAATGGAATTATACAACTGGAAATCAGATTTACGGTGGATCGGCAATTGATGCCAATGGAAACATCTATTTTGGAAGTTCTGACAACAATGTTTATGCTTTAAATTCTGATGGAACCCTGAAATGGAAGTACTATACTGGGAATTTCATTTATGGCTCACCGACGATCGGATCAGACGGAAGTCTCTACATTGGAAGTTGTGATGGTAATTTGTATGCTTTCAATGCTACTGATCCCGCTCCAGTGGCTGCACCAGTTGCCAACTTTGCTGCGGATATAACAAGCGGGTATGTTCCTCTCACGGTCAACTTCTCCGTTACTTCAATAATAGGCAATGTTTCTTCCTATGCCTGGGACTTTGATAACGATGGAACTGTTGACAGCGAAGAAAAGAACCCGTCATATACCTACGAGTCTGCTGGCACCTACGCAGTTAATCTAACTGTCAGCAATGCAATAGGAAGCACTTCCGAAGTGAAGACAGATTACATTGTCGTAATTTCCAACTCTCCGGTTGCCAGTTTCACAACAACCCCGATTTATGGCTCTGCTCCTCTCACTGTCAATTTCATGGATCAGTCAACAGGCTCTCCGACTTTCTGGCAGTGGGACTTTAATAATGATGGCACGGTGGACAGCACCGACCAGAATCCAATATATACCTACGTCTCAGCCGGAACTTACGCCGTTAATCTAACTGTCAGCAATGCAATCGGAAGCGATTCCGAAGTGAAGACGGATTATATCACCGTCGAAGAAACAGGAACCTACGCACTTGCAGACACAGCCTGGCCTAAATTCGGTAGAGACCTCAACAACACCGGGCAATCCCCATACGCCGGACCAGAAACAAACAATACTGTATGGACCTATGCCACCGGAGGTAGCTTATATTGTTGTGGTCCTTCTATCGGAGCAGACGGAACAATATACATCAGAAGCGCCGACAGAAATATATACGCATTAAACCACAATGGAACACTTAAATGGAAATATGCTGTTGGAGGAAGTAATTACATTTATGGTTCGCCAGCAATTGCGTCTGACGGAACAATATACGTCGGAGGAGGTGATGACTGCAAGTTATATGCTCTAAACCCTGACGGAACGCTAAAATGGAAGTACACTGGAAGTACCGCTGGTTCACCGACAATTGGTTCAGATGGGACCATATATTTTGGAATATATGCTCTAAACCCGGATGGAACACTTAAATTGAGCTACAGCGGTGGAGGTCGCACACCCGCCATAGGGTCAGACGGAACCATTTACATTGGAAGTGGAAGTCAGTTCCGTGCTATAAACCCGAATGGAACACTTAAATGGAGTTACACCACTGGAGGTGAGGTTCGGAATTCAGCGGCAATTGGTTCAGATGGAACCATATATTTTGGAAGTCTCGACCATAATTTATATGCTCTAAACTTGGATGGAACACTTAAATGGACCTACAACGTTAAAGATAATAGAATTACTACACCAGCAACTGGTCCAAGTGAATACATGACAGACCCTTATGAAATTTACGCTTCACCAGCAATTGGTTCAGACGGAATCATTTACATTGCGGACTATGGAGGCACATTGCATGCCATAAATCCGGATGGAACACTCAAATGGAATACCAGAATCGAAAACAGAGCAGACCATCTTTATGCCTCTGCACCGGTAATTGATGCCAATGGAAACATCTATATTGGAAGCTATAACAACAATGTTTATGCTCTAAACCCTGATGGAACACTTAAATGGAAGTACGCAACTGGAAGCCATGTTTATGGCTCACCGGCAATCGGATCAGACGGTACTCTCTATATAGGAAGTTGTGATGGTAAGTTGTATGCCTTCAAGGATGTTACTGCTGTTCCGCCAGTTGCCGACTTTGCTGCGGATATAACAAACGGGAATGCTCCTCTCACGGTCAACTTCACCGATGCTTCAAATGGCACTGTTTCTTCCTGGCAGTGGGACTTTGATAACGATGGAACTGTTGACAGCGAAGAACAGAACCCATCATATACCTATAACGCAGCTGGGAACTACACAGTCAACCTCACGGTTGCAAATACAGCTGGAAGCGATTCCGAGGTAAAGACTGATTACATATCTGTACTACCGTCAGCTCCTGTTGCCAACTTCTCCGCAGACATTACTTCAGGTAATGCACCTCTCACTGTCAATTTCACGGATCAGTCAACAGGCCCTGTTTCTTCCTGGCAGTGGGACTTTGACAACGATGGAACTGCTGACAGTACCGATCAAAGCCCTTCATATACCTACGCCTCAGCCGGGAACTACACAGTAACTCTCACGGTTACCAATGATGGTGGAAGTGATTCCGAGGTAAAGACCGACTACATTGTCGTCAGTGAACCTGAGCCGCCCGTTGCCGACTTTACGGCTACACCTACTTCTGGTGTTGCTCCACTTACGGTTCAGTTTACAGATGCTTCAAGTGGCATTGTTTCTTCCTGGCAGTGGGACTTTGACAATGATGGAACTGCTGACAGTACCGATCAGAGCCCGTCATATACCTACGAATCAGCCGGAACCTACACAGTAACTCTCACGGTTACCAATGATGGTGGAAGCGATTCCGAGGTAAAGGCTGACTGTATAACTGTACTACCGCCAGCCCCTGTTGCCGAGTTTTCCGCAAATGTGACCAGTGGAACTGTTCCACTCACGGTTCAGTTTACAGACGAGTCTACTGGCACTGTATCCTCATATGCCTGGGACTTTGACAACGATGGAGTAGTTGACAGTACCGATCAGAGCCCGTCATATACCTACGCCTCAGCCGGGAACTATACTGTGACCCTCACAGTTTCCAACGCAGGTGGTAGTGATGATGAGGTAAAGACCGACTACATATCTGTAACCGAAGCTCCACAAAAGCCGATTGCTGACTTTTCTGCAAACGTTACAGACGGATCTGCTCCTCTGGTAGTCAGCTTTACTGATCAGAGTACCGGTGTACCCGATCAATGGGAATGGAGTTTTGGAGACGGGACATCTTCAACCGAACAGAATCCTGTACACATATACAGTGAAGCAGGAGAATACACTGTTAGCCTGACAGTAAAGAATGATCTGGGGCGTGATAAGGTCAGAAAGTCGAATTACATAATTGTTTCAAGTTCGGCTTCTCTTCCTGTTGCTGACTTTACGACAAACGTTACAGATGGATCTGCACCTCTGGACGTCAGCTTTACTGATCAGAGTACGGGTTCACCCACTTCCTGGGAATGGGATTTCGGAGACAAAACCTATTCAACAGAACAAAACCCTGTACACACATACAGTAAACCAGGAAAATATACTGTCACCCTGACGGTAACAAATGCCGATGGTAGTAATTCAGTCAAAAAATCTAACTACATCTCGGTCTCCAAAAAATAAATCTTTGAAATTGAAAAAAATGAAGACAATATCAAGGTAGTGGAGGATTTATTGTTTAAATCTGACGGAAAGGGCAAACTCGTCCTGCTCTGTCAGATTTAGAAGCCATTTTCGGCTTATTTTTTCAAGAATTTATCCAACACTATCGGATTTTCACTTTTTTGGTTAATGGCTATACTGCTCATATTCGAAGACATGGAGAAAAAAAAGTAAGAAAAGATATACCAGGTTTTAGGGCAAGAAGATGGGTCGTGAAAAGGACACATTCTTGGCTGAATTGATTTAGAAGACTGCTTATTAGATGGTATTAGATGGAAAAAGAAAACTGAGAATTACCTCGCAATGCTACATTTCACATGCGCATGGCTAACATTCAAAGCAGCAGGACTTTTCAGATAGGCTCTAAGACGCTACCAGTATGATTAAACAACTACTGTTTATTTTGTTTTACAGCCAACTTTGAGGTATTATTTGTACTCTGACAGGTGGAATGCCACATTTCATGATCCGTCCACTTTGGAGTATTTTGACAGGCAGAATGCCACAGTTCCTGATGCAGATCTTTCTCTTGTTCTGCCCATTGTATCAGAGGAATTATCGCTTCACAAAGCCGCTTTCCGTCATCTGTTAGGAAGTATTCAACCCGTGGAGGTGTCTCGGAAAACGCTTCACGCTGGATTAGGCCTTTTTTTTGGAGTTCTTTTAATAGGTCTGTAAGTGCTTTAGGGCTGATACCTTCAAGAGTGTCCATGAAGTCATGAAAACGCAGCCTTTCTTGATGTCCAAGTGCACTTATTATGAGTATGGCCCATTTTTTGGATATTGTGGTAATAATTCCTTCTAGCGGGCACAAACAAATTCCTTTACTATTCTCTTCCATAGTCATTTTATCACTATAATTTTCCATAGTCATTTTATCACTATAATTTTCCATAGTCATTTTATCACTATAATTTTCCATAGTCATTTTATCACTATAATTTTCCATAGTCATTTTATCACTATAAACTTGATACTCTTAATCTTATAAAATATGTTCTATTTTTAGCATTATGTGCTATTATTTAATAACTTTTTAAGATTGATTATTATTGTTAGTAGGAAGAAGTATACCAATGAAGGTTCTTGTATGTGGAAAAGGCGGTAGTAGTAAGAGTACGATCACTGCTATGCTTGTAAAATCTATGGCTAAGAGAAGTTGCAATGTACTTGCAGTGGATAGTGACGAGTCAAATTTTTGGCTTCATAAACAGCTAGGTCTTAAAATGCCTGAAGATTTCATGAATCATCCTGGAGGGAAATAACTCTGGGAGAAAAACTAATGCAAGCATATCAAAAAGGAGACACTATCATTATTTTTGAAACTAAATGGAAAATTTCCGACATTCCCGAAGCTTGTTTTGTAGGAATAGGAAAAATCAAAATGATGACTATAGGCAAAATTAAAAACTCGTTCATTTGACATCAATGAGTAAAATATACTGAAGTATATAGTACATAATAAACTACATAAATTATGGCTTCTGATGTTGATTATTGAGTAGCTGGATAGTTACAGGATAACTTGCCAAAAACTTGCTTAAGGCAAATCGACATTAGGGCTTAGAATCTTTTACTCGATGCTGTTTTAGAGCATTATTTAGTTTGGTATCAGGTTTAAAGTTTGTTAACTTGAGGCTCAAGTACTACGACATATATAGATACTGAATTATTTTTTCATTGAAGTATTGTGTAAGGTTCATAATTGGTCATATGTAAACCCAAAAAACTACACACAATTTTGGGTATCATTTCAAAATAGCTATCATTAAAACTCATCAAAAATTAAATGTCGACCTGCTGGAAAGTAAGATAAAGTTATTGGAACTCTGAATAAATATATAATTAAACTTATAAATCAGTAACTATATTTGAGTATAGTATGACTATTATATACATTAATAACACATTATAACAGTAACTCACATTAATGTAACAAGAAAAAAGGGAGGTACTACTCTAAGAGCCCGTCTTGTATATTGGATTTTAATTTGATCCTGCAATTGGAATAGACCTGTGCATTTGAACCGAAAAACAGCAGCCTTATGCCCCAAAATATCTAAATTACAAATTTAAACATAATGTTTATTGTGCTTAATTTTCTACTCGGGGTGCGTAAGTCTTAGAGGGAAAGTATTCTCTTTTAGGTTATTCTAGGTCAATATGTACCTTAATTATTGAAAAATTCACGGTCTGACTTTAAAGTTAACGTTACCCATTATCCAATTGTAGGAATGGCTTGAATTTTAGACAGCCCTTATGAAAAATAATACTAGACTAGGTTCATTATTCGATTGGTGCCTTCCCAGACCAAAAATCGGAAGAGGTAATATGAAAATCACAAAGTTAGTAAGTTTGATGCTAACTGCATTATTTGTAATGAGCCTTTATAGTACGGCAGCCTTAGCCGTGGATAGCCACGGCATCGACATGACAGCCAAAATCTTGATGTCGGAACCCGAAATCGGCATCATGGTGGATACTACATCCATTGATTTTGGATCAATATATCTGGGCACTAGCAGCGAAGCAAAATCTGTTAATTTCACCAACATTGGAGACTCTAAAGTTATTGTCGATGTGAATGTAGAGGATCTCAATGGCAGTAATGTGTTTGAGCCGGGAATCACAGTCAATGGTGTTTACTGGGAGAATTATAGTTCGGCTCTCGCAGTAGGTACAAGTGGTTCGTTCGATGCTGTCCTTGATGTGCCAGATGATGCAGACGTAGGAGAGGTCAGCGGTAAAATGACCCTGTGGGCCACATCGACTGATGATAGCCTCAACTCTGGAGATGAATATGAGGTGCATTTTGCTCTTGTGGATCCAAAAGTAGGTTCGAGTGATTATTGGACTGATATCGTACTAGGTGAACCACATAATGATACCACTAACGTTGTATGGATAACGGGCAGTGGCGTGACCTTGCTCGACGCCTGGAAGGATGCAGCAACCAAGAATGGGTACGCATACGAAATAGGTGAAAACTCTCAATATCCAGGCCAACTCTCCACCATAAATGGTCCTTTCACAAATTATGAGGACTGGGGAAATACTGGTGAAGGTATGGTATGGTGGAAAACATATGTCTGCGATGGGAGCGATCTAAGCACGTGGGACCCAACTCTTTCCCAGACTGGAATTGTCATGGCAGATCACCAGGCCTCAGAGTACCCCTATTTCGCATTTGTGTGGGGAGCTTGGTGTACGTGGCCGTATGCGGATGATCCTACTCAAGGTAGTTCTTACACAGTACTCCCATCGGACTATTCATGAACGCGGGTTGGAAGAGTTTTCAAAGCTCTTCCTTCTTTATTTTTCGATATTAATATAGTCGAATCGTTTTTAGTAACAGGCGGGATCACTATCGAGAGTTCCCTGGTTAGGTTACCTGGTTATCTATTGACCTGCACTCCACATCGCCGGTTCAATGGAGGTTACCACGAGTTATAAGTTCTTTATTTGATTCAAAATTCGGAGATACTCTAGTAACATAATTATTAATTGATTAGAAAAGGAGGCTAATGATGGCAGACCGAAAAATCATTGCAGCGATAATAATCGTGGCGGTGATCTTCGTAGGAGGGGCGGCCGCATACCTCAGCGGCAGCGTTGCCGGTGACAAAGATGAAAAGGAGGCTAATGATCTAGCCACTGTCACAGAGATCAATAATGGTGGAGAGGATACGGCCACCGTCACGGAAACCAATAATGGTGGAGAGGATATGACCACTGTCACGGAAACCAATAATGGTGGAGATGCCGAAAATGAAGTGCATTTTGCTCTTGTGGACCCAAAAACAGCTGCGACTAAAGAATGGACTCAAACTCTATTAAATGAAACACATAATGATACCACTGATGTTGTATGGATAACGGGCAGTGGCAAGACCTTGCTCGACGCCTGGAAGGATGCAGCAACCAAGAATGGGTACACATACGCGATAGGCGGAAACTCTCAATATCCTGGTCAGCTCTCCACCATAAATGGTCCCTTCACAAATTATGAAGACTGGGGAAATACTGGTGAAGGTTTTGTATGGTGGAAAACATACGTCTGTGATGGGGGCGATCTAACCACGTGGGACTATAGTCTTTCCCAGACTGGAGTTGTTCTGGCAGATCACCAGGCCTCAGAGTACCCCTATTTCGCATTTGTGTGGGGTGTTTGGGAGACGTGGCCGAATCCGTGGGGCATGGGTTCTGATGTCACGGTATTGCCATCGGACTATCAATCAAAATGAACGCTAGTTGGAAGAGTCTTCAAACCTCTTCCAACTTTTTTATTTCCCGTATTAATATGGTCGAATCGTTTTTAGTAACAGGTGGTAACAGGTGAGATCACAATCAATGCCAGGTAGCCATTGACCTGCACTCCAAGTCACTGATTCAATGAAATCGATAACCTGGATTTTTCCACAATAGATAACCTATGTTAAATTACCAAATAAGTTGGGTTATTTTAATTGACATTATAAAAGTTCACAAAGTTATTCGATGAGACTGTAGTAACACAAGTTTGACAGTTTAAGCTTTCATTAGCGGAAAAGCCTTGAAATTTGAAAAATATCCTGAAATGAATTAGACAGATTCTAAAAATTGAGGTAAAATTTGACTCAATTCTACTTGGAAATTGATCTGTTATGCTTAAAATGTAAACTTTGTGATAATTCTAGTTAAATGCAACAGCTCAAAATATCAAAAAATTATAATAAATTACCTTTATGTAACAAGTATCTTATTCATTAATTAGAAAAGGAGGATAATGATGGCAGACCGAAAAATCATCGCAGGGATCGTAATCGTGGCGGTGATCCTCATCGGTGGTATGGCCGTATACCTCAGCGGTAGCGTTGCCGATGACAAGCATGAAAAGGAGACTACCGATACGGGGACTATCGACACGGAGACGAGCGATACGGAAACTATCGATGCGGAGACGATCGATGCGGAGACGAACGATAAGGTCACTTTCCTCGTAGAAGACGAAGACGGATTTTATTTCTGGGTGGATGGACGTGGAACCACCCTTCTTGCCGCATGGGAAAATGCTGCCGATAACTACAATATACCCTGGAAGCAGGCCTTAGGCGACAATGCATCATGGGGAGATATTGATTTCATGTATGACCTCGGCCCCATCCTTATTGAGAAAGTGGATTTTCAATGGTGGCCTTACTGGGCCTGGTGGATGCCATATACATGGCGCGATGCCGGCAATGAATGGGCGAGTGATAGCCTGATGTACACCAACTCTTCCGAACGTAAATTCTGCTCGATATTTTTTGGAAATAACTCCGAATACAATCATGGTCCTACGGTAAACCCTGACCGAGCAGTTGTCTGGGACCAGAGTTCCGATGGGGTACGTATGTTGATCCAGTCCCCAAGAGGTGTGTACTTCTGGACCAACGGGGAAGGGACCACGGTATATGATGCATGGTCTGACGCTGCAAAATCATATGATATCTCGTGGACCAAAAAGAGTGACTATGATGGCGTGGATTCCATCTTCGGTATCGGAAGCTCTAACCAATCTTACTGGAAATTGTACCTGGGTAATGCAGGAGGCAATTGGACAGATTTCTCCGGACAGTCCCAGGACGATCTGAGCACCTACAATGTAGCCGACTACGATTGTATGGCTCTGGTCTATGGTAACGGAGACAGTGAGCCTGCGGTTGACCCGCCTGCTGTGTGAGGAGGTTAGCTGTGCCTTCCGTACATTCCTCTCAACAGGCAGGTTATTTACTTTTGCAGTATCTCCGAATTTGCTGTTATAACCGATAAGGTGGTATCATGGAGCTGAAAAAAACATTAGCCATAGCGTTGGTTACGTTGTTATTAATCACGGTGATGGCACCGTGCTGTTCATGTTCGTCCATGGCTCTGGGAGCAAAACCCAAATCCCTCACAGAAACAATGGCGCGGTCATCTACCACGACACTGAACGTTTATGTGATGAACTACGGGACAGATAGCATGGATTGCACCCTGTATGTGGATGAAGCCTACAAATCGTGGGTGAAATTAGACCCTTCCTCATTCATTCTGGACGAAGGTGAAAACAGCAAAGTGAACGTCACCATAACCGCTCCTCCTGAAGGTGAAGACATCAATGATTTCGATTTGTACATCGTGGGTTCTTCTGCCGAATTGAATGGTACTCCTTTGAACGCCGGACTGAAGATACCCGTATCGATCTCACTGACAAATTCTCTTGATTCTCCCACTGAGATAAATGATTCTCCCACTGGGATAAATCCTCCTGATGGAGAAGATGGCAATACTTCCTACACTGAGATATTAGTAAACATCGCTCTCCTATTGTTGATTATTAGTCTATTGTTAATCATCGTTCTATTATGGAAACGCATTCAACGCTGAAGTACAATCGAAGAGAGTTGTTTCGTTGAAACGAAAAGAGAGAAGAAAGAACATACAGTAGAGAATTTCGGAAAACCTGCCAAAAACCAAACTTTATTAAATATTATTTTCAAGTCATCCGCCAAAATTGAGGACTATATTAGAGGAAGCTAAGTATAAAAGTATAATAAGCAACCAGCCAAATAACTTCTCAAATAACTTGAACAATGTCGCTCTAAAAAAATAGAACCATACAGAGTTCACATTTTATTGACAGAAAGAAAAGGAGCCCTTACAAAATTAGTAAAGACGATGGTATGATTATTAAAAGCTTAGTAAGTTTGATGCTAACTGCGTTATTCGTAGTAAGCTTTTACAGTACGGCAGCCTTGGCCACGGAGGACACCCATGGCATCGCCATTACGGCCGAGATCTTGATGTCGGAACCCGAAATCGGCATTAGTGTGGATACTACATCCATTGATTTTGGATCATTGTATCAGGGCACGAGCAGCGAGGCAAAATCTGTTAATTTCACTAACATCGGAGACACCAGTGCTATTATCGATGTGACTGTAGAGGATCTCAATGGAAGTAATGTGTTTGAGCCTGGAATCAAAGTCAATGGCACTAAGTGGGAGAATTATAGTTCGGAGCTCGCAGCAGATGCACAAGGTTCGTTCAATGCTGCCCTTAGTGTGCCAGCTGATGCAAACATAGGAGGCGCCAGAGGTACAATGACCGTATGGGCCAAATCATCGCTCAATATTGGCATCAATGTGGACACCTCATCCATTGATTTTGGATCACTATCGAGGGGCACGAGCAGCGAGGCAAAATCTGTTAATTTCACTAACATTGGAAGTAGTAAAGGTATTATCGATGTGACTGTAGAGGATCTCAATGGAAGTAATGTGTTTGAGCCCGGAATCAAAGTCAATGGCATTAAGTGGGAGAAGTATAGTTCGGAGCTCGCGGCAGATGCACAAGGTTCGTTCAACGCTGTTCTTGATGTGCCAGCTGATGCAAACATAGGAAAGGTCAGCGGTACAATGACCGTATGGGCTACATCAAGTAGTGATAGTGAAAATGATGAAGATGATGAAGAGACCAGAGATGAAGTGAAGTTCCTTATTACGGACCCAGATAATGGAACTGTCCAATGGATAAATGGCACAGGAGATACCTTGCTCGAAGCCTGGGAAGATGCAGCAAGTTCTAATGGGATCACTTACGCGATAGGTGAAAACTCTTCATATCCGGGTCAACTCTCCACTCTAAATGGATTGGGAAATAAGGGCGAGGAAGATAATATGAAATGGTGGAAAACGTATGTCAGCGATGGTAGCAATCTTAACACTTGGAACATTGATTATTCCCAGACTGGAGTTGTCCTTGCAGATCACCAGGCCTCAGAGCACCCCTATGTCGCATTCGTGTATGGAAATTGGCAGACGACTCCTTTGGTAAATCCAGAGGACTGTCCATTATAATGAACGTTAGTTAGAAGAGTCTTCAAACCTCTTCCAAATTTTATTTATTTCCAGTTATTACAAGAAGATATGAGATCCTATCGATTAAAATATGGTCTAATCGGCCTTGATAACACAGTTGATAATTTCTTGACAAGGAGGTATGAAAATGAAGTACGATCCAGGAGAAGCTTGGCGTTCCATTTACCGGGAGAACAAGCGATGCGATGGTTTTGATAATTACTATGACGATGAGTCTGCTTCCTATCAGTTCAGCGAAAACCCCTATATGTGGAAGGATGGAAAGGAACGCTGCCGGACGATCGGGATGCAAAATGATTGGACTGTCCTGGACATAGGAGCCGGAGCAGGGTCAATGACAGTCCCCCTGGCAAGGATATGCAAAAGAGTCACCGCCGTCGAACCTTCGAAGACGATGGCCAGGATCCTGAGCAGCAACCTTAAAAAGGCCGGGCTGGACAACGTGCAAATCATCAATTCACGCTGGGAGGATGCGCCTGAAGATATCGAAAGGCATGATATTATCATAGCCGCATACTCTCTGATGATCGATGATATTGAGAAAGCTGTACTCAGAATGAACTCTCTTGCACGAAAAAAGGTTTACCTATACTGGTTTGCTGGCGTGCCGTACTGGGAAAGGCACTGCCTGGACCTGTGGTCCACTATTTATGGATACGAGTACACTCCGTCTCCGAAGGTCGACCTTATCTTCGCCGTTCTGTATAAACACGGCATCTATCCGGATGTGGTCAACCTGGATAACGAGAGACCACCATACGAGCGGGTGATGACCACCGAACAGGCAATGTATGAGCTTAAGGACTCGTTGCATCTGAAGGGCAACGATGAATGGGACGAACTGCTGATGCGATATATCGAGGATAATTATGAAAAGAACGAGGATGGTTGCTGGTCAAGAGGCGGGTCATCAAGGATGAGGATCTCGTGGTCACCTCAACCATGACCACTTACTTTCTTTTCATTTTTTTCCTCAACATTACTTATATAGATTTGTCCTCCGTGACCTAATTTTATTACTTCGATGGCTGCATATCTTCTCTATCTTTTTCATTCAAAATATCATAAAATGTTTTCATTTGCTTTTCAATTTTCAGAATATTTTATGCGCAGCGTCAAATTAGATTCTTTTTATCATTTGTAACAGCTTTTAACAAGCATTACAGATGGAAAGGGGAATACTTGAAATTATATATTTGTTAGGACTAAGTATTGCAGAGAAAGCGTAACGCCTCTATTGAAGTCGTAACGCTCCTATTGCTTTTATATCGCCAGACTTTTTTGTACTGGAAAGTTCTGTATTTTTCTGTATTTATTACTCTATCAGTTACTCTGTTTATATTACTCTATCAGTTATTTTAGTTTTATCCTGTCGGTTACTCTGCTTCTTATTCTGTCATTTCTGTATTATTCTGCTTCTAATTCTTATTGATACACAGTCCCAGAACTCTTACCTTCATAAAAAACCTCCAAAAGCTCCTAAAGTACTGAATTCTTCTTCTGGTTTCTTCGATTTTAAGGGCTTTTCGAGAAAAGCATTTATTTATTCTGATCTATTATCTCAATGTTAGCTCAGATCTAACAATCAGATCTAACAATCAGATCTAACAATCAGATCTAACAATCAGATCTAACAATCAGATCTAACAATCAGGAGTTAATTTCAATTACTCAAAATATTTATCACTTTAATCCGTATTTCAGCTCGAAGATCTGGCGATTTTCAGCATCTCTTAATTTCAGACGTACATTATAAATCCATGAAACACTTTCATTTTATGCCTATACTTTAGATTTGTATAATTGGCTGCCTGAAAACCGCAAATTTAGAAAAACAATTTTCAGCTGCTCAGGCTGTTGATTCACCTACAATTTAAACTAATTTAGTCTGGTTTGATACAAATTAGACTAATTTACTTTAACCTAGACTATAGACTATATTAATTTGGGTAGTAGAGGATAAACAGGACAGGATAATAAATGGCTAAAGCAAAAATTGCAGTAAACGGTTACGGAACAATTGGAAAAAGAGTTGCAGACGCCGTACAGGCTCAGGACGACATGGAAATCATAGGCATTTCCAAGACAAAACCGAACTATGAGGCTGCAGTAGCCCACCAGCTCGGGTATGACATCTATGCCCCTGCTGCCAACCTGGGAGCTTTTGAAAAGGCAGGAATGCCTGCTGCCGGGAGCATTGAGGAAATGGTGGAGAAAGCCGACCTGGTTGTGGACTGCACTCCGGGGGGAGTCGGGGAAGAAAACAAAGCCCTGTACAAAAAAGCCGGGGTAAAGGCTATCTGGCAGGGTGGGGAGGAACACGAACTTGCCGGTTATTCCTTTAATGCCATCGCAAACTACGAAGGGGCCCTGGGCCTTGACTTCGTGAGGGTGGTTTCCTGCAACACCACAGGGCTCTGCAGGGTCATCTATCCCATAGACAAAGCCTTTGGGGTAAAGAAGGTCAGGGTAACCCTTGCCCGGAGGGCCGCCGACCCCAACGACGTAAAGAAGGGGCCGATCAATGCAATCGTGCCGGAACCGATCAAGCTGCCTTCACACCACGGTCCTGATGTAAAGACCGTTATCCCCCACATCAATATCACCTCCGCCGCCATGAAAATCCCGACGACTCTCATGCACCTGCACACTGTAAACATGGAGCTACAGAACGAATGCACTGCTGAAGACGTCAGGAAAGTGCTCGGTTCCCAGTCAAGGATCCATTTCGTAGGGCAGGGTATATCTTCCACAGCTGAAATCATGGAGGTTGCCAGGGATATTAAGCGCCCAAGAAATGATATGTGGGAAAACTGCGTCTGGCAGGACTCCATCACCATGCACGAAGGAGAACTTTACTTCTTCCAGGCAATCCACCAGGAGTCTATAACAATTCCTGAAAACATAGACGCTATCCGCGCAATGATGGAACTTGAAAGTGACGGTGCAAAATCAATCCTGAAAACAAACAAAGCCCTTGGGTTTTGAGCCTTTTTAAGGCTCTTGATTTCCGGGACTCGGGTTATGACGTTGCTGACGGGCTTCCTGAGTCCTGCTTTTTAGAACCCTCAGCTCCCGGCACCCAATAAAGTGCCTGTGGGCTCTGAGAAAAGAAGGATCCGACCCTTGATGACTTCAGATTCAAACTTTTTAAAATTGTGCCGGGAGGCTTTCGGGGCTGCATACGATGCAACCTCTGACCTTGTGGGCACTGATTCGGCGAGCAGCTTCGTATGCATGGGAGCTGACGGAACGCCGACTACAGGTATAGACCTTGCAGCAGAAGATGCCATCCTCGAGGTGCTGAAGGCTGACGGCAGGCCCATGAGGATACTCAGTGAAGAACTTGGTGAACTTGAAATCGGTGATTCCCCTGAGTTTTCTGTTGTGCTTGACCCCCTTGACGGGACGTATAATGCTTCTGCAGGAATTCCATTCTACAGTGTATCAATAGCTTTTGCCTCTCACGACCTCTCAGATCTCAGGTTCGGGTATGTGAGCAACCTTGCCCTCAGGGAAGAATATTATGCAGAAGCCGGGAAGGGAGCGTATCTGAACGGAAACAAAATCAAAACCTCCGCGAATTCGGACCTGAAGAGCCTCTGTGTCAGTGTATACGGCTACAGGCAGAACGTGGAAAGGACCCGAAGGATATACAGTAACGTCCGGCGTGTGAGGCTGTTCGGGAGCGTGGCGCTTGAACTGTGTTATGTAGCTTCAGGCAGGCTTGACGCCTTTGTGGACGTCCGAAAAGCTCTACGGGTAACGGATGTGGCAGCAGGCCAGCTTATCCTTGAAGAATCCGGCGGGCTTGTTACGGACGGATACGGAAAGACTTTAAGACTTCCTGATAATGTTACCGCCAGGGTGGAGATGGTCGCGTCCAACGGGCACGTCCATAAAAAACTTTTAAACTTACTTTCAGGGGGATAATTTGGCAATTAAAAAAATAGGGATCGCATCACGCTGCGATAGGCCTGAAGTACTTCAGATGGTAAGGGATATTATCGCAAACTTCCAGTCGAAGGTGCAGATCTATGTCTCCACTGCCACAGCTGATGTGCTGGACATTGAGGGTACTCCTGTAGAAAGGATGAGGGACGAGGGAGTCGAACTCATCATAAGTGTGGGAGGTGACGGGACAGTCCTGAGGAACATTGCCAAAATGAAAGACCCTCTCCCTGTACTGGGAATTAATATGGGTACTCTCGGTTTCCTTGTAGATGTGGAACCTAAGGATGCAATTGAGACCATAGAGGAGGTTCTCTACGGGTTTTCTTACATCGAAAGGATGCGAGTAGACGTCTTCCTTAACGGGGAGATGCTTGAAACAGCCACCAACGAGATCGCTGTAATGTCTGCAAAACCTGCAAAGATTATCCAGTTTGAGGTTTACGTCAATGACTGCCTTCTGGATGAAATGCGTGCTGACGGCGTGGTTTTTGCAACCCCGACAGGTTCGACTGCCTACGCAATGAGCGCAGGAGGCCCTATCGTAAACCCGAGGGTAAATGCAATAGTGGTGGTTCCTGTTGCTCCTTTCAAGCTATCGTCAAGGCCCTGGGTTATCCCTTCGGACAGTGAGATTACAGTAAAATTGTCAGACCATAAAAAAGAGGCTGTAATTGCAATTGACGGGCAGAAGTCTTACAGGATCAGGCCTGATGATGTTGTCAAACTGAAGAAATCAAAATACCCTGCGCGTTTTGTAAGGATTTCCGATACCTGCTTTTATGAAAGGGTTCAGCGGAAACTTTCCTGAAAGAACTTTCTTTCAGGTTTGATTTTTTGATCCACTTTAATTTTTCTTCTTGAACCGGGTTTTTTGGATCCTTTTTCTTTAAGAGCCAAATTTTTTTCCCGGGATTCCGAGAAATGTATTTTTTGATACTTTCATTCTCAGGTTAAAGGGCTGAAAACCAGTATTTTCCCCGGAAAATCCGAATATTGCTCCCGGAAGCTCGTTTCCTCCAAGGAAAACATTTATACATATGTAGGTAAAGCTAATGCTTAATCTTGCTAAGTATAAGTTTTTTTGACTTTTAATGGCGTTTTAACATTGTATTTTCTTGTCCAGCCTTTGAATTATTTTCGGGGCAGTTAATACAAATATCATTAAAAATAATCAAAAATTCCTCAGAATGAGAGAAATCACGGGAAACAGTAACCATGTCAGAGAGCGAGCAGTACTCCAGAAACACACTTATGGACTTCATCGATTATCGCCCCCTTGATATCGAAATCTGTGACGTAACCCTTCGCGATGGGGAACAGACCCCAGGCGTTGTGTTCTCGAAAGAACAGAAGCTGGCAGTAGCCAGTGAACTTGATTCCATGGGTATAGAGGTTATAGAAGCCGGCTTTCCGGTAGTTTCCGCATACGAAAAAGAAATCGTAAAGGAAATTGCAAACCAGGGCTTTGATTCCAGGATCTGCTGTCTCTCAAGAGCAGTAAAGGGGGATGTTGATGCTGCCCTTGAATGTGACGTTGATATAGTGAGCATTTTCATTGCAATGTCCGACATGCACCTCAAGTACAAGTACCACCGGAGCCTTGAGGATATGCTCGGCTGCGCCAAGGAAGCCATCGAATATGCAACTGACCACGGTTTAAAAGTGCGTTTTGCAGCCGAGGACGCAAGCCGCACTCCGGTTGACCGCCTCAAGCAGGCTTTCAAGGAAGTCGAAAGTGAGTACAAAGTTCAGTACGTAAGCCTTGCAGATACCGTGGGCATTCTTAACCCGACCACGACTCACTACCTTGTAAGCGAGATCTTTAAGACCGTAAATACTTCGATCTGCATCCACTGCCACGACGACCTCGGCATGGCTACAGCCAACACCCTTGCAGCCGCCGAAGCCGGGGCAAAGCAGCTCCACACAACGGTTAACGCTATCGGGGAAAGGGCAGGAAATGCCTCCCTCGAAGAGGTGCTGGTAGCCCTCAGGGTGCAGTACGGAATCGAGCGTTATGATACAACAAAGCTGACAGCTCTTTCCAGAATGATCTCTGAATACTCGGGCATCACTCCCTCGGTAAACAAAGCCGTTGTCGGGCAGAACGCCTTTACCCACGAGTCCGGAATCCACGTCGCTGCAATCCTGGAAGAACCGCGCACTTACGAACTCTTCCTCCCCGAGATGGTAGGCGGAAAACGCAACCTTGTAGTCGGAAAGCACACAGGGACAAAAGCCCTCAAAGGCATCATCAACAGCATTGGTTTCTGCCTTGAAAGGGAAGAACTCTGCGCCCTGATCGAAAAAGTCAAGGTCTGCACCGAAGAGAAGCACAAAAGCATCTCCCGTGAGCAGCTTGAGAAACTGATTACTCAGGTAAAACAGGAACAGAAAACCACTGAAAGCGAAAAAGAAAAGGTTTTCATATAAAAAACCTGACTTTTCCATAAATTCATCTTCTTTTTTCTCCCTATTTAAAAACTTTCAGTTATTTTTTATTTTTCAGTTATTTTTCTTCTCTGGACTTTTCATCTGGCAGGTATCGGCCCTTTGGCTTATGGGCCGGGCAGAAAATCTCCTGGTAAATAGACATGCAGCTGCAAAGAGAGTAAATGTGCAGCCCATATTCAGGAAAGGAGTGACAGCTGGAGTTTTTTTCGATACTGTTTCGTTTAGAGTCCAGTGCCTGACGTCCTCAACAGTACTTCCCTCTATAGCAAAACATTCCTGGGTTCCGTTTTGTTCAAAGTTGAAGACCCAGATTTCTCCATTTCTCTCTGAAGAAATATCTATATTTTTCAATTCTCCAAGATTTATCCCTGCTTCAGCAGCATTTTGCTCAGCCAGTTCAAATGCTCGGGCTTTTGACGGGACAGGGCCTGAGAGGAGGAACTCAGGCTGTTCAAATTTCATGTACTCATATGCTCCTGTTGTATATTCGGTTCCCCTGCCAAAACCCCAGCTTCCGTTACTTAAACTTACTTCCACTTCATAAGGCCCGTTTAGTTCATTCTCACGGATTCTACCTCCTTCAAAATTAAGGATAACTGTACTGTTTTTTCCGTCCAGGTATGTAGAATTTTTTGCGAGGCTAAGCATGCGAAACTCATGGGCTGTCGAGCCGTCATATTCATGAAAACCCAGGTCTACATTCAGGTCTCCGGTGAAAAAATAAGTAGAAGGCGTGCTACTTCGGGCATTAAATGTAACCACAAGATAGTCATATAACCCGTCCCCGTCAATATCCAGCCCGTAATCGGAAACCGGTCCAATGAATTCTACGGGATTTTGAGGGTCTCCTGTCTCTTCAGGATCTTCGTCTGCCATAACAGGATTAATCAATGCAAAAAGTACTGTCAGCAAAAGACTAATCCGAAAGAATATCTGTCCCCTGTTCTCAATAGAGAGGTACCTTCCCGAATTCATATTACATACTCCAGATCTAAACCTTTTTCAGTTCAAAATTTTCTTAAAATAAAAATGAAAGTTTGAGATTGAAAAGTAACAAGTTTGAAAAAATATTCTTCAGGGCTTTACGCCCTGTATGTTGAAACCCACTCCGGCCTTTCCGGCGGATTTGCCTCAAGCATTTCTCTCCATTTCTCATCTGTCAGGCGGACTTCCATGGGCTGCTTGAACTCGTAGTGACTCATAACAGGCCCTGCAGCCAGGAAAATCCTGCCGTCGGGAGTTGTATATGCTACGATCACCATATCCACGTACCCTGTCCCCTCTTCAAGCACGAGTTCGTTATCTGGTTCAGTGTGGACGTCTGCAACAAGAGTAGTTTTCCTGGCCTCTTCGTCTGTATCCACGCCCGTTCTGATAATTTCCCCAAATTTGAAGATGTAATATTTTTCTTCTTCTGTCAGTTCCTCGTTTTCAAGTTCCTTTTCGGAAATCTCTATGAGCTTTTCCAGGTTACTCTCGAGGCTTTTTAAGTTTCTTTCTGTATCTTCATCAAGCGCACCCAGTTCTCCAAGCCCGTCTCCAGTCATCCTGGTAAGGGCAAGAAGCCGGTTATAGAACTCAGGCACGGGTTCCACATACCCCACGGTTTTATCCCCAAATACAGGAAGTTCCTCCCCCTCTATTGCGTAGCTCTGTTTGGAATAGAGAATCGTATCGTGCCTGAGCTCGGTCCATGAGGCCAGAGAAGTGCTCAGTTCCTTATCCTGCCAGGCATCGGTCTGCATGAAGGTTGGATAACCTGAACCGTAGTCTTTTAAGAGAGGTTGGAGGGAATAAAGCCAGGACCAGTAGAGGTTCCTGTTCCAGTCGGCTGCACTGAAGCTGGAAAACTCAGAGTCAAGTTCTCCATATCTGAGACTATAGTTTTTATAGCTGGAATCGTTCAGTTCATCGAGCCAGCAAACAGCCCTTTCCGAGCCCAGGAGGGCCATCGTATCAAGTCCGCGCGGGAAACCCCGGTTGTTTCCGTAGTCGGAATCTATATAGGTAAAAGGCAACTCTTCCTGATTTCCTGTATACTCGTTAGTGTAAGGGCCTGTTAGCCTTGAGAAAATATAAGAGTCCGGGATAAAACGCTGTCCCATAAACCTGAAACCTTTCGTGTCCTCAAGGAGTTCATCGGCCTGCTCAGCAGTTACAATAAGCTCATGGGTTCCGCTTCCGGTGCCTCCGTAGATTTCCGGACTCCGGTATCCTGCAAGTTCTATTTTTAGCTCTTCCACTGTTGTTGTGTTAAAGTTCCTTGATCTGTTTCCGAATACTGTCTCCATAGCTTCCATATATTCATAAGGTCCGAGATCATCAGATACGCCGACATAAAAAGCAGTAATCGCGTAGATCCGGTCCCATATCTGAAGGAGATCTGGATTGTCTTCGAGCCGGGAAGTGATCAGGCTTGCCTGGATTGTCTGGATGCGGGCTTCTCTGTCAGGGTCTTCGGCCTCGATCAATTTTCCCTTAAGGAGCATACTCATTCTGCCGTGCCACATAAAGGCCTTAAAGTAATTCTTCAGAACTTCCGAGCGAGTGTAATGTCCTCTGGGTACATACTGGGAATAATCTTCCTTATAATAGAAAATTGGAGAGACAGCAAAACCTTCGTGAGCTTCTATCAAAGCCAGTTCTGCATTGACTTCATCTTTTACAAATTCAGGGATCTCAAACTGATACTTTATCTGCTCTTCTTCTGGCCGGAGCAGGCTCAATGAAACTGCAAAATAGGCTGTATTTCTTCTTGCAGCTTCTTTTTCTTCTCCTGATGCGCTCTTATAATCATCTACAGATGCATTAAGCAGAGCCTTATCAAGTTCCCACAGGTGGTCATACAACTCGTTTTGCTCTACCTGGCTCATGCTGTCATCAAACTGGACATGGTAGAGATGCAGAAGTGTGTCCGAAGTTATGAAAATCAGCTGTCCTTCTCTTTCGAGTCTGCCATACATAGCAGTGATGTCTTCTTCTTTCAGGTTGTACGGGTTAGAAATCACCACAAATCCGTTTTCTTTCAGCTTTTCCATAGATTTTTCATCTGTCAAAAACCTCTGTGAAAATTCTCTGTAATTTGAAATATCTGATTCTTGCAGGGGCAGGTCGTACTGGGGAGCTTTCAGCTCTATGTCAAGAGCTTCAAGCCTGTAGTTCCCCGTAAGAGACGAATTTTCTGTTTCAAAATCAGAAAGATTTACTGTTTCGGTTTTCAGGTGACCTGTTGAAGAGCTTCTATTACTGTCAACTTCTTCTGTTTTTTCAGCCCCGTTCTCTCTGCTTAACCCGGAACTTTGCTCAAGACATCCTCCTGTAAAAAGGAAGGCTAAAAAAAGAAATGATATTAAAAAAATCATAACTGTGTTAGTTCGATTCTTCATTCTTTCATCTCGGCCGCTTTGCAATCAATATCTGACTCTAGTTTTGCTCTTTCAGAGAGGCGGGGTTTTATCTTCTCAGTCTACAGGTTTAGATGTTCTGTTTTGCAACCGAAGACCGTAACAGGGGTCAAAGTTTTCCAAAAATTAACTTATTTAATGTGTTTGTTTGATCAAATATTTCAAACTATCTGAAATAAAGTTAAGTGAGACAGAGCTAAAAAATAAGTTAAACAGAAGCTAAAAGAAATAAGAAAATAGAAAAAACGCATATGAAATTATCTGAATAACAGGCACAAAAAATGAAAGGAAAAGTACTTTCATGCCAAAATGAAAAATAGTTGAGAATAAAAATTAAGAAATAGAAGTTCCTTTCTCAAAAACCTGCGTCGCGAGAGGGAAAGTTTGGACGGGGGCAGTTCGCCTTAAATGGAAATATATACAGGAATAGTAAAATTAAAGAGACGCCTGTCAAATATCACAGTTAACCTTTAATATCTCGCACGGTGGCATATTTTTAATCTGTACGCCCTCCGGCGTTCCTGTTAGCTCCAGGCTATCAAATTCGTTTGAACCGCAGAGCACGTCCTGATTCGGGTGCGTGCCGGGTGTGATATTGCAGTTCAGCACAGTCTTTTTACCAGCCGACACCACGATTGGAAGCCTTGCTGATGCAGGATGATTTTTTGGAAGGACTATTAATGGGGACCTTATTTCCCGGATCATGAAGAGCACGCATTTAAGCCCTTTTTCAGTTTTCTCATCCACCGAAAACGCAGAAGCAACAATCAGATCGTGGGGTTCAAGTCCGAGTACGATCTCTTCGGTTTCAGTTTCCAGAAAATACTGTCCATGAGGCCCGGCTTTCACAATAGCCACTATTCCTGCTTTGCCGCGCAGGAGAAGCATTTCACTTTCCTGCAGTGAAATGTCTCTGGAGGAAGTCGATTTATTCATGTTAAAAATAAGTGCCTAAAAATCCAGTAATTCCAGTTGCTTATCAGGTTTCTGCTACATTTGAAGATTGACAGGAAGGACACTTTACATTCTTCCCAATACCTTTGAATTTATTTCCACAGTCCTTGCATACATACCCTTTAACCGGCAATTTTCCTTCCATATTGAAATCAAACGGGTCTCCAACACTGCACATTACAATTACCTCATGGTCTTATCAGAGGGCTTACTGTAATCATCCAGCCCACATATTATTACTCATACTTATACAATTAATATCTTTCCATATATGGCCCCTGGAAATTTCTGATTGCGGTAACCGATTCCGAGTAACTCAGTCCCTGCTTAAAGTCTGTCCCTGCTTAAAATTCGTCCCTGCTTATTCTCTCCAGTACCTTTCAGTTTTTTCGATCTTGGTTGATCTTCTTGACTTCAAGAACAAAAAATCAAAAAAATTTTGGGGCTTTAAGCCCCGTATGTTGAAGCCCACTCCGGCTTTTCCGGCGGATTTGCCTCAAGCATTTCTCTCCATTTTTCATCGGTCAGGCGCTCGTACATTGGCTGCTTGAACTCGTAATGGCTCATAACCGGCCCCGCAGCCAGGAAAATCCTGCCGTCAGGAAGCTTGTAAGCTACGATTATCATATCCACATACCCTGTTCCTTCCTCAAGCACGAGTTCGTTATTGGGTTCGGTGTGAACATCTGCAACAAGGGTAGTTTTTCTGGCCTCTTCGTCCGTATCCACGCCCGTTCTGATAATTTCCCCAAATTTGAAGATGTAATATTTTTCTTCTTCTGTCAGTTCCTCGTTTTCAAGTTCCTTTTCGGAAATCTCGATAAGCCTTTCCAGGACATTCTCGAGGCTTTCAAAGTTTCTTCTCGTCTCTTCATCAAGAGCATCCAGTTCTTCGAGCCCGTCTCCAGTCATCCGGGTAAGGGCCAGCAGCCTGTTATAAAATTCGGGCACAGGCTCAACATATCCAACAGGTTTGTCCCCAAATATGGGAAGTGACTCCTCTATTCCATAGCTTTGCTTGGCATAAAGAATCGTATCATGCCTGAGTTCGGTCCAGGAGGCCAGGGAAGTGGTCAATTCCTTATCCTGCCAGGCGTCGGTCTGCATGAAGGTTGGGTAGCCTTCTCCGTAGTCTTTCAGGAGGGGCTGGAGAGAATAGAGCCAGGACCAGTAGAGGTTCCTGTTCCAGTCGGCTGCACTGAAGTTCGAAAACTCAGAGTCAAGTTCTCCATATCTGAGACTGTAATTGTTGTAACTGGAATCGTTCAGTTCATCGAGCCAGTAAACTGCCCTTTCCGAACCCAGGAGAGCCATTGTATCAAGCCCGCGCGGAAAGCCCCGGTTGTTTCCGTAGTCGGAATCTATATAGGTAAAAGGCAACTCTTCCTGATTTCCTGTATACTCGTTAGTGTAAGGGCCTGTTAGCCTTGAGAAAATATAAGAGTCCGGGATAAAACGCTGTCCCATAAACCTGAAACCTTTCGTGTCCTCAAGGAGTTCATCGGCCTGCTCAGCCGTTAAAATAGGCTCATGGGTTCCGCTTCCTGTGCCTCCGTAGATCTCCGGACTCCGATACCCTGTAAGCTCCACTTTCATCTCTTCGATCGTTGTTGCGCTAAAATTCCTTGATTCGTTTCCTAATACCGTTTCCATAGCTTCCATATATTCATAAGGTCCGAGATCGTCCGAGACACCGACATAAAAAGCAGTAATTGCATAGAGCCTGTCCCATTTCTGAAGAAGGTCCGGATTGTCTTCCAGACTGGAGCTGATCAGGCTTGCCTGGATGGTCTGGATGCGGGCTTCCTTTTCCGGGTCTTCGGCCTGGATCAATTTTCCTTTGAGGAGCATACTCATTCTGCCATGCCACATAAAGGCCCTGAAATAGTTTTGCAGCTTTTCGGAATGAGTATAATGACCTCTTGGCACGTACTGGGAATAGTCTTCCTCATACAGGAAAATCGGAGAGGTCTCAAAGCCTTCATGATCTTCGATAAGAGCTAATTCAGCTTCGACGTCATCTTTTACAAAAGCAGGAACCTCAAACTGATACTTAATCTGATCTTCATCTGGCTGAAGCAGGCTCAATGCCACCGCAAAGTAGGCTGCATTTCTTCTTGCGGCTTCCTTTTCTTCCCCTGATGCGCTTTTATATTCTTCTATCGAGGAGTCGAGCAGGGCTTCATCAAGTTCCCATAAAAGGTCAAATAATTCACTTTCCTCGACCTGGCTCATGCTGTCGCCAAACTGGACGTGGTAAAGGTGGAGAAGGGTGTCCGAACTTATGAAAATCAGCTGTCCTTCCCTTCCAAGTCTGTTATACATAGCGGTGATATCTTCTTCTTTTGGGTTGTAAGGGTTGGAAATCACCACGAAGCCGTTTTCTTTCAGCTTCTCAAGGGCTGCCTCATCGGTCAAAAACTTCTCAGAAAAGTCTCCGTAGTTCGTAATCTCTGACTCTTCGAGGGGCAGGCCGTACTGGGGAGCTGTTAGTTCGATGTCAAGAGCATCAAGCCTGTAGTTTACTACAAGGGAAGAGTTTCCAGCCTCAAGCCCGGAAAGATTTACTGCTTCGGTTTTCAAATAACGTGTCGAAGAGCTTCCATTACTGTTTCCTTCTTTTCCTTCTGTCCCGTTCTCCCCGCTTAACCCGGAACTTTGCTCCAGGCACCCCGCTGTTAAAATGGAACCCAAAAGAATAAAAAATGTTAAATAAGCAATAGCAGTCCTTGTTAAACACTTCATCATTTCATCTCGCCCACATTGGTTTGGTATTCAGGGATGGCTTTTCCTGCCAGAGCAGCTGCCAGCAAAATCAGACAAATGACTAGAAATTTTCTTGATTATTTTCCGGAAAAAAACACTAAATTATGCAACAGAAGATACAGCACTATTTTACTTATATTTGACTTTGACTGCGAATTATTTTGAAGTTACTCCGAAATTGTTGAAGTTATTTCGAAATCTTTGAAAAAAGTCGAATATCAGGGTTACCCGGTTTCCGGACCCTTTCCAGTACAGCAAACATAGATAGAGAGTATTTTATAGAGCTCTTGACGAGAAACCTAATTCTTCAATTTACTAAAAAATCGGACCAAAATGAATAAAAGCATCAAAAGAAAAATTAATTTTTCTCTCATATCCCGCTCTTCCGACATTTGCCACCTTCTTTTATCCTCTAAAAATCGCTTTATACATTCCATTCAATAGATAGACTTCTCAAAAATTTCCTTCATACTTTCAGGTCCTTTCCCACAATTTTAGATTCTTTCCCACGAACAGACTTACGTCGTTCTTTGCAAAGCTTAACTAAAAACCCGGAGATAAAAAAATTAAGAAATGTAGGTGGAAGCCCACTCCGGCCTTTCCGGCGGTTTTTCCTCCAGCATTTCTCTCCATTTCTCATCGGTCAGGCGGTCGGACATGGGCTGCTTGAATTCATAGTAGCTGAAGACCGGCCCTGCTCCGATAAGAATCCTGTCGTCCGGAAGCTTATAGGCAACTATGACCATATCCACATTCCCCACTCCTTCTTCAAGCACAACTCCCGTATTTGCGTCGGTATGGACATCAGCCACGAGAGTGGTTTTTCTGGCTTTCTCATCAACATCGGCTATGACACTTTCAAGCTGGCCCCCGAAATTCTTGATGAATTCGTAATCTTCTTTCGTCAGCTCTTCGTTTTCGAGTTCCTTTTCCGAAATTGCCTGGAGTCTGGAAAGTATATTTTCAAGCTCGGCGAGCCTTGCTCTTGATGTTGGGTCAAGAACTTCCATTTCGTCCAGACCCTGGTTTGTCATCTTCGTTAAAGCAAGCAGTCTCGCGTAAAAGTCGGGAACCGGTTCTACATAACCTACAACCGGTTTTTCTTCAGGAGGCATCATTGCGGACCCCTCAAGTATCGTATAACTTTGCTTTGCATAGAGGATAGTGTCATGCCTGAGTTCGGTCCATGAGGCCAGAGAGGTGCTGAGTTCCTTGTCCTGCCAAGCGTCGGTCTGCATGAAGGTCGGGTAGCCTTCTCCGTAGTCTTTCAGGAGGGGCTGGAGGGAATAGAGCCAGGACCAGTAGAGGTTCCTGTTCCAGTCGGCTGTGCTGAAGTTCGAAAACTCCGAATCCAGCTCCCCGTACCGGATACTGTAATTTTCATAGCTCGAATCGTTCAGCTCGTCGAGCCAGTAAACAGCCCTCTCCGAACCCAGGAGAGCCATTGCATCAAGCCCGCGTGGGAAGCCACGAATAGGCCTTCCGGCTCCCGAGATTACCAGCGTAAACGGAGTCGCTTCTTTCGTATAGTCCCCGGTATATTCCCCTGTATATTCCCCTGTATAGGCTCCGACCAGGTTTGAGAACATGTAGGAGTCAGGGATGAATCGCTGTCCCATGAAGCGGAAGCCGGTGGTATTTTCGAGGCATTCGTCAGCCTGTTCCGGGGTAAAGGGCGGCAGCAGGATGCAGTTTCCAGTGCCTCCGTAGATTTGTGGCCCCTGGTTTTCGGCAAGTACGGCCTTTAATTCCTCTACCGCGGTTTCGTTAAACTCCCTTTCCCCGTTGCCAAATACCCGGTCCATAGCTTCCATGTATTCGTAAGGGCCGAGGTCATCGGAAAAGCCCACATAAAAAGCCGTAACCCCGTAGATCCTGTCCCAGTTTTCAAGAAGTTCGGACGAGTTTTCGAGCTGAGAAGAAATCAGGCTTGCCTGGATGGTCTGGATGCGGGCATCTTTTGCGGGGTCTTCGGACTCTATAAGTCTGTCCTTCAGGAGCATGCTCATCCTGCCGTGCCACATAAAGGCCCTGAAGTAGTTTTGCAGCTTCTCGGAGCGGGTGTAGTGGCCTCTTGGCACATACTGGGAATAGTCTTCTTCGTACAGGAAAATCGGAGAGAGAGCAAAGCCTTCATGGGCTTCTATCAGGGCAAGTTCGGCATCAACCTCTTCTTTTACAAATGAAGGGACCTCAAACTGGTATTTTTCTGCCGAACCTGCAGGGAAGAGGGCCTCATCAACAAAGCCGTAAGGGTCATCTGCTGCTACCTGTTCGGGCTTCGGCTGGAGCAGACTCAATGCAACCGCGAAATAGGCTACGTTTCTTCTTGCAGCTTCCTTTTCTTCCCCTGATGCGCTGTTATATTCTTTGATCGAGCTGTTCAGCAGGGCAAGGTCGGTCTCCCAGATGGTATCGTAAAACTCCTTTTCCTCGATCTGGCGCAGGGTCTCATCAAACTGGATGTGATAGAGGTGCAAAAGAGAGTCGGTAGTGATAAAAACAGGAATTTCCTCATCCTTGAGGGTCACGTACATCGAAGTTATGTCCTCTTCGGAAGAGTCATAAGGGTTTTCTATTACCACAAAACCGTTCTTTTCAAGCATTTCAAGCGCCTGTTCATTAAGAGGGATTTTTCCTGAAAAGGCTGCATAGTTGGAGATTTTATCCGTTTCCAGGGGCAACTCATACGAAGGCGCTTTTAACTCGACATCGAGGGCTTCCAGGCTGTAATTTCCCGGGAGGTAAGCCCCCTGCCCCAGCATCCCCGAAAAAGTTACGGCTTCGGTTTTGAGCACATCTGCGGTGTAGCCGGATGTGTCCTGTCCTGGCTCCTTTCCGGAGCAACCAGCAAAAAAAACAAAAAGCAGAAGCATCAGGTAGACTGATGCGAATTTGATTTTCGGATCCATTCTCGATACCTCGCAAAACCAGTAAAAAATTAGTTGAACATAAAATAAGTATTTTGTACGTAAAAACGTAAATTAAGTATGTTGTAGGAGCAGAAATCAGGTATTTATGAGTAAAAAAGATTAACCTCCTCTTTCCCTGTCATTCGTGAGGGCTCAGAGGATCAATTCTGAAAAGCAGGATCATAAATATTGCAGCCACAGCTCCCGAACTCAAGATAAGTGGATCTCTGGTAATATTCAAAAGTGTTCCCGCGATTAGTAATAAAGCCCCTATTAACAGTAGAATTCGGAGTTTTCTGTTCAAAAATTTTCTCCCCTTTTATTTCCCATTTCGGGATCTTGAGTTTTCAAATTATTCGCTTAAGACACTGAAATGTACCCTGATTCCCTATCATTAATTGTTTCTCTTTAGTTATTTATTTTTCCACAAAGCATTTAATTCTTTATTAAACTTCAAACCAATTTGAAGTTATATCCTGAGAAAAACAGTCTAATGATGATGAAAATGATAGAATTCTCTGTTTCTCGAAGTCTCTCGGAAAGACCTGCCCAAAAAAAATAAGGGTGAATATTTTTTGGTTCAGTGATAAAAAAGTGGAATATTTCAAGAGAATGAAATTGACTCTTTTATGCCAGACACAGAAAAATAATTGACCCGAGTTAATCAAAAATTTAATTAAGTTCGACAGGGTTAAACCATATTATCTGAGATATAATTAGAGTAGTGAGCGTCGTTCAGGAGGACTAAAGGAGGATTGATTTGAAAACCTCGACCCTTTATAACTTTATTAGCTATATCGGGTCTTTCTTGTCCCGTTCGACGAAGGAGAGCGGTCTTTCCTAAAAATGGAAGAAGAAGCGAAAAGGAAGAAACGAAAAAGAAGAAACGAAAAGGAAGAAACGAAAAAGAAGAAACGAAAAAAATCACGTGAATTCTTTGAATTACAGGCACAAATAATGAAAGTAATTAAAATACTTTCATGCCAGAGAGCCAATGCCTCAATATTTTGTGCACCTGCCTTTTATAAAAATAACCGAAATACCCGGAAGGGCAAGTTTTTCCAGGATCAGATCCGAAAGTTCTGAACCGGATGTTGGCTTTTTTTCTTCTCCATCCAGATCAAAAAACGACACATCAGAAACTATTGCTTCTACCACTTTTCGCAGGTCGGGGACTTTCTGCCCGCCTGTCATGGCTGCAACTTCGTTCTGAAGTACGAGCACAAGCACTTCATAACCTTCGCTTGCAGCGCTTAAGAGCCCGAGGATGCCGGAATGTGCGAGGGCAAAGTCTCCGATTAAGGCTATACCTTTTTTCTCAAAGCCGCAGGCAACCGAGATTGCCGAGCCCAGGGCAAAGCTGACATCAACTGCAGCAAGGGGTTCGGGGGCGCTCCGGACAGAACATCCCATGTCTCCGGCGATTTGAACGTCGGGTATGCGGAGAAAACGGTAAAGAGGCAGATAGGGACAGTCTTCACAGATGGGAGCCCGGTCTTTTTTTCTTGACCCGAAACGGACAGAATCCACAGGGACTGAGGGTATTTCTTCTTCTATGTGCTCAAGGGCAAAAGCGATATCTTCTAGCGTTATTTGCCCGTAGGGAAGGTGCCCTGTTTTTTTGCCGCAGACATTGCCTGCAATCCGGATCTGTTCTTCAATAAAGGGTTCGGACTCTTCAGCTACCAGTACCTTCCGGTTATTTTTAAGGAAATTCCCGATTTTCTGCAGGGGGAGGGGATTTACGAGATTGAGCACGAGATGAGATATTTCAGAGGAACAGCCTGTTTTTTTCAGCGTATCTTCCACAATTGAAGCGGCAAAACCCGAGGAGATAATTCCAATCTTTTCAACTCCTCTCCGTTCGCCTTCTTCATGTCCTGAAATCTGTGAGTCGGCTTTTATCCCTTCCGTTCCTTCTCTAATTCCGTTCAGGTCGGTATTTTCGGTTTCTGCTTCAAGTACCGGGTAGGCTTTGGAATGAAAATGCTGGTGTTTTTCTACCATACGGAGTTCCCAGATCGAACGGTCAAAAGTAGGATGGGGAGCTGAAGCCGGGCGAAGGCGCAGGATTTTTCCTTCGGTTTTCTCAAGGCCTGCGGTTACCCTTAGAATTACCGGAGCCCGGATTTCTTCAGAAAGTTCGTAAGCCCTTCGGAGAGTTCGGTACGCAGCAGCAGGATCAACCGGGTCAAATACTGCAACTTCCGCTATTCTGCCGTACCAGCGGGAGTCCTGCTCATTCTGAGAGCCTTTCACGCCAGGGTCGTCCCCTGCAATGATTACCAGCCCTGCACCTGTTGTATGTGTAACCGAGGTTATGAGGGGGTCGGAGAGCAGATTCATCCCGACATGTTTTACAAGCACAAGAGCCCTTCTGCCCGAGACCGACGCTCCGAGTGCGATTTCGAGTGCAACTTTCTCGTTCGTAAGCCATCTGGCTTCATAAGTTGAACCCTGTGTGCTGGTTGACGAGGTACCTGTTTCAGTTGATGAAGTATTTGTTTTCAAAAAAAGTTCCATCAGGGAGGTGACAGGATATCCGGGAACTCCTGTTATAATGGTGACGTCACTGTCAAGGGCTGCAAGATAGAGGGCTTCAAATCCGTTACATGGTACTGCTTCTTTTTCTTCTGCGTTCAAGTTGACCCCCCTTCCGGGAATTACAGGAGTTTCGGCAGGTCCCGGCATCTTTCAGGTAGATTCAGATATCATTATAATTGATTTTAGGTACCTTATATTGGTTTTAAGTACCATTTAACTGATTTTTTCCTTGACCATCGGCTGTATCTCTGTGCCGGGAATAATGGACTCTTCGGGTCTCCCGAACCAGGGCAGGGAGGCAAGAGCACCTATTACCCCGTTGCCGTCAAGCAGGACTTCCACGTTGTTTTCTTTGGCACAACGCAGGGTTTCTTCCTTTGAGACCCTTTCGGTCCGGCAGCGGTTGCTGTAGGAGTAAAGCCCTTTTGCATAAAAATCAGACAGGACTACAAGCCCTGTTTCTCTGGAAGCACTGTATTTTTGAAGGGCCATTTTGAAAGAGCTTACGAGCTTTTCCTTCGCTTTTTCGTCCACACAGCCGAATTCCAGGACCGTTGACATGCAGTTCTGGGTCTTTTCCGGGACAGGGAAAAGCTGGACAAGGGCATGGGAGAGGTAGACAGCTTCCTGGCAGTCAAGTTCTTTTGCGATGTTGTGGGTCAGGGTCCAGGTGGCTCCGACATCCTTTGAATCGGTGTCATCTATGCCTATGAGGACGCGGTCCCTGCGGGGAACCACAACTGTCCCTTTGGCACAGCGCTCTCCTCCGGATTCGGAAATTCTGTAGCGTAAAACTCCGTCTGCAAGTGCCCTGCAGCGGGTTGCACCGACTCCTCCGCCTCCAAGCCCTGCATAGGTGATCTCAACTTCGTCCCCCTGCACGATCACGGATTCTATGCCTGCGGCTGCAACCGAGGGTTTGAGTTCGAGTTTTGAGGTTCCGGTTTTCATAAAATAGCGGATCATATTTCCCGTTGAACGGGCTTTAAGGATAAGAGGAGCTTTTGCATAGTGGTAAAGGGACCAGGACGCTCCGCTGTAGCAGTTGGAGTGTTCAATAATCTCCGCATACTCGTTTTTCGCGTCACAGACCGCATAGATGCCCCGGTAAGGCACGGTATAGGGGTCGTTTAGAGTAATTTCCTCAGTCTGTCTGTTATCCAGTGCACAGGCGTTTATATGTTTTGTAATGCCGAAGACCTCCTTTTTACGGGGGATGGAAAGTGGGAGGATAAATTTGTTTGATCGAAAAGCCCATTTCCTATAGATATATATAGGTATCGTAGGTTTAGCAAGTTGTATAGTAGAGGTATAAGGTATTGGTTTGCCGGAGTGATTGGTTTGCCGGAGTGATTGGTTTATCAGGTAAATCAGGGGCGAGTATAAGCACCTAACAATACAAGTATCTAACTGTTTTTACCCAATTACAATGAATTTCATCTCAATTAGAATGAATTTTTTTCAGGAGCCAGGCCATATTTTGCCCGAGGTTTTTCATATTCTCTATGCCTTCCTGGTCCTGTTCGACTTCTCCTATGGCATTTCCGTAAACCATATTCCAGTAACTTGAGCCTACCAGGAATATTTCTTTGCTGTACAGGAAGTTGTTCAGGGTATCAAAGGCACTGATAGCTCCACCGCGGCGGGCAGCGATAACCGAGGCTCCCACTTTATGTTTCAAAAGCCCCCTGTTTCCTGCCAGCACCATACTTGCCCGGTCAATCAGGGCTTTCATCTGGGAAGTCACACCAGCGGAATATACGGGGGAACCAAGAATAATCCCATCCGAAGCTGCCATTTTCTCCAGGCATTCATTAAAAAAGTCATCCTTATTGACACATTGCTTATTTTTGTTTTTATGGCAAGCCCGGCAAGCCTTGCAGCCTGCTATGTTTTTGTCTGAAAGCTGAATGAGTTCGGTTTCAATGCCCTCTTGCTCCAATTCATCAAACACAATTTGAATCAGGATTGCAGTATTCCCGTTTTTTCGCGGGCTTCCGTTAATGCCGATAACTTTCATAAGCTTCAACTCTGAATTTTTTTTCCGTTTTTTCTGCTTTTTCTATTTTTCAGTAATGTGCACAGATCTAGAATTTATACGCTTACTACCCCAATTCCGTCATTAAAGGTAAGGAAGATTTCTAAATGCTGCTCATTCAAGAAAAATAAATGACTTTTGTGGACGCTAAAAATGAGTTATATTGGAGATTTTCGGTACTTTGCGAGTTTGGTTCTTGAGGGTTTGGTTCTTGAGAGTTTGGTTCTTGAGAGTTCTGCCAGATCAAATTCTTTTTACCTTACAAACCCTTCATCTTTGAGGCTCACGTACCTTCCGTCTCCTATGATTATGTGGTCAAGGATATCGATTCCGAGGAGCTTGCCTCCTTCAACAAGTTTTTCAGTAACCATTATGTCCTCCCGGCTCGGGCTAGGGTCTCCTGAGGGGTGGTTGTGAACCATGATCACCGAGGCTGAGGATTCAAGAAGAGCTGACTTAAAAACCTCACGCGGGTGCACGATGCTGGCGTTCAGGCTGCCTATAGATACCACTTCTTCTTTTAAAATCTGGTTTTTTGTATCAAGATAGAGTGTTATAAATTTTTCTTTTTTTTGTTCCCGCATTTTGGGGTACATAAGAGCATAAACATCCTTTGGGGAACAGATTTTCCTTTTAGGTTCTTCCACAAAAGTCTCAAGCCGCCTTGCAAGTTCGAAAACCGCAGCTATCTGAGCAGCCTTTGCTTTTCCGACCCCGTGGACCTGCGTAAGCCTTGAAACGTTTGCAAGGCTGAGCTGCTTGATGTTGTATTCCATGAGTATCCGGCTGCACAGGCTGATAACATTCTCTTCCCTTGAGCCTGTCCTCAGGATTATCCCCAGCAGCTCGGCGTTTGAAAGAGACTCCGGTCCGTTTCGAATTAGCCTTTCCCTGGGACGCTCTTCCTCGGGAAGGTCATGAATCCTTACTTTGTTTACTTCCATACTTTACCCCCATTATTTTCTCTGAATTCCTCTGAATATCTCTAAATTCCTCTGAATATCTCTAAATTCCTCTGAATATCTCTGAATTTCTCTGACTTCGCTGAAAGGACAGGCACTATATATTATCAAAGTTTCAATATTTGAAGTTTTACAAAATATAGCCATAAAGGACTTTATTTCATAATAATTGTTTTAATTTTGGACTTCCTGCCCTTAACCACGTAAAATAAGAAATGAAAGAGAAGAAAGATGCCGACCCTTACTTATACCGGGAAGTCCATAAGGCTCTTTGATGAAGGTAATTTCCGTTGTTGGGTATAAAAAATCGGGCAAAACAGCCCTTGTTTCAGCTCTTGTCCGGCAGCTTTCCGAATTCGGGACAGTTGGCACTGTAAAACATATGGGAGAACAGCGTCTCAACCCCGGAGAAACGGATACAGGCAGGCATTTTGATGCAGGAGCAGACATGGTAATAGGGATTACGGGCTCTGAACTTGTCAGCTTTGCCAGAGACGCCGGCCTTGAAAACGCCCTTGATATGCTCTGCGACCGGGGGCTTGATTTTGCTATAGTAGAGGGGTTCAAAGAAAGCAATCTCCCAAAAATCGTGATTGGAGACCTAGAGGGAGTTTCCAATGTAGTTTTCAGGGTACCTGATTATATTGATCCTCACGAGGAACTCACGGCTTCCCTTGTAGGCATGACCATTGCCCAGCCTGACCTTTACACCCTCGAAGCCCTTATTAAGAAAGCCCGGAAAAACCCGGCTATCCGGAAAGCAGGAGCAATCGGCACCTTTACCGGCATCGTCCGCGAGCTTGCAGGAGAAGAAAAGACAGCCAGGCTCGAGTTTGAGAAATACGAGCCCGAAGCCTCCAAAGTCCTGGACAAAATCCGGGAAGAGATTAAGCAAAAAGAAGGAATCCTCGAGGTCCTTCTCCACCACAAAACCGGCGTCATCAAAGCCGGAGAAGATATAGTCTACATCGTGATCGCATCCGCCCACAGGACCGAACTCTTCCCCGCCCTCAGCGAAGCCATCGAGCGGATAAAAGCCGAAGCCCCCATCTGGAAAAAGGAATTCACGGAAAAAGAAGAGTTCTGGGTTCACGACAGGGAACACGCCTGAATACAAAAGTTGAGAGCAGAAAAAACCGGGACGGAAATTAATGAGCGGAAAAACAGAACTTAAACCGGGGAGAACAAAAGCCAGAAGCGCAATCGTGCTGGCAGGGGGCCGGGGCCGCCGGATGGGCCTGGTCGAAAAAGCCCTCCTCGAATTTGAAGGAAAAACCATCCTCGAACGCCTGCTTGAAAACCTCTTCCGGGTCGTAGACGAGGTAATCCTCTCGGTCCGCGACATTCCCCAGAAAGAAAAACTCCTTCCGGTGCTTGAAAGATTCCCGGACCGGGAAATCCGTTTCTGTTTTGATTCCATAGAGGACGCCGGCCCCCTTGAAGGCATCCGGGCGGGGCTGCTTGAATCAAGGTCAGAATACTCTTTTGTCTGCGCCGGAGATATGCCTTTTGTAAATTTCAGGGTTGTAGACCTGCTGTTTGAAAAAGCAGAAGGAAATGACGTTGCTCTCCCGAGGTGGGAGGATCGAATGTATGAGCCTCTGCACGCAGTTTATTCCAGAAAACTGATTCCTGAAATTGAAAAAGCCTTTGAGAGAGGAAAACATTCAGTGCTTACACCGGTTTTTGAAATGCAGGATGTTGTTTTTGTTGAGGTTTCGGAGATTCGGGGAATTGATCCTGAGTTGAGGACTTTTGCGAATATTAATACGGTTGAAGATCTTGAGAGTATGATTGGGTCTAAGGTGGGAAAAGCGAAACTGTAATAATAGTTCGGTTAACCGTGTTTGATCTTTTTTTATTTCCGAATAACCGGCTAACATCTTAGACTGTTCATCTAAAAAGAGATGAAAACTCAAATTTTTGGAAAATCTTAATTTGTGATTTAGTACTTTCAACATTTGTTTATGTTCAAGACTTATAATTTGAAAAAGGTAAAATACTCAGTTTTTCACTGTCATGCTATCGTATTTTATGAGAAGGCCGGTCGCCTGCGACGACCGGTGAGTGCCCGGGGTTTTTAGAGCCTATTCACTAAGGTTAGTCTCGCGGATTGGAGCAAAATGGACCTTTATTACAAAGGGAGCGCGGAGGGTCACGAATACCCCGCCCTTCAGGTAGGGGATGAAGTGAACCCTCGCCTCTTTTTGTTTTCGATTTTAATATCTTCATCGTTGCTTCTT